>Ga0307517_10008312_pt1 | contig 14903 bp, 8 predicted proteins | sample 23_EM_MG_FD_194515 | JGI IMG/M metagenome (GOLD analysis project Ga0307517, IMG submission 194515) | Populus trichocarpa ectomycorrhiza microbial communities from riparian zone in the Pacific Northwest, United States - 23_EM | ecosystem: Host-associated > Plants > Roots > Unclassified | place... | reverse complement strand
ATAGAAACCTGTTTCAAAACACTAGCACTATTGAAATTGAATCGAATGATGCCACAAGATCAGTTATACCTTGATAAGTCAGATTTGATCTTTATCCCAACAAAGATAACGTGTTGCATCACGCAAAACACAAGTTTATTTTATCAATCCATCACTACCTGCTTTTCAGCATACAAAACATTAAAATAATTTTTCAAATAATCCTAATGGATCCCTATGTATTGCCTGATTAAGACTAAGAAGAAAATAATAAAAATAATAAAAATCCAAAATTAATATCATAGATATGCTAAAATCATATTTGTCACCTTTAAAAAGCCCCAAATAGACTAGGAAATTTGAATCGAATGTGGAATTAATTTTGAAGTCTTCTTGCCTTTGTTGTGCTTAGTTTCCTTGTTTTACATGGACAATTAACGAAGAAAATATCCCTCTTTTATACCTGCTAATTTAGTTTCCTTTCTAAACTAGGAGAATCATTAATTAATCCTTCATAGCTTAGAAAATCAGATGTGACAACTCTCTCTAGCATCCTTTGTTAACTAGAAAACTTCCTTCTTTATTGATAAATATTCTCCTAAATAATAGGGAAATTAATGAACATAATTTTCTTAAATTTTAGGAGAATATTTTGATGATTTAAGTCATTGTAGAATTAGGAAATCAACTCCAAACAAATCTGATATGATCTCAACATCTTAATTAACCCAAGTCAACTTTGGATCCTATGTGACCTAAACTCATATTCATTGATAGGGACCAAATCAGACCCAAAATACACTTCAAATAAACTTTATTTGCTATCGAAAAACATCTTATACATAGCCTATCCTGATCTGGCCAAAATACTCACCAAAAGAATTGGGTGGAACCCATCATCCATAAAAAGCTCAAATGACCAAATGCATCCTTAAGTAAAAACCCATCATGAAAAACCCAAGGTTGAACCATATACTATACCGTATCAACAATCAATCTCAATCACACAACCGAATGCTTACTATAAGAAATCTAAGGTTAAACATAAACCACATCACCTTTAATAGTTGGATAATGAAAATATAGGGCATGCTAGTAAATACAACTTTAGAGTGTTAGAGGCTAATTAAGCAAATAAATTATAGATAATATAACGAGCTATCTAGAGAATACAAATATGAAGTCCTCATCCTAAATTAATACCATATTATGGCTACAACTTTATTAAAGTTTTTTTTTTATTATTATTTTTTAGTGAGAAGAAACAATACAAAAGTCAATCACGTGGCTCAACATGAATCAAGATACAATATTGCCTTTAATAATAATGAATTATCCTTGTAAAGAATATTGAATCATCTATAGCTAATGTCCAATAAAGATGTCAAGTTAAACAAGAAAATGCATATTTCATGGTTAAAAAAAATGCATAAAACAGTAACAACAAGAATGTTTTGGAAATTTTATACCAAGTACAAGCAAAGGGTCTTAACAATACGAGTACTCTTGACAGAAAGTTTCAAGGTGTTTGAAAAATGATTAAAAGCCCATCAGCTAAGAAAACATACCGTTCCCAACACGGAACCTTCAACTTCTATTTATTTTATCTTGGCTCCATTATCATCCCTATTTATTTTGCCATTCACATTGAGCTTCGAATTTATACACCAACCTTCAACAAAACCATTTTTTACGCGAAACTTCACTGGCAAAACATGTTCAATCGATTTGAAGTTAGGGAGATTTGGCAAAAGATACAATACTTGGACATGCTTATGTACATCACCTTGAGACCATTTTTACAACCAAGCACCTGTCTTCTCCTTCCTAGGAATACAACGCCACATGTGCAACTCAACAAAAGCGAGTGATCACAGGCTATTGACAGTTATTTAGAAAATTCACAAGTAGAAAAACTTGGATGAAAAGCCCGCTTCTCAACATTAGAATGGAAGCCTCTACGGATATAGTAATGCACAAAAGGGAAAAGTTACATATTTGTGTGCTAGGATATCTGTGCATTCCAACAAATTAAAAGCAACTACATGTACAATCATTTCTGGCTCAACTAATTAGATCGTAAACCAGGAGAGGATATGAATTATCCCCCACGATAGGACAGGATAACAAAACAATGAAAAAAAATCAAGTACAAAGAAACAAAATTATGCAACTCTTGCGCTAGCTTTGCTTGTCTTGAGCTTCTTTAGTGCTTGACCAGATTCTTCACCACTTGAAACTCTTGAACGTGTTGTGCCTTTATTGCTAGGGAGAACGTTATTATCCTACGTTAAAGTGGAAAATACAAAGGTTAGGAGTAATTTGATGGAAACGATAGTTGAAATTACTCCAAAGTAAAATGCCAATAAACCTTTGTAATGGATGTTGACGCAGTTTGTCTACTATTTCCTGTCTTCCCGAGCTCTATCTGCACTGAGATGCTGGCCCGAGACAAATCTACTCCTGAACTCTGTAAGGCTTGCGTCAAAGTATTTACCAACCTATTTAATTCCAATACAAGTTATGTTATTGACTCATATCAACCAATACTCTTCTTAAAGGGCTACACAGAAAGCTACTTCCCATAATACGTCTTCAGTGAGCAACAAAAAAGTGCTAGACTACTTCTTTATTTCTTTTTTTTTTTTTTTTGAAAATTTACCTAGTATACAAAGTTATCCATCCATACGATGAGTATTGAGGTGGTACTAATGCCGCAAAAAAATGTTATCTCTGGTCACTAGAAAGAATCTAAAGAAATTATTTGCAAAAACCAGAAAGAGGAGTTTGAATGAATTGAAAAGACTCAATAAATAGTTCAGCTTATCCTAGAAACAAGACCGATTCATGTATTATTGTTAGAAGTAGCCTTCATTATGTGCTTCTAATATTTAGCAATCTAATTGTGCAACGAGCCTTATCTAAGTCAGAAGAGGATGTCCCCTGACCATCTTACAAGAGCAATGCAGCTGGGACATAGACGTCAAAGTGAAAATTCATGTATAATTTCTGCCCTTGCACGGATTTCAAGACTGCTAAAAAAATCTACCAGAAGCAAACAAGCTATGTATAACATGAATAAGCAGGTACAGTATAAGGCTACAGAGGCAGATTAATTTATATCCCTAGAGTGAAGTAGGCAAGGAGCGTGCTAAAAGAGAGTGGCACTTTACAGATCACCATTTAAGTGATTTAGTATTGCACGTGTTATCATCTCCTTGAAATATTTTGACCTATCATCAGGGTATTCAGACAGTACCACGAGCCAAGAGAGAATAAACATGTAAGAATATGAGCATAACAAATAAGTTTGAAACTATAAATTGCAATATGCAAACTCACCCTTGAGAGTACGCATTAGAGATGCTGATTGTACCACCTTCAACAGTCAGATCCTTTTCTTTCAGCTTATCACTAGCAACAGCCTCGACAGTGCTCCATGACCTGGCATGGCATGATTGAGGTTGAGTTTGGCTTGCCATGTTCTCCGCATCAGATGCCAGTCGAGGTGGAAACTGAGCTGCTGCGCCTGCAGTCCTGCCAGGATTGAAGTTCGGCTGCAGCGAGATAGGAAATGGTATTGATTTATTTGTAAAACCAGGATGGCGATCCATTGCATTAGCGGAGGTCATGTCAGATTCGACTGGATTCCGTGCTCCTCCAGGATTAATGGAAGGAGAAACGGTTATGTTTCTCTCATCTAACTTTGCAGCAAATAATAATGCAGGACCAGCATCACTATTCAAGCCTCGAGACTGATCAACAGAACTTTCCACAGGCCTGCTATTATTTTTCTGTCTTAACGAATGAGGATCAACTGTTAGATTGCAATAATAACGAGCATCGCTCTCAAAAAATCATAATGGCCACAAAACATTAGAAAATATGAAGGTAATGTAAAATTTACCCATGGCACCAGTTTTGCTGTTTCGTGGTTCCATCCTTGGTATGATCCATCATATTTCTGTACTTTCTCCTGTAGAAACTGAATGTATTCAATGACCTGTAAAAAGATTCACAAACTCCATCATTTACACCATTTATTGAAGAAAAGAAATATAATTTTATAAGAAAAGTATGTACCTCTAAGAGAAAAGATGCTTTATCTTTCTTTTGATCACCACGAGGAATGAGTTCTCTCAGCATCTGAAATCTGCATGATAATTTCCAAATTTTAGTGCAGCATAATGTTGACAAAAGCAGTCGTAATTATCAATTAAATTAGGAATCCTGCAATCCAGAAAGGGGACATGAAGCCAAACACAACCCAACCAAACCATTTCTTCTCCCAGGAGAAACAAGTACTTTATTATGTTTGCTTCCACAAAAAAAGATGAACTAATTAGCTTTATAATGTCCTTTTTCTAGTTTACATCCATCGGGTGGGTTTCATGATAAAAGCAGTCCAAAAAAAAGGAACAGATTGTGTGGAGTTGTGTTGCTTTGCCAAATTAACGTTCTTAAATTTACCGAAACTTCGCTTCTAACAAGTCAACAACGTTGTGTAGCTGATTAGAATAAAAGATCCTAGGGTTTTACAAATAAGTCAATTAACACATGCCTGTCATTTATCTTGCTCCTCCTACGTTGCTCAGTTGCAGAATGCTTTGACCGAGGCGTGTCAGGTTTTTGGTCATTGCTCTTTCCGTCCACCTTCACCCTCAATTCCCCTATAAATTTTACCACAAAAAAAACAAAGAAAAAATGTCATTAATTCCATAAACATACAACTCCAATGGCCACAGCAACAAACTAAAAGAATTTTTGTTTTCAAATAAAAGAATTTTTAAGTTTGTGGATGCAACAGAACTGTTATACGTTCACTTGTTTATATAAACAATAGATATACCTTTGCGGATAGGAGAAGGGGTTTCTTTCTTAAGAAGGAACTCTTCTTCATCGTCAACATCATCATCCAAAGCACAGCCTCTGGCTGACTTTATCATTTCTATGAAGCTCTGGGTACTACTCCTGCCTGCTGGCCTGTTAAAATACCAACAAAACAAAATCCCTTCATTAGATTTAGAAAGGGGGGAAGTAAAAAAACATGAAAAATTAGGAGGAGGAGACGGACTGTGAGGACGAAAGAGAGTTGAAACTACTGCGATGGTTGTTCGATGAAGATTGTGACGGCCTCTCTGAAGTCGTCCACTGACCCGTCTTCAATGCCGCTTCTGTTACGTGCCAAACATACTTCCAATCATCATTGATAAATTGTACGTAATATCATTTGAAACAATACTTGTCAATGGGTAAATTTGTTTTTACTTTTTAGCGATGACGAATGGACTGAAAGCATATTAAAGGTTCGGCCCAGAGCTCTAGCCCTGTGATTTTCATTTTTGATTAATTTATTCTGTTATTGCTAAAAAAACAATTATAGCAAAAATAGTTATGTAAATCTATTGTAAAAAAAAATGCAATATTGGTATTTAATTATGAAATTAAAGATCAGATAACTTATCATGCCGTGGTCTACCTACTCGATTTTTCAGTTAAAATATTATGAAGACTTGGACCCATTCGCCATGCAATGCTATCATTGTTTGGTATTAAAAGTCTTCTCTAAATCGCCCTCGTCATATTGAAATCTACACATTGGTTTTTATTTTTCAAATCCGTAGTTTTTTTTTTTTTTTTAGGAATAACCTTATGGGTTGCCTAGTTTCGGCCCCAGCGTACCATTCCAGAGAGAAGCCATCAAATGAGACAATCTTGGGCTGATTTCGCTCGTTGGACCTGGTCTTTGCCTTGGCTCACTGAAACTGATCCTGTAGTAATAACATCAGCACGAGATGCCCGGGACAAACTCGAACCCTATGCCTAATCTAATATGTTTTTATCATAGTAAATACATTTTGTTTTTCCTCTCTTCAATCAGCCTAAAAACAACCAAACAATTCGAGCCTAAACGTCAGTGAGTGAGGATTAGAGGTTACGTCGTGTTGTGGTGGTAAAAAAAAAAAAAAAAGAAGCTTTTGGTCAAACAACTAATATATACACGAAGAAAGCAACTAAAAACACTTTAAAATGGAGCTTTTCCATTTTAAAAAAAAAATTTAGACTCGAGATCGGCATAAATTTCACGCTACCAAACGAATTTGAAATAATTCTTTTACTGAAAGAAAATCCCAACCCTCGATATCTAATGAATACCAGGGTAGCCAGTGCTCGTCATACCTATATTATCATGTAGTCTATTTCACTAATTTGTGCTTTTCTTGTGTTACAATAAAAATGAGGCCATTAAAACTTTATCGATATTTTTAACGTCATATTCCTTGGCTGTATGTTGCTAGAACGGGATGGACATGCACATGCAAAGCACAACAATGGCTGTATGTTGCTAGAACGGGATGGACATGCACATGCAAAGCACAACAATGGCAAGGAAACAAACAGAACACACTCGTACAAATAATTATTAAGTACCTCTTATAATATTGGATCTTTCTCCCACATTCTCCTTCCCTGTCTTTCCCTTTTTCAACGCGGATTCTTCCCAAAGTGTGAATCCACTTCCTGAGTAAGAACTGCAATTTGAGTTGTCATCATTTTTATCGGTACTGCTATCTTGAGCTACTGAAAATATTGTGTTCTCTGGCTTTGGAACTCTTTCGTTGAAATAAGAAATTTGGCTGATACTGTACGTCCCAATTCCTCCAGGGAGGATGTGCTCAACCGAAGGTGGTGGTGCCGGAGGCGGTGGTTTTTCAACCGTCAAAACCTCAACGTTGGTTATATCTTTGGCAGTGGTTTTGCCTCCTCGTTCTAGTGGTTGAAGAAAATCATGTGTTTTGAGGTAGCCACCTGTTTAAGCATGGAAAAAGGGAAGATCCTGTTCAGATGTAATCGATCCTACTAGAATTCCAACAAGTCTGTAATACTCTGAAATTTACTACTGAGTTAGTTTTGTCAAGTGGAATGATCGATGATAAATAATTAATTTAGCAACTCAGCAAATGGCCAACAAAACAGGCTAATAATCTGAACTCGAAATAATTCAAATCAATTTTATTTTATTTTTTTGTCAAACTACAGATCCAAAAGCATGGGGCCATCTTTTTCGATCAGGAGGGAAACAAGAACATAACTTGTGGAATTCTGTACAAAACTATGACAGAGTTAACAGAGCCTTGAAGAAGATTGCATACAAAGATTGACCTACTCGTTCAGGAAAAACTAGAAAAGTCAAAACTTCCCATTAACAATCAGCAAGCTTATAGTATATTAAACACGTCAATATGAAAATTAATTAAGAGATTCTGTAATTCTCGAACACTTCCGTTCTCCGACCCAACACCTAATATTTCATTTATTTAGAAACTATTTTTGATAAGTACACATTAATTAATCAAGTAATTAATTACCACACCGTTGTAGTCATTTGTGCAGATTAAATTAAGGACCATGTGAAGAGGAATTTTAATAAAGTACGCAAGAGTTACTGCTCATTAGCTAATTAATTAATTATTTATTTATTTATTTAAACTGTTTACAGGAAAACAACGGCCTGCTTCTCCCTCTACAGTAAAATGGTTTGTGATTGCGATTTGTGAAAGAATAGGTTACTCTACTAAAATAATACCATGACACCTGCACAAGAGAGGGGTGGATGTGAGTCATGTGACCTGTCACATCATGTCTAACTCCTAATAAGTGGGCCCCATTAAAAAAAAAAAAAAAACACCAAACGGCATGCCAATGCCCAATCTGATGGTGCTAATTGCTAACTTCTAACTCTTTCCTTTTCGGATTGAGCAAAGCCTATTTACCCTGCCCCACTCTACTTTCCTGGCCCAGATCCCATCATTCAGTTGGGTGTCACGTGCATCCACAAATCCTCACCAATAGACGACAAAAGTCTTTGATGGACTATTTTCCTTCATTTTGAGAAACTAAAAACAATCTCTAAGGGATCTAAAAATGAAAATTGATAGTACCTTGGGAAGGTGGTCTTGGATCTTGTTGGACAGTTGAAGAATGGCTGTACAGTGAAAGAAGGTCGTGTGTTGGTTTGCTTCCTGTAGAAAACATGCTTCATAATCACAGTTAATAACACACTACGATTTCTTTTAATCATTTCATAGGCTAAGATAATTTTAAAAAAGAAAAAAAATAGTATGTACGAGTGATTAAAATACCTTCGGTTCCGAAAGGACGTTGTTGAGGAAGCTCCATCCAAAGCGGAGATATCTTGTAATTCAATAAATATTTATACGTTCTAAATCGCTTGTTATCAGATCCGTCTTGAACGCTAGGAATTTAAACTTTCTTAGAAGATATGGCACCGCCGCCTGAGATCGGAGGCGCATTCACTTTTATCAACAAAATTGAGTATTTAAATCTTTTCGAAGAAAAAACGGAAATTAAATTATGAATGAACGAACGAACGAACGAACTAACTTTGGCCACCAACCACAACACCAAATCACAGATGTCTCTGCAATAGAATTACGGTTAAAAGGGTGGGGGGGGGGATTCGTGTAAATCAGAATTCTACGTCTATAAAACTTTTGAATTTAAGATTATCCATAATTGAAGTCAAAAACTAGTTCAAAAGTTTAAGATTTCATAATTAAAGCTAAGAGTTTTAGTACCTTCGATCTGAATTGCGTGAATTTTCTTCCAGTTTCTGCTTCAAGAACAAGAATTCGAACACGAAATTCTATACCAGAAATGATCTAAATCAAAGCTTCAACGAGAACTAAAATGCACAAAGAATCTCCTTTGAATTTCGAAAAAAAAAAGAATTGGGTTTCTCTTTCCTTTTCTTCCTACAATTTTTTCTCTTTCTTGCTTTCAAAAAGAACAGTGCAGCAAAAGAAAGGACTGCAAGTCGGAGAAACTCTCTCTCTCTCTCTCTCTCTCCCTCCCTCTCCTGCTGTTTCCTTGCTTTGGGATCTTTCTTTTATACAGCTTATTCACTAGCATGCTTCATTGTATTTCCGTTATTTCAAAAACGGCGTTTTCTTAACGTCGTTGCGGCGGGGCTGACGGTGTTAAGGGTCACGGATAACGTTTCCGTTTTGTTAGTCACGGAGTATTTTATTTTTTATTTTGTTTATTCTCAAAACTGAGTTCACGGAACTCAATAATTTACTTGGCATTTGGCATTCCCCATGAAAAAATTTCCTTAACTATTTTTTTCTGATTTAAGTAATTTATCAAATTTCTTTTTAATTATAGTTTGTCTCCTTTAATACCACAAGATTTGTTTTTTTTTTTTTTTATCAAATTAACATTGTAAACTTAACCATACGAGAGAATGACTTTGTTTGAAAAAAATATATATTAAAATGGTAGTTTGATCTTGTCGTACTTCAAAAGCACAATATAAATTAAATATCACGCTTCTGAAGCGCAATATTTGAATGTCGAGAGTTCTAAACCACAACATTTAATTGATGTTATGGTTTCAAAACACGATATTTGTTTAAATATTGTAGTTGTGAATTGCGACATGTAAAATTTTAATTGATGTCGTGGTTCAAAACTGTGATATCAATTAGATTTTGAAATGACTTCATATCTTATTGTCTGAAAACCTACTTGTGCAGGAAATAAAAAGTCAAGAGTTAAATCATGAAGTTTGTCGGGTGTTGCATGGTTATGTACTTTCCCTCAATCCCCCGTATTCTATCTCCTGTCTAGTATTTTTCATCAGTCTACAGCTAAAATAGCTTAGGAGACCCCTCGAATAAGGTCAATCAAGTTAAAATTGATTCTTTTTGTCAAGCTAGTTGCCTTTTTTGGTAGGCTAGTTGAAAAAAAAAATACTTCGTTAAGAATTTCTTGTGTCAGGATAGTCAAACAAGTGCTATCAAAGTGTTTATAAATGTCGCGCTTATGAAGAGTGGCAAGATATTAAATATCGTAGTTTACAAACATGACATTTATTAAAATATTATGGTTCTGAACTGCGACATTATTGAAATGTCATGTTTTTTAACCGTGATATCCTCAAACTATGTTATTTCGCCAAAACCTTTTTATCTTGTGTTATTTCACAATTTATTTATATTTTGTGTGTTAATTGCCTAATTTACCTTGAAGATTTGAAACTTTATTATGCCGTTTACATTCTATCATAAATCGTAACGTGTTGTCGCATTTTATTTATTTATTTTCAATAATTTTTAGAATTAAATTCAATTCTTATGGTAAAATTAATTTATATATTTGAGATTTTTTAAAATGTATTGATTTGAATTTCAAATGAAATTTAATTGTTAAATAATTACCAAAAGTAAATAAAATAAGAGATTGCTTGATTTGCTGCAATAAAATTAACTTTAAAAACAATATTTGAAAAATGTCTTTAACAACTCAAATCCTATTTTTTTACAAAACCCTGGGTATGATATAAATATTAAAGACTACATAGAAGGTTCGAAGATGGTGCCTTTTTACATATTTGACTTTTGGAAGATGAGATGAAAATAAAGAAACAATAAGCATTCTGCTGTTTCAATTTAAGACTATGTCTAGTCTTTTTTTTCTTTTCTTTTCTTTCGAGTTAAGTAAGAAAATTCAATTTCATATATATATAAAAAACAAATTTATTATGTTAATATAAATAATGGATTGTAGTTAAACTGCTATTGATACCCTTCTTTTTCAAGAAACTCACGAGTTCAAAGCTTTTTTTTAATCAAAAAGGAAAAAATGAATTCAACTAGGCATTTGGGTAAACGTATTTTTCATTATGATACAATTGTTTTTAACAATTTATGTCACTTATTTGCCCCTACAAAAAAATATGTTGCCTTTCACTTAAGGATGTTATGGTCTTTTCAATTTTTTTAAATTAGTTAAATTACTGTTATGCCCTTAAAGAAATAATCAACATAACTCTCTCACAAAGGCTTTATCATCTTTTTACCATGGTTTTTTGTAATATCATGTTAGTTCAAGGGCATTATTGTATTTTAATAAATATTATATATATATATAAACCTTATTGGCGTTTGGTGGCATGCGCTAGCAAGTAGGGCGCCCCTAATACAACAGGACGATGCATGTTTCAAGATTTTTAGTGGTTTGGCATCAACAACCGTTTCTTTTTGTTTCTTTATTCATTCTCTTTTCATCTAGATTTTCGTGTTAGACACTTAAAAGTTTTAGAAATACCCTTTAATTTGTTAATTCTTTAGATTTAATCCCTATTCTTTTTATTATAATTTTTTTTATCTTGAATAATTTATAAATTTGCAATGCCTTTTCAATTTTATCATTCTTCAATTTTTCTATCTTTCAAATTTAATTCTTATTCTTTTGATTTCTATTTTTTTGTTTGGAATCATTTTTTAAATTGATTTTGTTTTACAATTTTACCCTTCTTTGGTTTTTTTCTTCCTATTATATTTAATCCTCTTTATTTTGATTGTCATTTTTTTTTCTTTGGAAAGTTTTTTAAATTGATTCGTAATAAACTTCTTGATTGGACCTGAATTCAGGGTTTCATGGGTTGCAAATTTTAAAGATTTGACTAGTTTTAGAATGTTTACCCGAGTTTGCTGGGTTTTTTATTTTTCTTTGTCTAAGCTAATTTGTTTTCAATTTCATCCTTCAATACTTATTCAATTGGAGATTGAGTTTTATTTTTTTAGCTTGTTTTCTATGGAATTTTTTGTTGGTCATGAAAATGATTTGGTTATCTCGAGTCTTTTTATTTATCATTCTTTATTGGGGTTTTTTTTTTAATTCTTTAAATTGATATTAAAAATGACTTTTTTAAAAAATTTATAAAAGTAAAATTATTTTTCTATTTCATCCCCTTTTATTTTTTTAATCTTTCAAATTGTGTTTTCACTCTTTTAATTTCTATTTGTTTTATTTGAGATAATTTTTTAATTTATTTGCTTTCTTTAGGGTTTCTCACTGATTTTAAAAATGACTCGGGTTTACTTAGGTCTTTTTATTTATTGTTCTTTGTTAGATTTTCTTTGGCTAATCAATATTAAATTGGTTAGAAATTGAGCTTCTTAATTCAACCTAGATCTAGGATTTAATGAATTGCGAGTTTGAGACTTTTGTCTAGGTTTAAAGGGTTCACCTTGATTTTCTTGGGGGTTTTTTTTAAGCTAATTATTTTTTAATTTTATCATTCAACATTTATATCATTAGTGATTAGGCTTTTTTCATTTATCTTTTATATGATTTTTTTACCGGTATTGTTTTTTTTGTCAAAATCCATATTTTTTAAAGATTTTTTTACATGTCAGCCTTTTTTTCTCGGCCAGATCTATGCTCCGGGTCATGTTTTAAAAAAAACACGCTTGCATTATAAAATTACAAATGTTTTTCAATTCCACCTTTTTGTTTTTTGTTTTTTTGTCTTTTAAATTTGTTCCTTATTCTTTTTATTGCTTAAATGTTTTATTTGTGATCATTTTTTTAGATTGTTTTTCTTTACAATTTCATCCACCATAGTTTTTTTTCTATTAAATTTGATCCCTATTATTTTTATTGATATATTTTTTGCTTTTGAAAGTTTTTTAAATAGATATTTTTTCATGATTTTATCATTCAAAATTAAATTGGTTGAGAATTAAGCTTCTTGATTCATCCCGGATCCAGAATTTCATCGATTGCGAGTTTTAAACATTTTACCAGGTTTAGGAGGTGTGCCTGAGTTTCCTTAGTTTTTTTTCCTTTTTTTTTAGATTTTTTTTTTATTGTTTTTTATTGTTTGTTTTCTATGAATTAGTCTCGAGTTTATGAACTGGGTCACTAGTTTCAAAGCTTAACGTGGTTTGAATTTTGTTTTTTTTTTGTTTTTTTTAATTTATTCATTTCAATTTTATCCTTCAACATTTAATTTATTGGAAACTGGTTTTCATGCTTTTTTTTTCCTTTTTTTTTATTTTGGTTTATCTCGATCCAATGCCAATGGTCATGGAGTTTGCAGGTTAACTCAAGTGGAGTCATATTTTTTCTTGTTGATTTTCTAAATTAATTGTTTTTAGTCCTTAAATACTAAATTGTTCAATAATTGAGTTTCATGATTTTATTCAATTTTTTTTCAAATACGGTGACTCTGGTATTTTAGTTGGGTCAGAGATTTTGCATCTTAACTCGGGGTGGGCTCGAATCGAGGTTTTTTGTCCTTTTTTTTAATTATATTTATTTCTTAATTTTTTTTCCTTTAACATTTTATTTGTTGTAGATTGAACTTTAGCCTTTTTTTCTCTATGATTTTATCATGTTCTCATTTAATTTATTAGGAATTGGTTTTTGAGCTTTTTTTTCTTGCATGTTTTTTCTATGAGATTGTCTCAATCTTATGTCAATGGTCATAGAGTTTGTGATTTAAACCGGTTTAATTGAGGATTGTTTTAAAAAATTTTTTTTTTTTGTTTCTCCCTTTAAAATAGAGTTGTATGGTAATCCTGGCAGACTCTTTTTGAGTTTTTTTTATCTTTTTTTATCAGTTTATTTATTATTATTATATTTTTTTATTATATTATTTAAATTATCAATTGAACCAATAACTTGGTTCTCAAATTTTTTTAACTTAGCATTATTTTTTCACATCAAAAAGATTTTAGTCAGCCCATAATAGAATATGGGCCACAAATCTAGACATGTCTAGTGAACTATATTTATTTTTTAATGGATTATATGATACTTAAACCAGAAAATTATATATATAACACATTTATTTGATTATAGCAAAATGGGGTTGTCCTTTTATTAACCGATTTGATGTTCTATACAATGTTTTCTTCACATAGCTCACCAAGCATCGCATAAAACACATGGGATTAGATTAGCAATTGAAGAATATTGAGTGTTTCTTCCGATGCAGGGTTTTTTTTCTTTAAATATCTTGTAGGAAAAAGAGAACTAGAATGTGGCAACTTAACCATAGCTTGTTGGTCTACCTAGCTATGTAAGATCAATTAATTTATTTCCCGTGATATTTGGAAATGTAAAAAATATAATATTTAGATTATAGAAAACTTTTTAGTATTGTTATTAAATTTGGTATAATGATTTAAACTTAAAAACTCTTGATCTGAATCTTTACTTAGTCCAGGTCTTAAATTAAATTGCATGAGATTTATTAGACATTATCTACTAGGTAGTTCCAAAGAAAAAAAAATAAAGGAAAAAAAAACAAGTCAGGTTAGATCAACCCATCAAACCCGATTCTTAGGTTATGAACTTCACTAAGTCGAATTAATTTTTTTATTATATTATAAAAAATACAAAAACATATTTACCATCAATCCAATGGTGAAGATAAAATTAAATAAAAGCCTTATATTAAATAATGTAATTGGAAAAAAAAAGGCAAAAAAAACTTAAAGAGCTTGTTACAAAAAGCCCAGGCATGTTGGCCTAAGAGAGGCCTGCTGCAAGCTTGGGTTTGTTTTTTTTCTTGTTATTAGGGGTGGAAAACGACGTCTGTCGTCTATAGAATGAAATTTTTTTTGCTCCTAGTATGAATCAAATCTATAACCTTGACTAAGCCACACACGATAATCAACTAAGTTATGACACAAAGTTGTTAACCAAATAATTATAAAAATATATCAATTTGGTTTATTGTTCATGTGAATAGTTAAAGTAATCTCACATTATTTAGTTGTTTTATTAATAACTAAATAAATAGAAGAGGAAAATGACATTTTTGTTTATAAAGAAGCTAGTATTTCAAGTAAATGTTTTGTTCTAGATGCAACATTTTTCTCGATCCAAAGAAAAACTTATTATGTCAAGCTCATATCATAGGATCCAATTTTACTATCAACCAATTTTCCAAAACTTAACTTAATTTGATATAATATACTGCTAATTAAATTCAATTATCACCTTTTCATTTCTTATCTTTACAAGTTTTAAGATGTTGTTTCATGTGATTAATAATATATTCATCCAAGAGTTTGAATCTTATTATTAATTTCTTAGAGAGA
>Ga0307517_10008311_pt1 | contig 14903 bp, 14 predicted proteins | sample 23_EM_MG_FD_194515 | JGI IMG/M metagenome (GOLD analysis project Ga0307517, IMG submission 194515) | Populus trichocarpa ectomycorrhiza microbial communities from riparian zone in the Pacific Northwest, United States - 23_EM | ecosystem: Host-associated > Plants > Roots > Unclassified | place... | reverse complement strand
TACACGTGATGTGATATACTAAAGCCGATCGGGTTTACATGATCCGTAACACCGAATGAACCCAGCCTGCCAACCGGCTCCAAGACGGACTAGACTAATCAATTCTGATGGTGAGGTAGACATCCTTTTTTGTAAATAGGTCTGGGAAGAGGGAACTGCCGGCGACACTGTGCGTGAAAATGATGACTGCACTTTTTTATGCAAGACCCTGTAAGGCTAACTTGATTCTTTCAAGTCCAAACGTCATATTTCGGAGTTTAAAAGTGTACCTGGCAACGAATATTTAGCCTTTTTCTAAACCATAAAGGCCTGATCTCGAAACAAACAATTATATAGCTTGAATCCTGATTGGGTTATCATCGGATAAGGAGCGCTTCCAGCTCTCTTCCATTGCAATGGATGAAGAAATGGCCACTTTCTTGTTCATGCAGGAGTCTGTGGGGCGCGAGACCGAGGCTGCTGAGGGCTGGTGATGAAGAGTTCGACTCTCACCTGGCTGCAACACTGTTTATCACCGGAGCAAATTTTGATAGACTTCTGCGCAATGAACGGTGAAATCTAACAACAAATTACCTCTGCCGTCCCCAGCTCCTCCCAAACCCTCGAACAGACACTGCATGGCAAGCCGTAAGTGTTGTTGAACAGAGGGCTGCCTTCCTCAAGCGTGGGAAAGTACTAAAGAGCCCGCGAGCCAAAAGCGGCAACGGGATGACACCCGACGACTCAGCCTTATTTGGGCATCGGAGGGCTTTTAGAATTTGGAGGAGGGGTACGTACCCCCCCTCCAGATTTAAGGTTTAGAAACCTCTTGAAAAGCGCCCCCTGACGATTTTCGTACCTGTATCCATCCAGCACTTCGGCAAAGGACCCTACCTGTCACCAATTTAGAGTTGAAACTTCAAGTTAGCCTTATGGAAAGTCACCCAATAAGAATCCTAATTATTAGGTGTCAAATATTCAAACGAAATACCTCACCAACTTGCGCTGAAAAGGTGCGACAGCCTAGAACGGGGGATCTAGTTGATTCTTCCTCATAGGATCAAATTCAAACCTGTTGAAATCAAATCAGCAAGCGCATATCGTTCGTGTGAGTGAGCTCGAGAAGACAAACGGAGTAGCTACAGTACATAGAATCCAACTACATAAATACTATAGCTAAATAAGAAGTAGATAAATAGTCGAGAACAATAAATGTACCTCACAGATGGAGATGTCTGCACATTGGCAGGCTCGCACTTCTATTTGTGGGTACAAAGCAGGGGTGTTAGGGCGATCAATAAATGGGTAATTACAGGTAATTACCTGTTGCCGTATACGATCAGGAGGCCACCCCTGACTTTCTAGAGCTCAGAATCCTCAATGAAATATGACATATTTTATATTGTTGGAAAGCTTGCAGTCGAACTCGGATGAAAATGTGTTTGTCCATCTTTAGGGTGGTCAGTCAATAACCGACCCAAGCATGCACCGGCATCAAGATCTTACATGAGCCAGACCCCCGAAAATAATAGTCCACGGGTGGAGCGGCAATTTGTGGGATCCAGGTAGAAAAGGAACGCGGATTAGAGAAAAATATTGGGGAGTGAACATAAAGCGTATCAATGGGCATAGGGATTGGGATAGTATGAAATAAACACATGAAATTAGCCCGCGGTTGGAGATGATGAAAATACCTTGCTGGAAATTTCACGCTCGCCGTGTTGCTTGGGTCAGAGATAGATATTCGACATATAGCTGAAAGATTACACAAGATCGTTGAGTCAAGACCAATCCTTATCTCATCCCCTCCGTACTACAAGTCTCGTTCTCCCTTTTCTCGAGCGACTCGTGGAATATTGGATTTTGACTTTACCGCAGGAGAACTTGTCTTTCTCAAGGATTACTGGAGGACCGACGTTGATGGGATAGAGAAGGAAGTATTAGTACGCCATTCTAGAAGGCGAGGCAAAGGTTCCCAATATCGCGCAATTTGGGACAGGTAATGATGTGTAGGGACCATGCAACTCTGACCAAAACATTGACAAGCACGTCTTGGGCTCTTCCAACTGAAGGACTAATCCATTTTCGGTACTACCGAATGACATTGAACGGAATCGGTCAGAGACAGTCCTCACGTGAATTTATCCGAGGTGCCACCATGGAAGGTGAGACTTCTCGATTTCACATCTGAGTGGTCTTGCAACAGCGCACGACTGCGCCTTCTTCGATGCCAAAGTTCTTTATCATGATATCAGTGTCGGAAATATTCTCATAACCGACGACGGAGAGTGTGAGCATGATTTCCTCGCAACGCCCACTCTTCTCGCTCTTAGGCTTTATCTTTTTCTCAATATAATAACTATGTCATTCAAGCAATATATGTACCACGGTCGACCCTTGGCCAGAGTGTCTGTGTTCTCACTGGTGACCATGGCCCAGGCATATAAAGGCTCACCGTTGTCTGCCAAATTTATCTCAGCATGGCCAACAACATCGATCTCAACCAAAACTACAACTCCAGTCATGTCAGCTCAGCAGTGCGTCGGTGGTGATGGTATTCTTACAAGCAGACGATGGCTCTGCAGCGACGACAACTCTGACTCCACTCTCACTGCGGCGACCGGATTGTTTTGCCGGGGAGGCAAAATTGACCGCAGGTTGTTAAAATTTTGCCAAAAGTCACGCGACCCCATTGTCTGGAACGGCAAAATATGACTTGGCAAAATTCAAACAACCTGCTGTAACTTTTTGCCTCCTCGTCAAATAGTTCGGCCCCGGCAGTGAGATCTACTCCGGCCCATCGCGCTTTACCAAAAGCGGTTCAACGTTTGTACATAATATAAGCGACAAGACGAAAATTTCGAAGTGGCCTAGCGTTTTGCCGATAGCTGTACATGACAGTGTATCGGATGCATCAGAAGCCAAGTCCTTTATCACAAATCGGTCCGTTTTCAGATCCATCAGATGGTGCACTCTCTTCTGCTTCATTTTACTTCATTTCCGTTGTCATTCTCCTTTATTTCCTCGGAACATCATCACCCAATCGTTTGAAATGAACACAATCTGAGGAAAAGACGGCTGAGTACAGCGATTGGGAGGGAAATGCGATGCTAGCACAGAGGATAGAAACAGACGACCAGAAAGACCGCTACCCAAGATGGAAAGTTGACTGTCAATGACATCATTGACAGTCGCTTGACTCCCGCCATAGTGGCATTTTGGGCATCGATAACGTCATCGAGCCATTCTGGTTAATCTGGTGGGTAACGAGTAGCCGTCGAGTCCTGCCTTAAGTCTTCTGAACGTGTTCGTATCAGGTCTTCGAATTCACCACGAGCTCCCATGGCTCTTCTTTTCACGAATATCAGGATCCGTATCATCCTCTGCAGCGCACTCCTCATCGTCTTGCTTGGCTTTGGGGCGAAATATTCTGGGCACGACTACAGTGCATACTTTCCTGGGAGAATTCGCCAACAAAGTGCGGTGATACTTATTCTCCTATCGCCATCTCGTATTACGCAGACACTGGTGGCCCTCCAGAATGTGGAAGACAGGTTCAACAGGCGATTAAAATACCCAATTGTCTTGTTTACGGCTGAAGACGAAGTTCAGTTTATCACGGATGAAGTTAGGGTAAAGGTCCGTTGGATAACAGAAGGACGAGCGACATTTGGTGCGTGTTTGCGTTGACTCCTTGTAAGCAGTGCTGGACGATTGCATAGCTACGACGACAAAGGAGTCTTGGGAAGTTCCTTCATGGATGGATAAAGAGCGGGTCAAAAGCTCCGTGGACACGATTGGGTATGTTATATTGTAATGACCAGTGTTTGGGTGGTTGAACCGTATCCAGATTTTCACTTGGCTATCGAGGAATGTGCCAATACTACTCAGGTAACGATCCGGCTTCAACCAGGTGGAATTGTTGCCTTATTCAACGATGATACAGGGTTCTTCTGGAAACACCCAGCACTCACACCATACGAGTGGTTATGGCGGCTCGACTCCGATATTCATTTCCATTGTGATTTAGTAAGTAATCGGTTACCTACATGTAACCCCTATGAATAACGGTCTTGTCCAAACCAGCCTTACGATCCGATTGAGAGACTGATCATGAACAAGTCTCTATACGGTAGGTCCTCCACAAAACGAGGGAATTTAATCTCCTGATACTTTGTTCTATAAGGGTTCGTGCAAGTCACATACGACGCATCATGGGTCCAGCCCAGTCTTGCCTCTAATGTATCGAAATTCCTGCACGAAAATCGGCATATTATACCCCCAGATGCAAATCAGCGCTTCGTTTGGAAAGGCGACGAAGGAGTCGCCAAAGCCATGGCAGGCACGGCCAACGGCGACGACTGGACTGGCGCAGTTATGTATGTGAGTAGAATTGCATTTTTTGAAACACTACTTCCCCTGACAAGATCCCATTTTTCAGAACAACTTCGAAATATCGCATCGCAGCGTGTGGGAGGGCCAAATATACACCAGATTCTTTGAGCACCTCGCAAAAGCCGGAGGCAAGATAATTTTTTATAATTTATCACTGCTGAATTATTAACAGAAGTTGCTCCAGGATTCTTCTATGAACGATGGGGGGACGCGCCTGTTCACTCCTATGGACTAGCGATGTCGTTAAGGAAAGATCAGGCGCTTCATTTCAGTGACATAGGGTGCGTACAGTTGCTCGCTTTATGTTTTCGGTCGATAAATGTTCTCTCCAGCTACCAACACCAGGGGTGGCCCTATGAATGTCCGCAACTTGAACGTTGTGCGTGTGTGAAGGAAGGAAACTCTCGTGGTAGGTCGTCTTTTCGCCGCGCTATGAGGAGTCATAATTTTCTCTTCTAGACTTCAACGATAATGCACACGTGTATGCAATTTCGATTTATCCCAAATACTGCATTTCATCGTTCTAACTGGTCCCATCGCAGATGGTTTAATCCTCAATAAACAGGTTTCACGAACCCTCAATGACGAACACTTCTGAATTATGTCCTAAATTTGTACATTCAGCCAGACAAGTACGCTTATAGAAAGAGAGACCAGGTTCAAAATGACACACATTTGACATCGATCATCCTTGAGGATAAATAAAAGAAGTAGAAGGTGCGGACCATTGCCTCAGATTCCCTCCATGCCCATTACAGCGAGCTCGGTGAGGCGCTGCAGTATTCAAGATGCCTCAGATAATTTGTAGGGCTGTCTACGTTCCTGCGCGAGAGTTATGACAGTGGGCGGTAAGGAGATGGGATACTTACTGAGGCGCAGCAGGAAATTAACGGTTGAACGTTGATGTGAAAAAGTCGGCGTTTGCATCAGTCAGTGGCTATGTAAAAGATATGATCACGCCAAAACCACCATGATGATCGCGCGAGCAGCATGCCGACTTGGCAGCAAGGCCATGGGTTTCTCCGCCTACTCTGTCTTCCCTGGTTCCTGGTCCATCGTTATTCAAGGCGCCTTCAAGTTGTCCTTCCTCATAAGCATGAACACGTCACACAGACTGCCGCGACTTCATCCGTGTCCTCAACCCACCTGGTATCTATCGTATGTGCGCTGCAGCCCACTCTTTTCCTAACCAATAACTCAGCGCTCAGTTCCAGAAACCCCCTTCTGTGCATCTACCAGCGCACGTCCAGCCTGCCTGCCAACGTGAAAGAATACCCAGCCCAACATTGGACGTGACGCCCAAGATGACGACGCGAGCCAAGCCTGAGGTGGAGCACGGGGCGACCAAGATGCTGATAGCAATGTCGCAATGGTTGCGATGCGAATAGTTGAATGACAAGGTTTGGAATCCACAGCGACGACGCGAGTTACACGCTGGACAAGCCTAAGGGGATAACGACGCGAGCCAATAGGTGAGGAACCTTTTATTGAGGGGAGTAATAAAACAGATATGTTATTTTTTTGCCTTCGTTTCATGTACCTATGTATGTACAAACAGTAATCTATATAGTGATCGCCACGAAGGCGAAAGTATGCAGGAAACAAGATGTGAGATAAGATAATTAGTTGATAATTAGTAACATTGTCTTTTCCATTGTTTTCAGCGTCTTTGAGCTTTACTACTACATGGGTCATCCATAGTGACTATACCACTATAATATGTTCCAATGTACTCAATTTGATGACTCAAGGCCCTGTCCTGGAGGTGTATATATTTTTTTTTGCAGCCTGCGGCTGGACTAACTACATAACCGAGTACCGGTGCGGGATTCCCGGGCCGGACCCTTGCCGCTAAATAGTCATTACTTCCCACGAGTCTTCTTTCTTCTTTCTTTTCACTGCCTTCATGATCGACGATCGACGACAATCCGTCCCCATGTAAGTGCACCCGATACAGTCTCATTTTCTCAATGTCCTTCATACACACTTCTTGATAACGCAGAATACCCAACGCCACTAGCGCCATCGCCAACAGCCGTGGTGGCCACCAACCCGCTCCTGCGCAGCACAGTACACAGCGACGAGCACATCCCCAGCCGTAACCACAGCACTGCTCAACCTGGCGGAGATTACAACAACCACCCTTCCCACACCAGGCACAACGATCGTCATGGATCCTACATTGGGTTCATAGTCCGTTGTTTCCTCCAACCTTGAAGGCCAATATATATATCTTGGAGGCGTGCAGTGATCGGCGGCAGTGGGTCGTACTCAAGAGCGATCTTGTATGATATGAGATGAGTGACGTGCATGGGGACGGCGGCCAATGCTGACAGTGGGATGGTCTTGGGACGCGAGAGTAATGGAGGTTGTAGCGGGTATTCCGCCCAACATTGGGGGTGGCTAAGTACGTCCGTTGCTGTTCAAGGTGCTGTCGTCCTCCATCTGATTTAATCAAAGATAGGTGGTTGTCCTCACGAGTCACGTTCGATTTTCAAGCGCAACGCGTCCTTGGTTGTTGCCGCGCTTGTTCCGTCGCATCCGACGACGAGATAGTTATCGTCGTTCGTCTCGCTGTGAAGTACGTTCTCGGGATTGTCAAAGATCCAAAGCCCGTGAAGCGAGTTCCCAGAAAATCTTCCCAAGTTAGTTGCCTTGATTTACGTGTTTCAGGACGATTCATTGATTCGTCCAAGTAGAGACTTTGGACTTTTCCCTCTGTCTCTCCAGTTGTTCATTTATCTCTGGTCCTCCAATGTGTTCACAGATTTCTTAGGTGCGCCGCCCGGTTCAATTCGTTTCCACCTTTTGTTCCAATTCCCACAAGGGTGTATTGACGACCGCAGTCTCCAGGTCATTCATGCACGTGAATTTTGGACCGAGATATCTCGTAGCCCCCTCCCACTGATTCTTTTCGCTGTTTCTATGCTCGCGCCCTCGTACTTAGGGAGCGGCCAAATCTTGCCCAAAAGTACACGGATACACCCCCTGCCTTTTTTCAATGGCATTCTCCGTCTGGCCCATCGTTCGGGTATTCTACAATTCTCACTTCTTCACATCTCCGCTTTGTTGTCATTCGTGATCGCTCTCGCGGTAACGGGACATCGTCGCCGCCGTCTCATCGCCCGCGATCTGTTCATCGAATTCTCAAATTATATCTAATCTTGCACTTCCGATGGGATGGTCATCATATTCTTCTCTTGTAGCAATCGCTGGAGATAAGGTTGTCGCTTTGGTGGGAGGGTTAGCGTGAAGAAAGTTCCTGTGAATCGGCAAGTACATCCTTATCGATCCTATACATTACGTTGTTCAAAATCCTTGCTCTAGGAATCCTCAAATCCCTGTCATTCCTTGTCAATCGGGCGCGTGAGTAAATTCAACCTACGATCCATCTCTCGTTCTATCCATTTTTTATGTACTACGTGCATCGTTGGCAGTGACCAAACCTATCTGCCTTCGAATAACCCAAATCCCACGTTTATGGACATTGCGTGGTAATTGGAGCTGTACAGCTCGAACCCATGGTTTCCTCATTTTTTAAGCCTAGGAAAATGGATGTTCGAGCTCGAGCATTCGATGAAAATATTCGAGTCCTTTCTCTGGAAGTGTTATATTTTTTACCTTTCTTTTTCTTGGCGATTTTTTTTTTCCCTGGACGAGCCGCTATGTCAACCACACACCTTTTGGATGCAATCAATCCTGTGTGTAGCCTTCCTGTTTTACAGGATAATTCTCCCCTGGATTGATACGGCCATGAAAGTGGTGTGGTTCAATGTCGTTTCGGCTCCTAGTTTCCTTGTTGGATTTTTTGTCGCATTTTCGGGAGGCAATCCATTTTCTTGAGGTTTATTGACTTCCATCTCCTCCATTTCTCGAGATTCCGGACAGGTATAAGAGTGGTATCATTATGTTCCAGGGAGAACATGTACCCGGTGGCTTCGAGGTTCATGCGAAGCACTAAACCCACTCGTTCGGAAGTCAAGGAGGCAGCCGAGCCCCTCAGGCACATATATCTAAAGCAAGAGGTTCAATAAGCAGTTCGTTCGATCACGACTGTCAAAGGCAACGCACCGTTGGGAGGGGCATTCGTCCGCGTCACTTGTCAGATCCATCCACGTGCATGGGCAGCAGAGTCGACCCAGTCGACAACGATAACTGCTGTCGCAAGCTGTATCCATCGCTTTCTCGCATCACTGCTGGCGGTGGCAGACCTAAGTTCCCATCCCGAGTAAATGCGGGAAGCACTGGCATGGGTTTCGCTTGCATCTCCTTTTCATTGGGCTGCCATTGGTTTGGGAATCGGGGTAGATATAGCGTGCCCCTGCCAGAAGCAGCAGTGGCAACACCAACCACCTAGAGCGGGGAGTGCACATATAAGGAGTCCACCTATCCACGACGCGAAAATAACATACCGTCTTCGTCTTTCATTTTGAGGAGGACAAGGAAAGCCTTGTTTTTTGTGGGTTTCTGCATTGACGGACTGTGAAATTGAGACTACCGGTCACACCGGGTTTGGTGCATGCATTCATAACCAGATAATATATGCGTGAAAAGGCCATTATCCGACCTTTGAAAGGATGGAGACCATAAGACAATTTCTTTATTTTCTGTGTTATACCGTATTTCACCGCGACTGGTCGCCATCTCCTGCACGTTGGTCGCTCTTTTTCCATAGGTCAAAGCGCGTCTGTGAGCCGCCTTTTGGTCCGAAGAGGTCGTACATTGCCAACTTTGTAACACATCGTTTACGAGAGTCGTGGGCACACGACCGGACATGCAGACCGAGCTCCAGCCCACCGACGCGGTTTGAAGACTTCAGGGAGGGGGTTCCCTTTTAGGAACCCCGACAACAACGAAAGTTGGCCTTCAATTAGCCGCATTCATTTCCTCTGACATCGCGAGCTTCGAGTGATACCTCCAGCGTGGCGATCGACAAAGGCCGCCCACCGATTCGAAAACCCCCGCTCGACGCACAATCGCTGAAATGAACACTAGCTGCGGAAGATTGTTGGGAAGAGGTAGCGCAGCATGGCAGATGAACTGAATGCCGAAGCAAAACCGGGAATGCAAACATGCGTTTCCACAACAATTGAACAAAGGGAGACCACGCCAGCAAAAGATGTGAATTCGTAGCCGTGAAAGCTCGTTCGTCCACAGTATGAGCCTCCACCGACGTATCGACGAGGACCAGTGGTGGTTACGGTGTTTCAATCGCATGCATACCAAGTCAAGGCAATAAGAGTGTTTTCACACTAACTTGATTCGTGATCAAAGTCAACCAGAGAGCCGGTCCTCTCGTTCCATCTAATGAGAATACTGGCCGACGGCCGTCTGACATCAGCAACCATCTTGCGGGAATCGAAAAAGAAAACGAAAAAAGTGCTGACATTCCTTCCATGGAAAAGTAATGAGTTCTCGAAGACAAGCATAAGGTGGTGGAAATGGGTACAGTCGCAGTCGATATGATTTGCTCGAAGAGAGGAAAGAACAGCAAAATGGCGATTCCACCCCACGTAACGCACAATGGAAGAAGTGGGGGGGGGTAACCAATAACCAAAATTGGAAAGGAAATAACGAAATGCCTCCTTGCTTTTTTTTCGAGATGTATAGAAAAGCACGAAACCAGTAGGTGGAGATCAGAGAAAAGGACAAACAACGGGGACTCGAACGTTCGTAGGACGAGAGTTGATGAGAAGAGTTGCCTTCAAATATAACGCACAGTCGGAACTGGGCGACGTTCCATTGAACGAGAATGCCAAAGCTGGGAACAGAGAGGAGGGTCAGTCACAATTGCGCATCATTGTGGAAGATTCGGTAGGAGAGAACGCACTTTTTTGTGAGAGCCACCGCTCCTACTGCACCACATTATATCTATTTAACGTCCATCGGATACATACCTAAAACATTGTTTAAAATCACAGACAATATTAGGCTCGCAAACCCATCGAAAAACCGTGCAGGAAGATAGGCTTGATATCTGCTTTATTGACATCGATCATAGACATTCTGGGTTGGCCAACATAAAGAACATCAGAGATGGTATATTGCGCAAAGGAGATAGTCGAAAATATACCTGGGATCCAGCACCGTCCATGCGAGACAAAGAGGTGGGAACAAATGAGGCGAACTCGACGAGTCGTACGACTTGTGCGGGAAAAACCGGCACGGCTACCGGGCTCTTTCCCACAAGTGGATTGAGAAAAAGCGAATTGGATAGAGATAAGAACCCTAAATTGTCCCCCCCTATAACGCATCTATTTTCTTGGGTCCTGACGAATGTTATAGGGCACCAGATCCCCCATTCCCATTCATCGATCATCGATCATCGATCGTATCCGCCTCTCTATTTCTTGTTCGGGGTCTATAGGCCTACGTTTCGTCTCACTGACTGAATGCCACCGTTCCGAGAATGAAAATCATGGACTCGACGCCCGTTTCTCCGTCGAATCCATATATTATATCAATACTTCAGTGCCGGTGCGATATATGATCGTCGGATGGGATTCGATGACGGTTTCCATGCTTTTCAGACTCTGCCAGCATCTGTTTTCCCCCGGACATCTTGAATCAGATAGATGCGTTGTCGTGGAGCATTGGATTTTTATGTAATTCTAGAAACCAAACACCGTGGTGTGTATAGCTCTGAATCCCCCTCTCCATTTTCTTGTTTGTCCGTATACACTGCTATCCCATTCCCTTCGACTTCGACTGCACACCCACGCCGATCCCGGGAAAAGTCATGAACGCATGGAAATCAATCGCAATCGATCTTGCCTTCTGCATACGTGGAAATTTCAGGCACGTCGTTGGGATTTCATGACCTTCATAAATGTGACATGGCTTTTCATATGGGATTGTTTCCCCCTGCGGTACATTTCGTTGGACAATGATCAATGGGTTCTGCTAACGATTCCCTTTCTTCAGGAAACACAGTTGTAGACCTTCCTTCATGCTCAAAAAAATACGGCGGCTGCGTGGACATGAGCTGCCTGCAGGAAGGTCGAATCGCGCTTCGAGCTGCCCAGAAGCATCCTTCGAGTTCATCACCTCCAGTCTCAAACAATGCCGTTGGAAAAATGAGATAGGTAGGGAACGAAGCAAAATATATGAAGAACCAGTAAGACTCCGTGTTTCTATAGATCTGTACCCACATACGGCTCTCTGCCGCACCTGCCTTCATAATCGATTATTTTCCGAGTCTACAAGTATCAGGTCTCTCAAGAAGCCATAGTCGACCCGAGCGTAATATTCGCTGGATAAATTATGCGCAGCTCATTCCCGAAGACGGAACGACACACTATACGAGTAGTACGAGACACCTGGATTAAATTTACCATGCCGCGTCTCTCGAACGAGGGGACTAATCGGAAGATCGTGTTTCCCCACTGTATTGGGAACGAATTCAATTCCTCCCCAATTCTTCCCTTCCTCCCGTAGACCACAGCGCATCTGTGTCCTGGAAGATTTTCGACTGGAAGAGGTGGTATTACGCCCGTTTCATATTACACAGTCCATGAAAATCGGGTCAACACATGACCAGCTATGCAGACCAAGATCCAACACACCGACGCGGTTTGAGGCTTTCAAGGAAGGCGGCTCATTCCTCTGAGTCAAGACGACGCCCACCTGTGTGCTGACATCTCGAGTCTAAAGTGATATGACTCCAGTGTACGATCTACGAAGCCCGCCGACCAGACGCATCTCGGTCAACAGTTCTCCTCAGAGCTGGGTGGCTATAATCCCAACTGTTTAAACGGCCACCATCTGTAAAGAGAGCAGCTGAATACAGAGATTGGGAGCTCGGAGAACGTAGCGCAGCCATGGCCCATAGGATGAACTGAATTCTGATGCCAAACCCGCGGGAAAGCAGAGTTTCGACGCCGCGACAAGGAAAAAGGGAGAACGTCATTGAAATCACCATCGACGTCTCACTTTACATCTCCTGTACCACCTCTTGTACTACCCCGATTCTTTCCAACCCATAAAGTCCGTGCCTTGACCAATCCCAAAAATAAGGAAAGATGGCACACACAAGCAGTCATATTGTCCTTCTTCACTACTGACATCTCCAGTCTCGAGTGATCAGGTTCCAGCGTGGCGATCTACAGCCTACCCACCCAGCGCAACATGGTCGACAGTTCTTTCCTACCATAGGAACGATCGTTACCCAACTGCTGAAACGAATACGATCTGCTAAGACACTTGTTGAATACAGAGATTGGGGGATGAACGCAGTCCAGGTATAGGATGAACTGAATTATGAAGCGAAAGCGGGAAAGCAGGCGTGTATGATGCCATGACAAAGGAAAAAACGGAGACAACCGCCAATAAAGAGTTTGGGATCGTACATGCAAAAAATTGTTCGCTCGCAGTGTTGGCCTCCAACGATGTATGGACGAGCGGCATCCATTACCATCGTCGTTTCTAGTAGCGACCATTGCAATAGTATCTCCCGTACTACCTCCAATTCTTTCCCAGACGTGCAAACCCCTGGAGATACATTCCCTTCTCTCCTATGCATCGGTGTGCTGCACTGATTTATTGGATAGGTCGCCGGCTATCCACAGCATAAGTATTACACACTTTACGAAGTCGGGTCAAGAACACACGACCAGACACATAGACCAAGTGCAGCCCAACGAGCGGTTTGAAGCCATTGGGGAGTCCCCCATCGAAACCGCACCAAAAACGAAAGTCGCTGCTCACCTTCTTCGCTGAGATCTAGAGGCTCTAACGATAAGCCGCCAGCGTGGCGATCTACAAATCCCGGCCACTAATTCAACCACTGAAACAAAAAACCATTTGTGAAGAAACTCGGCCGACTACACTGATTGGGTAAAGACAGCGCAGCATGTAGGATGAACCGAATTACGATGAAAAGACGGGAAAGTAGGCGTATGGCGATCCCATGACAAGCAAAGGGGGAGGAGGCCATGGGCAAACGATTTGAAATCGTACCTGCAGAAACTTGTTCGTCTGCAGAGGTTCAGTTGTTCGACGTGTTCTAGTTGATTGTGTTATAGGTCTTGTCGGTGGCATTGCCTTTGAACTAAAGAGAGCAAGGAAAGTCCAAAATAGAATGGAGGAAGGAGTGGTTTGGATCGTCTACCGATCAGTGGCGAGACGGGATGAGCTATGAGTACGGTATAGTTCTACATATGCGCAAACAGAATGTTAGTACAGATATTGCCACTTAACTGCGTAGCGGTAGTTGTGGAGGACAGTCCGACAGTGTGATTGCGAAAGAACGCTCCGAACACGTCATGCGACCATCACAGCGCTACACCAAAAAAGACAATCCCGATGGAGACGGCAAACGAGCAATGGAAGTTGGGAGCAAGGGATGATGTGTATTGTGTAGCGCGATCCGAGACCAAGGCGCTAGTCTGATCTATCATGTGCTACCGCGTGATCCGTATGCGGCAAAGCCAAAACAACTGATCCACCGACTCACTGTGAATAGGAAAGGGGGTCAACAAGACTGCCTCAGAGGCAGTTAGGGTTGACTGCTTCTGATGCAGTCAATTCGCGTGCGAAGTAGGCAGTCACATTGGCTAGGCTCGGAAATGGACATGGTTTGACATACTGCCCGTTGCTTACCTGGCACCTCCGCCGTTCTCTATCCCGCCGTTCTCTATCATTCGCCTCCTCCATGTCGTCCCAGTTTCTCCCTCGCCCGTGCCGTCACCTTCCCTATCAAACCCCCTTCAGCCGCCCTTTCAGGACTTCTCGCATCCGGCTTCGCCCTCCGTCTCGGAACACGTATTGTGTCTCGTCAGTGATTTGCTAGAATCACAATCTTCTACCGACCACCAACGCTAACGCAAGTCTAACCGCGCAGAGTATTAAGACTCACTGAAAGTGAGGCGCTCTCCCAGATGCCCTCCAGATACAGGCTCGGATCGACTTGTGGCTGCTCGTACACAATGGGGGAAATCCAACATGGCGAACTTGTGGACTGACAACGGATCCAGTGGTAGGTGTGGTTGGATCTCAGGGGGGAATCTGAGTGGTCTCATGGTGTCGACCTGTTGGAATATTACAGTTGAAGACTCAGGGCCAGCACGTATGGGGAGTAAATTCGAGAACATTCTCTCAAAAAGTTGCCAATTTACTCTTTTTATTTCACAATTTTAAATCGTTCAAAGAGGCGAGCTTGACAATGACAAGATGCTAGGCGAAATAGGAACGTTCAAATCTGGGCGCCCAGATATGAACGCTCCTAATATGTGCTAGCCTGAGGACGCCACTGGCAAACTTAGGTGCAAGTCGCGTTGGCCGAAATTGCAAATTCCGCATATGTCACAACGCCCCTGGACAAATAATTCGAGATGATACAATAGATGGGATCTGTAAACCCGGTGTACATGTAGACGAAAGGTATAAAATGGCTGAAAGATAACACTTAATATCCAAGGGGGTTCCGGGATCAGAATGCCGGACCGGGGGTCGGTTGGTTGGTTGCCCCCAGAGGCTCGAAAAAAATAAAAAGGACTTTGTCAATTTTTTGTCTGATGAAGCCTTTTTGA
>Ga0307517_10008310_pt1 | contig 14904 bp, 15 predicted proteins | sample 23_EM_MG_FD_194515 | JGI IMG/M metagenome (GOLD analysis project Ga0307517, IMG submission 194515) | Populus trichocarpa ectomycorrhiza microbial communities from riparian zone in the Pacific Northwest, United States - 23_EM | ecosystem: Host-associated > Plants > Roots > Unclassified | place... | reverse complement strand
AATCAAAATTGCCTCCGTATAGCTTTTCTGCATGGACCTCAGGTAAGGTGACCTGGGAAGATCCTAGTGGCCGGAAGTTGCAGTGGGTCCGAAACTGCAAACGTGATGGCTCGTCAAATGCTCGATGTAACAACGTCGTATACACTCACCAGAAACCGCGAGAAGAATCCCCAAATGACAAAACGCGACCGTCGAGGAGACTAAGACCGAACGAGGTTTGGGGACTGCCAGAATCCAAAGTGCGGGTTTCTGGGGGAATTCAATGTCGAGGGGAAGCGTTCGACGGTACCTTAGAAACGCCACCGAAATCGAGCCAGTCCACTGAGTTGTTGACGTGCCGTAAGTCGAGCAAGGCGGACGCAAATAAAGAGTGATCAAAAAAATGGCGGAATATCCCGTCGTGCCAACCCCCTTGAAAACCGCCGTAAGGAAGTACTCCACGGTACTTTCAGAACCCCCACATCTCTTTGCAATCGCCTCGCTTTGTGACTCATCTCCTCTCCTCAACCTTTTCTGGCTCTCCGGATGGCCATGACACTGTCGGCGGGTCGGCCTCATGGGGGACACATATCTGGGGCTGAATACACCCCGCTCGTGCTTGATGGAATCGGTATCAATATGCGCCTCGCCTCTGTCACGGGCCTTTCATCTCCGTCGTGCAAAGGAGCGGTGTGACCGGCGTCTGTGTGACGGGCTTTCGCCCTCATCCTGTAAAGGAAATGTGTGGCGGATCCCAAGGAACTCCTAGATAGTAAACGATTTTAGACCTTCCCCTGACCCCCATCATGGAATCGGCCCGCTCCGTCTACTCTGGCACCTCGCGAAGGCTTGTCATTGCTCTCGACATCGGGACTACGTTCAGTGGTGCCGCATATGCCCTGTTAGATCCCGGCGAAGTCCCTCAAATCCAATCTGTTACGAGGTAAGCACCTCCTAAGGTCATCAATCTTCGATGCGCGGTGACGAGTGAGAGATAGGTACCTGAACAATCCAAACCCTGGGTCAGCGAAAGTTCCGTCCATATTGGCTTACGATAGCAACGGCAAATTCTGTGGTGTTGAGAGCGGGACCGATTTCCAAGAGGACGATGGGCTTCTGAGGATGAAATGGTGAGAGACCGCAATACGCTCACCTGTGCAAACCGCTGACGGTACATCAGGTGGAAGTTACTCCTCTCACCCACAACACTGCCTGCCGCGATGATGGACCAGATGAGCATGAGACTCCCAAAGGGAAAAACGATCATCGACGTCTTCGCAGATTTCATGGGCTATCTCTTCGACTCGACGAAGGTGCTATTCAAGACCTCAGAGCCGAATGGGGAACTAAGGTGGAACTCCGTCTCCAACGACATCGAGTTGGTATTGAGTCATCCTAACGGATGGGGAGGCCCACAACAAGCGAAACTGCGAACCGCCGCGGTCCAAGCGGGGATTGTCCCCGATACCCCTGCTGGACGTTCTCGTGTCCACTTTGTGACTGAGGGCGAGGCGAGTTTCTGCTTCTGTGCTACCCAGACCCGGGCAGGCAAAGACCTTAACGTCGGTGGTGTTGTTGTTACTCAGAACTGGATTTTTGACACGCTCACAGATCGGAGAGCAAGTGTTGATCATCGATGCGGGTGGTGGAACGATCGATATCAGCACATACAAGGTTCTCAACAACGGGCCGTTGCAAGTCGAAGAGTTGTACGAACCGAAGTGTGAGTGGGGTTGGCATACCGGCAATTTTTTCTGTTCAAAAAAGCATTCGTTTTAGGCTTGGTTCAAGGCGGAGAGCTCGTCACAGCAAGGGCGACGACAATGGTTAAAGGTTCATCTGGCATTTTACTCTCAGACCGATTACTCAACTCGCAGCTAGAGAAGTTGAGGGGCTCGAGATTCAACACTCCCGAGGACCTGTCAATGTTTTCCCAGAGATTCGATGAAGGTGTGAAGAAGGTATTCTCGAACAACCAGGCAGCCCAATATGTCAAATTTGGCTCCATGAGGGATAATGACCCCGAGTACGGGATAAGAGCCGGGAGGTTGACGTTAGCTGGGTAAACTCGCACTCATTCTGTTAACGAATTGGCACTCAAACCCTCCGCATACAGCACGCAGGTTGCTGGGTTCTTCGAACCGTCGATTCAGTCTACTGTAGATGCTATCAGGGATAACTTCAGGCAGCGCCTTCCCTCTAACTCGGTCCGCATACTCTGATATTCTTCAACTCCGCCCCTAATAACTCGTGAACAGTTCGCGTTTCTCGTCGGTGGTTTTGCCACAAGTCCGTGGTTATCTGAACAACTCCAAAAGCGGCTCTCGGATCTTGGATTTCAGTTCTGCAAGCCGGACATGCATACGTGAGTGATCTGTCCCTGTACTCTAGGCATACTGAGACAGTGACTACCGCGCAGAAACAAGGCTGTTGCCGTTGGGGCCGTTTCGTATTACGTTGACCACTTTGTGAAAGGCAGGATCTCAAAATTCACATACGGTACGCCTAGTTGCGCCATATACGAGGCCTCCAATCCAGAGCATGCCCGGCGTGCACATAAGTCATATATCGATGCTATGGGAGATAAGCGTGTTCCTGACCACTTTGAGACTATGCTATCGCGGGTTCGTCATGCCCAATCTTTACTTGGCTTTCGAATTTAATTCAACTTGTCTGCAGGGCACCAAAGTCTTAGAGGACCGAGAGATCCGACTTCGCTTCTGCTCAGTATCCGAGGACGCCCCACCACAACACATCTCCTTGAGAATTGTCAAATATACGGGGACTCTGGTTTCTCCCCAGTGGGAGGACGTAGAACCAGGTAGAGTGTTTACCCTCCCTCGGTACTTTGTGCAAGCACTCAGGCACCAAAAGCCAAGTTCGAAACGTTATGCCATGTCAAGGCTGACCTCTCCACCGCGTCGAGTACGTCAAAACTCAACACGGATGGGAAAACGGGCTACAGGCGGGACTATAACGTAGTCTTGCTCGTGGGGCTCACGGAACTCAAGGCGCAGGTCAGTTGGACCGATTCCGTAACGGTAGGTGTACACGTCGCTTTACACCTACCCATCTACCTCACACTACTCCCATGTGCGTGAATCCAGGGGACAGAAAGAAGGTTCGTGGTACCGTTTCCTGGGTTCCTTCTCCACGGGCTGAATTCAGTCCTTAGGGGAGATGCTGTGGTCGTATATGACAACCCCTCGGAGAGGATCATAGGGGGTGTCTCCAGATGGGATTCCCCGGATGACTTGGGTTACTGGATCGGTTGACCGGTTATGCCTTACTTCCATTGGAACGTGCTTTCATCTATGCTATGCGATACAAATGTCTCCCTTGAGTTTAAACCCGGCACACGTGGGTTAATGCAGTTGCGAATTTCCCCCTTCTGCGTCCGACCTGAGAGTCCGGAATACGAAAGGTGTCAAAGCTTTACCCGATGATATCAAGGAATTCGTCCTTCACTCCCTCCGATTGGAACCTCCCCCTCCGACGCCGATCGCGGCAGACTGTTTGCTTATCATTGACCTATCGCTCAGAACAAAGTTGCACGTCGATGACCTGTTGGTCATCGACAAGAGGTGAGTTGATTCGGCACATGTTCTCTATGGTATATAAGGCTGAATAATCGACCTACTATAGTCACCAGTGCAGTCCACAGATCACCAGAATCTACGATAAGCTCATGGCGACGTTCGGGAGCGCCAGCCCCTCCATAGACGAGACTGATCACATACTGGAGGCCATGGAACTAATCGCTCCCCTCTGCGAGAACGATATCGCCCAAAAGAGTTACCAGCTGTTCCGTGTCGTCATGCAGACCCCCGTCTCTCTCGCCTACTCCCCAGAGAAGAAGTGGGACATGTCCCTGCCGCGGGTCGTAGATCCTCAAGATATCCTCACGTTCTCGGACCACCACTCACATTTTCTGATGCTGGTTTATGCAGTTTTCACCTTTTTTGTTTCGTTTTTTTTTCTGTTTTTGTTTCTGCTCAAGGTCTTCCTGCTCTGAACGCATTATCATGAATGTGGACCCCCACTTCTGTGGGGTTTTACCTTAGTGATCACATACTTTGTTTGTCACATGTATATATTTTATGGACAACCTCTCTGAATCTATCAGCTAGTTGTACAGCATGAGTCTGGATGCTGTATTTGGTGAGCAATGAAATATTTAGTACAGCAAACTTAGGGCATAAGTAAAGAGAATACAGGTTCTACATGCAGGCCTACTAGAGAGATACATGGCTGAAGTTAAGAATCACTGCCTCTTCTGACTCTGACTTAAAAGAAATGACAAGATAATGGCCATCCCACTGTGCATGGATTGCCTCCCCAAATCTCCCAGGTAGCTGAACAACTACCTTCCCAGTGACTATATCCTTCATCCTGGACATCTTGATTTCCCACACCTTGTTATCATTGAGGTGGAGCATGTCTGGGGGGTATTCATCCCTTGAAAACAGAACAGGGGGTGAGCCTGGAATCCCAAAGTCCCATCCCATAAGTTGGCCATGGTTTGGTTTGGAAACAACAACCCAAATTTTTGAGCCCTCTATTCCACGGAATCTCATACTCTGACCAACTGTCACCTTACCCTGAGAAATGAACTCTACCTCCTGGGCCATTAGCTTGCCCACAGCCTCTCCTGTCCAGATATCCCATGTTTGAATGGATTCCTCATAAATGCAGAAAACCTTAGTCCCATCCCCTGATACCCTGAGGTCCTCAACACTACCTCCAGGAACATTGATTGTCTGGAGGGGCTCCCCTTTCTCAGCATCCCAGATGTTGATCTTCTCATCTATGTACCAAACAAAGATCAATTTATTGTCAATCAGCTGGATGTTGCTTGTATGGGAGTCTTCAGCTGTGATTTGGAAGGATCTCTTGTGGAGGCCAGTCAAGATACCCCAGGTCTGTACCACCTCATCTGGTAAATCACTGGGGATAATGAGCTCATTCTTTGCCCCCATAGCAGTAGACTTGGCTGGGGCTAAGGTGAGGGGTGTGGACTTTAGATTGGTCACAATTGAGCCCATTGATGAGGTATCAATCTGCCAGAATTTGACTGATTTATCCAAAGATGTTGAGATGAGGGTAGAGGGGGAAGAAAATGCAAGGGATAAAACCACCAGGGTATGACCAATGAAGGCATCAACAAGGTGAGGGTCTGAGCCAGTGATGTCCCAAACATGGATATATGAACCAGCAAAAACAGCCACAAGCCTGTGATCAGGGGAGAAATGGGGAATAGCATATCCACAAGCGCTGGTCATGTAAAAAAACTTTGCCACAACAAGCCCAGAATTGGTGTTGTGAACTGTACCACCATCCCTTGCACATAAAACAAACTGGGTGCCATCTGGGGAGAATGCAATGCAGTGACCATCATATGTGGATCCAACTTTGTGACCATTAATGTCCCACTGCTGAACAGTTCTACCAGATACAAATATGAGGCACTGGGGGTTTGTGGGAGAGAACTTAACAAGACGCACCCCCTCCTGGTGCTCTATGATTTGATGACACTCCCCTTTCTGAATGTCCCACAAACGAAGTGTCTTGTCATTAGATCCTGATGCAATTGTAGTGTGGTCTGCTGAGATTGAAACAGACAAAACCTGACTAGTGTGGCCATGAAATGTCTTGACAACACCACCAGTCTGTACATCCCAGAGCTTGACAGTCTTGTCGTGACTTCCAGATACAAGTGATGTCCCATCTGATGAGAAGGTGACAGATACCACCATATCTGTGTGCCCAGAGAGGACAGCTGTCTGGCTGCCTGTGATTACATCAAGGATGAGGATGTCCTTGTTGCTAGACCCAACTGCAACAGTGTTGTCCCAGCATGAGAGGGACCATGGAGTATCATTCAACAGAACTGTGCGGGAACACATCTCCCATTCTGCTGAGAGACCTTTGACCACCTTAGCCACTTGCAACAGCTCTGGACTGTAGTACTCATGGAGCCAAGATGAGTATGGGGAAAATGGGAGGGCTGAATGGTATAATTGGGAAGGAGAGTCATGGATCATATCAAAATGTTCCAAAATTAATCGCTGGCTGTCATTTGTCCATATACATGAAACACCTGCCTGAACAGGGAACATAAACATAGGTCTCAGAAAATGGTCTACACAGCACTTACCAAAGTACACCAGTGCTCAACATCATTGATGGCATGAACCCCAACACCAAGGTTCCCTGTGAGAGCAAGGACCTCAATCCAATACAGCAAATGTCTTGTAAAGAACTTCTCAATTGCTTTCTGCACTTCCCCAACATGAGAGCTGCTACTAGGGACCATCAGGAGGTGTTTTGACCAGAATCTACATGCATATTCCAGGGCTTCTCCAATGTGAACCTTCTTGTAAGTAGAAAGGTCTGTGACCTCACTGAGAACAGCATAGTCATCCAGGTTGCAAATGTTTCTCTTCAGCCTTTCTCCCATCAGGTTGAGGCAGGAAAGCAGAACCTCTGCATGGTGAACTGTAGGCTCCACAAAGAACTGTTTATCCTTGCACCGAACTGGATCCATGAGGAAGTCAGGGAATGACTTATGGAAGGCTCGAATGGGGTCTTCTGTACTCTCAGGGACAAGGAGGAGGGAATGGAGGGAGCGGAGGGTGGTGGAGATGTTGGACACTCTTAGTAGCTCTGAAAGTGCCTTCAATGAAAGGGGGTTAAGCACAAGCAATACTGCTCCAACTGTGGTCCTAAAACGGGAGTAGATTTCATTGGCATCTGCCTCCATGTCATCAACTGCCTGCTCTAGGACTTGGGTGTAAAGGAGGTCAATCCCAGACCTTCCTTCATGAGTGGTATCTTGTGGGAGAGAGATGATCCGGTCTAGCTGTTCAGTGGGTGTACGGTTCTTAAGTGCAATGAATTTGACAACTGTTGAAGCATAGATGAAGAATCCTGCTGCCTTTTTACAGAGAACATTGATGTCTGATGGGTTTGGCCAATCTTCTGTGAAGTTGCAGTCACTTCGGGCTTTGGAAATTTTGGCCAACCAAGTCCTGAAGAACAGCCTGATGTCACTATCCACTGAGGAATGTTTGACATCATGCAGCCTTAGAACTTCTGTGATGGGTTGGAGTGACTTGAGACGAAACCCGGACCGGATCCAAGGCTCTGGACGACCAGTGATAAAGAACTTGACATTGGGGGCCTTGTCCACATAACGGGAGAGTACAGAAAGAAGGGCAGAGGCAGGTTCTTCATCCTTGCATTCATCAAGGGCATCAATGATGATAAGTGTCCAGATACAGCTGGTTTTTAGTGGGCCAATGATGATTCTCTCCATTTGGGAACAAAGGGACTCCTGTGCAATACTGGGATTGGCCCCCAGAACTTGAAGCAGCTCCTCTCGAAATGGGAGGTACTGGTAGGCAAGCTGAAAGGCAAGGGTTGGAAAGATTGCTTGGAGATTGCTTCTATCCTCAAAATCTCGTGAGCAAAAGAAACTCGCCCCAAGCTTTCCATCTGTGAAGCAAGTCTCAGCAAACGTCTGGGCAATGGTCGACTTCCCGGTCCCCGCGAGGCCATTCAGCCAGAACACACGGTGGTCCTGCTCGTCCTTCAGCCAATGTTCGAGCTGCAGGAGGACATCCGCCCTAGTTCCCCTGAGGCACCCCTGCCTGTTCCCAGAACGGTATCCTGCCCCGTTTGCGCGGCGCATGCTTTCTAGGAGACGACGATCCGAATCTCCCTATTTTCAGGTTACCACGGAGGCCGGGACCACAGGAGAGTATGACTCACAATCTGTTGGAAGTTTTCTTTGTTGATGTCTTGTCGCAACGAAGCCTGAGTATATGTCAGCTCCGACGAGAGCTTGTCTTTTGGGAAACCAAACCTGGTAGTCCATTAAGGCATCGCGAATATCTTCCACCAAACCATTAACCTCCTGCGCGTTCTTGGGGATTCCGAGGAAAATCGCGAGGTCCTCCTGGGTTGCCACCGAGCCCATGGCTCGGTCGATCTCTTCCAATTTCCTGACAATACCCGACGTGCGTCAGACCTGACCCTCGATCTTGGAGAATATGGGCTCACCCTTCCAGCTCCTTTGTCCTCTCCCTCTCATTGATGTTACCCGGAAGGATAGGTCCGAAGAGCAGTTCAGAAACCTTTTTGATCCTGAGCGCCAACAATTCTATAGCATGTTCATTCACCTCCGTTCGCTAGAACGACCGTAAGCATTGATAGTCGGATGCGCGGGAAGGAGGCCATACCTGGCAATTGTCGAGGATGACGCAGAGATATCCCACGATGGATTTGAGCGGGCCGGGGGCACCTGCGGAGTCTCTCACCCCACGAAGCAATCCGGACGTGGCACGGTTTGATTTCTTCTCATCCGCGGCGGCGTTCGGTTCGAGGGTCTCACCGGGACGGGCAGCTTCTGGTACGTAGTTGGGAAGGACGGAGGTGTCTGTATGTGAAGAGGAATGATGAGAGATGGCGATTAAAACGACCACGTTCACGTACCGTCGGGCTTCCCGTCGTGCGAGAGCGAAGGAGTGGGTGGAGAAGGACGGACTCCCTCGAGCTCTCCACTATTCCCGCCTCCCACAGCAACCTCGACGTCCGGGTGTGTGTACGAATCCATCTGACTGGCTTCCCCTCCATCGACGTCTGGCTCTCCCCCTTCTTGACCGCCATCGCTTCCATGCGCTGGTACAGATTCCGGTCCATCTGGCTGGGGGGGTTGGTCCGTCGAAAAATCTGGTTCTCCAGCTAAATCGGCTCTATCCCCTTCTCCGTCGTAACTTTCGCCCATTACGACGTGAAGTTCTGGTTGCGGAAGCGAGCTCGCTGAACCAGTACCCTCCTCGCCGGGGTTGGTCGCCGTTCCGTCCGGTTTGCGTTTTTTTCCTGTCAGTAGATGCTTGGCTTTCTTCTTCATTTTGGAGAGCGAGCCTCGTATGTCGTCCATCTCGGTGTTGTATCAGCGTAGGTGATGGTGCGATAGATGGTGGTGCGATAGCAGATGATTAGCGCTCAGCGCGGGTTCCTTCCGCTCAAGCTCTCGCGCCGGTTCTCCATACCAGTCCTTTACATGTATGAAATATGCAAATGTTTTATGGCTGAGTGCTCTGGGCGATTACCTACGCCAGTATCCTTGCGATTTGAAGCGGGCGTCGTCGCAACTTCGGCACGGTGTTTCTACACGTACCGTACGAATCAACCATGCGCAGCTGGGAGCGACAAACGGATTGCAAACAAGATTTGGCATACTGAAAATATACAGTGACTGTGCAGGACCATCGAGGTAAACGCCGAGGTCCCGACTAAGATCTGCGGGCTGCCCGCGACCATGATCGAGGTAAGCGTGGAGGGAGCGCAGGTGAATGGAATCTATTATCGATGATATATACACGGTTGTGGAGGATCACACTGAGGTGGGGGGAGGGGGATGTTCAATGCGCCGAAGAGAGTCGGGAGGGGGGGAAAAGGACTTCGGCCGCTAACATACATACCCGTCCACAGCGACAACGCCAATCCCCGAGCCAACCGACGCGACATCTGCCCGTACTCCCGAAAGAGTTTGTGGTGACGCTCCCCCCACGGCCTTGAAAGACTTCGGAGCGAGTGACGGTTGTGTCTGTGATGAGTCAAAACCATACCGAGTAGAGGTCGAGTGTTGTTGTCTCCGGCGAAAGCGTGGCTGGCAGGGGTGCGCGCTGCAGATCAGCAGAGGGCAGCGAGAGCGGGTTTGGCAAGTGGATGGACAAATGGCTGGTGACAATGTGACCACTTGGACAATACAGTTTCATAGCTAGTCGTGGCCAGCACGGTCTGAGCGGGGAGGATATGAGTGACTCATGGCCTCGCCGAGAGGGATCTGGATGACGGGGACCTTGAACCTGTCCCTCCAAGATCGAATCAAGCGGAGATCGCTAAGTTTAGCAAACCTGGGCATCCGCTGACGCGTCCAGCGGTCCCACCCAGTTCAAATCCCGTGTATGTGCAAGTAAAAGCAACAGACGTGCACTGAGGAGCGCCAACTTCGGACCCACTGAATGTCATTGACATCGAGAAATACACCTGTTCGTTCCATCCCGTTACAAAGTTTCCGACCATCACATCTCTCCGTCTTATACGAGGTCCTTCTCCAAAACCACTTTGGTCTTTAACAAGATTTTTGCACGCCCAATTTTACCTGGTCCCCCGCCGCTTATCCTCTTCTCGACCCCCACCTCCATCGTCCCCGCAATCTTGTCTTTGAGTCCTCCAGGGACGGGAGCGTTATCGGATCCTAACTCGTTCATCATCCTCGTGTCATCGAACACTGTATCTGGGGCTTCGAAAAGAAGAGACATGTCGCTGGATGTGACCTCTACCATGAACGCGTGTTCCAAGCGTATGGCAAGCTGAATGATCGTTTCTATTCCCTTGAGCCCCACATTTCGAACGAATTCGAGTGACGGTTGAGTAGAGGAGAAGGATCCTGTCTCGTAAAGGACGCCCGCCAGTTGCTCTACCCACGGGGTGGGATCAGGCAGTGGTCGGGAGAGGTAAGTGTGGGTTAACGACCTCCATCTGGCTGAAATCGCTTGTCCCTCTATGACGTGTCAGCGACAGATGTAGTACCTGGGGATTGACGCTGTGATGCTCACCTGAGGTGGATAGCCGTTCGTAAACGTCGTCGAGGACGGCAAATTTCTCGTGCTGACCCCAACTCGAAGTCATGTCCACTGCCCGCCTACAGAGACACAGCTGAAGCCATAAGGTCAAACCCGTGAGATCCCGGTTGCGAGTTAGCTGGACGAGGATGGGGACGGGGGGTTGAGAGGCGGGATCGACATCCATTCGGTTGGTGGCCTCCGGCGGCTCCAATTTCTCCCATTCCTCGGTTAGGTTGACCGCGACCTGGTAGATGTTTTCGTTCAGATCGCGGACGATGCTTAGCACCTCCGACTCAGATAGGCGGTCCGTCGTGGATAAGAAAGTGTGCGCCACGGAGAGCTCCGCCGACCTCGTTGCCAACAGTTCCTCGGATTTTTTCAACCGTTCTTCCACTGCTCGGGTACGTCGAACCTCTTCATGCAGGGCCCCCTGGTAGGAGTGATGGATCTCCCTAACGTCCTGTTCCAACCCTGCGATAATCTCCTCCCTGTTCCTGCACTTCCCTAGCAGTTTCTCTCCCTCCCCTCTCAACCTCGCCACGCTGGTCCTCTCCCTGTTAACCAGCAATTTCAGGTCCAGAACCTCTTTCCGCAATCGCCTCATCTCCTCCGATCTTTCCGCTTCTCTCCTCTCCTCCCTCGATCTTTCAGGTCTTTTCCTTTCATCCCTCGATCTTTCGGTTTCCCTCCTCTCATCCCTCGATCTTTCAGCTTCTCTCCTTTCATCCTTCGGCCTTTCAGCTTCTCTTCTCACCTTCGTCTCTTCTGATCCTCCGGACGGTCTGGGTGTCGGGGCTCGCTTATCCGGGGTCACCATCGACGGTTCAACCTCATCCTTAGGTGGCAGAGGGGGGGAGCCGGTAGGGGTGGTTGAGGGGTGGGAGTCGACCGTAGAGTTTTCACTCATAGTGCAGTTGGTGGATCGTGGTTCAGGGGAAACCCTGTGAGGGACAAATATCTGGGGGCTCAGTCCGTTTCGCTCGTCCTTGATGGGATCACACTGATATGTGCTGGCTTCTGTCACGGCATTTCATCTCTGCCATGCAAAGAAAAGTGTGGCTGGCGCCTGTGTGACGAGCTTTCGCCCCTGTCCTGTAAAGGAAATGTGTGGCTGGCCCACGGAAACTTAAAGTCTCTGGTCGGTAAATGATTTAAAACATAGGCTATCAGTTGTCGTTGTCTGACTCTCATCATGGAAGCAGCCCGCGCCCATTACTCCGGATCTTCACGAAAGCTCGTCGTCGCTCTCGATATCGGGACTACATTCAGTGGTGCCGCGTATGCCCTGTTGGATCCCGGCGAAGTCCCTCAAATCCAATCTGTCACGAGGCAAGCATCTCTCCAATCCCTGATCTACCACAGATGGTGACGAGCAGGGGATAGATACCTCAACAATCCGAATCCTGGGTCCGCGAAGGTTCCCTCTATATTATATTACGACCGCAGTGGGAAGTTCCGCGGGGTTGAGAATGGAGTTGATTTCCTGGATAACGATAAATTTCTGAAGATGAAATGGTGGGACACACGCATATTCACCTGCGCCAGATATTGACAGCACGCTAGGTGGAAGTTGATCCTCTCACCCACGGAGCTACCTGCTGCGATGACGGATCAGATGAGCACAAAACTCCCAAAGGGAAAAACGATCATCGACGTCTTCGCTGATTTTATGCGATATCTCTTCGATTCGGCCAAGGCGTTATTCAAGACTTCGGAGCCGAATGGTGAACTGAGATGGAACTCCATCTCAAACAGTGTCGAGTTGGTGCTGAGTCACCCCAACGGATGGGGAGGCCCACAACAAACGCACCTGCGAACCGCCGCGATTCGAGCGGGGATCGTCCCTGATACCCCTGCCGGGCGTTCTCGTGTCCACTTTGTGACCGAGGGCGAGGCGAGTTTCTGCTTCTGTGCTACACAGACCCTGGCGGGTAGATACCTTAGTGTCGGTAACACTGTCGCTACCCAGAACCAGATTTTTGATACACTTACAGATCGGAGAGCAAGTGTTGATCATCGATGCGGGCGGTGGAACGATTGATATCAGCACCTACAAGGTTCTCAACAATCGACCGCTACAGGTCGAAGAGTTATACGAACCCAAGTGTGAGTCGGATCAATAATGGTGGTGGGTTTTTTCAGTTTGATACCATTCTTCTTAGGTTTGGTCCAAGGCGGAGAGTTCGTCACGGCGAGAGCAACGGCAATGGTCAAAGGTACGTTCCAACATTCCTCTCCCAGGACGATTCCTCAACTCGCAGTTAGAGAACTTGAGGGGTTCCAGATTGAATAAACCCGATAACCTAGCAGAATTTTCCCAGAGGTTCGACGATGGGGTAAAGAAGGTATTTTCGGATAACCAGGCACCCCAATACGTCAGATTTGGCTCCATGAGGGATAACGATTCAAAGCATGGGATCAAGGCCGGGAGGTTAACGTTGACTGGGTAAAGTCGCACTCGCTCTGTTAGCGAATTGGTACCCAAACCTCCACACATACAGCACTCAGGTTGCTGGGTTCTTCGAACCGTCAATTCAGTCCACTGTGGACTCTATCAGGGACAACTTCAAGCAACGCCTTCCCATTAGTTCGGTCCGTGCACCGTAATCTTCTTAGCTATCACTCCTAATCAATCATGAGCAGTTCGCATTTCTCGTCGGCGGTTTTGCCACAAGTCCGTGGTTATCCGAACAGCTCGAGAAGCGGCTCGCGGGCCTCGGCCTTCAGTTTTGCAGACCGTCGGACATGCATACGTGAGTGATTTCTTCCCGTAGTCAAGTTTAAGTGTAACAGCGCTTTACTACATAGCAACAAAGCCGTTGCCATCGGGGCGGTTTCGTATTTCGTTGACCACTTTGTTACAGGCAGGATCTCGAAGTTCACGTACGGTGTGCCCTGTAGCATTCAATACAAGCCCTCCGATCCAGAGCACGCCCAGCGCGCACACAAGACATACATTGATGCCGTGGGGGATAAATGTGTTCCAGGCCATTTCGACACCATGCTGTCGCGGGTCCGTAACGCATAATCTTGGCTTCTCGAATTGAGTTTCATTTTTGTGCAGGGTACCAAGGTTCTTGAGGAACGGGAAATTCGACATGGCTTCTCCCGGTCCACCGAGGACACCCCAGCACAACACATCACCCCGAGAATTGTCAAATACACGGGGACTCTGGTTGCCCCCGAGTGGCAGGACGTAGAACCAGGTAGAGTCTTTAGTATCCCCTGGTACCCGTGAAAAGCGCTTAGAAATGAAAAGGGAATTTCGAAACGCTATGCCATGTCAAAGCCGACGTCTCCACCGCTCCGTATACATCGAAGTACATTGGAGGGAAAACGTGCTACCAGCGCGATTATGAAATAATCTTGCTCGTTGGCCTCACAGAACTCAAGGCGCAGGTTTGTTGGGTTGACTCCAGAACCGTACGTCCACACACCACTCCACGCGCACGGATCCACCTTACCTAACTTCCGCGCGCGCGTTTAGGAGACAGAGAGACGGTCCGTAGTACCATTTTCCAAGTTTCTCCTCCCCGGACTGAGCCCAGTTTTTAGGAGCGATGCTGTAGTTGTCTACGACAACCCCTCGGAGAGGATTGTGGGGGGCATCTCCAGTTGATATGCTCAGGATGATTCGGTTTACTAAATCGGTTACGTCCCGCCCCCAATATTGCAATATACGATCGTCCTCACCACTAGTCAACGATCAAACACATGAAGCGATGACTCGAGGGAAACTCTGTTCACCAGAATAAAACAGATTTCCACTGTTGTCAATACCGGAGAGCACATAATATCGTGAAATACAAGTTGTTAGACCTCAGAAGTTGTGGCCATTCATCAGCGGCGCATCCCTCAGCTCTACCACTAAATTCATGCGTGGACCCGTAGCTTGAACGGGAGAACGTGAACTGGGGACTTCTGATGAATGGCGTCTGACCGAGTCGGTCCATTGGGTGGTAGCGCTGACATCTGCGGAGTAGAAGAACCTCAAAACGGTCATTGAAGAGGGTTCGAACTCAAGTGGAGGTAGTGACGCGTTTCTCGAAGCGCCGGAGGCGGTTGACTTACGTTCGCTGGGGTCACCCGAACACCACGCATGGGCGAAACGGTTTCTTTGGTCAATTTATCGTAGCCGTGGGTGATAGAAGTCACCCACGGCGATTGACGGTGTTGTGGCGGCGCCACAGGAGTAGGGCCTGTCCGCTGACTTGCTGGGGTGCTAGATGCCCAGCAAGGGGGATGAAAAAAGACGGGAATCATCGAAAAGTAGCGGAAAAACAGGCCG
>Ga0307517_10008309_pt1 | contig 14905 bp, 15 predicted proteins | sample 23_EM_MG_FD_194515 | JGI IMG/M metagenome (GOLD analysis project Ga0307517, IMG submission 194515) | Populus trichocarpa ectomycorrhiza microbial communities from riparian zone in the Pacific Northwest, United States - 23_EM | ecosystem: Host-associated > Plants > Roots > Unclassified | place... | reverse complement strand
GATGGCTTAACGTCAACCCCTAGGCAGAAGCCATCGTGGGGGAAGAGAGGTGGGTGGGGGAAAGTGACGATGATTTCTCGTGGTGTTGAGATTTCAATCGCTGGAGGTGTTGTTGCAATGGTTCGTGTCCTATCTCTTGGTCGCAACCAAGCGCCTTATATAGGCATCTTCTCACAACCCTAACCCTGGTGACTCTTCACCTCGCGTAACATAACTTCTATGACTCATAATGAGTCATAGCGTGAAATCCATCAGATGACTCATATGAGTCACTGCGCAATATACCGTTATCCAATCAAAACCCATAAAACCAATCATGTGCTCAAATGAGTCACACGCGCGAAACCCATGACTCATAATACGAGTCATGTGCGAAAGTCATTACATCATATGACGTCACTATCGTGAGTCATGAAACAATCAACCAATCATAATATAACGATGACTCGCAAGTGCATAGTCATGTGAGAACTATAAGTCAAGTGACGTCATAGTGTAAAACCAACATACCTTATGACTTAATAAATATTAGTCATGTGAAATCTGCCTTCCTTAGTCACGATTTGTGACAGTAATAAAAGAAAAAACACCAAACTCATCCCAACGCGTATCTCACCAGCAGACAATGAGACTAGAGGGATCTGGTATCTTCGCTACCTCCAAGATGAAATTCTGAAAATAGAACTCTATGTCTTTAGCACAAAATTAAGATTAACGATATGATTGATTTCTCATCTGGCGTCAGTACTAACCATATTTTCTCTGCCAAGAAATACCCCTTCCTCACACACTGAAAAGGCTGGGAGGATACTCACACGTATTGGTCAATCCTGATATTTCATTGTGTTCAGATCTGAGGCTTGATGCATGGGAGGCAGGTTTCCTTGGTTGCATGTGTCTGGATGGAACCCAGAGTAGTAGTTACCGCCCAGACCTACCGGATGCAACCCGATGTAGCTCTTAAGTACCGGAGGCACCAGACGCACACAACCCAGAGTTCCCGACCAGGAGAGTCAGAATACAATACCATTGCACCTGATGCAATATATCTTTTTGCTCATCCATCACTTCCTGTCTCTTTTCTTAACCCCTCTTTCAATCTTATCAATCATTTTCTCTTTATAATCTGTTGTTCAATGTTTTATATTTAATAGATATGATCATCTCCTCTACCCGCACATCCTAACTCTGAATTTACTATACTTGAACCTTGTTGGTGAAAAACTAGAAGTGGCAGTAATGACAGTAAAGCTCTGTGATACCCGATCCTAGCCTCTTCTTTGTTGTTCGTCTTTCCTTACCACTATAGCCAAACAACAGAGAATCTGATCAATTCAATTATAGTATAATACTGCACCTACAACTTTTCATGTAAACTTTGTTTTCCCTCCTTCTCTTCCTACTCTTTTCTCCCCTTCTTCTTTTTTTCCTTTTACTATTCTCCCCTCTCATAACTGCTACAATAGTTTTCTTGTACAAAAGTTAGTGTCAAATTGTTAACATATGTGCTGCAGATATCCCAGTTTCTACATATCTCTCAGAATATAGTACATTAACGTATAAGTGTAAACCTCATTTAAAGCTCATTTCAAAGCTATATTACAGGCCCAATATGGTGGTACATAATGTTTAAAAACTATAAGAATATTGGCAGACTGAACAAGAACAAATGTACGCTATTTGTTATTACTAAAAGCAGGTATCATGAATGGAATATTAATTTTAAAAGCTCAAGATTGGGTGTAATATTTGTGGTCTTTGTATACGAAAGAACCGCCAATTTGTGGTCTAATTGTCAACATTTGCTAAAATATCAATGAATTGAAGGTAAAGTAAAACCTGTAGTAGAGACAATGAGAGGCAGAGAAGATAGGAGAAAACCAAATGGGCAAAGTCAACAAGAGAAAACAACAAAGGGGTGCTGCTCGCCAAGATGGTTGCAGGCCCAAACAGGTAGTGAGTAAGGGACAAGTGGGCTCTACCCACAAGGCTATAGAGGTGGTTTTTGATGGTAGTGATTAACAGAGAGTGACACTTCAAGGTCCGTTTCCTACATATTCGTAATCATATATAAAACTTGATGTAAAGGGTAACTTTCTAATGATTGTAATGATTAGAAGTAGACGCATTTGTAAGAAGAGGAAAGAGGAGTGGAAATGGTCCTTGTCGGCAAATACTGGAGCAGCAAAAGGCAAGGGGAAGTACAGGAGCAGTTGAAAGGAACTAACTTCAGGGAGGGCCATTCAGCACAGGTAGCTGTTTATATAGACTCTAACATCAGCAAAAATAATACCTTGGGTTTGTGCGTTCTGTGCATCTGACGCACCTAACGCTGGAACGTAAATCGAGAATCAGAACGAAACGATCATACAACAGTGTGCATCGGACGCAACCTGATGCAGCACCTAATACTCAGGGCGCTACCTGACGCACCACCTAAGACTCAGAAATCTACCTGACACCACACCCCATCTTCCTGAGATAAGGGAAGGGTCTCCCCTTTACTTATTTCTGACCTGGGTCACAATAGATTTCATACTATCAAATATTTAAATTTACTACTATTCTATTATGGTTCTACTATGGTTCTACTAGTAATATACAGGCTAATCCACATAGAAACACCTGTACGCATAGGGAGCCTTCTGACAAAATACCCGTTCAAGTTGAAGCCCTCTGTCTGGCCTCCGCGGACCCCCCCCTAGCTGGGGCCCTGTAACATCATGAATACAGATTGCGGAGAGATGAAGCTTATACCGTTGGGAAGCTGGCGTCGAGCCCGACAATATCCCGCAAAGAGAACCAAGATCCGTGAAGTGGTCGTGGAGTAATCTGCCATCGAGTAAAATATCATCAGCTTGATACCTAATACACCTTCCACAGAAGACACCGATTCGATGGGCGTCAATGGGCCCGAGACGTACCTTCCACCGTTCAGAAGCTGGCGTCGGGCCCAACAATCCCCCGCAAACAGAATGAAAGTCTGTCTCGCAGTTGTGGAGTAATGTGCCATCGAGTAAATTATCACCAGCGTGATACCTAATACACCCTCCACCGAAGGGAGCGATTTCATGGGTTCCGATGCGACAGAGAGGTACCATCTACCATTGGATAGCTGGCGCCAGGCCCAACAATCTCCCGCAATCGGATCCAGAATGGGCCCGGCGGTGGTTGAGGAACCTGACATCAAGCTCTGCGAGTCCCCGGGTCCCGATGAAGAGAACCCCCACAAAGGGTTAGTGATATCTTGGGTCTTGATGTCACAGAGACGTCCTTTATACCTCTGCGTAGCTGGGACCGGGCCCAACGACCTCCCGCAATCTGATCAAGAATTGGCCGCGTAGCTGTAGAGGGATCCGCCATCAAGTTCAGGAATCGCTAGGGTGCCTTTAAAGACAACCTCTCCAAGGGTCAGTGATCTCTTGGGCCTTGATGTGACAGAGACGTCCCTTATACCTCTGGGTAGCTGGCGTCGAGCCCAACAACCCCCCGCAATCAGATTTAGCATTGGAGCAGTTGTTGTGGAGGGATCTGCCATCGAGGTCATGGATTGTGAGGCGATCTATAAAGACAACTCTCACAAGGGTCGGCGAATTCATGAACCATGATACGACAGAGACGTCCTTTATACCGCTGCATAGCTGCCGTCGGGCCCAACGTTCTTCCTGTATCAGAATGAGGATCGGGGCAGTGGTTGTGGAAGAATCTCCCATTGGGCTCTGCGATTGCCAGGGTTCCTATAAAGACAAGCCCTACAAGGGTTACCAATTTCATGAGTTTTGATGCGACAGAGACCTCCTGGATACCGCTGCGTAGCTGGCGTCGAGCCCAGAAACCTCCAGGTGTTGCATTCAGAATCTAGTGTGTGGCTGTGGTGGAGTGTTGCCGCTGTGCGTCCGGAGTGTGAATATTGAGTGTGATGATGAGAGTGTGTCGCGTTGCTTCCACTTGGAGGCTAAGTGCTGAGAAACCCCCAGCCACCTGAGAGTGTTATGGCTATTATTCGCTTTCAGACTGGAGTGAGCTGGCATTTTCGCTCATTCAAAGATCATATTCCCAGTCTGAAAATAAAACTCTGGGTCCCAGTGTGACTCTGCCTGGGGGTATTTAGCCTAAATTTAAGATTAAGGGTACGATGGCTTTCTCATCTGGTCCCACCACTAACGATATTTTCTGTGCCAAGAAATACCCCTTCCTCACTCTAGGGCTAGACCTCAGACTCCAGGAAGGCTAGGAGCGTACTCCAGGGTAGTGGTAAATCCTGATGTGCGATGGTATTGAGGTTGTAGTCTGGATACATGGGAGGCAGGGTTGCTTAATTGCATGTTTCCGGACGGAACCCGGTACTGAGAAGGGTGTCCAGACGCACCAGACCCGACCAGATGTGGCGCCTGAGTTCCCGACGCACAGGATGCATAGGACCCTAAGTCCTCACTCCCAAACTCTGGACGCAACAACACTACATCTGACCTAGGATGGCTTTGTGCTGATAAAAAGGCAGGATATAGAGATTGGGGCACAGCCAAATGCTATGTTCAGAGAAAATGTCCATGTGGTGTTGAAGTCAGCTGCAAAATCGTACCTGAATGTTCAGATTCGGTAAAGCCTATACCAACTTTCACTTGAACGCTTTGGGCAACAATACAGGAAATGATAAGCGCAGTTTGGGCGGGAATTGTATATAGTACAGCAGGCTTTAAAGAAAAGGTAACAAAAACATATAGAAGTTATCACAGAGTATCAAACTCTCAAACCATTGCACATCATTAATATTTACTCTAGTCTCCTTTATTATTTATATGATATCATAATTTATTACTTAGAGTCTTGCCAATTATTTTGAATAACCACGATTGCTTTTTACTGTGCCACAAGTGTTATGTTTCTCGATTGATAACCCATAGCTAAGACCTGTTTAAACTTCACATCTATCAGAACACAAATGCAATGTTCTACCCCTTGGTTTTCAGCATATTTCTGGTGTTCTGAATATGTATACTTTGTTGCAACACTGAACAGGAGGCGAACCTTTCAACACTCCATTATTAGCTTGATAGAACTTCCTGTATGGGCTTCTACCTTCATATTTTAGATTTGTCAGTCACCTGAACGTATTCTAGAGAAGAACACCTGTTCAGCAATTATAGCTAGTATCTTAATTCTTCAAATAGCTACTGACCTACAACAATTCAAAGATTATTTACACAAGCAAGTCCATATTCTAGTCTCATCTCTTCCTGATAATGCTGACTAGGATCAACAAATCACAATGAAGATAATTGACAATAATTTTCTGCTGGAATAGATTCCTACATCACTGAAGTTCAACCTGAGGCAAGCGATAATGAATTAGATAAATATCTGCATATCCGATCATGAGTTACTTATATGGAATTAATATGCATGGTTCTCGTCTCAGGGAAGCAGTATCTCAAAATACAAGTTTTAAGTTTGTATGAGTGCTCAGAATGTTGCAGGACTTGTACAGTATTCTTTTCAATCCCTGTTTTCCAAGGAATTCCCGCCGAAGATTGGTTCTCGTACCTGGTAAATTACACAACTCCTCAGCACACCATACTTTATTCCCCTATACTTCCGCATGTATGCTACTCGGATAACATTATCATCATACAAGCCGGAAAAAACCACCCACAAGACCAGGTAGGGTCTGACTGTTTGAAACTAGTTTGCCATTCCGGAAAGGTCCTTGCCTTGGCGGCACAAGAAATCCTGACTCTAGACTGACACCTTATGGTTTACGTGATACTCAGATGATGCACTGACCATTGTGTACTTGAACCTATGCATTTAATTGAGTCTCTTAATGAACTCTACTAAGGACTACAGTCCTTGTTCCTCCTGCACTATGAATTTTGCCTCATCACATTAGATTCTTCATAAGACTGATAGATATAGTAGAATACACCAGTGATTACACTACAACTGTGCCAGGCCAATGGCATCCTGTAATACCACTATGCTTTCCACCTCTTCCTGATCAATCAGCCCCTCTATCCTCGTTTAGCGACAGATTGTTTTCCCCTCTTTTTGAGCATGCCAAAGTACTAACCAATAACACTATCCAGTTATTGCCCCTCCTCAGCCAAACCACATCCCCTTACTCCGAACCCCAATAAATTACATTCATCCTTAGCTCGTATGATCTGGTAATGGATATCATGGCTAACGTTTGCATGCAGGCAGTTGTACCAGAAAGGCAGCACTTTGAAAACTGCCTACAGTCCATAAGGGCGACTGGTCCTAGAATTCAATTTCTATTAATTCTGGGTTTTAGGATAGGGCCACCCCTCCACAGAACTGTAGGCCCTATGATCTACCCAACCAATTTGCTGGTTGACTGTTTATCAAGGGAAAGAAATAGATGATTTTCTTAGTCAAATAAATTCATGGAGCAATTTTTAGTTGATCAACAGGAAAACAGCTCAGCATATAGGAATAATATTGTGAGAGGATTTATCTCTAATCTTGGTATCCCTAATCAGGGGTTAGTTGTCGGCTCTGGAGATGGACCAAGATTAAACATCCTCCCTTCCATTATTCAATATACTAGATCAGAAAACAACTGCTAACCAAATGCAAAAGTATTGGGAAAAGCCAACAACTCCAGCCCTTAATTCCTTAATAGATTTTGGGTATGGCATTCTTACAATGGGAGACGAGACCTTCGCACAAAGGGTCCCTTTTCCCAATACTTTTGTATCCTGCAGGCAATGCCAGCTGTACCAAGGGGCTTTATGAGGGTTTGTTTCTGTTTTACACTCATCTGGATGACCGCGCTTGGTGAGTTTATCTTAGGTTACTGGGCTATGCTTTATTCTATCGTGTTGTCTCATAGTTGTGTAAATTAATGTTATAGGAGTGATTTTCTGTGATGCTGGGAAAATTGTAGCTGAAAGGATGATTACAGCTTGGATCACCTAAACTGAACAGCCAAATTCTAAAGAATCTGTTAGTACAGCTAAGGATTCTGAACAGGAAAACAGGGTTCAGTATAAAGCTCTGGCGAGGTAAGGTACATTGGCTCCAAGATCTAGGATGGTAGTGTGTGACCATAGCAGCTCTTAATCCTACATGTATCATAAGCCTAGCATGCCAGGGTTCTAACTTGGCATCGACACCAGTTTCTTGATCTCTTAGAAGGGTTCAGATAGTGAGGTCTAGTATGGTGTGGGGTCATCAGAGAGATCACGTACTATGGCTGCTATTAATTCAACGCAAGTAAAACAGGAAATCACTACATTTTACATACTGCTATTAGCGAAATAAAGTCATATATAAAAAAGAATAATATTTCAAAATTAGGGGTTTGCTCACAAAATCCAACACATGTCCATACCCTCATTCATTTGTGCCTGATTCTAGTTTATTGAATTTTTCCTAGCGGGGTATTGCAGATACACAGACTCCACCTCAAATTTAGCTTCACTTTGCCACATTCTAACCCCATCTCGATTATTCTTCTCACTACAGTGATCCTGCCCCCAGGTAGAGTTCCATAAATCCACCGTCTCCAACCCCGCCAACACTTCATCCACCCTCTGGACCACATCCCTAACAATTGCGCAGTCCACATGCATTTTTTCCCTGCTGACAGTACAAGCAAGGCGTTTCATCGCCATAGCGAAGCTCTCAACAGATATCCTTTGATACGGTGATGGCGGAACAGGACATCTTCCAATACTGAAATCATGCTTGGATAGTGACTCAAAAATAGCTGCATTACACAGCCCCATGCTTGGAGAGCCATCAATCTAAGGAACCGGCTTGGGCATTCTCCTATGAGATTTGCATTTCGCAGTCGTACTAAAGTAGAAGCTTTCAAAGTACTCAGTTAATGAGAAGCGGGAGAGGATGAGTGAGCGTGACAGATGGGCCCTGAAGGAGACGGGACAGGAGGTCCCCCCACAGAATTGGCGGAGACAACAGGTAACGGCTGATGACCGAAGAGTGAGATAAGGCTTCTAACATCTGAGGCAATGGCCTAAGTGCTTAACAAATTGTTCAAATAAAACTATAAGTTATAAAAGGTAGGAATATCTGTGTATATATTGTGTATCGAGAATTTGTAGTTTTGAGGAAATGGTGTGAGGTGAGTATGGGGTGGGTGTGCCTGGTGGTGATAAATAAATCAGTTACCATTAACGAAGAAGCAGTGTTCCCAAGCGGCGAATCCGGTGGGGGTTTTGAAAAGTTGGGTCAGTCCGGCTTAAATTATCACCGGCCGCCCAGGCACCCGCCACGTCGAGGAGTGACTGGTAGGCGGGCAACCCAGGCAAAGCCGTCAGATCCCCAGGCAAAGCCACCAAGTACCCAGGCAAAGCTGCACATCCCTGGTAAAGCCGCCAGATACCTTGGTAACGAGTGCTGCTCGCGTAAAACTCAACACTGATTGGCTAAGCTGTTCCCTTATAACACATTTTAAATTGAACTACGTAAATTAACCTTCAGATACCCAACCATTTATAGATATTTGCGATAGTCGTCAGGGTGCTGGCTGCTCTTACCTTGATTAGAACAATAAATGCTACACGATGCGTGTGCTGCTAGATCATCTTAAAGTCAATCAATGTCGCCAGCTTATCCATATATCCAATATCTAGTTCTTGTGTTCGCATATTTGTCCATTGCACATTTCTTCGGACACCCAGGATAGCCTTCTGAAAAGTTACACTTCTGGAAGTAAAGTTACTAGCCGAGTGATCACATATTTCAAATGTTGAAACACTGGAAGTGGTGTGTATAAACCCTAACCTTAATCTGTAGAAATCTGTTTCTGCGGATTGAGGTTAGGGGTTAAAGACCTGAGGCCTTCAGGTCACCCAGGTCGTGCCCGGCTGTTTTGGGAAAGCCGGTTTCCCACAGTCCGGCCCGGCCGTCCCTAAAAAAGCCTAGGTCAGTCCGGCCGTACCCAAAGCCGGACGGACTGGCCGATTGGGAACACTGCGAAGAAGCGATTTACTCTCATGGAGTTACAACCTTCCCCCTCCTACAGCAATAAAATTACTCGTATATTCCAGAAGCATTCATAAGTTGAATTTATTCCTAAAGCTATATAGACCAACCTATACTAGCCATCCTACTCAGACCACTACTGCGCATACATATGGAGTATTGGATTAGGTACTAAAGTCTGAGATGAAAGGTGCTAGCGATTTATACGCCTGACAGAAAGTTAGCAGGGACTATAGGTGACGCCACGGCCCTGCAGATGACGCCAGGGACCTGTAGGGGAGGTCAATCCATCAAGCTACCGGCAGATCCCGTTCCCAATAAGAATGCAAGGCCCGGCAGTCAACCCAAAGGACTGCGGTCTTTATGAAAGATGAACGCCTTGCCCCGCTGTCCGTACCCACCCTGCCTGGGGCGCCTGGGATCATAGTCCGCCAGGGCCCTTCCTTCGGCCCGGGACGGCTGGGAACACTGAGCATTCTTGAAAACGATACGAATACCATACCCTGATCTGAGATCCTGATCGGAAGGTTTGTGGCCGTCAGCAAACCGCGCCTCTGGCCCGTAAATTTATTGTAGGTTACCTTACCTTACCGTTCGAAACCCTAAAAGCCATCGACTGACTGGCAATGATCCGAGAAAATTAACAAATTGCAAAGATTGTCAAATCGAATATGAGTTAATAGGTATCATATGCAATTCAGAAGAAATATAATAACCAGAGCAGGAAGTGTGTTCTAATTCCCACCTGACGTATTAGGTGAATAGAATTTCAAATTGTAAGGAAAGAACTAGCAATTACTCAGAGAATAAGCAAATGTTTGTAGAATACATCCTCAAGGGATCTACCGTAACAACTTGAATAATTAGATCATGTGCCAAGAAATCCAAGATTTCCTTAAATGTCCTATCCCATGATCCAATTCTTCAAGATCTTATAGCCCATCGTACTCTATGATCATACTTGCCATCCGTGTTTCAAATCCTCCAGTCCGTCCTGCTTGCGGGGGAGGACCGGACGGACGGCCGGTGGTAGTCCATCTTTTCCGAATACGTAGACGGACTAGGGGGGGTAGACGGAGGCCCCTGTCGTGTTTTTCTGTCACCTCTCTTTGGCCTGTAACTTGATGCTCAGAAACTTCAAGTTCATGATTTGATCTTGCTCATAGTTTATGATCAGGCAATTCATGTGCCAAATGCGTAAACTAATTAGCCAGGAAGAATCCATTTTTGAGAAATAAAAATGCTAAAAGCTTTTGCCAAATCAGAACTCATGGGCAGAAACTAGTGGTATGGATCATCAAGGCAATCATATCCTTGCTGCAGCAGGCACTAGCACTAGCGCAGTTGGAAAGTTCTCATATTAGTTTATGAGATTCTGATGTGAGTGGGTCAATCGAGGTTCCCGGTAACTCTGCGCGAAAATCTCCAGTATTGTGCTTCAAATCAAATTTGATTGCCTCAGATCTCTGACTTGGTTGCAACATCACTCCTATGACTATAGTTAAAGCAAACGACTTATAACCGTATTTCAGAGCTGATATAAGGCTCGTAGTGGAATGATTGGTTCAGTCTTATCTTAGTACTTGAATGACTTGATAATCTATTTAGCCTTCTTTGTCTCAAGAGTACGACATTTATCGGGTCAGTTAGATTGCATTACCATCTAGTACTCATAGTCGGTCTGTAGTCCCCAGCTCTCTCCCTCATTTTTCCCCACCTCTGCCGTGCGATGATTTCTAATATCATATATTTCATCTATCGACCCTTTGCGGAAGTCTTAATAAATGTTTAGCATTTAGAGCCCAGCTCTCCCATTCTAGCTAAGTCCCTAAGTTAATCAGAGTGATGCAGAAGCCTCAGTAATAAACTTTAATAAGCTTAATACTCTTCTGAATATCAAGTATCTCAATTTACCGTGTTTTCAAACTTATAGCTCATATTTCATAAATGTAAATTTCGATTTCTAATGCTGATATATTGCTATCACCAACATACTCCTAATACTCGCTATATGGAAAGATTAACTACAAATTGGTTACATGTTCTGATTATCAAACAAATAGTAATTCAATCATCAATTACCTCTTATGTCTTAAGGGCTGAGTTTATTTTATTTCGCTAATCTTTTTTCATACAGATTATTACCAAGTGCAAGATATTGAACTATTCAAATTATCAGCTTCTTCAGATCTATAATGAGTTGGTTGTTGTAAATTTTGTTCCCTTACATGATGGCAAAATAGTAATCTATTACTACGGGTTGACCCATAACTAGATATAATATATTATATACACTGTCAGAAGTACTGTATGATGCCCAAGGCCCCCCCTCTGGTCTCAAAGTCTCTCATCCTAAGCTCTTTGACTGTAAATGTGATCTACAGGGCAAATGTCAATTTTTTCAATAAATACAAGTATCTGATCTACTTCCTTCTTGCTCTAACTACAGATTGGACAGTTCTCATAATTCAAATTTCCTTGCACAATGTCATTTATAGTCTTTATTAATATAACTATGCAAGAGATAGACAGCCCTTGATACCAATTCTGTTTTGCAGTCAGTTTAGTGTAAGGTAGACCAACTCCCCAGGTAGGCCAGATAAGTGAAATAAGAATGTTGTGACTGCAGTGGAGTTGTTTGCTGATGAAAGCATTAGAGGCAGGAAAAGATAGTTGGGGCTGAATGTATTTGAGTGTCTTATTAGCTATAACAGCAATGATTATAGTTGGGTAAACTGTGTACCATACAGAAAACCTCCTACACAGCAAGGAATAGTGTCTTAGAAATCACATTTTTGCTGAAACCAATAAGGAAAAATTAAAGATACTGAGTAAGAGGAGATCTTTCTTGTAGTCACAAACTCTGCTGAATTCAAGCAGTTCTTTCTTACATCAGGTATCTCGCTTTCAGAGGGTGGTTGAAAGTATGATTATTTTTTCCGACATTGGTAGATGATAGATGAGGGGTTTCCGCATTCCAGGAGTCTTGACGTAGTAGGAGAGTAAGAAACTTGAAGGAAAGAAGAACATGGTATAGGATTTCGTGGTAGGAGATGTGAGGTAAAAGAAAATGCTGGTCTAGATAGAAGCAGAAGTAGAAGCAGGAGTTCAGGTAGTGGGAGAGGTGAAGGACAAGAACAACATCAGCAAAAACGGACCCTGCGTCTGATCTGTCGGCGTTGAGTCCAGACGCAAGCGCTGCATCTCCTGCGTCCCATGCGTCCTGTGCGTCCTGACTTGAGTTGCAACGCCCCGCCACATCCCACGCTTCCAGATGCTACCTGGCAACGTTCCTTGAGTCCTGAGGCAACCTGGCGGCCTGCCTACGTCTGGACTACGCCAGACTCTTTCTCTCATCTCTTCTTTCTCCTGATGTGGCGATAGCTCCTCATCACCTCTTCACCTCGTCCTGACCGACCCCTCATCCCCGCTCGTGTAATCACAACTAATTGGCTGCTTGCTCCGACGTCCCCTAGTGTCTGGGGCGGCAGCACCTTTTTTGGTCCCTCCAGGGTCTCATGTCTCAAGCCTCACTGGTCTGGCGAACTAATGATCTAGGTTTCAAGAAAGTCGCATATGTATCTTCTACTATATACAGTTTCAATATGTAGGATTCTCACGCATAGCCGAATCCTGATTCTCACGCATCGCCGAATCCTGATTCTCTCATCCTGATTCCTTAATAAACCTCATTAAACGTTCTCAAATCAATCGGGCTATTTACAAGCCATCGCCGGTCCTCCTCCGGGATCAGGTGTGCTAGACCGAGAATTGTTCCTATATCAACTATTGTAAACCCTCACGTGTCTTCCCTCATCTGCACTGTAACCAAGCCATGCAGATCCGATAGACGCCCTGAGTTCACTGGGGTCAGCAACTTAACACCGGTGACTCGACACACAGTATCCTCGGATCTGGGGTCCCTGATCTTCCAGAGGTCAACTAGCTTTGCCGGGAGACGACCCCTCAGCGCACAATACATTTCTTCTGTGCCCGCTTGTACCCAAACCCAATCATTGCGACGGCCCGGGTTTCTAAAGTGTAGGGTGCCCGTGGATCGTCCACGGTGGATATCGTAAACATCGGCTCCTTGGAATGTAAGAACTGGGACTTCGAGTTGTGTGAGTAGTTCAATGGGAAGGGATCGAAGCGTCGCATGGTCTTCCGGGAGAACGTGGTCTATCGGCAGGTTATGCCTGCAATATCGTATCAATTCACGATATTTAATCTCGAGTGAGACTGCGGAGATCTGGCTAAAATCAACGATATTGGACACATCGCCCCGGCGTCCCTTCAAAATCCTCCTACAAATGACTGGCGGCAATACCCAACTGGTTGTCCTATCTAAATGCGTCAGGACGTCGGGGGAAAGATCTGCGCTGCGAGTTTTCAGTGATTCCAAGTTCAATAGTCTCATCCGGATTGCAGGTTGCCGACCGTAGCTATGCACGATCTGGCGCGCGGCATCATTTTTATTTGACTGGCAACATCCTTCCTTGATTTGCGTCTTGTGAGCTAGGTCTCCGATCTCGGTGGAATATATCGGAATATTGCCAATCTGGCGTCTATGGTCACAAAAGTGGCTTAGTAGATGCATCTCAATGAAGTTGAAATGTGATTCACCCTGAATCATGTCCATACGCAGTTCATCCTCTTCGTCTCGATCGTCGTCGCGCATCCGGCGCCATTGGGATGTGGCCACACGCTCACGCATTAGTGCTCTCTGATGTCGAATCTCCTTTCGTTGCTTGTCGACCTTGACTTGTGTGCGTTTTGTCACTCGGAACTCCAAGAAGATGTCCTTCATCCTATGGAACTGGTCCAGATACTCTTCCATATAGGCTATGGTGTCAGGTGTGTGGCTTCAGTATTGTGCCATCATATTGAAGTCAAAGAGCGCCCTGACGCATCTGAGAGCACGTTTGAAAGGTATTGCTTGCGCACCTCCTGGGTGGCGAAGAGCTACAGCGAGAAATCCCAGAATACAACGCCCCAGATTCCTCATCACTTTCCCTTGCCACTGCATAACCTCGCGGTAGGCTTTATTGGGGACTAAGAATCCTGGGTATGGCGGTAATGCCTTCCAAACCTCATCAAATACCTGCTGTCGCCAGTGTGTCTTCAGAAAGGCTTCGATCCAGTCCATCATAGGCTTAAACAGCCCCAGATAAATGGTATGGAGTATGTCTGGTTTGTACAGATCAGATGCTGAAACCCTGTCGAGTCCGTGGAATATATTTTGGCTGATACCAAGATTCATAAGGTGGTCGTCGTCCGTCTCCGAGCCTGAGGTTTGATTGTCAGGTTTGTAGCATTGGTACCTTGCATAATCTCGGGATCAATAGCTTCTGGCATTGGTTCCTAATTCATTGGTCGGAACCTTGCATTTAGGACAGGCGTTGGTTTTCAACCCGGGAAGAGCCACGTTTTCCATATGGTCCGCGATCCACGCAGAGGGAATTGGGAAGCAAAGTCGAACGTTGCCGTCGGCACAGTCAATGGGGATGCCGACATGCGCCACATCCTGAAGGGGTGCAAAGATGAGTTCAAATACATCTTGTAGGGTGTCAGCATTGATTTTTCTGAGGGGTCGGTCGGCTTTAGAGGACTTGGAGAGTTTGGGTGGAACCGGTAATAAGGCAAGAAGAAGAACAGCCATTGATCCTGGGCTGTTGCGCCGAGCCGACGGAAGATTTCCAATCGTAATATAGACAGGCCACGCTTTCTTGTCTCCCGAAAGGTTGGTGAGGTTAGTCTGATCTGACATCCCAATTATTGGAACAACGGTAGCGCCTGGCGGAAGCCTCTCCTATGATCAGTCAGCTAAGGTCTTCCAAACAAGGGTGGGACTCAGATGCTCTACCTGCAGGTCCCACCACCAATCCGCCGTATGCATTTCAGCATATATTCTCTGCCCGGAAGGGTCATATTC
>Ga0307517_10008308_pt1 | contig 14906 bp, 18 predicted proteins | sample 23_EM_MG_FD_194515 | JGI IMG/M metagenome (GOLD analysis project Ga0307517, IMG submission 194515) | Populus trichocarpa ectomycorrhiza microbial communities from riparian zone in the Pacific Northwest, United States - 23_EM | ecosystem: Host-associated > Plants > Roots > Unclassified | place... | reverse complement strand
GATCGAGAAGAAATTTTGGAACAACTAGGGACAAGAACAATCTCAAGGCAGGAAACACAGCACGAAGAAAAATTGCAACAACTTGAATATCGGCTTTGTGGCCGTAACCAGCCAACCTGTCAAAGGACTAGCAATGACCAGGTAGTTAGGTTGGGAACCAAGAGCAGTCAGGGCGGGTCGGGAGGTGGGTGGTTGTCTGTATGAAGGAGGGGTGGCGGAACAAATTGACGAAGTAGGGTCATACCGTGAATATGAGCGTTCAAGGCACACGATATGGGAATACAGGGGAACGTGAACAGTAGAACACCAGGCCAAACTCTCATACCATCATCATCATCAAGGCATTCGTGCCCCCACCGACACTCAGTGCCTGCGGCTGCATGCCGTGTCCCTGGCCGTGCATATGATGGTGCGAAGGCACAAATGACAAGCTCATGGCACCTCGAGAAGAGACCGGCATTCCGCGGGCCGGCCTTACTTTATATGCACCTTTAACACGAGTTTTCACGAATCAACTAACTAGATAGACGAGTGCCAGTCCGACGTCCCAAATGCACCCCGACTTCATTCCGACCCCGGCTGCTGCTCGCTCGATCTCTCCCCAGTCGCAGACAGCCTATTCGCGTAATCCCGAAGCTCGGGCTGATTCTGTCGTTCCTGTCTACTCGACTCAGGAAGTACCCCGCCATTCTGTCCCCTTGGGTGCTGCCCCCCTTCGTCAACATAGTGGTTCCCATAATACCCGCCCCGTATGTTTCTTTCTCAATTCTTATCATATTCCTTATCCCGGTTCTAGGTCGAGCAGAACGTTGGCGATCATCCCCATTTTCAGTATAATAGAAATCATCCCACTCCTCTGCAGATACCCTCTCCCTCAAACCATTCAGTAAATGCCCAGAACCTTTTCACTCCATCGACCCATCACCACCCAAACCCCTTGCCAAATTCTGTCCAGGCCCACCCCTCGTTGAGATCCCACACAGATGTCCCTATCTCTCCTCATGACCGCACTTCAGCTCCAAGTCTTTCCCAAGTCCCACGGAGACAGTCAGATCCTTCGCACCTTCACGCTGAAAAGCACCAATCAGCTGCCCAACCCGCCTTTGACCCTCTCATCATATCAGCAACAGAGACCGCCCTCGCCCCCGTCCGAAGCGCTCTTGACACCGTCTGGACCCTCGCCGTGAACAACATGCGTTTATCCATGAACAAAATGAACAACGATTTCACCTATCTCGCTACACAAGAGAGACAACGAAACGCCCATCTGGTTGCCAAGCTTGCCTCTCTCGAGAGTCACCTTCAAGCCGCACGCCAAGACGTAGCCGTGTTGAGGAAGGAAAGGCAAGAGTTGCAAAATATCTTGCAAGCATATAAAGACGAGAACCGGAAGCTTCACTCAGAGAAGGAGCATTGGGAAATCGAACGCCGTGTAATAACTGGCATGGAGGGCAGACGGGGAGACCCCGTGCTTCCTCAAATCGATATGAATAAGGTACTGGGAGCTGTTACAGAGCAGGTGTCCAAGGAAATGGAACAAAAGATGTCGGCGATTCTGAACCAGATAGAAGAACAAAAGTCTCTGAGGAACCAAGCGGAACAGAGGTTTGTAGAGACGCTGCAAAACATGGGCCATGTAAGTTCTACATCTTCTCGAAGTTACTCCATCTCACCCGTATAAGATTCAAAATAGAGAATCCTCTGTTCCACAATCCTCTGCATCGCCGTACATCCCTGCGCAATCACCCTCTCTACAGAGAGGATCACACTCACCAACATCCACCTACGTTGTATCTCCAATTGCTAAATCACCCGCCAATGCTTCCGGTGCACATCACCAAGGTGGTGGGGATGGCATTTCGAGGCCTGTAACCCCCACCGATCGTCGTTCAATGACACCTAGGACAGTCAATGTCGCGGAAATCCACACTAGTGATTCTCCTGCCAACCTACTTTACCCACCGAGTCCGGCTCCTAATGTTCTCAGGCGATCATCCTCTTGTGATGATCAGCAGCCGCGAAAGAAACCAAGGTTGATGGATGAAGGAGATGTTGAATGCCCTACACCGAAACCTCTCTCCTCCAGTCCACCCGAGGGCATCAAATCGGGTCATAACCCAGACCCTCAGCCAGAGAATGTTTTGTCAGCGATACAAATCAATGAGCCCAAGGATGGAGATGTTATTCGGAATGATGTCGAGGAAGAATCCATGTATGGCTCCGTGACAGTCAAGCCTGAACCTCTGGAAGACGCACAAGCAGATATGAGTATTGAAGGTTCTACAATTGCAAAGGTCACGCCTTCTTCACCACATGCGACGAGTACAAATCCACAACCATGGGCTCCCGTAAGGGAACCGACGCCAAAGCCTATGCCCCATCGTACCTTCAAGACCGCCAACATTCCAAACTTACCGCCAGCTAACCAGAGGAACAACAAACTTGGCATCGGCCATATCGACTTGCTATACAGGACTGACAACGGAATGATGACCTGCCGGATGTGCTTGTACGTTCATTTCTCCCCTGATTACCATCATGGCGTAAATTCCGAAATTCCGTTATTTTTACTTCCATTCCAATAGATCGCGTTCAAGGGACCTCCTCCTCTCACGAGACCGTTCAAGTAAAGTCGCTCCTGTGAAGAAATTTGAGCAGGATAAAGCAACGTGGGACGAACTAATCAGTCATTGTAGAGATGACCACCCCAAGACGTGCAGGGACCTTGAAAAGTTGGGTTCTACACAGATTGCGGAAATGAAACAGAGATTAATGTCGGGAGAAAAACCTATGGTTTTCCGCTAGGTCTCGTACGCACTGCTTTCTTGTCTCCCCACGTCACTTGTGCTTCCTTTCTTGTATGTCAACATTCTTGCCTTCTGTAATGAATCATGTAGCATGGATTATATTTACCAATGAATGTCTGACTCGCGAAAGTCAAGAGGTGTTAGAATGGAGAAGGGCTTACTATTGTCACTTCATTTTTAGAGAACTGGACTTTTATTATCGCCACTATCCAGAGAACATGTATTCCGCATTTGGATGCGGAATCTAATTGTTAAGGCATCGTGTGTATTGTCTCTTTATTGTTTACGTCTTCTCCGCAATCACTCTTCGTACCAATATATAGAGCTCGCGTCTCGTCTAACCAGAGATGTCTTTGTACACGCGCCCACAGTACTCTCCTTCACTGAATATCACCCTCTGGCTGGCCTCAGTTGGCGATTCAAAGATACGCCGTCATCCCTAATTCGTTGGACGACAGCTTCTGATTATTCGCCTTGAACTCGGCGTTTCCTTTTACTATCATGAATGCCACCAATGCGCAGGTATGGGCGGGATTTTTTTTTTTTGGCTTGTTTCCTCGATTTATGTAATTCCAGATTCAGGACCTTCGGAGTCGATCCACACAACAAGGAGGACGTGGCCAGGATCCAACACACTCCAATTCCTTGAATCGCCATAGAGGGGCTCCTCCTTTTGTCGGTCGAACCGTAATCCCTCCTCGGGCTGTCAATTCGCAACGTGGCCTTGACCAGCACGGTCTCTCTGTCGATTTTCCGATTCAAATGCACCGAGAAATTGGCCGCCCACATCTCAGAGAAGATCCTGTGAGATCTGTCGACAAGGTGTTCAACGTTTATGGGGAACGTATACGTGCCGATTTACGAGACATGCACGGTCTCTGTACACAGCTTGTCGCCCAAGAAAAACAGGAAGCTGCCAAGTGGTATGCCCTTTGCGCAAAAGTCATTACGGAGAGGGACCATGCCCGCCAGCGGCTCAGCGTTCTTGCAAATTCCTCTTCAAGTGGAGTCGACCACACCGATTCTGCAGGTCGCCTTACTTCAAAGCGAGGCCGCGAGGTTCCCTCTTATTCTGAGGAGTCAAGCCGGGATACCGCCTCCGCCAGGTCCACTGTTTCTGTAGACAGTCGCCCCATGAGGTCACTCCGCCTGTCGCCTGTTCACTCTCCTCCTGCAAGCCCCTCTCCTGGATTGTCCATGAGTCCTCCCTCTTCATCCCTATTGACTGCAACACCTCCACTTTCCATTGCGACGATTCCACCCTCTTCTTCCCGATCCGAGTTTTCTCCGTTCGAGCAACGCCCAGTCAAGCTTAGAAGGTCATGCGACCTGTCTAATTCCATTAAACCGCCTGGCGGCTCACCACCCCAAACGGCTACTGATGTCAGGATCAAACAACAATCCCGCACCCCAAGCCCACTTACACTGCCGACTCAAGTTGGAGACATCTTTCATGTGGATCTTATGTACGTCTCAACAAAAGGAGGGTTTGTATGTCGTGCTTGTTTGTAAGTCGTAAATCTGTGATAAGTTATATTCACTTCACTGATTTCCGCCAGGTTGGAGAAATCCAAATCGCCTTCTTTCGAGCCAAAGTCATTTCCCTTATCAGCTTCGTGGGATGGACTTCGTGATCATTGCGTCAGGTTGCATCCAGAAGCTTGTGCAGATGTCGCTCGTCTCCAGCCGGCCGAAATCTTTGAGTTGAGGAGACGACTTAGTAGCCCATGAAACTCATCTCCTCCTTATATTATGTTTTATACTACGATTGTCTTAGACGACCGGATACGAGATACCCTAACGCTATATGATTCCATGTTGTACATAATTCAGTTTTCTCTGTATACTATTCCTAGTTGAGATGTATTTTTATATATAATTTGTGTGAGAATATATCTGACACAACTCTCTCAAACGTACTTGCACTCTCTCACTCGGACACGCACCTCAGAACTGCAATTGCACATCCGACTTCATGCTTACGGTTCAGAGAGTCGCTATTTCTCTCGATTTCTGATGCTCATCGTTTCAAGGTTCTCTCACACAACTCGAATTGCTTCCCACTTCTTCCGTCATTCTAAAACCAGTTTGGCCAGGTCAAAACGCAGAGCTCGGATTGAATCGACTATTCCTCTACCAATTGTCACCCGCGACACATCCCCTTTACCGATTTCGACTGAAAAAATCATTAAAGACGTACTCTCAGAAATCAGGCTATTTTTGAGGCTTGAACTTCGCTTGAAACAAATCGAGGGCTTCGTTCACAGATGTCTTGACAAGGCCCTCTTGTCGACCCCACTCCATCAAGAGGTCTATGAGGCCGTCATCATCTACCTCATTCGGAACATGTGGCCCCAACCAGCCGCGACGGTCTACGACCGTATGTCAAGCAAAGGGTTTATTTCGTCCGACGCAGTCGATGCAAGGATGCTGGCAATAGTGCTCGCCGATGCTCAAGACTCCGCAGAAGCAGAGCTGCAACGCATTTCGGACGTTGTGTCGAATCCAGACTTCAGCGATCAGCACTTCGTCGCCGTTCTCAACGTCGCAGAGGACTACAACGTTCGACCAAAATTCGTCATCTCTCTTATACGGAACTTTCTGCGGGCTAAAGAAGCCGAGTATGTCCCTCGTCGTGGTATAATAGCAGCCTGGCTTCGAGCAGCTGTGAAACTCGGGGACGTCGATCTTATGAGAGACATTCTTGGGATGGGTAGTGCGGCCCTCAGACTATCGGCGATCGTGGAGGCTTGGGAGGTCGCTGATAAGCTGGACGATTGTCTCGAAAAGCTTGGAATTCGTCTTGTTGGTGCAGTCGCTAACGCGGCGGTTACGGAAACCGAATTTCTTCGGTCCTTGGAGGTTATAAAGGACGTAGGGATGAATGCGGAAGTCGTGGCACGAGTTTGCGCGAGCTTCCTTGCGAACCGTGACGAGAACTACTCTCCAAAACCTGAGACAATCCGAGCCTCTATCGACGGTTTCATTCAGGCTGACATGATTGATAAGGCGTTCGACTTATTGAATCGTGTCGGGATTCAGCCTGGCAAACGTCCCATTCACCGAACCTTCCTTGCCAATCTCCGGGACTCACGGCCTTTGGATCATCATTCCTTTTCAAAGCTCCTATCAGCGATAGACGGCACTGGGATTCCACTTGATACCAGCCTCCTTAATATTGTCATATCCCGTGAAGTTCGACTAAAACATGCCCTAAATGCCCTTTCCATTTACAACGAGATGAAGAAAAACCCAGATCTTCTACCGGATTCGTACACGTTTGGAAGTCTGTTTTCCATGTATCGCAGGACAAGACCCCCGCATTTTTCCGGTGCCAAATCTATGGCTACACCTACGTTCCCTCTTCGAGAACTCTTTCGCGAACTTATGCAGAACTCCAAACGTGATGGGAATCCGATTCAGCCCAACACTGCTCTCCTCAATGTGGCCCTCAAAGCTTTTATTAGTCAACGCGACTACGCAGGCGCCATCATTGTTGTCGGCACTTTCAGTCTATTCCAGGTACCGTTGGATAACAGGTCATATTATTGTGTTGTGAAAAACCTGGTACGACGTGTCTGGTCAGAAGTCATACAACCCCGGCATAAAAGCGAAGAAAGATGGGTAGATCGGTTTTTGGGCGTGGAGCACTACCGTGACATCGTGTTGAGCAGGTTCATGGTACAAGACATCTTCACTGTCCTTCGCAGGAAAGACTTTGATTTATCCTTGCCGCTGTACGCACCCAAGCCAGCCCGGCGTCATCGTCTTTTGCGGCAGTTTCGACAACGACCTGGCGGGGAAGATTTCTATACGTTCCCTACGATGGAGATGATGGAGAGCCTTGAGCGACCAGATCCTGCTGATTTCGTCTATGACCCCGTGCCTTTGATGAGACTTCTGTCACGGGCAGTATATGCAGATGCGGTTGTGCACCCGGAAGAGTCATATCGAAAAGTGGATGAGTTGGCAAGAGAGGCGGAAGGTAGTATGGTTCCGAATTTAGCGCAATTCAATTCTTCGTAGTCATCCATTATCTGGAAAGCAAACGGCTACATTAATTACTACACGTAGAACCGACAACAAGTGCAAAGATACTTTACTTTGTGGAGTGGAATAATCAGATTCAGTAGTAATGACTTCGAGTACAACAGAAACTCCCTACCGCCCGAAATCGAAAAAAAAGCTCCATTAGTTCTTGCTCTAGCAATATGTGTTGAGTGTGTTTGTGAGTGCAGTCTTCTCACCAGAGTTAACGGTTAGGCCGTAGTAGTGCTTAACTTGAATCCAAGCGAGGACATAGGTACACTTGAAGGAGTTGAGAGGAGGGAGCCAAGTGGAGGGGTCCTGGTTGCCTTTGGCTTGATTAAGGTTGTCAGTGACAGCGAAGAGTTGAGGTAGAGTGAGGTCGTTGGCTAATTGTTGACGGCGAGCGGGGGTCCATGAGCGAGCACCGCTGACCCAGGCTTCCTTTAATGGAACAACATGATCCTTTACGAGGTTAGGATCAGTAAAAGCTGAGATCTGAGAACTCACAATGTCGAGATCGGAAGCCAAGTTGGTGGCCACACCGTCGTAGGGCGACACCCAATGACCAGAAGTAACAACGCAGTTGGCATCGGTGACGACGTTCGTGCCGTCCCTCTTCAAAACGGCTGAAACCCGTGGTCAGTAAGATGCCCAAAGATTGGCAAATGGCCTGACTTTCTCTGGTATCGCATTTACCGCTGACTAGACGCGAACTGTAAGTCCCCCGTGCAAAAGAAATCAGGCGGTAACTTACCGTTGATCCAGGTACCGAATAAATTTCTGTTGTAAGGCGGCATGTTGGATTGTGTTGCGACAGTCACTGTGCAATGTTAGATACATTTCATGTCAACGAGGGGTTTGGGCGCACATTCAGAGAGGTAGTTCCTCGCATCAGAGACGGAGATCCCTACACGAGATATCGCGGCCAGGTCGATGGGAGACGCGAAGGCGCTGGCCATGAAAGCGATGGCAATGATTGGGGCAAACGCAACCATGGTGCAGGGGTGTCCAACGGAGCCGAGTCCGCTCCTTTATCATAGTCGTGTGCGGATGCAGGTCTCATGTCACCGGGTCTAGCCTTGTGCATGTACCTGTGCCGGTACTATTATTGCATGGCCTCGCCGTCGTCCAAGTCATCGGGATGAAGGGCGTGTGAATGTGCAAGTTCATCGTCGGGCTGTCGGTCCGCAACCTGTTCAAACGACGATGAAGACGACGTATAATGCTCCACTCCCAGCATCCAGTGCCAGGTCTTCTCGTATTGCACCACATTCACACATTAAAGGACTTGGCATAACACCAGATGGTTACGCCGTTGTAGATGGCGCTGGGTTCATCGGACAAACCACTGCGCGAGAGGTAACTTCTTTCAAAAAACATTCACGACAGAGTCACAATTTCAATTCAGGCGTGTGGTGTTGTGGTAGACCTCATCAAATCACGGAAATTCTCTGGCAGAGCTCTCTTACTTGTTGGCGCTCCTGGAACAGGAAAAACCGCCTTGGCACTCGCCGTATCACATGAACTTGGAACCAAAGTACCTTTCTGCCCCATGGTTGGCTCCGAAGTTTACAGTACGGAAGTAAAAAAGACTGAAGTCTTGGCAGAGGCTTTTCGGAGAGCTATAGGTAAGCCCCTTTGCTCTCTTTTACTTCCGTATTGATCACTGTCCTAGGACTTCGGATAAAGGAGACCAAGGAAGTATACGAGGGCGAGGTAACGGAATTAACACCAACAGAAGCAGAAAATCCTCTCAGTGGTTATGGAAAAACTGTATCACATGTCATTGTTGGCCTTAAAACAGTGAAAGGGACGAAACAGCTACGTCTCGATCCTACGATTTACGAGGCCATCCTTAAAGAGAAGATAGTTGTGGGTGATGTGGTATATATCGAGGCTCACACCGGGGCTGTCAAAGTGCGCCTTCATTTTTGTTACTTCAGTCGTCTAACTGGTGGATGTAGCGTGTTGGACGGTCAGATGCCTATGCTGCGTCGTATGACTTGGAATCAGAGACCTATGTACCTCTCCCTAAAGGAGACGTCCACAAACGCAAGGAATTAGTCCAGGACGTTTCTCTCGGTGACCTAGATGCGGCCAACGCCCGACCTCAGGGTGGCCAAGACATAATGAGCGTCATGGGCAGCTTGGTTAAGACTGGACGCACAGAAGTCACGGACAAGCTCAGAAAGGAGGTCAACAAAGTTGTGAAGGGCTACGTCGACCAGGGCGTAGCCGAGGTCATTCCGGGCGTAGTTTTCATTGACGAAGTAAGACGACACATACCCTCTCAGAGATATTTCTAAACCCTTTCAAATCTTAGGTCCACATGTTAGATATCGAATGCTTCACGTATCTCAACGCCCTTCTGGAGTCACCGATGGCGCCCACTGTAATCTTCGCCACCAATCGTGGTAATTCGTTGGTCCGTGGAACCACCGACATTGTTTCCCCTCATGGTATACCAGTTGATCTCCTTGACCGGTGCCGTTTTTTCTCTCCTTTGCCTGCACATGATTCTGATTGATTCAAAGGTGTCTAATCGTCAAAACGGATGCGTATAATAAGGAACAAATTGGGAAGGTTGTACAGCTGCGCGCCAACGTCGAGGGCATAAAATTGGGCACGGCTGTTGTAGAAAAATTATCGGCAGTCGGAGAGAAAAGTTCTTTGCGGTATATGTGGTATTCAGTTGCCCAATATCACTCGACCTGACAAATCTTCGTGTGCAGATATGCCCTCCAATTACTAACTCCAGCATTCATACTCGCATCATTGGCTGGCAGGAATCAGATCGAGCCGGAGGACATATCGGAGATGAATGAGCTGTTCCTAGACGCAAAAGCATCTGCTTCTCTTATCAACAGCAGAGACTAGGTTGATGGAAAGGGAACTTTATCTGTTGAGCACCTTCCATCATTATCGATTTCAAATGTATGTTGACAGGTAGTTGTCAGATCCGTAGAATAAAAATGGGTTCAGACTTCTTTGGAACGTTCTACTCTCAAATGATTACCCGTCTTGGGCGGAGATCATCGATTGACATGTGCCATCGATTTTCGGGTGATATCACTGTTAACAGCAAAATCATGTAAGATGCAAGGCGATCTTGAATCAGGGGTTTAGCTTCTGCTATTGACGGTCAGCTGTTGTGAGTCTGGTCGGAACATGGAGAAACCAATCAAACACCCTGCGGGACAACGCTCAGTTGATTAGGGTTCTCTGCCACGAGACAAACACATGGTTACCTCATATGACGAGGTGAAGAAAGTCTTTTAGTGATGTGAGTACAATCACATCAGGATCTGACCATAGGAAATGCAAGCGTGTTTGGTTGTCTGATGTTACATTTTACCGAATACCGAAATCCGAGTTACTCCGTTGCAGTGGCAAACTCTGTAGAATCCGGAGAATCGGAGAATCTTCGGCGCGATCCCTTGTGGAGATGTGAGTGAGTCTCATGTTGTAACATGACGTTGGGCGGTAATCTGAATTCGAAAAGGTATGCAAAGCCCCTTCGGACGAGAGGGTTTATGTAAGCACCTGTAACCGTGTCTAGTTCCTTTCTTGGACACATCAATTATCATCTGAGGATTGGTGCGGTACCTCCCGATTTTGATGCCCCACTGCACTCCACCAGGATTCATAAAAGCCTTTTCGTTGTTAGGCTTTGGTATGCGATAATGCGAGGACCCCTCCCTTTCACCTTTGAAGACCGGACTGCTGGTCTAAGCAACACCGACTTTGATGACATCTACGACCGGCTTTTCTTTCACGTCAGACGCAACCCTGGCTCGAATACTACTCAAATCTATGAGATGCACTTTCCGGCATCCCGTCACCGAGGTAATGTGCCACCCGATACACGGCCCATCGTCCAACTCGACTTCCTCCCTGGCGAGCACTTGGGGACGATTTCCTTCCTGAAACGATTTGAAAAGACTCATGATATGTCAGAGTACCTGAAGAAAGTCTCTTTCTTTGGGTCGTGAGTGTATTTCTAATCGTGGTCTCATCTGTCTCATTGAAAGAAACCCCCAACAGATCGCTGTCGAGGAAGTTCACGGCCTCTGATGGGCAAGAGTACAGGTGGGAGCATGTGTCGAACGTTGGTCAGAGTGGTCAGGAATGGACGGTCCGTAGAAATTGTCTTCTATTTTACGACGGGGCTTATGGGGCAGTTCAGTGTACGACGAAAGACAATAACCTCGTGGCGCACTATGACCTTTGCCCTTCACCCACGCGATACTCGGGGACGTCTGGGAATAGCTTGGTGATCGACGAGGCCTTTGCAAAAATTGCCCCAGGTAAATGATTTTGTGTTGTAAATCTCCCGAGCTGCGATTCAGACTACCAACGATTAATCACCCTGCAGAGATCGTCGCAACGTGCCTAATCATGCGCCATATTGCATTATATAACCTTTGATACATTGATTAGGGTTGTTTATCTCGACTGTTTGGTCCCAATATCTCTTCTTGTCAGTTGTCATGTCAAACCAACAACCATATGTCCAATCTGGAGACCCTCTGAATGACTTTTTGAAGTCGTTTTGGCAAAGACAGGTGGATGCGGCTGAACAAGAAACACCTGATTACAGACATCCTCCTTTGCCGCTGGCAAGGATTAAGAAAGTGATGAAGAGTGATCCTGACATCAAGGTTCGCAAGCAGCAATGTCGAGAGTATATGAAATTATGATCAGACTGTTTCAGATGATTGCGGCAGATGGTAAGAAGAGCCTTGGGCAAAGAGAGACTGATCTGACGCCGTTGTCTTTAGCACCGATACTGTTCTGCAAGGCCTGTGAGAGTACGACAATGCGTGTGTTTATCAGATTTGTGTACTCATGGGATGTCTGTCCAGTCTTCATCTCAGAGGTGACCGCGCGGGCATTCATCATCGCGGATTCGAACAAACGGCGGACGCTGTCGCGGGCAGACATCGCAAAGGCGCTCAGCAAGTCTGACCAATTTGACTTTCTTATCGACATCGTGCCACGCGAAGACGGGATGGGCGCAAAAAGAGTTGGAGGGAGCGAGTCGTAAATAGGGTGTAATAAACAGAAACAAAGCGATGCCATGCCAACGTCGGTTTGATCTGATACTTCGCCATTGCCAGCGATGGGCGAGTGTGCTCATCGTCTTCTGTCCGTCTCTCTCCACGATTCTGCCACGGTGTCCCCCTTTCCGTCGCCCTCCTCGTCCTTCTTGACCCCCCCGACCCCTGGCGCTCATGAGTTTGCTGTGAAGCCTGTACCATCTGTCCGCTCATTGCGCAAGGCAGCCGTAAACCACTCCTCCACCACCACCACCACCACCACCACCAACAGCAACAGCAACAGCCCAGCTATCAGTCCGAGGTCTAGCGTCCTCATGTCCAGTCGTCCCCAATCCCAGAGGTCCTCATCTGTCGTATTGAATGACGACGGTCCCGATCCTGCCAGTCCATCCACGTCGTGTGACTCTGCTACTCACACACCCACACTCCCAATTTCTCCTGTGACACCCACTCCCACCGCTTTGCCCTCAGAAACATCCATCCCCCCCAACATACCCCCAACTCCGACAAATCAGCATATACCTCTCCCATCTGCCAACTCGTCACATCCAACCACCCCTGCAGAAGCTCCTGCCCCGATCCAGGCACCCTTTCCCCTAAACGATGGTTCCCCCCCCACAGGTAACTCTCTAGAAGTTCCCGTATCAAGCCCAAGCGCACCCCGTCCGCGCACAAATCTTATTAATTGTGGCAGCAGACCCCTCTCAACTGCCTCGACAGCTTCAACAGCATCCCACAACTCAGTATGCTCCTCAGCCTCCGCCTTTGATCCCACTCTCTTTTCCTCTCGTCCCGCACCTCCATCTCCCGCCGGCGGATCAACTCCGAGTCTATCACGAAAGCCAAGCTGCCGTTCGAAATCCGGGTCTAATCCCGTCTCCCGTGCTAATTCGCTAAGGCACCATCGCGGTTCCTCCCATGCCTCATTGGTGAATATCTCATCGCCAGGGTCCACGTTGGGTGGGCGTGGTGAAGTTGCTGCGAATCCTCACCATAACCATCGCGTCTCAGCAGCCAGCCAGCTTCATACCCGAACCTTCTCTTCTTCGTCCCTAGCTTCGCCTAGCGAAATGGGGAATTCCGCTTCATCTCCCACTATTCAGGACAGCACTGCTACTCCGATCCCACCCCTCTCTTCCGAAGGGTCTTCAGGATCCCCTTCTACAATCTCTACGTCTGTCTCAACAACCGATACCCAATTCCAGTCACTACCACCAGATGAACACAAGGTGTTTGTCAAAATTCGCGATTTCGCATTCCAACCCGCAGACGAGCGGTATAACGGTCAAGGACCATTTGTCCCCAAGCCAAATCGAGTGGGAAGAATGAATCGTCGGTTAGGCGGGAGATCCAGCTCGATATCAAGCTCGGATGGGGATGGTGTGGAAGAGGATGATGAATCCGATGGTTGGGGATGGAATGCGGGCGGGTATGGCGCAAGGGGCTTTGGTTATGGTGGAGGATGGGTAGGAGGAAGATTTAGCTGGGCGGTGAGCTCTGGCGCAGGTGCAGCGACGGCAGCTACGATATTCGATCAAGAGAAGGCTTATTCGGCCGCGGCTGCAAACCTCTCAGCCGCAGCTTCCAAAACCAATGGAAATACAAACATTGAGGATGGTTATCCTTCTAGAAGTGAGATGGACCGGAATTTCTTGGATTCTGAGAGTGACGAATTTTATGATGCCGAGGATAACGAAGGTGTCTATGATGAGGTAGGGGTATCCGGCGTTGAAGACGACGATGACGAACCACTTTATCCTGGCCTCTACCGTGCGTTGTATGCTTTTGAGCCTGAAGGCACTGCCGAGATGAGGTTGGTAGAAGACCAAATTGTGAAAGTCGTCGGAAGGGGAGGTGGTGTCGGTTGGGCAGTGGTAGTGTCCGAAGGGACAGAGGTTATGGACTCCATCGGGGATGGCGCTTTGAAAACCACAAAACATGCACTCGTGCCTGAAAGCTATCTTGAACCTTATAGGCTGGATTGGGAACACGATGAAGGTGATCCTGCTACTAATCGGAGGACTGCATGACCCTTTTTTTTGTTTTTATAACGCTACTTATTTTTTGCCCTCTTGACTTTCTTTCTATTTGAAGCGTGTACTTTTTTTTGGATTTCTAATTTTATTTACATTTTTTCCACTCGCTTATTTTTTGGGTATTCTCAAAAGTATGGTTGAATGATGGGAATATTATCTTTAGTATAGTAGTTGGGGTCGTTCACTGAGAACCCGAATCGAGAGCCTTTTTTGATAATACCCATCCACTTGTCCAATGCAAGCTGTCAAGCAACTTGGTGATGGCAACAATTAATACACAATAATTATACAAGCGCAGGCGAAGAGAATAAGGGCTGCTCAAGAGCCAAGATGGGCTTTCTACCGTGACGTTCTGGTTAAAAGAGATAGAAGGTCAATCGTCATCAAGGAAAGACGTGTCTTACTGATTGTCATCCACTGCCAGTGGTTGGTTCAGATGGAGCTCATATGTGGGACTTTTGCAATGGAAAATGTCCAGCTGAAAAAAAAGGACATCAAGAAACAATTCACTTCACGATGAAAAGGAAGAGGACACAGCATTGCAATGTGAGAAAAAGAGCTTACAGTAGCGAGACATGGTACTTCAACCGGGATGGTACTCCTATCAATGTCGAATGTGTAAGGCAGCGTGTTATCGGAGAGTTACGATTGGGTCTTCAGGGAGTCCATCCGAGTCCGGGTAGTTAAACAGAGTGCCTACGCCGTCACAGGAAAGCTCAAAACTGCTAACCTGCCCCTTATTCGCATCTGCATTTATCCGCAAATCCAGAAATTGTTATATAAAGTTTGCCGTCGTCGGGAGCAGTTACGAATAAACCCCATTCGATTTCTGCATGGACTTGGTGGTTGGCACCAAAAAAGGTCAACCACAGTACTGCCCTTTGCATAATATCGTGAACACCCGGATTTTTTTTAGCGGGTCATGTGATGCCATGAGATCAACCAAACAGCATCAGGACTCGGCAGTCGTATCG
>Ga0307517_10008307_pt1 | contig 14908 bp, 23 predicted proteins | sample 23_EM_MG_FD_194515 | JGI IMG/M metagenome (GOLD analysis project Ga0307517, IMG submission 194515) | Populus trichocarpa ectomycorrhiza microbial communities from riparian zone in the Pacific Northwest, United States - 23_EM | ecosystem: Host-associated > Plants > Roots > Unclassified | place... | reverse complement strand
TGGGAGCCTCAGAATCATGTCGTCGTATGTTGGCCAATTCTCGTATTCACGCTCATCGCCAGCGGGTTTTGGACTGGCATGGAAATACGATGCATCCCCACAATTGTTGGGCTCCTCGTTTCCAAGCTCGTCGTCAGCAGGTTCCAAGCCGGCATGGCAATGCGGTGGTACATTCTCATAGTACTGCGGCTGCAGCTCCTCATAGTACTGCGGCTGTAGCTCCTCATAGTACTGCGGCTGTGGCTCCTCGTAGTTGTTGGGCTCCTCATAATCGATGTTGGGCTGGTGATGATCATAGTTGTCGGGTTCCTGGTAGGTGACAGAGCCCCCATAGTAGTCAGGTTCTCCGTAATAGTTATATTCGTCATAGTAGCTGGCCATGTCGAATGGTCAGGGAGGTCAGAGCAAGGTGGGCGTTCAACGCGATTATGTTGCAATGTGATAGTGGAAGGTGGAAGGTGGATCTCGGTGCTATGCGGTGCATCTCGCCTTTTGGAGGCGGTGTCTCACGTTGGAAGTGGGTTCCAGAGCGGTGTCTCGATGCTCTGCTGGCAGAGTCGGTGCAGGTGGCCGGTTTTCGACAGGCTATGTGGAGGTGAGCGAACTCACTCTCATCACCAAGATGGAGGGGGTCTGGGACCACCTCGAGCTGGGATCGGGTCTGGGGCAGGAATGCGACGGTCTGACGTGGTGTGATGATGAGAATGTGTGACTATGACAGGCTATGCTACGATGATCGGGATCGGCCCGGCACAGCCACACCAGTCCAGTTATTTTCAGTTTCTGAGACAATGCTAACCAGTCTCGGTCTCGGTTAGAGCTGCCAAGGGCTCAATAACTGGACCAGACCAGACTTTCAAGCACTAATTAAACTTGTTACTCAAAACTACTCAAAACAGTAAATATGTTCTGGCTGGGCCAATTCTCATCCAATGGAAGTTCTAAAAATGGATTTAGAATCTCCTCCCACAGAGCTACAACTAAGGAAATAAGGGCTAATTCTTATGAGATCTTCGGCCCAAGAGGGAAGTGCGATGTCAACATGAGGCAAAATATGTATCGTCTGATCTATATTGGTGCCACATGATGTGAGCATTGAGCAAGCCTAGACACTTGCAGTTCAAATGGGTTCAAACTGTGGCCCTAGCTGTTGAACCATGAACTGGACCTGAGGTTTGGTTCAGCCATTTTTGAGAACCTTGAACTGAACTTTAGGTTTGGTTCTGGGAGGTTTTGGGTTCAAACCAAAGTTCAGAACTGAACTTTGCCATCACCAATCCTACCATTCTCCTTGAGTCCTCATCCCACCCTTCTTTTTCTGTTGTCTTTTTTCACTTGATACTTGCTCTAGACAGGGGGTGTCTTAAAAAAATTTCTGCACATCATCAACACATCATATCAGAAAATTTTTTAAGGTCAATTTAGTTAACCCCCTCCGCCCCTCTGTGTGGATTTTAGACCTTTTATAGAAATTATGACATCATATATGTTCATATAAGCTAGCCACTGTTATAATCTAATATGATTTCAAACTCATACAGCTATACTTATCACTTTGTATTCTTGCCACCACCACTTCCAGGTGAAAGACAAATAACACTAAGGAGGATGCTGCCACCAGAATGGCCCTCAATATTGTACAATATAAAGGTGTATTGTTAATTCTTTGAGGATTGCCTATCTGGGCCTATGTGGCCTATTGGTACCACTTTTATAGCTATCTTCAGGCCAACAATGGGCCTGAGGAATTCTTTTAGACCATTGTGACTGGATATTTCACATTTTTTCTAGCTATTTTTGGGCCAAAATTGGGCCAGAAGAAATTTTTTTAAGCCAACCTTTGGCCAACCTCAGCTGACCCCCCCCAGGTGATGTTTATTTAATTGTTTCTGACACCCCCTTGCTAGACTCTAGGCAGCAAGATAGAAAGACTTGAGTTGTTTATGTAATATAGCCAGCAATAACACATTTTACAAAGCTGTGGCAGCAGCAAAGCCCCAAGACACATCAATGATCATGTTCATGTTTAAACGCCACCTATTTGTAAGCCCATCAGCAAACCCTGTTGACAGGATACCCCCTTCCATAGTGCTTTCCAGCACTATTTAGCACTCTATAGATCCAGCACATGATTAGAGTGCTTTCAAGCACTTTTTAGAGCTACAGAAAAGGGTACCCTGTCAACAGGGTTTACTGATGCCTTACACATAAGCATTCCCAGGCCTGTTTTCTTGATGTATTAGATTTCATCTTATAAAAATGCACATGCTTGTAACTTCCATATTCTAGCATATTCTCCATTATATTTAATTAACAGATCATGTGTGCCTTCCTCCACAACCACTGCATCATTCATGTATCTTAAATAATTTTTTAAACAAAAAATTACAGCAGAAAAAAAACAAAACTCACAGAATAAGATCTGCATGTCTTGTAAGATTTCCAAATCTATGAGAAGAAAACACCATTGTTTTGTTTCCACGTAACTTCCGTAGTCGTTCAAAAAGATCTACAGGGACAGAGAATATTATTTTATCATCAAATTCGAAGATGAACAGGGGACATACCATGTTCAGCTGTTGGATCCAAGCTCGCTGAAGGTTCATCAAATAGCAAAAGACCAACAGATTGATCAGAAACCACTGAACGCATGAATGTCCGTGACCTGAATATTGGAAGAGGTTAACAACAAAACAAATATCCTTACAAATAGAGGAGAAACTGACAATGCAATTCGTTGAACCTGACCGCCACTCAACCCTCGATTACTTGCACCACCACCATCCATTCCACTAGCATCCCTCACACGGCCATAATCCACTGGCTGCCCAAATAGAGTTGTGGTACCTTCTGGAAGAGGTGAATAGTAGCTCTCGACTGGCCTGTCAAGGTAAGTATTGTATTGTTCAGGGAGCCGCTCAATGAAAGCGTCTGCTCCACCGAGTTGTGCAGCCTGTTGAATTTTAGAAAGGTCAGATGTATGTGGCGGATCACCAAGGGAAATGTTGTCTCGAATCTGCAAATTTTAATGAGGGTGGAGATCGATGAGAGCGGACCATGAAAGAACGGACGGAGAGGGGAAAGAGAGTATAGTCTTGAAATAACACCGAAATCGCGCGGCGTAGGTCAGCCAGTCGAAGGGTTTTGATATCAGTACCATCAATGAGGATTTGACCGTCCATTGGGTCGTACAATCGGGCAATAAGCTTGAGAATCGTGCTCTTTCCTGAACCGTTGTTGCCAACAATGACCTAAAAAGAACCGAGTAAAATCAAAACCCATGCAAAGACCAAAAGGAACCCACACAAAGTTGGCCTTGCTCGATCTTAAAACTGATATTCCGGAGGGCGTATGCGTTGCTCCCTGGATACATGAAACTAACGTTCCGAAACTCGATACTAACACCCAACTCCAGTGCTTTATCATCCTCTGGAAATGGGACGCCAAAAGATGGGTCGTCGGGGTCAACATCGGGGTCCCATAGTTGTTCCGCACGTTTGGTGTCAGAATTCTTTGACCCGTGAACTTTGACAAGGTTGGGTATCTGGGTGATTTGGTATAGCAGCTTCACAGATGAAAGCATTTCGGTGACTGAACCTGTTTCGTCTACGAGTGAGAATGCGGCAGTGGTGAAAGAATGAGAAGTCTGTTTTATAAGACCTAAAGAAGCGAGAGACAGGGGTATAGTTGAGGGTTGCTGGACCGCACGGAGTGCGAATACGATCTACGCAAAATGGTGAGAACGAGGCAAACGTTAGAGATTGAAAAGGGAGACCTCTGGGAGGCTACGTAGTAGCTCTTGAAAGAAAGTTGAAGATGAGAAACCTTGATGAGAATTCAGGTTGGATATAACCTCATGGTAGTCGCCCGCACGGTCGCCAACACGTCGCACGGCTTCCTGGTATTCTGCGAGGTGGGATATATTTGGTCAATGTTTGAATGTGGTAGGTATCACAGTGGACGTACGAGCGAGGAGAAATGGAGCGATTCCGGACGCGACAATCTCCTTGCGATGTGTGGGATTGTTGACTGAGAGCTTGAGACCTTCCGATCTAATGTAATCTTCATCACTGGTAGTGGCAGCCCAAACTGGAGAATATTGAACAAGACGTGGTTAGTTGGTCGGGGGATGTACATACCTCCTTTGGTGGTATATGAATTGCGGGTATTTGACCATTGGAGGATAGAGTAGGAAAAGTAGAGGACAGCGAGAAGAATCCCATCTGGTTGATTATGAAGTACACGCGCTAGGACGAAGATGTGAGAGACGAGTTGAAGAGCGGTGGATATGAGGCGGATGGTGAGTGTAACGGCGCTAAAGGCGATGGTGGTATGGGAGTGCTTTGGAAAGGATTGTGCGAGCTGATGTTGTATTGCTGGATCGTCGAAGGTAGGGACATCCAGTCGGACCATGGCACGAAAAATGTGAACGGAGTAGAAGAGTTTGATGCGGAGGTGAAGGGGTCGAGTGATTTGTTTTCTGGAATAGTGGAGGAGGCGAAGGACAATAGAGGAGATAAAAGTGCCGGAAATGGCGGTTACAAGGAGGTTGGAATCGACGGTTCGGTGATCAACAGCAGTTTGGACCTGAAGTTGGGTTAGAGCAAACCAAAGGATTGGAAAAGCAGACAAACGATGGTGAGTAACTGGCCAGAGTAATAGACAGAGATGGCGGGCACGATAGCGCTGACGAGTTCGACGGCCAAGAAAGCGGCGAAGAGTGGCCAGCATTGACGGAGAGACGCGATGTCCTTGATCATGCGCCAGACGTATGGCCAGGATTGGATCAGGGTGGCATATAGCTCGAACAGCGGCCAGGGTGTGGATGGAGGATTTGTTGAGGAGAGGTCCTGGTAGAGGTCCCATACGCCAACCTTTGTATGTTTGACATTATCCGATTGCTGTGGGTGGAAGGACTGGTTTGTGCGGGAACGTCGTGGCATGAAAACAAGAGATATGTCATGACATAATATTACGGCTACAGGTACTTGTCCTTGAAAATCCAAGCTAGTCCAACATCACTTTGTCCTTGCGACACCGCTGCTCGATACCATCGCGCCGCCTCCTTCTTGTTTTTCTTGCACCCTTTTCCATTCGCAAGGCAGTACGCAAGGTCGCCCTGCGCATCTCCGTCCCCGAGTCGGGCTGCAACCATGTAATAGCTCTGCAGAAATCTTCATTAGTCTGTATCTTAGTTTCCGTACAATTAAAACTCACAACAGCCATCTTCTGGTCTTTCACCACGCCCCATCCATGAAAGAAACATTGTCCTACTTCGTAGATCGCCAGCACAAGCTCTGTCTGTTCGAAATCAACTTCTATCCGTCTTCCGAATCTAAGAATAACACACACCTGAACAACACCAACGTCCGCCTGCCCACCACTTGTTCGCATCCTTTCTAGATCCCCCACCGCCGACTCCGCTGCCTTCATCAACCACTTGAACCCCGCCTTCTCATTCTTCCGGCATCCCCACCCATGACGTAACGTTAGGCCATACATCAGCATCCCCACTCCGCACCCACCCCTCTCGTTAGCAGACCGCTCAAAGCACCTGGCAGATTCCTGCAATCGGTTTGCCTCATGGTGTTGGATCCCCAGTTGCAAAAAGTCCTCTGGTGTTCGACCACCGGAACTTTCTTCTGGAAGCTTTGCAAGGGATTGGCGCGCGTTGTCCGACCCTTCTTGTTGTGTCGAAGGCGGTCTAGCTGGATGTGTTCCTTCCTCATATCTGCTCGTGTTCCCGTAATTACTCCCTGTCGGCGAAGGTATAGGACCCTCGTATTGGTAGTACGAGTAATCAGAATACACGCTCACAGGCGAATTTGACCCTCGCCCGCTACTTGACTGCGGATGAAGGCTCCCATTCGACAAGCTCATCGGTGGCGGCCTCGGATGTTGCTGAAGATTGCCGCCACGGCTTGAATTATCCGTTCCTCGCCCGTTCATCGTCGACGCTTGCCAATCAACACTTTCCAACGAAGGCCTACCAGAGGAAGACCCTCGCCCACCCGTACTTGTGCTCTCCGACGCCACCATCGGCGAACGCTTGCTTGAATCGCCTCCACCCATTTTCCAACTCTCATTTGGCGATGGTGCCCGTTTCGCATTCCGCTCCAAAACCTTCATCTTCTGCTCCCTCATATCCGGCGGAAGCTGAGGAATCACGCTCTCCCCCATGGCCACCGCATATTCAGGATGCGCAGACTCCCGTATAGGCCTAGAGAAATTGGCCACTACAGGCTTCACCACCGGTACACGACCAACCCCTCTCGGCGCCGAAAGTTGGCTTTCAGGTTCCACCACGACGATGTCCGGTGCCGAAACCACCACGCTCGGTACGTTTTCACCATACGCGCGATGGCGTTCTCCTTCATCTTGACGCGCATTATCATAATGGTCCGGCCTCCGCATCGTCGCACCCGTCGCCGTCGAGGTCCACGAATCCCGCAACGCAGGGCCTTCCCCTCTTGACGTCGCGTTCGAATACATGCTTGAGGTATCGTCCGCAAAGTACCGATCCCTGTCGCCATCAAAACCATCGTACTCATCGTACGGGTTCCTAAACGACGCCGAGGAATCAAGATTCAGATACTGATGTGAGCCTGTAGACGAGTGTGTCTCGGATGCATCATGATCGTAGTACGAGCTTCCTTCCAACGAGGAAGCAGTCGCCGTCGAATATCGGGCGAAATGGCTGTGGAGGAGGGGTGAATGAAGTGCGGTCGAGGTTAAGGAGGTCTGAGGCTGGATATCTAGTCGTAGATTCGCCACCTGTCGACGTGGTGGCTCCCGAGTATTAGCGGTAGCATAACCATCATTTGGATTCGAAGCATGATTTGTTTGCGGTGAATGTGAATGAGAGTCTGAAAATGTAGGCTGAGGTTGGTAAGCGTATGCGTATTGTGGTTCCTGGTCAAGTTGCTCTGATGCTTGTGAAGAATGGTTATAATCATAGGCCGAGTATGCATCTTGCTCTTCGCCCTCAGTTTCCTCTATCCGGGGCGTCGATGGGTTATGTTGGGGAAGGCCCCGTTCGCCTGTGTTCTGTCGTAGTCGCCGGGAAGAAGTGCGTCGCACGAGGTTGGCCAGAGGCGACTCTGAGTGGTTGATCACGATCTCACCCCCTGAGTCCGACGAGTAAGATGTGGGACCAGCCCGAGAGCTCATTTCAAGACAAGGTCGCCTCGGAGAATGGAGGATAGGGTTCAAGGAAGCAGGTAACAAATGGGATCATGATCATTGTGCTATACTAGTGGAGGTGGTATGTTTTCATAAATAACGATCCATCAGGGTTGTTGTCATTGAAACAGTGATGTTCTTGGCAGAACATTAGCAGGCCATAGAATCCTGCCCATTGACGGCAATTGAGCGCCAATGAGCTCGAGTAACTATAAATGTAATGTAACGTTCTGTACATGCGCAAATTATCACTATCCTGGTCGTCCGCCCAGCTCGGAATCAAATTCCAACTCTCCTTCGAGGAGTCTGGGTAACCCTTGTACCAGCTCCAACGCCTGTATGTCGAGGGGTGCCGGGCACAATGACCTTGGCCTTGCTCCCGCTAGAAGTCTTGGCGGCCAAAAGATCTTGCGCCTGTTTTTTTGCAGTCCTAAAGAATTAACAGAAAAAACGTGGTCAGCCTCCGCTTGATCATAAACACGGGTGGCAAAACTACTCACTCTTCCCGCTGACGCGCCATCTCCGTCTCAATCTCCGCTTTTTTCGAAAACTCTCGATCAGCCTGTCGTCTATTTCCCCGCTCATCAAAGTTCTTCTCCTTCACCGAGTAGAAGACTGAGCCAAGTTCAGCTGTGAAAAAACCCTGTCAGCGGCTTGTTCGGCGGTTTCTCCTTCATCACAGGAACTTACCCAACCAATATGGATCGATAGCAGTCACTTGCGTCATATACTCTTTCGAGGTCAAAATCAACTCATGATACACGATATGAGATGGCGTATCTGAAATCAATGATCTATCAGCCATCAGAGTCTCCTGGATGTTGATGAAGACTTACAGCCCAGGCCATAGAGAGCGCTGGTTGGATGAAGGTGGGTTGGGAGACCAGAACGGATGTTGACAAATTCTCCGATACCCTTGACCCTCGCAGCTTGATGGAAGTAACCTGCTGTAATCGCTTTCCTAATCTGCGGCATCAGAACGGCTTTCAAAAGTAAATCTACTCCAATGGACGCACCTCACAACATCAAAATCCGTGCCAGTCGAGATGATGTCCATCTTCTGAAACTTCATGATATCCTCCAATTGCACTCGGACTTCTCGTGCTTTTCGGAGTAGCTTTGGATGGAGGAAATGGCGCATTGCCCAATCGTCGCGGTGGCTTGGAGATGTTCAAAAAAAAGTTAGTTCACATCGGACTAGAATCCAAGTCAAACCTACTTGTAGCTCTTCCACTGGTTGAAGACATTCAATAAAGTCAGATGGTCACTTTCGGGGACGTTAAACTTTTCTCTGGCCGCGTCTGCTTCTTCCATTCTCTCCTTCGGCCTGTAGAAGACACTTGGGACGGAGAGCATAGATACAATGGTCAGCATTTCGGAAGAGCAGCCATAGTCCACCGATGCTATAAGCATTTTGGCCATAGACGGTTCCATTGGAAATTCCGACATCTTCCTCCCAACTGGTGTCAAGTCGCCTACATTGTCCAGGGCACCGAGGACCCAAAGCTGATACATGGAATTCAAAATATTGGCCTGACCCATCAATTAGCACATGGTAAACAATATGTAATAGAAGGAATTCACCTGAGGTGGCGGGTCCATGAAGTCAAATTCTAGTAGATTTTTGACTCCCAAGGACTTGAGCAACAGCACTGTGTTTGCCAGATTGGTTCTTTGGATTTCGGGTATAGTGTTCTCAAATAGCTCATTACGATAAGCCATTTCCGTGTACAGTCGATAGCAGAATCTGAAGCATAAAAGATGATCGTCAAAATTTTTGCTTTGGAGGGTGTAATCTTTATGCCTACCCACTACCAGTTCTCCCTGCACGTCCAGTGCGTTGATTCGCATTGGCTTGACTGATGGGCGTAATTTGAAGGGCGTCCATGCCGACTTTCGGATTGTAAACCTTGAGTTTCGAATACCCAGCGTCTACAACATATAAAATTCCATCGACTACGGCAATATGAGTAAACAAGGTAGTGACGTTTAAATGGAACCTTACCCGTCAAGGAGGTCTCGGCGATATTGGTGGCCACGATAACCTTTCGTCTCCCATCACTTGTAGCTTCAAATATCTTGGCTTGCAAGTCAGCGGGCATTTGTGAGTAGATTGGTAGAATGGCAAGCGGAGCAGGATCATCCAGCTGCGAAAGACGCTCTATTAGAGGGAGGATCAATAACATACAACACGTAGATATAAAAAAATTTACAGCCCAACCTTGTACGACTTGACAAGTGATTTCAATGTCTTCTTGACCAGTCATGAAAACGAGGATGTCGCCAGGTGGAAGAGAAAGATGGATCTGCAAAACCTGTTTTACCGCACTGTCCACGTAATCTTCACAAGGAGATTTCGAATGAAACATCTCCACAGGGAACGTTCGGCCAGGAATAGTATAAGTCGGTGCGTTTCCGTAGAAATTGGAGAACTGGACGTTAACGTAAGAACAAGTTCCGCAGAAAGAAGATATAGCAGCCTACCTTGTCAGCATTCATCGTTGCGGAAGTAACAATAAGTTTGAGGTCCCGTCGGCGAGTGAGAACTAAGAATGGTCCGTCAGCAATGACAACTTGCCATAACTTTTTCTTACTTTTGCGAAGCAATCCCATCAAAACATCAGTGCTTAGAGATCGTTCGTGAGCCTCGTCAAGGATGATAACGGTATATCTATCAAGATCTCCTTCGTTCAACGACTCTCGTAGAAGAACACCGTCGGTCATGTCTACGAAAGGCATTAAAAAATATCTACCGATGTGGAAAGTAGACAAGGCTTACATTTGATCTTTGTTTCGGAAGACGTGCAGTCCTCGAAACGAATGGCGTAACCAACGGTGGAGCCGAGTTTGACCTGAAAAAAGGGTTAATCTAGGAAGCACGACTGAATTTAGACATTGGCATGCCTCCATCTCCTCGCTAACACGTTTAGCCACCGACATAGCTGCCACACGACGAGGTTGAGTACACCCGACGAGTCCATAGTGACAATATCCATCCTCATACAGGAATTGAGCAAGCTGGGTAGTCTTTCCAGACCCAGTTTCGCCTACAACGATGATGACTATTATCGTTCTCGTGAGCACCAAACTCTGACGAGAATGTACCAAAAACTGACCTTGGTTCTCTCTGATCACTTTCATCAATTCCTCTCGACAAGCAAACGCTGGTAGATATTCTCGTTGTTCCTTGAGCGTTCGGTTTCTGGCAAAAGAACTGACCCCAGCAGATGACTTGAGATGAGTCGCAAACTTGGAATCGCCTTTATAATCATCCTCTCCTTTTGCTTTCGCTTCTTTCTCCTTTTTCTCTGCCTCGGCTGGATAACGTAAAAAGAAAGCAATTCTATGTGAATGTCCAAACCTGACAAAATTACAGGGAAGCAAACAATATACACGCACCTTCAGCCTCGGCTTCCTCATCTTTCACGCCCATAATATTTCCAAGTGCGGTTCCCCCAAGGGCGGCTAATTTAGCAGCGGCTTTCGCCCGTTCTGCTTGTTCCCTTTTCTCCTTAACCAAAGCACTGCCCTTTTTGGAGAATACGGCCATGTCACTTGTAGGATCGCGGATAGGATTGATAGGTTCCAATTGTTTTGTGAAAACCGTTCGCCCATCGAGGAAGGGTGGCTTGAGGTCATGAACCATAACATGCACGGTCGACTCAGAGTCATCTTCGAAGTCGAGATCGACGGCCTTTCGCGTTGCAACTCCGGATGTGACCATCCGATTTGCTTCCCACAAGTCATTATCGGCATTCTGGAGGGAACAAGGTTGGCATTTTCCTGAGGAAGGATTGTAATATACAGCATATACTCACATATTGGGCTTGTCTGGCGGATATTTTTTTCTGTAGTGAATGATTAGATTCGTGCGAATTAAACTGATATTAGGACGCGCCGTTTGTTTTGTAGCAATTTCCGCTTCCTTTAAAGCGCTAAGATCTTCGTATTGCGCCAATGGATTATGCTCGTCATCACCAGCAACTCCACTTTCTTCTGCTCCTGTGTACCAGTCACGGTCAAGCTTGACTTGTTCCTCCTCCCATTCCCGCACATCAAGACCAAATGCACCATTGTCATCGTCAGGACTCGCGCCTCTCGCAGCCCTGGGCGTTGGTGCGTCCCATCTACGGTTCTTAGTACCACCCCATCCGTCCTCTCCTCGGGAACTTCGTGGCGTTGCATCCCACGGAACGTTGGGTACCCGGACACTTGGTGCGTCTCGTGAAGCTGAGCCACGACTTGAGCTAGGTGTAGCATCCCAACCACGCTGTTGAACTTGGCCTCTATCATAATTTCGTCTATCACTCCATCCTCTATCTCTATCGCGATTGGAGCGGCGCTGAAAATCCCCCAAGCCTTTGGGGACATCGTTACGTGGTTCGTTGGTGGCCATTATGCCCTCTAAAAATTTACGCATAAGAAATGTGCAAAAAAAAAAAAAGGTAGAACATAATGAACATACCGCGTTGTTTCTCCCGGTTACGGCGATAATCGTCAAGTCTCTGACGCCCCACTTCAGAAAGACCGCCAGGGTGAGACGGTGTCTCTTCGCCTCGTTGCCTTATATTTGAAGATCGTGATGCAGGAAGAGTAGGAACTGATCATAAGAATTGTCAAGCTTGTTTCGACCTAAGCGGAGAGAAATGACTCACTTTTGAAGAAAGGCTCGTCTCCATCATCCATCCTTGGCTTCTTTCTGCTACCGTCCCCATTAATCCTGTCCTCCGCTGCTGCTGCTCGTTTTTCCTTTGCCAGTTGGTCCAAGCCCAGGAGAGAAGTTCTCGGAGTTGGTGGTTCCAGAGGCTTAGCTGGTTGTCGGAAGGTGTGGCGCTAAAAAGTCCCATAAGAAGATAAAAAGGCCTGAATGAGAAGTTACACACCGTTGTGTCTGGCTTTTGTAGGCCACCTGGTCGTATTGGTGCTGGCTCCAGGACGTCGCTGTCGATAACTGTGATTCCTTCAACCGGGTGAGGCACGATCCCTGTGGCTTCCTGCTTTACATGCAACAAGATTTCTGCATGGAGCTCCGACAGGAATGAATCTTTAAACTTGCCAAAAGTCTTAGCCGCTGAAGGGGTTCGTATTTTAACGACTTGATACCAGGAAAACAAAAGGATGCACATGCGCACCGGCAAAGAATCCGTCAATAGAATTTGTTTTGGCAATATCGATCACCCTCTGCGCCAGTAGATCATTTGGGTTTAAGGTATTGAGAGCGCGCGATAGCTTTATCGCTACGTGATGGTTGAATTCATCGTGACCGTCGTTGGGAGATGACATTGGTGGAGGTGGTGGTTCGAAAAGTTTCCCAAAAGGGAAATCACCTCAATGACCGTCACGGGCCTGCGCGTTACAGCCCGGCCATTCCACTGACTTCGGGGACCTCATATTCTAGCGACTCGGGGGATATCCTCATGTGCACCCCACATTACGGACAAATTTATGTATCCCTCAACATTAAGTATAACCCACACCACATATTTCAACTTGAACGTCAGCGTCGAAACACATAATATCATAGCTTTACTCCGGTCTTCTTGCATCGAGTATCGTTTACCTCTACGCTGACTCAATTCCAGTTCTTGGAGACCGTTAGTAATTGGTATAAAATTGCGCAAACTTTGAAGTCATTGAATGAATTCGAGGAACTTATTGCCAATCAGGGCCAAATAACAGGTCGCGTCCGGGAAAAAATCGCGCACAAATGCTAGTCGACGACTGTGTCGAACAATGTTCGCCATTCACAAAGTACCCCGCCTCCTTCCAAGATCCATGGCCTTTGTTGCCAGAGGCAATGCTACCATTGGGGTCTACTCGATGGCTCCCCAGGCTTCGGAACCTACACCACCCGAGTCCCCAGCTATTGCTGCTGAAGCACCCATGACCGGAGGAAGAAAACGCAAGAAGGTCCTTCCCAAGCGACCCCCCATCTCTCTTGAATCCCCGCGCAAATGGGTGCGCCCTCTCAAAGCTGGCGTCCTTCCAGCGTACGACCTAGCGCTCAGTGTACTACGGAAGGACAGCGAGAACTTGAAGGCAGAGGCGGCGGAGCTGCGCGTGCGTATATCTGAGAAACAGGCGGTATATGCAGAGCTGGAGGCCAAATTACATGCCCTGCGTGAGAACCCTTCAGTCGAACTCGAGGCCAAGGTCGCTGGGAGGCAGCGGCTCGAGGAGGTGGATGCGGAGCTCGAGAGCATGTTGGAGAAACTGAATATCTTGGAGGTGCAGAGTCAGATTAACCTTCCGAGTGTGAGGTGGACGGTTAATAATGCCATGGGTACGTCGTGTTCTCTTCTTCCCGGGTTATATTTTGACAAAGATATGAAGCCGACATGTCGAAACTCTCGCATAGATACCTTGTTGAACAAAAATGGCGGAAGGAAGGGGACCTAGATTTGCTGGTAGGTTTTGTTCTGTCCTTTTGTTTAGTTCTTAATCTGGCCGTTTTAGATGGAGCGCATCTATCAAATGAATGTCGTTCCAGACGTTCTGCCTGTACTCAAGCCGAGCATTGACCTGCATGTTATCGCCCGCACTACACCTAAAGAATTCCTCAACTCTAAGAAGGTCCAAGGGGTCGTCGAGCCGGGTGTTTTCTTGAAGTCGAAGCAGGTAAGTATATGTATTTATTGACATCAGTGCCGAAGAGATTCAATATTATTCAAATAGACAATTACACCCCCGAAACTGCGTGCCAATGTCTTCCATACAGATGTTCGGTTATATACAATGCTTCTCGTCGATCCTGGTATGTTTTCAAATCTGTGTTATGTGAACTTTCATTTATTTTTCTTCTAGATGTCCCCAATCCCGAATCTGAAAGCTTCACGACCTTCTTGCACTGGATGAAGTGAGGGACTAGTCTCCTGCCGACTTTCCCTGAGAAATATTAAGTTTCTTTCCATAGGCCCAACCTTGCACTGTCTGCAACATCCCAATCCCTTTTCAATCTTAACACCCACACAAAGTATATCCCACCACACCCTCAACGCGGTACACCACATCATCGATATATTACCCTCCTTCTGCCTCAGCCTCCTAAAGGAAGCTCAGATTATACTCTTGCTGCAGCTTCCAGAGCTGGTGATAGCCCAACATCGATGTACCTCGATATCCCTGTCGTTCCAGATGAAGAACGGCTTGGCTTTGATGTGCGATCGTTCATCCAAAAGTGGAATTTGAACGGTGCTAAGGGGGGAGGTGCGCATATGTGGCGACAGGTTTGGGACGAGAACGTCTCCCTCATCTACAAAGATGTCCTCAGTCAGTCCTCCTTTTCCAGTCTATTCCAAGCAGCCCTCTAACCTCGCTGGCCTTCTTTTTTGTTTTTGCTGATTCAGATAAACCCGAGCCCCGTTATGGCCGTCCACCCAAGGTCGATCCCTATGCTGCTATTAAGCAGAAGAAAAAGTACATTTTATAGTTGGCCCAGTAATACCTTTCTGTCGGGTGGTGGAATACTAATATCTAATGGTCACTTATCTCTGTTCGCCTGCTTCAAGGACATTCACTACATCATTATGAGACTCTTCATCTACTCACACTGGGGGAATTGGCTTATTTGCACCGAGATAAAAAACTGAATTAAATGTGGAGTTATTTTTATCAATGTCATGATATGTCTTGAGCTTTTATGGGAGGTGATGACAAAATCTGTAAGCACCTTGTTTTTGCTGATGAGGCATGCCGGCACCAACTATTTTCTAGATTTTCCCACGGC
>Ga0307517_10008306_pt1 | contig 14909 bp, 5 predicted proteins | sample 23_EM_MG_FD_194515 | JGI IMG/M metagenome (GOLD analysis project Ga0307517, IMG submission 194515) | Populus trichocarpa ectomycorrhiza microbial communities from riparian zone in the Pacific Northwest, United States - 23_EM | ecosystem: Host-associated > Plants > Roots > Unclassified | place... | reverse complement strand
TATCCCTCATCAATAACAAATAATACATGTATTAAATGGAAGCATGTTTTAAGAATTCACAGGACGCTTCGAACCGAGTTAGAGATTGCTTTATTAAAAAAAAAAACACCCTAAAAAACAAAGGATTTTAGATTGAATAAGAATTAAACTTTGTGATTTGTTTAGATTTGTTTTATACGAGATTATCTTCATTTCAAGACTCTGGTCACAGGTTTGATTTATTAATCCGGGTTGACTCGAGTTGTTTTTTATGTTCTTTTTATAATTGATTTTTTTTCAATTTCATCTTTTAACATCAGATTGATTGAGAATTGAGTTTCATAATTTGTTTCAATTTGTTTTTTATTATGTTATCCAGGTCTCATGACTCATATCGCGGGTTTGGTAGGTTAATCCAGGTTGACCGGGGTGATTTTTTGTTTTTTTTAATTGGATTTTTTTTAATTTCATCATTTAACATTGGATTCATTAGAAATTGAAGTTTATAATTTGTTTTGATTCATTTTCTACGAGATTATTATAGTCTTGTGACCTGACATGCAAATTATGAGGTTAACTTGGGTTGATCTGAATTGATTTAACATATCAATCTCAATATTTATAAAAAAAATTATTTTAAATATTTATTTTGAGTCAAATTAAATTTTGAGGTTGTTTTTTAACCCATCAAATCAAACATGTCACATCAAATTAATTTCCAAATGGTTTAAATTTTTTTTACTTTAATGTCTATATTTTTTTTTCTTACATTAAAAACAAATATATGATCCGACACCCGAAAACAATAAATCTAGTACAATATACACGGACAGTCCATGACTCCCTGATTTTCTGGGCTCTTTGTTCCTAAATAATTTAAAATCATAGCTGGCAAGTGAATTGACTTCCTTGCTCCTGTCTATAGTCCATGACTCACTGGTAACGGACTCTTTTTTCCTCTTCAACAACCATATTTTCTTCCCTTTAGCTTTGCAAACACTCACCGCAAATTTATTAAACCTTTTACCTCCTTTATTTTTACTAGCTTCTTAAGTATCGAAGGATCTTCAACTTCGCTAAAGAACTTTCTTTGTTTTGCAGGGCCGCCGCAGCCTAGCAACCCACACTCACTTAAGAACTCGGTCTATCTCAACCTTGTTAGAAGCCACATCTTCAGTAAGGGCTTTATTATAAACCTCATCACCCAGGAATTTGATAATTCCAAGATGCAGCATTGGTTGAAATTTGAAATTACATCTATCTCTTGGGAATCTTATTTTTCCTTGTAACACTGTCTTAATTATGCTTGCATTTTGTTCATTATTTCACTTGGAGCAGGGGAATGGCAGCTGACTGAATTTTTGCTTTTTGCATGCATGCGTGTCCGTACATTTAAGCATAAACTTGTGAGTGCTCGGGTGTATGTGTGTGTGCTCTTGCTTTGCATGCAGGTGGATGGATGGATGGGTAGTAGCGTTTATTTATGCGATGATTTATTTACAGAAAGTCAATGGTAGCTGTAATTATATCATTAAGGGATTAATGGATTACATTGTATTCCTATACTAATCTGTTTTTCATCATACATAGAAGCTTCATATAATTATGAAATATAACATATGAAACATGAATTTGGAGATAACTGGAGCAGAATATCATGGATTTTGGTTCTGAGGGTTATTAGGTGGGGATGGAGGGATGTATGGTATCCAAGTTCTGGGATCTCTTAGATTAAATTCAGGTGGTGGTGGAGGTGCTAATGAAGGGGTATTCGGTATCCATGTCCTTGGATTTCCTAGATTAAATGCTGGTGGAGGCGTTGGATGGAAAAGAGATGGGGTTGGTGAGAGGGGTGGAAATGGAAAGGGCAAAGAAGGTGGGCGAGGAGATGGCAAGGGAGGAAAAGGCTGAGATGGCGTAGGTAATGGAGGGAAGGGTGATGGTGACATGTTAGGCAAGGTATGCCATGGGAACCCATAGGGTGGGGAGTAAGGGAGAAAAAACTTTGAAGAGTTGAAAGAAATCTGCAACTCTTCTTTGTGTTTCCCACACAAGGTAGCATTTTTTTTGGAAGGTCTGTAACTCAAAGCATTCATGCTGTAAATACAGAGATTGTTCTGCTTTGACTTGACTGATATCACGTCTGTTGACATCTTTAAACCAGGAACGTTGCAGGCTGGATATGAGCTCCGTATTAAACTTGCCTGGCATACTAATTCAATTGTCGATCCCTCCGCACAATCAACACCATCAACCTCTGGCACTGTCACTTTATATATTCCATATCTATCTGTTGTTCTGTTAGCAGAGAACTGAATCTTCTCTGTAGTTTTTGGTGAGATTGCTTGGAATGTACATTGAATGTGAACATCCGCACCTAATCAGTCCAATATGATTGGCAATGAAAAGATTTCAGAAATTTTCTCAGCGTGAAATTGAAGGGTTTGTTTTATTAAGAGTTATTAAATTACCTGGCAAGAAGCAGCTGTATCTGGAGAAAGTGTTGGTTGAGCAGGTATCACAGTAGACAACACCAACAATAATGATTCGGGAGGTTGGATTGTTTGCTGGTTCAGCAATGAGAGAAAGTGGGAGAGCAAACAAAGTTGCTAGAAGAGCATGAATAATGATTGGAGCCATGGGAGAAGCGGGAAGAAGCTTCCACTAAAAGCATCTCTAGTTAGTACTCCTCTATGAAGAGCATATAATGTAGAATTATTCTATAGATCTAGAAAAATATACTATGTCTGCATGTAATGAGCCCGTGAGTAGATTGGTGTTAGGACCAACTGTAATAGGATAGCTAAAATGCTTTATCTATTCACTACAAACAAAGACATGTGAAGAGCTCTTTTGGCAGATTATGTAGAAAAAAGATTTACTCCATGTTACAACTCTGTAGCAGATTGGCAGGTTGTGGACACTGATTTGAGGCTCTATTATTTCTCAGATCGGAACAGATCACTATCAGGTAGTCCAAGGCATAAAAGGGCAGCGCCGAAGGGAGACCTAAATTTTTTATGTTTTGCATGAAGTATGTGGCTTTGCTCTCTGACCCATTATTGTTTTTTCTTTCTGCGTTTTCAGCAAATTTTTGACTAATAGATGACACTCACCATGCAATTTCTTCGTTCGTCATGCACTATTCAATGACCAAACTGTTTGTTTTTACATGCAATAGTCAAAACCCAGCTTGAGTTGCTCTCTTCAACTGGCAAATGTTTTGCATGAATGCGTCTGATAACAAATGAGAAAGTGTGCTCTTTGGACCCAAGAAGAGTTTAGACCAGGATGAAAAATTCTTATATCCAGATCGACTGGCTGCTAGTGCTTCGTCTGGACCCCAAGATTCTTTGCAATCTTCAAGTTTGCGGCCAAGGTTTCCCATGGTGAAAGTTACTTTGTATTTATTATCATTACTCCCATCTATGAAATGAATTGTTAAATTATATTTTCTCATTTATTTTTCTTTAATGCTCTCATATGTTGCAATATATTGTAAACCAAACTCTAATTGCATTGTAATCGGAGCCGGTTTAAGCTAAGAGTTGTTTTTTCAATGAAACAAGGCCTTCATTTAACCAAAAAAACTCTAATAATAAATAAGGTATTTTTATTAATTATATTTTGTGAAATGAAAATTACCTCTACTTAACAAAAAAAAAAAAACTCTTAATTATAAAATGAAAATTGTTCAAGGGTTCACTTGTTAGGTATATATATAAAAAATAAAAAATAAAATATTTTTTAAATATTTTTAAAAATCTCATTTATAATTTTTCACAAGATTTATATTAATCTTAACCCGGCACTTAAAAGTTGAAGTGCAAGCCCTTATAAATCATTTACATGAGATTTTGTTTGTCTAGAATTATACTGCAATATATCATTATTTTAATTTGTCTCTCTACTAAATTTCATCCTAAAATTACTTTGAAACTTTTATAATTTAGTCATTATTTTACTTTTTTATTATTATTTTAAAAATTACAGTTTATATTTTGAGTCGAAACAATTTTTAAATTTATTTAACATTTTATATCCACGCAAAGAAAAAAGTTGAAAAAAAAGTTTAGATTATTTACATGGTTATTATTATATTCTAATTAATAACTAAAAAACTGTTTTATTAAATATTATAATTTTGCTATTAAATTATTTTTTAAAAAAAAAAAGACTAATCACCGCACCTGCATCCTTTTCTCGTCGTCAAAATCTGTCACCAAATTCAACAAATCAAAATAGCAGGACATTAGACCTAGCTAAACCAACGAATGAAGATGGTTTTTGGTGTGGTACCAATAGATGTGATCTCGAAAGGAGTCTTGGATGGAGATGATCTTAGTGCTCTGCTTGGTCGTGTTGATTGACATGATTAATGACTGGCGGACGTGATTTCTTTTAGGTTTATCATCAAACACTTTATTTGCAATATGGGAATTTATAGGAACCCATCACTAAAAGAAGTTACAAGACATGGTATTTCCACTCACATATCAACAGTAGATACCTCAGATAGGATTGTAAAAAACTCTACCCATATTTAAAAATGTACTATTCTTTTTATTTATAAATATATTAAAATAATATTTTTATTTTTTAAAATTTATTTTTCATATCAACCCATCAAAATAATTTAAAAATATAAAATTTAATTTTCATTAAACGATATTTGGAACCGTGTTCCAAATAGTGCTTAAGAGCTTGTTCGAAAAATATTGAAATTTTTTTATTTTTTTTAATTTAAGTTAGATTTTTTTGATATTTACATATTATTTTAGTATACTAATATTAAAAATAATTTTTTTAAAATAAAAAACATTTGAAAAATCAATTGATACTAAACCTTACTCTAAATATGGGCTTTACCAGAACCACATAAATACATAAATACCCCTTTATGCCACTGGACACATCAAGTTCTCCATTGAAGAATATGCCATTGGACACATCAAGCTGATCTCCATTGAAGTAAAGTTCATTGAAAGACTAAAACTGACCTCCAAGTCAATCAGAAACCTTCATGTCATAATCCATGACACAGAAAGAAAAAACAATTTTAATCCATGACGCAGGCTTCAACTTTGTTTCTTTATGTCCTAATCAGAAAAATTAATTTTAATCCATTAGACATGTTTCAACTTTGTTTCTGTCTTTATGAGTGTGTTTTTTTTAATATATTAAAATAATTTTATTATGTATTATTTTTATTTTTAATATTAATACATTAAAACTATTAAAAAAAACTAAAAAAAAACATCAATTTAATATTTTTGTAATACAAATATATTTTTAAAATACACTTTACAGTACCAAAACAGTCACGGGCGGACGCTTTAAAAAAGCAAGAAAACAATTGCTTTTAGAAGTTGAATGCTTATGGGCCTTGTATTGTTAATTGCTCAAGAGAGTTAAAGTTCATCAGAAACAATGTCTGCCTGACCACAATGTCAAAATTCCTGTCAAAGGTCCCAGATCTTCAAAATTGGTGAGTATGGAGGATTGATGTTTGTAGATATATGCCTTGGATTCTCAATAATAGATTTGGCATATACAAATAAAAATAATTGAATTGATTTAGAGAAAGAAAAGAAGTCGTGGTTTTGGGATGGGAGAGGAGAGGGAAATAATTTTGTGAAATATGATGAATTGACATGTAATATAGGTTATTGAAGTGATATTATTTATGAGAATAGTTTAGTTTTTTCATTGTAATTTAAAAATTGAATTGATCTAAAATGTGAGTTATAATTTCTAAAAAAATAAAAATAAAGTGAAAAAATGAATAAGCTAGGATAATTTTTTTATATTAATCTGGTACTTTATAATATACAAAATTGTAGAAGTTTTTTTCTATTTAAAAATTTATTTTTATTTTTAAAAATTTATTTTTGATTTTTAAAAAATACATGCACCTGCTGACTTGAGTCCAGAGTCATCATTGCATCTATCCGGCTCATTTACCGTTCAAAACTAAATTGTATTTCTTTAGTTTTGAATTTGGTGGTTCTGACGTGGCATAAAGCAAATTCTGAATCTGGTCAAAGTCAACGGAGAAATCATAGCTCGATGGATTACGTGGCTGATAATCTTGATGACCACGTACAAGAAAGGAAAGAAAAGGACATTCTTCATACAAAGAAGAGTGGTCAATTACATTAATTTCTTCATTGAACATCCATTCCATTCCATGACATAGTTAGAAAAGCATCACAATATAAGCTTTGATGATTATAATATTCTTAGACTGGAGAGCTGCAACTAAGACAACTAGCTAATGTACGTCATAGAAAATTGAAAAGAAAACGTTAATTAGAAATTAAAAATAAACTAATCTCCTCTTTTTTCCTTGTAATGATAATTTCCATGTTTTGGACCCAGTTTGTGATGTTAACTTTGTTGATCGATGATCAAAATCAAAGCCAGAGTGCTCCAGCTTCCTTGAGGAGGGGCACGAGAGTTCCACTGATATGGGAAGCCATGACTCGTTCCATGGCACCAATTAACTTCCCTCCAATGAATACAACAGGCACAGAAGTTGAATTCCCAAGCAGCCTCATTAATGCCTTCTCAATCTCTTCCCCTCTTGGGTCATGGTCGAGCTCATAAACAGTTGGGTTCACACCCATCCCACAAAAGAGTCTCTTCACGGCATGACACATGCAACAGCTGCTGATACTAAATACCACAACAGCACTCTCCGATGCCAGCCTCGCAACCTTCTCCAATGGGTCTGATGCCATGCAGGTCCTCGTTGGCGCATGGTAACCCCATGACTCAGCCTGATGATATTGCATCTTAATTTCCTTGTAACTTACACACTAACCCGGAACAGAAACAACAGAACTAAGAAACTGAAGGAGATGTAAGTGTGTGGGAGTGAAGTAATTGAATAGAATTGTTGGTGGTGGTGGTGAGGTTTATATAGGGGGGCCTATGGAGGGGTATGACTGTAATATCAAGGAGTTTGTCTTTTGTTGTCTCAACAAGTGCTTAGAACTTAGAAGATATTGTGGTTCTTGCTTGATGTGAAGATTTCGTTTTGATCAACGTGAGAATTGACTTGAAATTAACATTTATTGAGAAGAAAATCTCGTGGTTTTTTCTTTAAAAAGGATTGTTATATATCTGTATCAAGAGGACATTATGTGGGCACTCATAGAAGGGATTTTAGCTTTGGGTGGAAGCAAAGGTGGCACTTGGCAGGTTTAGAAGGCGGCTATTGAATTCTTTGTCTACTGCAGAGGGTATAGAGTGAACAAGTTTTACCATTCCTTAATTTTCTCTTAAAGAAAAAATAAAAAAGATTAAAAAGGTGACATCTACTCAGGCATCGAGAGACAACTTAACAGGAAGGCTTTTAAAACATTAGACAAGCCAAAGCCTGAAGGAGAGTTGAATAGAGTAAACGGCTGTCTCTGTCCTTGTTGTCGGATCACGAGATTAAAAGGTTTGTTTCTGTGACGTCAAGATTTCGCGCTTTTAAGCCAAACGCCAGGTCTTCATTTATTTGGGTTGGATTAAAAAAAACAAAAATATTAATATTGCATGCATTGCCACCATGATCATCCTTCTCTGGCTTTGTGAATTGACTTATACTGGTCCGTTTTGAGAAGTTCAAGGGCATGCGGTTCTTGGAAACAAAAACCAGTGCGTGCTATAGCCTTGGCCAAAAAACTACTAAATGAGGAATCGCAAGATATGATAGCTTTTGCCTTTTGGTCCATTGAAATCTTTGTCTAGAAATTAAGCTGATATATATGGACATGTTTCTGTATTGTTGATTTGTTTTGTTTCTCCCACTTAGCGTTGCCTTAGTGACCTCATTTTTTTGTTGTGGTGGACATTGTATATTGTCTATTACAGGGAGGTCTGGAGTTCTATGGATATATTAACGCCCACAGCTTGGTATAAACCTTGTGCACATAATCCATTGTGTGTTGTATTATGTCTATATATTAAGCTTGGATTGGCATCAACTTCTTCCTTTTACTTTTATTTTGCTCGTCGACATCATCTTCTTTCTGGAAAGTGCTGTTACTACATATATCTTGTAATCGATCTCGTTCAATTTTGTCGCGAGCAAATCACCAAAAAATAGCAGGAGATGAAAAGCCATTAGGGAGATCCTTAACGTGTGAAACCACACTTTTGTCGTAATGGTTGAAAAATAATAGAGATCGATGCCATTATGCAAAGTCACTGCTGCAAGAGGTGGAAAATTAAGCATGCTCGACGTGCTCATAAATATCATCAATATAATGTACCCTCTCTGGACCCTCACAAAACCAGAAGAATAGTAAGAAGAAGAAGAAGAAGAATTATACTCCCTTATTTATTTATTTTTTCAATGTGATTAACTTGGCAATTAGCTAATTAATGCTGTTAACAACGATCAACGGCGCCAAAAAAATAAAAAAAATATCAAGTTAATTTAGTTTTGGAGCCTTAATTCTAGTGATAACCGGGTTTGATCTGACATTATCATCCAGTATTGACATTATCAGCAAATGTGCTAGTTTAAGTATAGATATCTATTTAAAAAATCTAATCCGATAGGTTTTAGTCTCACAATAAAAAGCAAAGAGATATATATATATATATATATATATATATTACTTCAGTTTTAAAATTACAATTTTCATTTTTCACCAATATTATTCAGAAAATATTATACTCGTTTTCAATTAAATAAAATTTGTATATCTGTCAACAAGAACTGCCTTACTGTTTTTGTCCGATCATCAAAATGATAAGCAGTCCTCCCGCAATTAATTGACTATAGCTGGCTGATCATTAAAATTATTTGCAGTTACCAATTATATATATAGTAGCGGGAAAAGATAATTATAACTAATAATTAATGTGACAGAATTAATGAAGCTGCATTAATTAAATTATCAACTCGGTCATCGTTCTATGGTGTGCATTCATGCCACATCATTCCAGCTATACAGCACAGCACGAGGTTAAAAATTTAAATATAAAGTTTTCTAATTAGCCATGTTTCTACTCTAAAAATTGGCACTTTGGATTATTTAGGAGACGTTTACAAAAAATCAATACTTTTTATTACAACACACAATTAATATTCACCAATCTAGAAAAAAAATGCAGTAAGAACCTGAAAGTTTACCTTGTACGTAAAATACATAAAACATCATATATACCTATAAAAGTTATTTCCAATTTACAGTACACCTCAACTCCAGCCTCTCGGATGGGAAATCTTTATGCATTTCTAAATTCGTGCCTTGGGCTCACTACCCAGATACAAAATTGCAAGAGCATGTAAGCAACCGTAATGGAGGGAAAGAGATCCAAAGGGGTAGGGAAGGGAAGGGAAGGGAACAATTACACTACTGTCTACTGCTAGCTTTATTCCTCTGTTGGTATGTTCTCCTAAAGCAGAGACAAAAAATGACAAAACAACAGGTGCTATCCATAGACGAAGTCTATGAAACCAAACGAAAGGGAGTAAAAAAAAAGGGAAGGCGTGGCCTGCATCACAGGCTTATTCAGTCGGCGCTGCTGCTGGGTACGGTTGTGCTGACTACCGGCGAAAGATCAGGATTCCTGACGTTCCGAAATCTAGCTAGCTAATCACCTTTTTAGCTTATTACATGCAGTCATGTACTGCTATTTGCCTATTTATTCTCTGGTTTTTCTTAGCTCACGGTATTTAAGCATGCAACACAACATCCTTCCTTTCTAAGTGTGTTCACCTTTAATTTCTGAAGGACATGGGCATGCCATGCGTGACTAACCCCGTTAAATATCTACTGTTAAAGGCTGCTTATCCAGGAGATTGTTATATTCAGTCTGATAACTTTTCCATTATTTCTATTTCAGTAGTGTATCAATTTTTTTAATTTTTTTTTCTATTTAAAGTGTGTTAACTCTCAGTTTTTTTCTAAAATAATAAAATCTTATCGATTTCATCAAATGCATATTGATGTGATCGTTAAATTGACACGTTAGGGTGCTTAGTGTCCGCCGCATATGTATGAACATTTTGCTCTATTGCTAATCGAGTGTGTATGTTTTGTATTGAAGTATCTGTATTCTAATTAAGAAATTTATCAATTTTTCCTTTTGATTTTGAAATCTAAAAACTATCTACTTTTGCAATTTTATACAGGCCTTATTTGATCAAGTTAAGTACTGAAATTTAAGATCAAAACAATGGAATAAATTCACTACTAATTCAAATTAAAATAATAATAACAAAAGACGTAAAAATGTAAATTTGTATTGACTATAAGTGACTACGTAAGAAAATAAAAAAAACAAATGAGTAACAATTAAACACACATATAAGAGATCAAAGATCTTATTGAGAAATTGGAACGCATGTGTGTATGTATATATATAAAAAATCAAATTCTTTGTATGATTGATTTGTGTTTAGAATTACTAATTTTATAAAGAGAATTATTTGTTTTTATCTTTTAAAATTAGTGCGAGAGGTTTTTTTTATTTTATTTTGTGAGAAAGTGGAGGAAATTGAGTAATTGAGTTTTTTTAATAGATAAAAACGACTCAATACTCAATATGCTTAGTGGTCAAGTAGTCTTTTATTCTTATTTTATTTTTATCAATGTTTATTGTTTTAGTTTTAATTTTATAACTTATAAGTCAACTTGGAATACATAATTACATAAATTAGACATTTGTTAATTTTAAAAATGATAATAGCTCAATTGATCTATTATATTTTTAAACTATTATTTATTCGGCAAATTAAATCTTGTTAAATTTGACCATTAAAACTAATGATCAAACTTTAGCCATTAATCTAAATGCTATAGATAACATTATTTTAAAACAATTTAATTTTTTTATAAACAAAATAAAAAATGACACGTCATTCGGCATTACATTTTTACAATTCAAACAAATTAAAAGAAAGGGCTTTTTGAATTGACAGTCTTCCTCGGTGTTTGAAATGCTACTGAAAACCTCTTTACCCCAAGAGCCCAACAGAGTTCTTTTACGAGTCAAGTTCCTGGCATGGGTTGGAAGTTATATAAGGCTTCTGGTGTTCCAAAGCCCACAGTGTCTACTTGATGGACATATAAGGACTTTATAAATCATTCACTCTCATGATAGACCAACGCCTGATTCGTCATTCCCTGCCCTCTATACTCCGAGACACTTACCATTTAAAAATAATAATTAATAGGCTCGGTTTTTCACTTTAGACCAAAATATATTGCATTGTGGATTAGAAAAAATAATGATAATTTTTCCTTTTTAAGAAAAAACCTAGTTATCAGAGATAATATAGTCTTTTGTCAAGGATTCGTTAGTTAATATCATATCGATGAAGAATAAATCAGTTTTTAAATTTGTTTTAAATACAATGAAATAACTAAATTACCTCGAGCATGAGGGAGTGTTTAGTAGTCAACGATGGCTTTCAAAGTGGCATTGAAATCATCTCGGTGACCCCTCCATCCCTAGGTTGTGTGTGTGGCCAACAAACCTCTGGTTTAGAGCCGATGACTTTTTTTTCTCCTTATTTTCTCTCTCCTCCTTGATTTTCGAGTCTGACTCTCTAAGTTTCAAAGCGCTCTTCAATTTTTATTTTTATTTTCAGGTTTGATCTATGTTCATTTGATTACTATTGGTTTTATTTGAAATAATTTATAAAATTAGAATTTATCTTAATTTCATCATTCTTTAATTTTTTTCATCTGATAGATTTAATCTTTGTTCTTTTGATTATTATTTTTTTCCTTGTAATGATTTTTATTTTTTATTTTTTTTATAATTTCATTCTCCTTTAATTTCTTATTTAATCATTATTCTTTCTATTACTACTTTTTATTTTTTTTATTTTGACAAATTTTTAAAACACCAACGTTGCTTAAATGTTGTTTTTATATTAGAAAAAAAAATTACATGTAGAACAGCATAGCATGGGTCACCTAATTAGCAACATTTCGCGAGGATAAAAAGCGGATTCGTGGCCCAGTGGTAAGAGATTAGGACCAAGAGGTTTGCTCCCTCTGTGGTCTCAGGTTCGAGCCCTGTGGTTGTTTATATGATGCCCACTGGAGGATTACATGGTCGTTATTTCAGGGCCCGTGGGATTAGTCGAAGTGCGCGCAAGTTAGCCCAAACACCCACGTTAAACTAAAAAAAAAAAAAATTCATGGACAAATTGTGTGGATGATAATTAACTATTCAAGAGGAAAAGTCAACGGGAGTGAAGTCAAGGGGTGAGAGAACCTTTCTAGATCAGTACCTTGATTTTTTTTATATGCACGTAATTTTATCCTATACTTGGGCTAAATTGATTTTTTTTTAAATCAGCATAATTAATTAAAAATATTAAAGAAATAGCACAATTTAAAAAAAATAGCAAAATAACACATTTACATTGGATTGTTTTTAATTAAAATTGTTTCGACTCTGTTATTCCTCCAATATTTTTAACAAACTATGCTGAAAACCAAGAATAGCCAGCTAAATTTGAGCAAGACTTTATTACGAGAATTAATTGTAGCAACGCCGTTTTGAGCTGGGAGGAAACATTATGACTCTCGTCTGTTTGCCCAAAAAAGAGGTAGAACAGTTATACAAGTGTTCAATGTTGTCTTAAAGAGCCCATTTGCAGACATTTATTACCTCCCTGCTCTTGCAATATATGTTCACCGATCATCAATTAGTCACCGTGCCAGTGGAAACAACATGGACCTAATTCATTTCAAAAAAAAAAAAAAAACATGGACCTAATTAAATGAAAAAAAAGAGAGTTGAAATCCGAGAAGTCCTTGTAGTTTTAGTAACAAATAATTATTCATTGGATTAGTAATTTGATGAAATCACCTCTGGCTCAAAAACCTTTTGCTCTAAACATTGAGGATAAGTCAGTTTTTTCATGGTGATATTATTATCTTCAATAATTTGTTCAGGAAGTTGATAATTTTATTTTTTTTACATAGGAAATTTATTGATTTACCTCTATAATAATAAAAAAATTAATGCCTTTCAATCATAGGCTTTATGGTCTTTTTTTTTTTTAATAGTTAAATTACTTTGTTGACTTTAAAGACAAAGTCAACATAACTCTCTCATCAAAGTTTTTTTTTGTTTTTTTATATTGATTTTTTTATATTTATTTTGTTTTTGATTATTTTTTAGAATTTCTTTTACATAATTTCATTATTCTTGAGTTTTTTATATCAAATTTGATTATCATTCTTTTTATTGTTATTAGATTGGGTTTAGGGAGATCACCTGAGTTTGCTTGATTTTCCTCCTTTTTTAAAGCTTAAGTTTTTTTAATTTCTATCATTTTTTTAGAGTTTTGTTTTGTTAATTTTTATAATATGCTTTCCATGTGGTTAGTCTCGGGTTCATTACCAGAGTCGTTGGTTTCAAAGCTTGACACTGGTTGGCTTTTTTTTAAATTTATTTATTTAAATTTCATTCCCCAACATTTTATTTATTGAAAATTGGTCTCTGTACTTTTTATTTCCCTTTCCTTTCTATTAAGTTATCTCGATCATCTGTCTATAGTTGTAGGGTTAAAAGGTTAACTCGAGTTGACTCATATTTTTTTGTTACTTTTTTAAATATTTTTTTCCGTCCTTTAATATTGTGTTCTTCAATAATCAAACTTCATAATTTTATTCAATTTGCTTTCGAATATCGTTACCCCGATATCATGATCGAGTCAAAGATTTTGCATCTTGTCCCGAGTGGGATCTGATCGAGTATTTTAAATATTTTTTTAATTATATATTTTCTTGATTTTTATTCTACAACATTTCATTTGCTAGAGATTGAGACTTAATTTTTATTTTATTTTACTTTATATGAAATTATTATATTTTTATTTAATTTATTAAGAATTGATCTTCAATTTTTTTTTTACTTAGAATTATCCTAATTTTATGCTCATAGTTATAGAATTTGTGAGTTTAACATTGAGTTTTTTTTATACTCTGAATACGTTCATGACAGAATTTTTTTGTTAATTTATTTTTTTATTGTTGTATTTTTTATTTATATTATTTACATCAAAGAAAAAATATCAACCCTCAATACGGGACAGATATCTAGTGTCCACTATTTTTGCTGACTTGTACATCGTGCTGCAATGGGCGGTGAATTGGTGATGCTTTGGCCAATATTTTTTTCTTTTTCCTTTGTTGAGGGGTTAATTTTAACCTATTTAAATTAAATCCATCTCGTCAATCACGTCAACCGCATTCTATTCGTTTGAAAACTAAAAAAAAATCATAAATACTGTTTTTTTTCAATCACGCAGAGGTTTTAAATCTAGTAATTAAAAAAAAAAAAAGGAAAACAACTCCTCAACCATCGTATTATCGTGCAACTTCACATGTCCATCCACTAAAAAAAATTAATTATTTACTAGTTGATGGGGGACATGGTGGGAGGAGGCACAGTCAACGGGCACTTTTCTACAAGTCAACAAACAACTCCTAGTTTCCTGCAGATAAATAACAACATAAGAAATCAAGTGGTTCTAGTCTTTAGTAGAGATAATGCTGCGTTTGAAATAAAAGTGTGGAATCATGAAAGAATATCGATATCAGTCAGTCAGTCAGCATCTTCGAGCTGCCTTTATTTCTTGCGTGTGTTCTAATTCGGGGGAATGAATTTCAAGTATTTTTTATTTCTGGGTGGGGATTACTTGACGTGCCTCGGTCGAATGAGGAGGAGTGGAGTGTAGGGTTTGCCCATGTCACGCAACAGGCCGATAATATCAGCGATGTGATCCTTCCGCCACTGCTTCTTCGACTCTTCCCTTTTTTCTTTTTTTTCTTTTTTTTTTCTGGTGCTGAGCTGGGAAATCTGTGATCTCATGGCACCCTTAGCAAAAGCCATGTGTTCCACGCTTGACTTTAAGTTCACTGGATCTTTCATAACCACCATCTTTGGTTTTCGCT
>Ga0307517_10008305_pt1 | contig 14909 bp, 22 predicted proteins | sample 23_EM_MG_FD_194515 | JGI IMG/M metagenome (GOLD analysis project Ga0307517, IMG submission 194515) | Populus trichocarpa ectomycorrhiza microbial communities from riparian zone in the Pacific Northwest, United States - 23_EM | ecosystem: Host-associated > Plants > Roots > Unclassified | place... | reverse complement strand
CACACGCATATCTAGCCATATGGTTCCGCGTATTGTGGGGGAACAGCAAAGCACAAAACAAAAAAAGCATGGTCAAAACACAAGGGCCAAAGCTCCATTGCACCCATGACTCCTCATCACCCCAGGTCCCCAGGGACCGAGGGAATAATAAGCAATCGAAACGTAATGGTACCTCCCCCCCCCAGAAATTATAACCAGCCGACAATAGAGAACAAATGAAGGCCTCAATCCAAATAGAGTGGGCATCCTAGCACCCGGGTTTGTATGGTCGTCTAAGCGATTCATTAACCTGCCCCCGTCCACAAATTCAAGTCTGCGCTTCGCCACCGTTATCCGGATTCCGCGAACGGATTACGGAACCTAGCGGCGAGTGACGTTTGCGAGTCATAGATAACGACTCGTGACACCGGTCTAGCTCTTGAACGGAGGGGGCGTCAAGTATCCAAAGTCCCCACGAGATGGCCGTAGCGGCGCCAGTGACGCCAGCTGTTGTAATAGGTGCTCATCCATCGAGTTTCTCGGGACGGCCACCGTTTTTTCCAGGTAACTGAGGGGGACCAGTTCGAGGGAGGAATGTGACGGATAGTGGGGGGGAGTTAATGGATAAGATCGGGGCGGCGAGGCGTCGTCTGACGAGGTGGCCGATGATTGTGATAGCGAAGGAGAAGCGGATTGATAACGAGACTCGTGTTGGTGGTATAGGTGGGATGGGGAGGGCGTGTACGCAGCTTTGTCTTTTGACGATGACGGTGTGTCAAACGTACAAGGGAACACGTGAAGGTTCTCATAAGGAGGGCAACCAGCTGGCGAATTCCCAAAGGGACGAGGGGCGTGGTGCGGCGCAGTGGTCGTTTTCGTCAGGGCGAAAGTTGTCTGCGCTGGCGGTTCGCCCTGTGGTTCGTGCTTCCGGGTCTTTGCCGCGCGAGCACTCTTGAACCAACCTGTTGGGACCGGTACATCACCCACGCCTGCGATTTCCGAGACGGATTTCAGGTTGTCGACCGTCTCCTGGCTCCAGTACGCAGCTGAACGAGCCGGTTCAACGCTCAATTCGGGAAGAATGGAGAGAGACCTGTATCTTACTTATGTGCCATTTGCGCTGAATGCCGAGAGGTCGGTCCTCGGGCAAACTGACGAACTAGAACCAGAAAAAATCAGCGGTCGTTCGCTTCAGAGAGAGGGATTGACAGGGCTCACCACGCTGTACGTCTGTTTGACGAGTTTGGGCGTATTACGCCTCGGTCGTTGGAGAATGTTGTTGAGCGTCGCACTCAGGTGCTTGTCGTTCTCTCGAGGCTCGTAGTACAGGAATTCCTGCGGGATAATGAGCGATGAGCGACGGTCAGCGCAGGGGACTCGGGGGCTCGTACGTCTCGGACCCGACTTGGACCCCAGGTCATGCCATCGGTCCTGCAGGGTGTGTGTGAGTACACAGCCAGGGCAGACGAAAAGGGGAAAGAGGGAGGGCTTACCATCGCTCCATGGTTAGGCCCGCAGCGTCGGAGTTGGCGCTGCGCTCCTCCCAGACGTATACATTCCCAGGAGCAATAGATTTTCTCTCGTCTGGATCTAAGCGACGAGAGATGATTGGGAGGACATGCCTGGCGACAGCATAAAAGATGTGGAGGGCGTCACGTATGGAACGGACATGGACGCCGGAGAGGGTGGGCTGCTGGTACATGGCAGGAGGAGTAGGAGGGGGGGAAGGGTAGTAGGGGGAGACGGAAGAATAACCGACCGCCGTTGTTTTTAAACGAGTTTAGAGTTTTTTCCTAGATTGGAGCCCATTGCGTTTTGATGAGCCGAGAAAGGAAAGGAGAGAGAGGGAGGCATCAGGAAATGGAAATAGCCGAAGTGATCGTGGAATTAATATATATTTACGATTTTTCGGGGGCGCGCGCGCTTGGGGGCGGGGATCAGACAGTTTGTTATTTGTGAGAACGAATAAGCTTCGGGTGTTTGGAACCGCTCACGCGAAAACTTGTCCTTCCCTCCGGTTATCAGGCAGCTTGTGCGGTTCTCTTTACGTCCGTGCACGGACCAGTTCCATTCTGCAAGCCAATCCTCTCTTGGCAGTCACGACCCGCCAGATCGCCCATCTTGAATCTAATCTGCGCCCCTGTATCAATTCCCCATTCTAATCCCCCCACGTGGTTACTGTCCCGCCCCGTCCTCCTCCACCCGTCCCCAATCCCCGTATGACGTATCATCCTTGACAACCACTTAAGAATTTTCGACATCTGCCCGCTTACGCAATTTTTTGTTCCAATCATTCCCCTTGGAATGGACTCGAGCCTTGATGCCACAATTCCAGGGTCCCGACTGCCCCCATCATCCCCACCGCCCAGCCGCGTCATACTCCCTGTCTTCCATCTCCCGTTCTATTATTCACAGCCCAGCCCATCACGGCTGCCTTCCTTATTCCACCAGGTGGTCTGGACGGTCGGTCAGCCTTGCTGCATTCCACAAATAAAATCCCTATCACCTCACCTTCCAATGGCAGCACCACCGCAAATGAATCCTCGACCTCAGCGTAATGCCTCCGTCCTCGGAAAGAATACCTGATCTTGAGCACTTTAGGCAGGTTCGGTGCCGGGTCATAGAAGCCCTGGAGACCAGACTAGGTGTGTGGCGCAGTGCCCGTCAGTTTTCCGCAAACCGCTTTCCGCTCATCCAAAAGGAATTAACCTTGGTCTGTCTCCCGGGGATGTACAGTTGGCTCTTATTCACCAACGCCTGCACCGCCGTCGTCACGTCCATAACCAGATCCCTCGCTTCCTCCAACGAACAGCCGTAATTTGCTTTCTCGATCACGAGACCTGGAACATCGGGTGATTCAAAGTACTCCAAGATCAGCACACTCGGGAGCAAATAAAATCACTCCGTTGTCTTACCATCGACGTTCCGTTCTGCCTCAGTGTGCCGGCGAGCAACATCTCGTAAGACGTTTCTCTCGACTTCCAGTGCTTCGCGATATTCGGATGAGCTCTCTACCTCCTTCTGGAGCCTTCGTTTGTGCCTTATTATGCCAGCCGGTTAACCGAGCTGTCCCTCGTCGTGTCAAGCGATAGATTCGGTTACTTACGCCACTCGTTTCCTATGCTGTCTCGGTTGGTAGACCAACTGATAACCGAGAAGGAGGGCTGCAGCCGGGACTATAGTCGTGTAGAGGGCCAGCTGCGGTTCATGCTCCGCCGATAGCACGATGGGCAGATGTAGGTTCTGCCCAAAATAGCGTAAACTGTATACAACCGAGAGTTCCCATGTGATTAGCGAATTAACACGAGACAGTATGGGAAGGAGGAAAAGCTAACATACTCGAGGGTCAAAGCCACTCCTTCTGCGCTTGAATTGATGTTGGCGTCCACTCCGGTTCGCTGGTCCGACGAATACCATGCTCCAGAAATCCAATAGGTCAAACCCAGAACTCCTATCGTACCCCCGATGCGCAGATCTAGCGCAAGCCTACTCAACATAATCCCAAACTCCGACCGGATCCCACTCATTAGTCCTGAGAGGGAGACGCCGATAGAGTAAAAGCTAGTCCCTTTTACCAATCCGTACCCCGACAGAAGGCTCGTGGAGGGGTCATCATCGGAAGGGTCCTCTTCTGAATTAGCTTTTGGGGTGTAGTCAAAATTTTTCGGGACAACTACATTCACCGAGAGCGACGGCGAGGCAGACAACGCGTCTAGGGTTAGCACACCTTGTGTGCCCGAATCAGGAAACAGCCTCCGCGAGTACGTCAACAAGCATGGTGGCACCACGCCCTTTCCTAAAGATAACGACCGAGCGGCGATGCGAGTCTGGGCCTGAACCGTGTTCCCCCCGTCGTCGTAGTTCACTTTGCAAGTCAACGTAGGCCGCGCCAGGAGCGGAGTGGAAAGCTAGGCTCCAAGAGCAACTCAGCGACCACACACGAGGCCACATCAACTAAAACTCGTGCCCACCTCGAAGTTCAGCCGTGGTGAATACAAATGTCGTAGCGAGCCAACGACGTGCATTCGCCCTCTCCCCGCATTCCCACCAAGTGTAGGTCTCAGAGCTACCACACTGGACAGGTTGGCACGTGTCTTCTCTGAAATTACGTGCTTCGGAAAAGTCAACCCCTTTTCCAAACATGATCGAGCGATAGTGTCCTGACCTGCACACCGTACCGAAGGCCAACATTGAAAAGGTTAACGCTACGGATTCTGTTCAAAGCGATGCCCAAGCGCGAATCCGCGGGGTGGTCGTGATCACGTTGGAACAAGGAGGTCGCGTCAACTCCCAGACTAAGTCTATTGGTCGGCCGTACGATCTGCTCTAGTTTGCGTGCATCCACATTACGTTTCACCAATACGAGTTGGGACTTGATCTAACAAAGGGAGATGAGGACCGAGTTTGTCAATTGAACGGAAAGCTCTACCGAGGGTACGAACCTCTTCAACTGGCCGTTCATTCAGGCCGTCGGGAAGCTTGATTTGTAATCCATCCTCGCCTAAGAATTGGTGTTAGAGCCTGTAACAGGGTATCGCAGAATATGAAGAAAGATAGGGTCGACTGCAGCTTTGCGTGTTGTGTGGCCGCGATCAGAATGCTTTGTTTAACGCTGGGACAAAGACGTCCAGAAAGGGTACTGAGGTGCGGACGGGAATACGGCGTATTGGGGCAACGTGTTGTCGAGGAAATCCAGGCGCGGGGGAAAGACTTTACCTAGCGTGTCGTACACGACGCTGTAGGGTGGCACTGTGAGAGTTGATCAGAATAGTCTCGATGTCAACCCCACGCACCGGAGAAACGGATCCGACAGTACTGTAAGGACATTAATAACGGTCAATACCCGATGGAGTTGGAGAATAGATTGTCTGATGGGACGGGGGCGGACATGCCTTGATACGCCTTTTGGATTTTCAGGAACTCCTTTGAAGCTATTTCCTTAGCGGACTCATCGCGCTGTTTGTCCGGGTGATATTGGATGGATAGCTGGCGGTAACGATCCCTAATCTCATAGTCGGACGCAGTCGGGGGGAGATTTAACACGGAGCTATCGCCAAGGTCAGCGCGCGTCCGCAAGCAGGCGGGTACTGACAGCTCACTAGTGATAATTTTGACCATGACTGTCAGCGGCGGAGTTGACTAACATTCAGCACCCCTTTCGAAGCAGTCCCGGGGATTTGGGCGGGGATTCAAGTCAAAGTCAAGGGTACACCCTTTGCGCGGACGACGGGTGAAAGTGAGGTGCAAGGTCGGAAATGCAATCGGGAATCACACGTTGCTGCAAGAGTGATCGAATTCTAACCTTAACCCTAGTTCAGCTTCATCTCCCACACATTCCTACCCCTCGGCAGCGGCAACGAGGCATGGCATCCCAGCAACCCTCAAAGTCTAGGTCAGTTGGAGATATAGCCGAGCCAAAGCCCCGTGGCCCAAATAGAACGACGAAGACGGCTGGAAAACTCAAGGTACTTCCCGAGCAGCCGGAGCCATCGACTACCCCCAAACCCCCACGTGTCGCTCGCGACTTCACGGCGTCTCAAAGTCGCACCGAAAGCAGCGAGAGTGAAGAAGAAGGTGACGACGAGGCCGAGGATGAGGCTGACGCTGACGCTGAGGTGAGTATCATCCCCTGATGGCGAGGATATCGACGTCATATCGGACAGGTCTACAACCAACTGGACCTCATACCCGCTGGCACAGCCCGCAGGGACGCTCGCAGACTAACGAAAAAGCGTATCAAGGAGCTTCCTAGGGTTACAGCCTATGCAACGGCTAGGTGCGATTAACTTGGATCGGAGGCCGATGAGGTCGGAAACTAATCCGCACCGCGCAGCTCTTACCGCTTTCAGGATCTAATGAAATTCTTCAACGTGCGACGAGAAACCTACCACACAAATCCTCAGCTCATAGATGAAGTGATCTATACCCCGTATTCGTACAACCCAACTATCCCACAAACCAGCCAAGGCACCGGGCAAGGTACCGAGATCCCTCCTACCGGGGATCTCCTGGGAACCCCTGACCTTCTCACGGAGCGTGGCTCATCTCCTCACATTCGAAAGCGTTCCACCAAGTTCACCGAGACTCCAACCCAGGCCGAGATCTTCTTGTTTGAGTACGGCACGGTCGTAATATGGGGTATGACGGAGACAGAGGAGAAACGTTTTCTCTCTTCGATGTATGGACCGTTTCTTCCCTTCCACCTCGTAATCTATTCACCTCCAGATTTCCAGAAAACGGTTTGAAGTTGAACGATTGGGTAAGCGTCGGGTTTAAATTGCTTTCGGTTACTGGCTTCAGGCTTCACTACGCCCTTGAAACATCGATCACTATTCGCCCGTCTGGAGGTGCTAACCTAATGGGCAGCCCCGGAAGACATTGAAATGGAGGATCTTAATTTCTACTATGCAAATTATAGCAGGTGCGTCCCCGCCCCACGGTAGAGGCCCGTAGTGGCTGACGTTTTCCGAGCAGGATATACAACGACGTAATCACCTTACGAAAAGGCTCCGGCTACATGTGAGCCACCTGTGGTTTGTCCCACCCCTCCACTAACTTTCCCAGGACGAAACTGTCACTATCACATGCGCTCGCACAGTCCGTCAAGATATCATTGGTCAGAGGCTGCGTGACCCCGCTGTTCCAGCAGCCACTGATATGAAGCGCAGTTCGAATCGCTCATATCAACGACGATAGAAGAGACCAAGGACATACCAGAGATCATCAGCGAAACGGGAAAGATTGGGATGCCGCATAAAGGTTAGGAATCCAGAAACCTAATAGCACCACCGGCCCCGTTCCCTTTCCGCCAACGCTTCTCCCATTCTACTAACCCGACGCCACTAATGCAATCGCCATCATTTTCTTCATCATCATCATATGGGTACTAACGAGATATGACAATGGCCCTTCTCTTCGTTTTACAGAAATCATGCGGCAGATTGGCGAGCTCTTCCTGCTCAGGTCGAATCTCAACTCGGTTGGTTCCGTTCTGGATTCCCCCGTATGTCCACCCTTCTTTGATTGTTCAATTCAGGTTACTGACAGATTTACGTTTGCCGTTCTCCATTGAAACCTTGTTTAGGAGGTGTTTTGGGTATGTGCTTGTTTCTCAGGTACCCCCGCGAGACGTGAGCCTTGGAGACCGACCTGACTATACACGTTGGCCACAATAGACCTATCCTGATCTCCAGCCCCTTTATGGCGCGGCCAGAAGTTACCTGGAGATCCCCCAGCGGATCAACCTCCTAAACACCCGAGTCCAAGTGAGTTCGATCAGAAGTTTGTAGGTACCCACCCAACACCCTAACCATTCTGTGCCGTAGGTACTCCAAGACATGTTACAACTCCTAAAGGAGTCGGTGTCCAGTCAACATGCCGAGAGACTGGAACAGATCGTCATCGCGCTGATCGGTGTCGAGATAAGTAAGTCCTTCCCAGCAGCTGATTACCTCCTTCAAGTCAAGCAGGCTCATTACTTACCCATCATCCCTGCTGACATAGTTCTCGGCATTGTGACGATCATCGTGGACCTGTTTGCTTGATCCTTTTCTCGTAATGCCCACTTCTCGAGCTAGTTTGATGTCACAAGTCGTGGTCTCTAACCACCCAGGGAAGGGCTGCGAAATCTTCTCTCACGAGTATACCGCTTGTCCTACGCTATTGTAATCGTCTGGTGACAAAGAGGGGAGAATGTCAAACTAGGGTATCTAATATGACCTTCCAAACATCGTCCAGCGCTTCGCGTCCTGTCCACACCCCACACACTTCGTCTTTCCAGGTTCGATGGGATCCCACTTGGATTGATCGAAGGGAATACACAAAGATTTCGCACCTGCGGACGGAGCGCGTTCATCTGTGGGTTCGGCGCTGGGGGTGATACGGATTTCAGTTATCTCCCAGATAGCGGCAGGATCGGGTGTACTCACGCCCTGGCACTTCTCTCCTTAATATCATCTTCACACTTCTCGCGTTCACACCAAGGAATGACGACAACGTTCTTGTTGTCGAGAGCGGGGACGAGTTCCTCCCATTTCGTAATGGCTTTGAGCCGTTCTTGGTAGGTACCCTTGGCGCGGGTGAATAGATCTTTCTGAACGGTCTCTAGGAGAGCAGACACCGTCTGAGGCAATCCCTCGAGTGATACGGGGTCCTTCTTGCCAGTGTCTCGTCTAACTGTTAGTGTCTGGTTCTTGGCAATATCCTGAGGGCCAATCTCGAGCCGGAGAGGAACACCCTATTTGTATCGAGTGAGGACCACGTAAGCCTTCAATGAACAGCTCGTACCTTCTGCTCCCAATCATTGAACTTCCAGCCAGGGGTGTACCCATCACGCAAATCTGCCTTGGCGCGGATATCTGCGGCGCGGAGGCTCTGAGCGAGTTCCTCGCACTTGTCATTAATCCGTTTGCGTTCCTCGTCGGTAGTCTTCGCGGTGATACCACAAGGCACGACGATGGCTTGAATACTAGCTATCCTTGGCGGAAGAACGAGTCCCTGGTCATCGCCGTGGACCATAACCATAACACCAATAGCCCGGGTTGACAGACCCCAGGAATTCTGCCAGACATAGATCTTGCCTTTCCCGACAGGGTCGTTAGGGTCCTCTACAAAGATATCAAACATGTTCGAATTGGAGAAGTTGGTTCCAAGGCAATGAGAGGTGCCACCCTGAATACCACGACCAGAGGTGGGTATGAACCCTTCGACGGTGGTGGTGTAGAGGCCGCCAGCAAATTTCTCCTTTTCGGACTTGACACCGGGGATGACAGGAACCGCAAGCAGCTCCTCGTATACACGGCGGTAGAGGTCGAGGATCTCTAAGACTTCCTTATCCGCCTCTTCACGCGTGAGGTGAGCGGTATGACCCTCTTGCCACAGGAACTCTCGGGTTCGAATGAACGGCTCTGGTGGTAGCTCTGATTAGAAACTTGTCGCAGGGCATACACGGTAAACGTACGAGGACTCTTGAACTCCCACCGAACGACACTGTTCCACTGGTTCAACTTCAATGGCAAATCCCTGTGACTTTTGATCCACTTAGAATAATCTGTTGAATCTCAGTACATGCCAGTCAGGGAAGCTGCACATGCTCGTACAAGGATACATAGCGGTCTCAGACGTTGGACGAATGGCGATGTGTTCCTCGAGCTCAGATTGGCCACTGGAAAAGCACCATCAGAAACAAATAAGAGCGGTGCAGCTGCGCCTTACGCTCTTGTGACCCAGGCAACCTCGGGAGAGAATCCTTCGATGTGATTTTTCTCCCTCTCCAAAACCTTTTGGGAAACGAACATGGGGAAATAAGCGTTCTGTACGCCCATAACCTTGATCTTGTCATCGAACCATCCTATTTCGTGTTAATGGCAGAACTGCTGCAAAAAGGGTTGGGCGCGTACTTTGGATGCTCTCCCAGATGCTGTAGGACCATGGTTTCAGGATGTAGCAGCCACTGACGTTATAATAGTCCAACATGTCCGCTTTGATCAAGACCTACTACAAGTCAGAACGAGTCATGCACACGATTCCAGAACATACTCACATCGGTGTACCAGGCGGAGAAATCCTCGTCCTTCTTCGCGCCAATGGCAATTTGAATCGGATTTTCACCCTTCGAGGGAGCCTTATCACCACCATCCTTGGGTTTTGAGGCTGCAGACGCAGGAGCCTCGGCCTTCAATGCTGCGAAGTCGATCTCTTGAACCTTCGCATCGGCAGTCTCGAGTGACCTGAGATAGGATACAAGATCCTTTCCTGAGACGAACACGGTATCGCTGGAGGATCCGGCGTGGATAGCGAATGTAGTCTCCGAGAGGGCGATCGACGAGTCGAGAACAACGGTGACTTTAGGGAATGTAGTGGAGTTGAGGGCGATCGGAGAGACTACGGATGAGAAAACAAGGTTAGGTCAAACTTTGACTGGGGCCTTCATCGTAAAGTACGTACGGGAGTTCTTGTCAAGAGCGAAGAATTCCGATAACAGATCCTCAGAAGCGAGGCGAAGCTCCTTGAGGTTAAGCTTCTTGCCCAACGCCCCAGAGGCTGTTTCTGTCTCTTCCCGGGCAATAACGACGACCGGGACCGGGGTGGCGTTCTTTGCTGTCTTGGGTTTGTAGACGATGGTCTTGATCAACTCGAAGGATTTTGGGGACGAGGTGTCTGCAGATAACACATCTTTCCAAGATGCAGGGGAATTTGTAACAGCATGGGAAATGGCTGCTGTGGGCTTGATTGAGAGGGCTGTGAGAGCCTGAGTGATTTGATCCAGGGAGGACATGGGAGCAGAGGGCGAAGATAGATGGCGGCGGTAGGGTTGTGCGGAAGGCAGATGATTTGGCTTTGCGAGGGGGCGTGACTCGACAACTCGAACGCTCAATGCAGACATCAGCCTTTGTGGTTTTACCACCACTCTGTTGCTACCCACAACTCGTAACAGGCATCTTGTACTGCAGTACGCGACCATACGCAATGGCCTGGCTGACGGTGCGGTGGTGTTTCACGTTAAGCTCGCTGGCGGCTATTTTCGCGTTCCATGGGACGTGGCATGCCCGACGCGGTCCCCATTAGAGAGGGTCTTACTATTAGAATAACAATTATAATACCTTAACGCTATCTACTAAAATTTCTACTTGGGGCCGCGTACCGCGCCGTCGCATCGAACACATAGTTCAGCATGTTCCTCTCGGGTGAATGTCCAGCAGCGGGGACATTTGGAGAGAGATGCTGGTCTGACGCGGATACCTATCACGTTGGCTGGGGCGTCAACGGATTCGGACACCTCGCTCTCGGGGGGAAGATCGCTGGGCGGGTGTAACATCATGGTATACTCCCACTCCTGTTCTTGTTTTGGATCTCGGAAGGCCGCCCCGTCGAGGACCCTGACATCGGAGACCACAGACAGTGTTTTCAGAGTGGTCGCTACAATGGATTAATATCAATTATCACGTTTGGCAGCGGACAGAAAAATGACATACGGTCACGCCTTAGTACTTCGAGTTCTCTCCAGGTCGGGTCTCCCTGAGAGGGCAAGAGGAGATCAATGCCTGCTTCTAGTGAATTGCGGACCTGCCTGAAGGCCGCTGTGAGTGACTGGAGAAGCAAGAAAAAACAAAAACAAAGGGCTAACTTGTTCTCTCGTGCCTGTTCGAGGAGTAACATGACCCTGCGGCGTACAGCTAACGCAGATCTCACGTCCAGAGAATTCTCAAGGTCAGATCGTCCCTAATTTTCCATGAACATTCAATAATAAAATAGGCGAGGGTTGCATACTAAGGGTTGCCATTTTTTCGTGAAGACAGATCCGCGTGTAGTGATGTCCTCGCCCCCGCCATGCGCGTGGTGATGGATCTCCTCAGCCAGATGGGGGGTAACAGGGGCGATGAGGGACGTTAGAGAGTCCAAAATCTAGCCCATTTCGTCAGAATACGCCGCTCGATCTCGTAGTTTCCACAAACCTTCTCAAGCACAGTCACAACCGATCTGCGTTCTATACTGTCCGGAGTGTTGGCGTACAGTGTGTCTTTGGTTATGTCAAAGTAGAGTGATGAGAGCGTTGTGTTGGTGAAATTGCTCAACGCCGTTACGACTGGTGCCGAATAGGGAGGTTGAATATGCCGGGTGCCCTCACCATCAGAAGAAATAATCGGGCTGACCTTTTGCGAAGTCGTGGGACCGATAATTCTCCAGCACGGTTTCCTCCAATTGCTGTAGCTCTGTCATGACGTAACGCTCGATCTATCAAACACGTTAGAGACATCCCCTCGCGAACAGAAGCAGCACCTCTCACAGGACCCAACAACTCCCACGGGACAGGCTCGAAATCCTTTCTACTCGGGGCGTCCCCGATATTTCCAAGGATGAACCGTGCGGAATTGCGAATCTTCCGAAGAACCTCTGCCGACTGTCCCAAGGCGGTCTTACCTAAAGGACTATCCGTTCCGAAGTCAGCGGAGGCTGCCCATAATCGGAGGACGTCGGCACCATAGGCGGGCTCCTTCTTGAGATCCTATTAATACGGACCCTGTTAATACATCAAACCTTACCTCCCACGAGGCGATCAAACTGACCTTTCCGCCCCGAATGATGGTTTCCGGGCTGATGATATTTCCCAGGGATTTACTCATCTTCTTCCCAGACTCATCCAACACCATGCCGTGCGTGACTAGGGCACTGTAAGGCGCCCTTGTCTGCTCGCTCGCGTGATGGAGGGAGCCGATGAACGTAAGCAATTGGCTCTGGAACCAACCGCGATGTTGATCTGATCCCTCCACACATACATCCGCCAAAACCTCGTTGCCATCTCGCAGACCAGTGAGCATAGACCATGAGGTGCCGCTATCGAACCACACATCCATTGTGTCGGTACCTTTGTGCCATTCCGAAGACAAGGAAACGCCGTCTTTACGTAGGTGGGGCGGAACAAAGTCATCGACAGGTCCATTCCACCAGTAGTCGGTTCCTTTTGATTCGAGGACCGAGAGTATGTGGTCTACGCTCCGCGAATCAAGCACCGCGTGGCCGGTGGGAATGTGATACAGCGCAGGGATCGGGACGCCCCAGGCACGCTGCCGTGAAATACACCACTCCGATCGTGAACGAACGAAAGATGTGAGACGGTTCCTCGCTACATGTGATTTAGATCTCAATGGGACGTCAAGATAATCGAGTTCGGCGACTTACAAACTTCTGGGTAAAACCTCACGCTAGCGAGAGCACTTAAGGCCGTCTCTTTGATATTCTCTAAGTTTGCAAACCACTGTGAAGTGGCCCTAAAACGTGGTTGGTGTCGGACGGACGGTTGGTTGCGGCATGGCCTGACTTACAGGGTGATAACGGGTTGCCCAGTTTTCCAGTCGTAAGGATACCGATGCCGAATCCTCTGGATTTTTACGAGGGCACCGGCCGCCTCCAGTAACTTGATCATGGATCTAGACCCTGCCTCCATGATGTCTTGACCAACCAGCTCCTTTGCAGCCGAGTTGCCAACAACTTCGGCAATGTCACTGGTGAATTTTCCTTCACCGTCGACGTGACACAATAGGCAATGTTTGAAGCTGTTCGGATCCAAGGCCAAGAAAGCGTGGTAATCCTCCGCCCCATGTGCCGGAGCGCAGTGAACCAAACCAGTCCCAGCCTCTGCTGTTACGTGATTTGACGGGATTACGGGACGACGAGCTTCCACGGCGAAGGGGGAACGGTAATGAGATCCAACCAAGTCAGAGCCCTGCACCACCCCAACAATGGTATACTGCCCGAGAATGCCGGCCAGCGCATCCAACCTTTCCTCAGCCAGGATAGTTAGGCCGGGGAGGTTCTCAGATTCAACGAAACTGTACGTCATAGCCGAGCTGACCGCAATACCCTGAACGCACGTAAGTGACATTCAAGTACAGTAGCCAGATTCCATACCATATTGGCAGACAGTGTCCAGGGTGTAGTGGTCCAGATCAACAATCGCACTTGTTTATGGCCCTTGAGAAGTTGTTTTACGGTTGGGTTCAGCGTCCCTTGAGTGTCCAACTCAAAGCAGACATATGCCGAGTGAGAAACGTGATTGTCTTGGTAAACCAACTCTGCCTCCGCCAAGGCTGACCGTGATGACGGGGAGTAGTATACCGGTTTATGCTGTCGATAGATCAGGCCTATTCCCTCGTTAGCAGCTGGTGACACCAGGGGTTCGGAGTTACTCGCCCCGGTCCACCATCTTTTGGAATACCCTCAACTGACGCATCTCGTACTGTGGATCTGATTACGTTTGGTGAGTAACTCAAGGAGCTGCGCGCAGCAGAAGGCATACCCGAGGTCCGGTATGTAGTCTTTTCGTTGTCCCAATCCGCCATGATTCCCAGAGACTTGAATTCCTCTTTTTGGGCCGCGACCTCCTGAATGGCAAACTCTTTTGCTTTAGCACGGATTGTGGTTGGTGGAAGGGTATGTGGATCCGCCTTAAGGTCTTTGATGTTAATGTATAGAACCCCAATTACTTAACCAGCGGACGCACTCCAAGGGCTGCCAGTGCCTTGTTTTCTATGGGTAAACCGTGACAATCCCATCCAGGGACGTAACTTTTCCATGGAGTCAGTTTCAAGTTGTAACCAGGTCTCAGAAAAGTGCTCACTGGACTTCCCTCCCGAGAAGGACGTTGAATCGGTTGATCATATCCTTTATAATCTTGTTGAGAGCGTGACCTGATGGTGATGAGCGTAGTCCAGCCGGTTCGAAACCGAAGTACAGTTACCCATATGCAGTCGTCCGTTTGCATAAGGCGGACCGTCATGAAGGACAAATAAAGGTCCATCCAAGTGCTCTGACTAGTGGTTCTTAGTGAGCGTTTCAATGCACCGGCCAGATGGGCTGCAAACCTGCCACCGGTACAACTGTGGTCCAGTCTTGTTTGCAAACGTCTGCTCAACCATAGCAGCATCGTAGCGCATAGGGAGAGAAGTTTGAGGAAGTAGCAAGGTGTCGGAATACTTCTTCAGGCTCTTGGCTGGCGCAGTCCCCATCCGAACGCGTGACGCGTGTAAGACGGTGTGGTTCACGTACCTGGACACCGGTCGCGTGGAGTGAACATAGCTTCGATGCATTCAAGGGCTCGAGGCGCGTTCGGTAGGGGTGAAACGGAGAACGAGCAGGATGAGCCCACCAGCGGGACACGGGATGGCGGAAGTGGTGTGGGCTCCTGACTTCACCGATCACTGAGGTGCCATTCCGATCACCACCGGGTTGTGGGTATTACAGAGGGTTAGTTGCCATTGTTCAAAGTAGGTAGTGCACAAAGATAGCTACACTCCCAGCGCCGTCCAGCTGCACGAGCCTAGTGCTCGGGACGACTGTGTAAAGTACGGGGGAACATCGTTAATGTAACAATGCAATGCGTATTAAAGCACAATGGGAGAATGGACAAGAATAGATAAAGGACAGAAGCGGGA
>Ga0307517_10008304_pt1 | contig 14910 bp, 5 predicted proteins | sample 23_EM_MG_FD_194515 | JGI IMG/M metagenome (GOLD analysis project Ga0307517, IMG submission 194515) | Populus trichocarpa ectomycorrhiza microbial communities from riparian zone in the Pacific Northwest, United States - 23_EM | ecosystem: Host-associated > Plants > Roots > Unclassified | place... | reverse complement strand
CATAAAACCGAGATAACTTCATAAAAAGCATGTCAAAATAAATCATGTAGCTCAGTCCCTGATAAACTCAATATTGAATGATGAAATTAAGAACAAAAATCAATTAAAAAGAAGACTTGAAAAAAATTGAGTCAACCTTGGTTAACTTACTAAACATGTGACCCAGATCATGAGACCTGTATGATATCATAAAAATTAAATCAAAATAAATTATTAAATTCAATCGCTAATGAATAGAATATTAAAAAATAAAATAAAAATATAAAAAAAATCTAAAAACACTATTTTAATGAATAATACCATGTGAGGAGGTGATGAGTGAATTCACCTCCTTTAATGTTAATTAATTAGATTTTGATCCAAATGAAAATACAATGTGATAAGCAACGTTAAGATATTATATCAGTGATATTTACATAAAATTTTATAATATTTAAAGAGTAATTAATGATATTATATTAGTTATTTTCTTGATCTATTGTGAAAAAATACATGAACAAAAAGAGAAAAAAAAAAATGAAACTCGTAACCAACAAAAAATAATAAAAATATTCTTACATAAGATTTATCTCTCTGTTTCTTTTTGTAAAATAAACCTATAGAACTAATAAAATACTTAATTATTCTTGAACACCATAAAATTTCTTTCATAACAGGTCTCATGAATTTTTGTGAAAAAACGGAGCATAACTCTTGACATATTTAATAATTTCATTTATTTCCATAGAAAATCTCATGTGCTTGTTAGTTGTTGTTCCCTGATACCGATGTTTAAACCATGGATGAGTGGTGGGATACGTAGCACCAAATCTCCATACCTATGATAAGGGCATATCTAATAATTTCTCATAATGATGACTTATTTAATAAATCGATAATTTTATTCTTTTCTCTTACAAAAAAAAAAAAAGAATTTATTAATTTTTTTATAGTGGACCCCATGGTTTATACGCATCTAAAAAATGACATTTTAATTAATTTTTTATATTATAAAAACAAAATTAACTGTTTTTTTTTAACCATCTCAATGATGTAGTTGCATGGGTTATTGTTTAACTAATTTTTTTTTACCTGTGTTATGCCATGGGTCTGAATTCTGGATCACTTTTTTTTCAACCTTAAAAAAATATAAAGATATTAAAAAATAAAAGATTTAATGTGTACCGGTTAAAACACATTTAAAATTCTGAAAATGATGACTTGTTGGATGATATATTTTTTAAAAAAAATATCAAGACGATGACACATTAGATTAACCAGGCTAACCATAATTAACATATGAAACTCGCGATCCGGGGTATAGAATCGTGATAAGACCATAGAACCCCCAACAAAACAAATTACGAAACCCAATTATAATGAATCAAATATTGAAGGTTGAAAGCGAAAAAAAAATTAACTTTTTTTAAAAAGTGACTTGAGTAAATTTAAATCGGTGGTTGGCGCAATGCTGTAGGGCATGTTAAATTTTTATGAATTTAAGAAGAACAAATTCCAGGGGACGCCAGGATTTCTAAAGAAGTTAAAAAAAATCCAAGATTTGGTTCATAGAGTTTAATAAGTTCGGTTAATTTAACAATATATATAAAAAAATCAACCCTAATTTCATAATATAGAAAGCAAAGCAAACCCAGACGAATCTCCTAATCTGGGCTAATTTTTCAAAATCACAACCCATGAAATCTCATATTTAGGCTCAATCAAAAAGTCCAATCTCCAACCAATTTAATGTTGAAGTATAAAATTATATAAAAAAAAATCAATCTAGAAACTTGTCAAAGCAAAAACAAATAGTAATATAAGAAATAAGAATCAAATTTGAAAGAAGAAAAAAAAATAGTGAAGGAGGGTGAAACCGGAAAAAAAAATCAAATTCAAAAACCAACTCAAATAAAAAAAATAGGAACCAAATATGACAGACTACAAAATTATAAGAGGATGAAAATGAAAAAAAAAAGATTCAATTTTAGAAATTAATTAAATAAAACAAATAGGAATAAAAAGAAGGGATCAAATCTAAAGAAAAAAAAACGAAAGGTTAATCTGCAAATTTGGATGGCCAGACATGAATTTTTAGGAGGAAATTGAAAGGAAGGAAAAAAAGGTTGTCGATGGTCCGTTGACCACACGCTGCCGACTAGGGAAGAGGAGAATGCTGAGATGAATTGAATGATAAGGTAGAACAACAGTTTTGACCAAAAGAGTAAGTCGCACACGCTGTCCGAAGGTGATAGAACGACTAACACGTGAGTAACTTTTTTGTTTTTCTTTTATTTTTCAAAACACGAAACTACCCCTATAACAAAATAATTACCATGAAAAAAATATTATGAAATGATGAGTAAGCCCCTACAATCAAGCTTTGAAAATTTTAATTTTAAGGGCAATAGAGTCACTACACCGTGCTTTAAAAAATGAAATATTAAAATAGCCCCTAGACCATAGTTAAGTGTTATTTTTCTTTCAAGGGCGAACAAGTAATTTAACTATGCAAATTTTTGTTACAAAAAACAAGGCTACCTTAAAAAAATTTCAAGAATGATAAATATATCCTATGAAAAGATTCATTTACCCTCTAAAATTAGTTCATGTGTTAATTTTTTTTGAAGAGTAAAATGTTTTTTTTACTGTTCCAATCAACAACTTTTGTGTTTTTCTTTTATTCATCAAAACATGACATTGCCCCTATAACAAAATAATTATCATGAAAAAACTATAATGAAATGATGAATAAACCATTATCATCAAGCTTTGAATATTTTAATTTTAAGGGTAATAGAATCACTACATTGTGCTTTAAAAATTGAAATATCAAAATAGCTCCTAGACCATAGTTAATTGTTTATTTTTGCTTTCAAGGGCAATCAAGTAATTTGATTGTTCAAGAAAGTTGCAAAAAGTCAATGTTGCCCCCAAACAATTCAAGAATGATAAATGTAACATGTGAAAAGACTTATTAACCCTATAAGACTAGTTCATTTGATTTGTTATGTGAAGGGAAAAATTGTTTTTTTTTAACTGTTCCAATTAACAATAAAACACAATATTTATATAGAGATTTGGCCACATCCTTTAGGTTTTTGAAATCAGTTGGGATTGAGCATAGTATCTTTCAAAACAAAAAACAAACTAGAGAAATCTTGTTGGTAGCGTGTGGTTACTGTCCTGAAACAAAAAAGACAAAGACAATAGAAATAGAAGACAAGATAGAAAATGAGATTGAGATAGAATTGTGTTTAGTATTGATGTGCAGTACAAATTTCAAAGTGTTTGTCTTTTTATATTTTTTGTTACGGTGGACAAGACAAAATAAAATATAAAAAAGTTTATTTTACCTTTAATATATATATTGTTATCAAACTTATATATTTTTTAAAAATTAATTCAATATTTTTTTTACTTTAGTTTATATTGAGTGTTGAAATTAATAATATTATATCAACCCTAGTTATAAAATTAGGATTGACTTGACAAGTTGATCCGAGGCATGAACTCGTCCGACTTTAAAAAAAAATAGAGAAAGAATTGACTCGACCTGATCCAATCAAAAACTCAGGTCAACTCGGGATAAAACACAGGTTAAAAACCCGTTGATGTTTTTGAAAGAAAAAATTTAAAATTTTAGTTTAACCGAGTTGACCCTCCCAACCTATGACCTGAACCTTGTCTCGGGTCAACTCCTGAGTCGGGTTTTAAAACTATGATAATACTATTTTTATCCATACATTGACTCGGTTTAACCCGTGTTGACCCTCCCAACCTCTTACCTGGGCTTTGCCGTAGTTGACCACTGAGTCAGGTTTTAAAATTATAATAATAACAACTTTGATTTTTACATTGACCCGGGTCAACCTGAGTTGACTCTCCCGATCCGTGAACGAGGTCTTGCCATGGGTTGACCCCCGAATCAAGTTTTAAAACTACGATAATAATCACTTTTATTTTATATTGACCCGGATCAATTCGGGTTGATCCTCCTAACATGTGACCAGGGTCTTACCCCAGGTCGAATCTTGATTAAGTTTTTAAAACTATAATAATAACTATTTTTATTCTTACATTGATTCGGGTCAACCCAACTCGTGACCCAGACTTTGCCCTAGATCGACCCCCAAGTTGAGTTTTAAAATTATGATAATAATTATTTTTATTTTTACATGTCTTAGTCAGACAATTTTGAAATTGAAAGTTTTTTACAAGGATATTTTAGGAATAAAAAAAATATAAATATTATCTTTATAAACATATCGTCTTTGTACCTTTTATTTTGAAAGTACAAAAATTCACTACAAAATTATTATAAAAACAAATTTATTTTTATATCTTTATCTGTCTTTTCAAGCAAGTAAATATTTGTCTTCATTATCTTTATTTTTTATATCTCAGAAAAATAATCAAACACTAATGTACAGTTAGTGGAAGCCAAGACATCATGAATGGTCACTTTGGTGGTGTGTAGCATTGAGTCCAATTGTATTTTTAAAAATTGTTGATTTTTTTAGTTTTTTTTATATTAATGTTAAAAATAAATTTAAAAAAATAAAAAATATTTTTATAATATATTTACCAATAAAAAATAAACTTTTAACCCACTCACAGAAAGTAAATCTGTCGCTAGGACAAAAAAGTCAAACCTGCAATTCAACAAGTCCTTGGGTAACAGAACCCCGCATGCATCTGCCAATCTTGGTAGTTTCCATTAGTTTTTCTTGTGACGAACTGAATCTCAAGAAAAGATGACAAAAAATAGGAACATAGATATTAGATAGATTTCTCAAAGGGAAGCAAATTGGCTCTCAAATGGGCCATCGGCAAATCTTATCGACACGGATAGCTCCTTGTGTCATTTATGTCGAGGAGACGAGTCTTGCAATCTTATTCGGTCCACCACCGGTTTTCTCAGGTTTTAAGCTTTCATGGTGTTTGAAAATGAATTTTAACCTTTTCTTTATTAAAATTTAATTTTTTTACTTGAAATTATTTCTTTTAGTATTTTTAAATCATTTTAACGTGCTGGTATCAAAAATAAAATTTAAATAATAATAATAAAATTATTATTTTGATACTTTTTTTAAAAAAAAAATACTTTGAAAAACAACCGTTGCCACACTCCAAACAAGTGTGAATGATCCAAGTACCTACGGTCATATTCATAGTTGTAAAACTATACCATGAACTGATTTGAGACAAGGTTTGGGTCATGAATCAAGAGAATCAGCCTTTAATTTTTTTTTAAAATTAAAACGATATTATTTCGACTAATTTTATTGTTAAATCAACGGGTTGAGAGCTTAATTTTGACCGGATTAATTGAATTTTATTATTATTTTTTAATTCAGTCCTAATCTAAACCTACTGGCCGGTTCGAGTTTTACGTCTATGATCTATGATCTAGGATGATGAGTTAACTTATGAATCTAATCTTCGACTGAGTTTAGGTTAAGGAGACAAGTCTTTGCCATATTAATTTATGATGAATATACCATAATCAGGTGTTTGACATTTCAAATTCGTGATAAATTATTTATTTTATCTATAAACAACTCCAATTGCCACTAAATTCTTTATTACGGATAATTGGATGACACTTGGTGTTTTATGATTGGTCTTTAATTAAATTCTTGCCCAATAGAAAATTTTTAACTGTAATTGAAGTTCATTTTGAAAGGAGAGGACTTAGGCTGTCGCAAAATTAAAATGCCAGCTGCCAAGCGTCCAAATGCCTATTTTGAAAGTGGTGTGTTTGGCAGTGTGGTAGTGGTTGCTTTTTAAATAGCTTTTCGTGCCGAAATATATGCCAATGATATTTTTTTATTTTTTAAAAATTATTTTTAACATCAGCACATCAAAACGATCCAAAAAGTATAAACTGCACTCAATTTTAGCAAAAAAAAAAAAAAATCAAAATTTAGCGAAACAAAGGTTGAAACACACAGCTAAACAGTTTAATTTTAAAGGTGATGTCTGCTGTATATCAAGCCACTACAGGTTATGTCTACGTTGCGAAGATGTATTTGCGAGTGCAGTAGTTAATTTTTAACATCAGCATATTAATATGATTTAAAATATAAAAAAATTTAAATAAAAAAAATATATATTTTAAAAATATTTTTAAAACGCAAAAACAGACCTTAAAATTATACTACATTTCTTTTCATTTTTCATGTGTGTTGTTTAGAGATTTCATGCATTTATTATGATTTATGCATAAACTCCATCTCTTTTTACTTGCTATCTTATTATTATTATTATTAAGGTTATGATTGTTTTTTAAAATGTTTTTTTATTTAGAATTATATTAAAAAGATAATATTTTTTATTTTTTAAAATTTATTTTAAATATATATATATCAAAATTATATAAAAAAATTAATTTTTTAAAAAAACACGTAACACCACTAGAACAAACAGGCTGGAAGTCGTTTTTATGTATGGATACACTACACGAGCACTAAACGGCATGTCGTTGAAAAGGCACTGAAGCATCATCAACCACACAGTGAAAGTACAACTGTGTCTTAACAATGAAAGCGTGTTGTGGCCTTTTGGTTTCTTCACTCAACACTCCAAAATCTTCACGGTTCGATCATTCCCTTGCCTTGCCGGAAAAGACACGCTATCACAAACAAGGCAACATTATACGATATCCCTAACTTCCTATCTTCAACGATCCTTCTTCTATATACACAAATACATGCTCTTTGCATTGTATTTCCTCCTCCAACACCACCAGCAGGTCCACCACCACCACTATTCCTCCGTCCTCTCCGCAAATGTCACGTAACAATCATACAATTACAACCACCAGAATCCACATAATGGCCTTAGATGGTATCGTCAATGTAAATTCCTTATTCACCTTAGCACTCTTTCTTGGTCTTGCATGGTACCCCACGGCACCTGACCCCACAACCACCCTTATCACTGATACTTCCTGCATCGCCTCTTCTTCCATCGTCGAGGATCTCATTGCTTTTCACGTCTATTCTTTCAGCTCCTTTCTCTTCTCCAGTCTCATTGCTTTGGCTGTCAAGCAAACCATCAAGATTTTTGATACTAACAAAGATGATGATTCTGATGGGGTGGTGCGTAGTGCGCCCCTGGCTCGTGTTAACTTGGTGGCTTTACGGGCTGGGACTTTGGTTTCTGGGTTTGGGTCGGTTTTTGGATGCGGGTTCTTGATGATGGCTTTGGTGGACTTGGTGCAAATAAAGTTGGGGGTTCTGGGCTGTGGGAGTTTGCATACATTTGCTGCGGTTACTCCTCTGGTTATTTTGGTCCCTTCGGCTTCGGTAATATATGTTTTTCTTATGCTTTATGCGTTTGCGCGCTAGCTTAGGGAGATTTGAAGAATTAATTAGCTAGCTACTATGTGAATATATATTGTTTTCTTTGATCTTGCTGTCAATGAATTGTTTCCAATACATTGTAAAAGTTGTGAGATGGACCTATATTGGTCTCTTGGAAAGTGAACTAGTAAATAAAAATTGAGAATCTTTGATTAAAAAAATTGAGTGAAAGATGCTTACTTTTGTTGATTGAGTGTGTATCTTAATCCATTTATACTTAACTTGGAATTGGTGGAGTAGAAAGATATAAAATTTGCAATTTGTCACACTTAAGCGCTCCTTATATGACGTTTCCTAAGAAACTGTCTTTAGTTTAACCTGAAAACAGTGACTTGACTTTCTACGATCGACAAGCAGTATTGTACCGTCCTCAGTTCTGCTATTAGATGTGATTTAATGGTTTAGGTACATTGTATTGTTGGATTTCACAGTTTTTAATTGCATTTTGTATTGGGAATGCTTCTTGCTGTCGCTTGTATAAAGTTGCCATGTTTCAGGGAGTTGGCAGTGACAATGGCGTGAAATTTGTTTTATTGCAATATAGTAACGAGTTGAGGAAATCAATGCAGGCTAATTTAATCTCTGTAGCCAATCCATGTTGTGATTGCTTAACCAAAATTTTTCTTCCTTTGAAATAACCCATAAACAATTCTCTAAAATGGATGGGTTCTGGGATTTGCATCTCTTGTACTACTCCTGATAGAACCCATGTGCAGGTGCCTTTCAATTCAATTCAAGAACTGGTTTTGACACTAAAAAAATGCTTTTTTGTCAGTTTCTTGGTTATGTTTGCATTGATCCTTCCTTTTGGTTCCTCATCTCATAACTGCTTTCATGTTTTAAATCGATGCTGTGCCTATTACTTATGTTAGTTTCCTGAAGAAAAAAGGTTCAGTAGCATCAAAACTCACATTTGACATTTCCATGGCTACTATCTTCAGTTTTCGTTGTCTCTGTTTCATCATCGCACTGCTATCTGCTTTCTCATTTGTCTCATTCCTCTTTTGGTTTCAATGCTCTAGCTCATACCGCTACAGTAACCAAATGATATCGCAGAAGGAAAACCAACCCATTAATCTCCTTTCTTTCCCTTCGGCATGGAATCATCTTTCATTTCCATCAAAACTACCTTCAAAATATCTTAAGATCGCACTCTTTGTCAAGAAATGGCCCCATAGATCTCTTGCAGGTGGACTTGAGCGGCATGCCCTGACCCTTCATCTTGCTCTTGCCAAAAGAGGGCATGAGCTTCACATTTTCACCACTTCTCCTTCCAACTCCTCCTTCCCTAGGTATCCGATGAGCAACTTATATTTCCACCTCTCAAAACCAACAGCTGCTGGTTATCTGGACCAAGCTATTGTCTGGAAGCAATTTCAAACTCAAAACTCAACTGGGAAAGCCTTTGACATAGTCCACACTGAAAGTGTTGGGCTGTTGCATACTCGGTCACGGAACCTCACCAACTTAGCGGTTACTTGGCATGGGATTGCATATGAAACCATTCATACTGACATCATTCAAGAACTTCTTCGGAATCCTGATGAACAACAAGCATATGCGTTGACTGAAAGAATTACCAAGGTTGTTGAAGAGGTCAGGTTTTTTCCACACTACGCCCACCATGTCGCTACTAGTGATCATGCTGGAGATATACTGAGAAGGATTTATATGATCCCAGAAGAACGAGTTCATGTTATTCTCAATGGTGTGGATGAGGAGATTTTCAAGCCAGATCCTTCTAAAGGTGAGGCATTTAAGCAGAAATTTGGGGTTGCAAAGAGTAGATCTTTGGTTTTAGGCATGGCAGGGAGGCTAGTGAAGGATAAAGGACACCCCTTAATGTTTGAAGCTCTGAAGCAGATGCTTGTGGAAAATGGTACGTTTCGTGAAAACACCATTGTTCTGATTGCTGGAGATGGTCCTTGGGGTGATAGATACAGAGATCTTGGGACCAATACACTAGTTTTGGGACCATTGGAACAAGCTCAGCTGGCGAGCTTCTATAATGCAATAGATATTTTTGTAAACCCAACTCTTCGAGCACAGGGATTGGATCATACTTTATTAGAAGCAATGCTTTCTGGTAAGTCAGTGATGTCCACAAGGGTAGCCAGCATTACTGGATCTGTGATTGTTAGCACAGAAATAGGTTATACATTTTCACCTATGGTAGTTTCATTGAAAAATGCACTTTATAGGGTCTGGGAAGATGGCAGAAGAGTTCTGGAGATGAAAGGCCAAGCTTCTAGGCAGAGAGGGTTGCAATTGTTCACTGCCACGAAAATGGCAGCTGCTTATGAAAGGCTATTCCTTTGCATATCAAACGACAATAGCAAAAGAGAGGATTATTGTCAATACCAATCTCCATTCAATTAAGATAGCAGCATCATTTCAAATTCAATTTTTGAGAGACCTGATAATGCAATAATCAAAAGAAGATTCCTTCTTTTTTTCGTTCAAGGTGATGCTGGTTCGTACTCAGGGAGCGAAGAGGATAAATCCTTAAGAAGAAAGCAGGACAAAAAGCATACTACATTATTTATGCTTTCTAAACATCCAAAAAAGCTGCAGCAAAGCCAAAAGTTTCTGTGACAATTCCTAAGCACTGTAATTGCTCATTGCCGATGATTTCATGAAGATAAATTGGCTTGTGATTTGCTACTGATACTCGTTCCTGTCTTTTTTGTTCCCTCACAATTTTCTATTGTTTTTGAATTTGCAGATTTACATAAGCCTCGAGCATAGACAAATCAAAGACCACATGGCCTCATCACAATTCACAAGGTACCTATTCTTGCAGTTGCTGCAGAACTATGCCTTTACAAATGAACTTCGCAACCCAAAGCTAAGAGAGGTTATTTTCTGTATGCAACTGTGATACCCTCACATCTGTATGAACTAAAAGTTTTTGCCTGACAACTTGATTGACAATTTTGGCACTGGAATAGCTTTATCTTCTTCATTTTTAGAGAATTTAAAAGGAGTGTCACTAGCAGTAAGTACTTCCGAATGATTTATCTAATGGAGCATGGAGCAATTTATAATGTACTTATGTGAAATTGATGGTTCAAAGCTGTAAATTTCAGCGTATCCAATTATAAGAAGATTGAGAGCTTATTTATTGTGTTTACCTTTCATATATTTCTACAAACATCATTAATGACGCATAAACTTGACAAACTAAGAGTTGGATATCAAGACGCTAAAATTCAATGCAATGCATTTGAACCTTATTGAACAGCCTAGGTAAGAGCAGAAACTGGTAGCGAGTGTTGTGCAGCTTCCTGAACATTATTGACACTGCAACTATCGAAATCATGTGACATGAATTCATGATGGTTTTGGCCCTTGTTAAAAACCATTACAAATAGCTGACAGTATCTTTCCATGTCAGCTACCTAATTATTACACATGTCTTTCATAATTATCACATAGGCTTCATGAATTCCTGCAAAATAAACAAGATAAAACAATAAATTAGATAAACAACCACGAAGAAAGTTCATTTATAGTTTCTCAACTCAGAGCACGATTTCTCTATCTGCAAGTCTGATCACATCTCTTTAGCTGATTTAGTTTAATACTTTAATCATCACCACGCTCCCTCCTTGTGGATAAATGGGGGTATTGGAAAAATACAACCACCACAATCATTGTATTATGTGCACATTTGCTGTACTATCAAATATTTTTAAGAAACATGCTTCTGCTTCAAGAGGAAATGAAACAACTTTTATCTGAATTGCCAAAAGTGAAAGAGGCTTATAACTATCTGTTAAAATTCTGCAGAATTAAGTGTTGAAACAACAAAAGAGAAAACACTTACTAATGCCTACAACTATAGTAATTCCATGTGGAGTGGAGTGCAGTGAATTGATGTACCTTAAAAAATAGGTGGAGAGTTCATTTGCCAAGGAAAGCACGGTCCTAATAATAAAGCGAACCTGCAGAAAAGCACATCAGAACTGTAAATTATAGTCTATAACAGCAGCTTCAGTTAGTAAACTTCTAGGCCCTTCTGCAGCATAATACCTTGCCACCAATTTCCTCTGGAAGCACTGTGAGGGTTGCTGCCGTTAGGATCATCTTCTCCCCCATCTTTCTTGAACTAATTCATTCACAAAGTACATTAGTACATTTACTTTGATGTATTATCTCATTACTTTTATCATGCTGAAAATATCACAACATAGTGTTTTGAATTAGTCATCAACTAATCAAAGACTCACTATGGGATATGATCCAGCCATTTGAGTACTTGGGGATTGAGAGTAGTTTTCTTGTCCACCGTAGTAAAGGGATGAACTTAGATGACATGGTTCCACTCTTTCTTCCTGGATAACTGAATTTCTGTCCTTGTCTGGCATGCTATAGCTTGCAGCCTGGCTATTGGCTAATTTATTATTAGGAAACAGACAGATTATCAGGAAATTAGCCTTTCTTTTAAATAGAACAGAATTAATGAAAACTCTATATGCACCAACAAGCACTTGACCAGTTCAAGAGCATTGTCTGGGAGTGAAAAAAGGTCTTACATGCAGGGAGCATTAGGACAGAACAAGTTCTTCTAAACTCAATGGAAGTTCTTAAAGAGAAATATAGTCAGATATAACAAGAGCTAATCACAAACCTGGAGATCCTTGTTTGGGGTACCACGCTTGATTTCCATAGGACTGTTTTTGCCAAGATCCTGTCACCTCAGAGCCTGAAGACTTCCTCCCTACAACCTGAATCCTGAAAACAAGTTAGACGGTGGCCCGAATTCTGACGGAGGTGTTCACACAAGTTTAAGCAAACTTAGGGCTAGCATCCATCTATCTATAAGCATAGATACCAACAAATATGAAGATGCTCTATATAAAGCAGAGGCTAGTGAAAAAGTTGATCTTCATACTTCCATTCAAGATGAAATAGTTTATATCTATATTTAAGAAAAGTCTTTTACATTAAGAAGCCATTAAACTAAGAATAAAATCAGATAAGAATTCCAAGTTTGACAAATATAAACCTTCCTTCCCTTCATTTTTACAGTTCTTTTCCCAGTTATTAAATGAAGTCAACCCACGTAACAGCATGAAGTGTGGCATATAAATACAAACTTCAAAAGTATCCATAATTAAACAACATAGTTACATTCAAAAGTAGCACAGCTTTCTACACAAGAAATTTAAGTTCTGGCCAAGATAACATTAACAAAAGAAAAACCATACAAAGGACATGAGGATGGAATATATAACTAGTGTCAGAGTATACCGTAGACGGAGGTGGAAACATAGAAGCAAAAATCCCAGCTGAAGATACTGGTGCTGATTCAGTGGTGCCAAAAAGATCGGCTGTGAATGAAGAAGAAGAAGAAGAAAAACAAGCCCCTTGCTTGTTACTGTCCATTATCTTATTTCCTGACCAGTTGAAGTACAAAACTACCTCCCCAAGTAACTCTATCAACAACCACCTAGCTAGCTAGCTTGCAAGAAAGACTTGGATAAGATCTTGGTGAGAGTAAGAGAGCAGACACAGATATATACATAATCCCTCCTAGACTAGACGGCACTGATTGTGCCGCCCATGTGCCTTCATCACTTTGAAAAAGAGAAAGAAAAGAAGGAAGGAAGCTTCACTCTTGCACTACTACTACTTTATATATATAAAAAAATCTCTTTTTGTGGGGATTTTCTCCGCAACTCTCTTCCTCATTGATTCACATCCTCTGATCTTTCTGCATATATAATGTCATCTTTTCAACACAAATGGATAAGTGTCTCATGGGGTCCACTTGGCATCCTAAGTGGACGTTCCAATTTGTGCCGTGTGCCCTACCAAGCAATGCGGATAAATCGACCCTCTCTTGCTCTGTAGAGTCACATCAGCTTCAAACCTCAGAAAACTCACATCTTTTTTTCCAAGTTCCAACCAATGGCCCTCCCTAGGCGTGATCTTCATGGATATAATAACTTCCAAGCCCTTGAGAGAGATAGAGACTTGAAGAAATCTACAATCTTTTGATCCCCTTAGATAACTAGATAAGATTGCTGTCTTTTTTTTTTCTTTTTTGGCACAACAGAATTGACCCTATGTTTATATTTGTATAATGTTTTAAAATATTAAAAAAATATTAATTTAATATTTTTTCATGTTAAATATACTTTTAAAATACATCATAATCCAGGTAAAATCACACTGACAAGTAGCCACCTTCCCTTGAAATATCGAAGGAGATCCTACCTCAACCCTATTGCGTACGATGCCACTCGTATCCAAGCACACAAGCCAGTCTCTTGAAGATCAATACTCTTCGATAACAATTAAAGTAGTACTATATCTTTCACATGGATGATAGTTAGGTAAGATTTTGGTGACAAATTTATTCTTTGGAGATAAGTTAAGATCCTGCTAATCTTGTTTAGTGTTGATACTTAATCATATAATGAGCAGGGTTTCACTTAAACTATATATAAAAAAGATATATTCTACCTCAAACCATATATATATTTTCTTAATTATCAACATTATTGATTCACAAATTGCGAGCGATCAATTTTTTTTTTTAATATGATTGTCCGGATCAGCTTCCGTGTACCTTGACTAATTTGACGGGCCCTGAAATTAACGACCATGTAAACCTCCAGTGACTCTAAAATTTATAAAACTCGAACTGGTGACTTCTAGAAAGCAAACTAAAAGCTTGAAAGCGAGCGATTGACTAGCCAAGAAGTGTGTTTTGTTATTCAATAAAATGTTATTTAAATTATTTTTTATTAAAAAGATATTTTTTAATAATTTTAATTTGCCGATAAACGATAAACATGTCTTTTACTTGGAAGTTTACCAGTATGATTTTGTTGCAAATTGCTAGCAAGTGCCAGTAGCTTTCAACATGATTACGCACTGGAAAGTCTGGTTCTGGAGCTGGAACAAGTAAACATGATCACGTCTTGATCACTTGCAAGTCCTCATGAATCTATCTAATCAAAGAATTTCTGTGGATCTCTTCAATCCTTAGACCATCGATCCACATATTTTTCCTTTGATCGAAAAAGCCATCTGGGTTTCATTCAATTTAAAGCACAAATTAAGGCCACCACACTTTATTTATTTCTACCTTTAATTTATCCTATCATACTTAGTTTTTGTCATGTATCAGAGTCTTACTATGTATTGCTGTGGATAGTCTTATAAAATCTCTTCTGATATTTTAATTAATTATAAAAATTTATAATTGAAAAAATAAGAAAAAATCAATTACAAACACTTCTATTGATAAGGAGTCATTTGCTTGATAAATTCATTAAAAAAACAATTATTTTTTTTTCTCCTTTTCTTTTTCATTTTTCTAGACATTGTTATATGCATTTAATGAGCACTAAGAAAAAAATTAAATTATACATCTTAAATCTAAGATTTTTATGTAGAGTAAGGGCATGTATGTTGCTGAACATCTCAATTTGTTTAATTTTAATATATATATATATTTTTTCATATTCCATGACTACAAATATATTATATAAAACACGTTACACCTAGAAATCACTAAATGTTTCACTGTTTATATATATAACTT
>Ga0307517_10008303_pt1 | contig 14911 bp, 11 predicted proteins | sample 23_EM_MG_FD_194515 | JGI IMG/M metagenome (GOLD analysis project Ga0307517, IMG submission 194515) | Populus trichocarpa ectomycorrhiza microbial communities from riparian zone in the Pacific Northwest, United States - 23_EM | ecosystem: Host-associated > Plants > Roots > Unclassified | place... | reverse complement strand
AATTTAGTGCTTGCTTATCACCACTCTTTTCTGGTGCTACAAGTTGCCCAAAGCTAGCTCCAAAGGGCATGCTGAGCTATATCAGGAAAGGGGAATATGCAGGCTACCAGAGATGGAAACAGTGTAGCAAAAAATCTTTCTATTAACATGGATTTACAGGCTAGTAGATAATATAACCAGCATCGTCAATTCCCTTGAATACAGAGCGTCGTGTTTCTGTTTGTGTACTTTCACCTCATCAAGATACACTCAAATTTATAAATACAAACAAAAAAAGCATATAATTCTCTTTACAACTTTGCATCATCGACCCCATTAATCAAAGCCTACTGGCTCTAGTAGTTCATATAACTTATTTCACATAATTACGTCGATAACACGCCCTAATAAAAAGCATGAATCCTTTTATTTCACAAAAGATAAACTCATTTCTTCCTCTTCTTCTTCACTATATGTAAAAAATATCAATATCGATTTATTTCTCTTCTTTTCTATCTTCATCTCCTTCTCTTCTTCTCCACGCTCAGGTATGTCTTCTTCTTCTTTCTTCTTTTATCCTCTTATTTTTTTTTAATTTATATGCTTTATGAAATTTTTTTCTCTCCTTAACTTCACTTGCAACTATTTTAAGGTAAGATTTTTTTTTCTTCTTTTTTCATGATTTTTTTCACTATATTTTTTTTTATTTTTTTTTAATTGTTTTTGTTCTTAATAATTGTATAAATGTTGTTGTGAGATTTTTTTTATCATATGAGATTAATTTTTAGTTGATTTATTTATAGGATTTTTAAAATTTTAGCAATTACAACTTTATTTTTTTCATATGACTTTTTTAGTTGAATTTATTTTTTTGTTTTATTTATTTATTACAAATTTGTTTGAGTTGATTTTCTTATTCTTTTTTCCAAGCATTTTGAGTATTTATTATAAAGTGTTGATTTATGTTAATTTAATTATTTTATAATTTTATAAAATGGATTAAATTATTTTATAGATGGTTCTCCATTTAACAGTAACATTAACATTAACCCCAAAAAAAATCAGCTTTTCACCGTGTTGATATTGTTCATCTGCTCTCACGTTTCACTGTTCATAGGCAGATTTTTCTCCCGGGTCCTTAGAATTTTAACTTCTTTTCACTTCGGTCATTGAACTTTATTTTCTTCAATTTAGTCTTTAAAAGTTTTGTTTTCATAGTTCTGTACTTTTTTTTTTTATTATTTTCTTTGGATTCCATGCTATCACGCATCCAGGATGTCAAAGAATGTTCCAGCATTAAATGAGAGGTTGATTTTACATAATAGAATTTTTAGTTATGGTAAAAAATAAAAGAGTTCAAAGAACAAGGACTAAGATTAGAATTAACAAAAATTAACAGCCCTTCCCCCATCTTTACACTGAAGGTGCATGAAACTACACTTACTCAAATTTTAACTTCTTTTAGCTTTGGTCATTGAACTTTATTTTCTTTCAATTTGGTCCTCAAAAGTTTTGTTGTCATGGCTCCATATGTTTTTTATTTATTTTCTTTGGATTGCATGCTATCAGGCCTTTGGGGTACTGTCAAAGAATGTTCCAGTATTAATCAATTTTATATAATAGAATTTTTAGTTATCATAAAAAGAAATAAAAGAACAAACACCAATATTAAAATTAACAAAAACCAACAGCCTTTTCCAAATCTATATTGTTCTAAAAGCGTGTGAAACTAGACTTATGTTCCTTAAATTTTAATTTCTTATTGATTTTGTTCTTATTGTTTTTGAATTTTACGATTCGGTACTAAACTTTATTTTTTTACATTTTAGTCTATAAATCTTGAGAGAAAAGAGAAAAAGTTATTAGAAAAAAAAGAAAAGAAAAAAGGCTTTGTCGGTCATATTTTTTCTACAAAAAAATGTTGATTATTATGTTAATGGATTTATCTTCAAAATAAAAGTTTAACGGAGGTGGTAGTTCTCCTTGAATATATTAAAAAAAAAAAAAGTAGATAGGAGCCTGTTTTTTTTAATTCAATTTAATTTTTTATTTTTTGAGTGATTATAGGATGTTTTTAAGTTTAAAATGGCCATATATATATATATATATATATATATATATATATATATATAGAGAGAGAGAGAGAGAGAGAGAGAGAGAGAGAGATGGTAGTAACAGGTAGTCTAGGTATTCATATGTTTAGTCTTATAAGGTGGTTCGTTTTCCCGCGTTGGAGAAAGAAGTGGACTTTAAGGAGATAGAAAAGACACTGACAATTCTTGAACATGTGTGGTCACATCACAAAGGTTGTGATGATTATATGGATTAAAAGCTGACCAGTGAGATATCCTAATTCCTAACCTGCTTCTACTTTCTATTATATTAATTATGATTTTTCTACTTTGTATTTTTAAAAATTCCAACGCCATTGACCTTGAAACGCCTCTCATAATATACAATTTCACTTTTCTGATTTTTTTTAGGTGTTGTTATCACAATATTTTACCCTCTCTATTCAGTGGGAGAGCATTTTCTTTTCTTTAATTTGGACTTGGCAGTAGGTCACCAACAATTATTGGATCCTTTGGTGCCCTTTTGTTTTATTAGCATATTTTAAAAAAATAATTGAATTAAATAACTCAATTAGAAATATTTTTAACAAAATAACATGCCATCATCAAGAGACGTTATATTTATAATTTATTACTATTCTGAATAGTGAAATTCAAAAAAATTATTAAAAAGATAAAAAAGAAGGGAGAAAAAAAACAAAAAAAAAACTTTAAAAACACATTGAAATTCCAATTATGGTACTATCAGTATCATTAAAAAGATTTTAACAAAACAAATCCAATAAAAACCAAAAAAGTCTCTAACAAGGACCTGAATAGGCCACACTTGTTGCCAAATGTGTGGATGACTTACTTATTTTTTACTGCAAGTATGACATGCTCAGATTACTGTTGTTGATCTTTTTTGTATTGTTGGATTCGTCTTGTGTAGATCTTTTAGATGGTACTGATAGTATCGTAATCGAAGTTTCGATATATCTTTAAGATTATTTCTTTTGTTTTCTCTTATTTAATGAGCATTTTAAAAAAAAATTTGGATGTTACTATTGCGAATAATAAAAAACTATAAATGTTGTCTTTTCCAACACAACATTGTTGTATACAAAATGTGTTATTTCGGCATTTTTTATAATTGTGATGCATTGCTAATATTTTTAATTTATTAAGGTAATTTTTCTTTTAAAAAATCTCCTTTGATACCCAAGAGATTCTATACAGTTTGATTGACTTGTAGGAGTACGAAATATAAAGTTTCCTGCCACTGAATTGTCTATCACACTGGAATTGCTTGCTTCAAATGTGAAGGAACGAGATGAACCATGAGAAACCCTAGCTAGCTCTATTCTCTTATCAATGAAAACTAGCTTCAAAACTTGACACACACACGCAATGGATAAATATACGTATATGAAAGACAAAGAGATGCTGGGAAAAGAAAGGACAAACCCAAGTTCTGTTTTATAGCAACCAGCTTTTGCTTGCAAAGCTGTTTTATGTTTTTTAATCAGCCCGTAAACCATCAAAAGATATCGTTTTGCAGTCTATCTAACATTGGACGTTGTGTATGTTATCATTGGTCATTTCTGGGCTCGTGTCTAAGAAAGCTTACATTACTGTGACAGTCCATATATATATATATATATATAGAACCAGGCATCCCATGCTTTCCTGACACAAGGGCTCTCAACATTTTTCATGCACCATAAATCTATAAAATGGAACAAATATGTGAAGACTCGTGTGAATTTATGGAGGCTCGTGGTGCTTATTTAGAGTCTGTTTTTTTTTTCCTAAGCTGCTGCTGCTGTTTTTTAGTTGAAATGCACATGCTTTTTAACCCAAAACGTAAAAGTAGAAGCTTAGAAAAACGGAGCTTTAAGCAGCTTGTCATCTTTAAATACATGCATCATGAGAAAAAACAAACCCTCCTAAAAAAAAGCAAGAAAAATTAAAATAGATAGTAATCACACCATTATTGAATTGATTGATGCTCATACTTCATCATCACCATTTTTTTCTTGTTAACGCACCCCTTGAACTTATTCTGAACAAGATGTACTTTAAATTTCCACCAAACTGCTTCCAGGTTGATTTGAACATGCATATGATGAGGTGAACTGAAAATCTTAGTACTCAGTGTGTGTATACTGTGTTTGGAAATTTAGTGCGTTTGAGGTTTTTAAAAATCATCAAATTAATCAGTGGCCTATGCTACTATAATTTAATTGAGATTCGAAATCTCACCTGTATATTTGTAATTAATGTTCGACGGTAGATTTGAAATGCCAACAACTTTTTTAAGGTTTCAAAATTAACACAAGTATGTCAAAAGGTTATGATCATTTACTATATATAAGGTGAGTGCCTTGCCGCCATTGCTTATTGTTAATTGGCAAAAATAGCATTATGTACATTTCAAGTAAACGTTCAAGGACCGCATTGCTACTGTACTAAGTATTGACAGGGCACGAGGATGGACACAAAATAATGATCAAGTCAAAGAAGTGTTGTGCAAGAGAGGGATCGATTATCTGAAGTAAAAAGACATCGCAAAGACTGCATGTTACCCCTTTCTCCTGTATTGATTGCGCACCCATACTGTTGGTGATACTTCTCTTTTCTATTTCTCAACAAGTTGAAAATCCGAGCCCCCATGCTTCTCATTCCTTTCGAATTTACGTGACTTAGAGGGTAAAAGATGTGAGACAGATGAGAGATGGAGAAACAAAGACTGATGCATTTTGTGATATAATGGTTGTTGAGTCACATTACTGACTTATCTCAGTAACCTACTTCCCAGACAGACCACTATCTTCTCTCAAATCAGTCAAGCCCTCCTCTCTGTTGTTGATGATCCTAGACTTCTCAGACAGAGAGAGAGTGATCCTTTTAGGCTTTTTCGGGTCCTCTCAGTTGATATTTTCTTTAAACCTTGCAGGCCAGGGACTTGACGTGTTATGGGAATGTCAGCACTTTTTGTATCACATTTATTTGCATCTCCTTTTTTCACTATATAAACCACATCCACTTCTTCATCGAATATATCCTCCATAGAAAACAAATTGATATCAATATATATATATATATATGTATATCACGAAGTTCCCCTGTGCCCTTTGCTTGTCATATCTAATTTCTCACGCCTTGTGCCTTTCTTGGTGAAGGATCGAGCTCTTCGTGCGATGGACTCAAACAAATATCCAGCCTTAGCTGCAGAGATTTGTAAAGTATCATACCCAAACCATGGTTTTTATCATAAGTGGAAAACGAAGCAGAAGTTTGGCTTTTGATGGTGCTATCTTACCTGAGCTTTTTTTTTTTTAAATTAATTTTTTTTTCTTGACCTTGCAAGACTTTGTATATCTTGTGTAATTATTTTTATTCATCTTTCTTTGTTTTGTATTTAGATTTTTAGTTTTATTTTAACTAATTAGTTTGTATTTTTATATGTTTTCTATTCCTCCTGAGCTTTATCAAGTTTATAAAATTATATTAATTTTATTTATTTAATTATTTATTACTTAACTCAATGTAATTAACATGCAATATCTATAAACTCTTTCACCTTTGTTTCTATGTCTGTTTTGACTTTCTAGAGATATTGCTTGCATACTTCGTTACTTGTGATGGTATTTTTTTCTCAGAATCCAACTTCTGATGGATCATGCATTAAGCAAATGCCAGTATCGAAAAAAGAAATGAAGTAAAAGGGTTTGCAGATCAGGATCATCTCCACAATTTAGTAATCTCTTAAATTTAGCAAGCGGGTGTGCGTGGAAATTTGATTTATTCCATATCGACTTGTTAGCAGATGGTTTTCAATTAATCATAAAGAAGTATAGGAATTGCTACTCAAACAAGTCAAGCTAATTAATCTGTTTTTGTAGATTTCGCACTCCGTATCATGAGAGATGCGTCTGCATAACTTCAACAAATGCTTCCTATTTTTCCTGTATGTATTTGGCCGTTACCTATTGTAATGACAAGACTGTATCCACATACTCTTTAAGGAAAGAGATGATATCATTCATTTAGGTTAGTCAGAATCGTTTTTTGTTTTTTTTTTTCTGATACAAAATTCAGGGTTTCTGAGTTTTAATTATAGGTATTTGCTCAAACCAAACTGCCTAAGCAACCAGCTAATAGCCTGATCAAGTAAGATTCTGATTCCATGTTTACAAGCTAGGAATGCTGGAATTGTAGCGTCTAAGCGAAAAGTATTACATGGGCAGTGCTTTAATTTTCCAAGGAACAGGCCAATGGCTTGGTTTCTTCAGCAGCAGCTATGTTAAACTAGGGCAATGAACTTACGTGCACGTAGCAGGAGCATTATCACATCAATACATCTGGTTATAGTTACATCAGCAATTATATGTCTGCTATAAATTCGTGTGTGATCTATGAGCTCTGAAGGAAGACGCAGGAAATATCTAGGAAACTAATCCGACCAAGGAAACCAGGAGAGTTTATTGAATAGATTCATGGATTGTTTAAGGATCTAATTTTCTTTTAAACTATGTAATGACATTTTAGTAGAGAACATACTTTGATAAATTAAAAGAATTGTCTGTCTTTCCCTTTTTTCGAAGGAGCTAGGAAAGCCCTATGGTTTTCCATGTGCGAATCTTTGTGCCTCGGTGGATCGAGCTGTTGATGGTAGCTGTTATTTGCATGGAGCTGTATGTATATATATCTCTTTTTACCGCCTTTGATTATTAGGTGTGGCTTGCAAATTTTGTTGATGGAATTTGTTTGAGATTGTAAAAGTAGTTAAAAATAAATTAAAATAATTATACATTAAAACTGTTTGAAAAACAAACAATAATTAATTTTTTAAAAAATATTTTTAAAATAAAAAAACAAACGAAAACCAAATAAAAAACATTGCCTAGGATTCACCTTTAGGAATTCTTCTAGTTAGCTAGTAGTTAGATGTTTTAAATGCCTAGGATTCGCCTTGAGATATTCTTCTAGTTCTAGCTAGCTAGTAGCTAGATGTTTCAAAAGCGTTTAATGAGATGTGCCTGCTGCGTGTGGTCCTTCATCTGATGATGCCAAATGTTCTTTTGTTTTTTTACCAGTTCTAAATTTAGGGCTCGATTGTTTTTTCTGTTAGATAATGTTTTAATAATTTTTTTTTGTTTTTAAATTTGTTTATACATTAATATGTAAAAATTTTAAAAAATATTATTTTAATAATATAACAATATATTTGAAGTAAAAAAATACTTCAAAAAATATGCAGATAGAAAAGGTCCATGTTCGATTTTACCCCGTCTTTTGGCAGAAAACAATGATCAAGATAAAACAATTAATAACAAAAATCTAGATGAGCAAGAAGTCAATGTTGATTGAAATTCAGATTGAAGAATAACCCGCAACGCTTTGAAAGTTTTACTCGCATGGTGTTCCAAGGTTTTTGTCCACCCTCCCATCTTCCAGGTAACAAGAAACAAAAATATAACCGTCCGTTGATGAAAGACGGACTAGAGCAATGATATTAATTTGATTCATTTGTACGTATTGCCGATGCTATTTCATATATACAAACCCAATAATCACTGCCAACCAGAACTTACGATCTTTAATTATGGACAAAAAGGCAGAAAAAATTCATCACGGTTGAAAGAGGCGAACAGAGCTCTCAAAACGTTAGCACCCAGTTCCTGTAGTTACATACTGGTTGAGTGCAGATAACCAAGACCTCCTGCGCTCTGTGTTAGAAGTCGATTGTCTAATTCTTGATCTCGAACACCTGACTAGGCATTCACGCAGGTTCCGATCAATAGTACAAGGAACCAAAGATGGACTTGTATCTGAAGTTCCCATGCATCGGCTGGCATTGAAATTCATTGACGGAAACTTCCGGCAACTTAAAGAGCGGAACGAAGATGAAAGCGGGGAAATTCTGGTGCATTGGAAATCAGGCTTGCAGAGTAGGGTTTTCATTGAAGTGAAATCTTGTTCTTCACCCGAACATGTGCAAAATGATAGAGATAAACTTGTTCTGGCAATAGCTTTAACCAATGGCTTTGTTCCAGGAAGCTTGACAAATGAAACTATGCCATGCCGGCAGAGAGGACAGGCAACTGACCCTGTTGGGCCTTGAGCAACAGTTGAGGTACAGATCGCAGAACAAAGATACAATGCACATCGTGTGCAAAATTCATGTCTACAGCCTGCACATCATATTGTTTTATGTGGTGAAGGCATTATTTATATATGACGAGAAAATTCAGTAGAAGCACACAAGGAGAAGATAGTGAGAATATATATATATATATATATACTATCAGTTACACAAATTTCAGCTATTATTTGGTGACACGAAACACAGAAACACCATGAACTCGTCAAATACCCTCGTAACTAATTGGAAATATCCCAAACATCAAGGTTTTTGTAGAATTAAAAGAAAATTACAAATCAATGGATATAAGCAATGGTACACACGAAATATGTATAGACGTACTCAGGTAAAAGCCACTTGATCAACCACGTTATACATGAAATAATATGCAGTAAAATCATTCAAGGTTTGAAAGAAAACGAGTATGCTCTAAGAGCGTCATACCTAGACTTTTCTGTTACCTGGAAAATTACATTGCTATAGATGCTTTACTGGATGAATTGTTCATGCTGAGTTTTAATAGCCTTGAATATAATTCTCATTTTCCAATAAATTTAAAGGGACTGTCACAGTTGTTCTCTAATTCTATACCTTGTACCTGAAGAAATATAATCCTAACTACCACCAACAATGCATATGAAGGTGACAGACCACCACAATCTCTATCTGCCACTACTGCTATATAATATCACCCTCATCCATCACTCTTTACAAAGCCTAAAAAATGAGTATCCAGCTCATACCACCACTTGGATGGATCCAGAAACATAACCCTGTAGAAGAGGTGTCGTTCCCAAATGTTGAAATGAAAATTTTTTAATTTCCAAAAACATGGGAATTCAAAGTTTTGGTGCAAAAAATGATCATTCAGAGTTCCGGATTCATCTATATATGCATGGGCCAAAAGGCTACATTTATGTGTATGAAACACATGAAACACACACTGATGTTAAGAGAGAACGTTTTAAGATTCCACTTTCCATCTTTTGGCAACAAAACTGCAAAAATTAGAGAGCAAATAAAATTTAATCGAAAAACAAGGTTCTGGAAATGGACTCTGGCGATACTGCTACCCTTCAGCATTTGCTTTAAAATGATAGCTCTTAGGTCTCAAGCCCAACAACATTTTACTCCACAAGCCAAAAAAAATCTATCATTTGCACTATACAATAGCTTCCAGAAAGGTAGTACACGATAAAATAACTTCCTCATTTTTTCCAATAATTTTACTTTCACCATTTCCGCTTGACAATATTAGTTCCTTTCCAGACAAAAACATTTAAGGAGGGAAAACATGATAGAAAATTGGAAACTACTAACAATTGATAGTAACATACCTTCTGCAGCAACTGTGCACTTCCTTTCCAAACAAACCACACATGCATCCTCACATGTAGGGAGGGAATCATTGTTCCTCCATCCACATTCTCTGCAAATGGTCCCAACAAAAGATAACATTCCTTGATTATATAGTTAACTATTGTACTTGGAAACAAAGCATTAATTTCTGTGATTGTAAATGAGACTCTAAGACCTAAAATGACCATGAAGAAAACTTCATGCAATGTATGTGATTTCTATTACATGGAACTCAATCTCAAAAGTTCTGCAAATGACACTCTAAAAAAACTTCAAGCAATGTGATTTCATTCACATGGAACTCAATCTGAACTAGAAAAGTTTCACCGCATATTTAATAAAAAGCCTTTTCCATGAGCATGTAAGCAGTTAACATCATGTGCAATAGTTTTATTCCTCAGTGCTTCTGCGGGGTCTGCATTTTTTGCAAATGCCACCCTGATGGCAGCTACTAATTTGGAACTTAATTGAAAGTCACATTATCAGCCAGGCAAGATGTTAACACACAAAAAGATACTAAAGGCAAGAAAAAGCTTCTCAGGAAGCAAAGACCTTGTAGTTTACACAAAAGTGTAAAATTCAGGGGTCATTGTGATTTTATGTAGCAAGTCACATGATATGGCATATGCCAATGCATTACAGTAGAGTAGCCAATAAAATATGACAAACTGTATTTACCTGGCAATTTTGACAATGCTCATAAAGGGAATAGATAGATATGAAGAAGGACAGATTTGAGACCGGTTCCCTGGTTGTGAGCTAAGAATCTCCTCAAGTTCATTTCTGTGCCACGAACAAGCAACCATCGATGGAGTCCACCTTGAATCAAACAAAAGAGAACAAGAGGTGTTTTAACACAACGATGTGGTTTATCTCAATAGAATTTATACAGTAAATCATACAATAAAGGAGCAATTGGACATCCAACAGCTTTGGACATTTGTTGGTCACAACATTTTAAAGTACAGATCCATCATTGCAATGATATAATTCCAAATGGAATGATTAGAATGCCCAGATTTTACTGATCTTGAAAACTAATTATGTTGTGTTTGATATGTATTATAATGTTAACACGTAGACTTGATGTTAAGTAGAAAAGAGTTTGAGATTCTCATATTATTGCTAGTAAAAATCATAATCATTGCCTAAGATCAAATATAATGCAAAAAAGGCACATAGGTGTATAAGGTGAAATGAAGCAAGCAAGTTTTCTTCTGAAGAGTGGCCATCCTCACTTGATAGACATTGGCAAAACCACAGCTACATTCTAGAGAAAATTCAAGGGGAAAATAGCTTCACTGACAGGTATCTAAAATCATAGTGAAACTTCTATGATATTTCCCTTCTTTATCAGTCAAAGATGTTAGTGATTTAAAGGTAACGACCTTCACAGCTGATCTCTCTCAATATAAAGCAGTCATAAATACAATGAACAAAGAGAGGGTAAAGCAGGTATATTATGAAGTCCGAAATTCATTTTGTCAGCACCCAATGCCACAGTGACATCAGTTTTAACTCTTCCATGGTCACTTTAGTCATCCATGTGATTTTTCAGTTTCATGGGCAACTCTTATCCTAAATGATTTCAATGCCAACTTGTTAAGAATGTTTTATTTGTATGAATGCACAATGTTTGCCAACCCAAAATCATTGTGACATCCTCAACAAATTAAGATTTCTACTGCCCACCCTCCTATCTAGGCACAAACAGTGTATGCATGCAGACCAAAATAACAACTGGTAAAGGAAAACATTTTAATTATGTGTATGTGCCATACCTGGTTTAAAAGCAGATATAATATCATTGCAGAAAGATTCAAGTAGATGCCACTTGCAAACCACTATATTATTATATACATTGAACATATGAGAGTACTAAATCCAAAAATATGCTACAGGAGATTCATACCCATTTGCATTCTCAGCCGTCAAATTAGCACCCCTGGCAATCAAAATCTGAAGCACAACACATGATCATGACAAAGATTCAGCATATATATAACTCATTTTCAGTTTCAAAGTTTTCTTCTTTGTTAGGAAACATACTTGACAACATTGTGAATTTCCACCACATGCAGCATAGTGAAGAGCCGTGCTTCCAGCACCTGCAAAGCAGCAACCAGGGGTAGACATTTAAATATTTGGCATTGCAAGCTAAACAATTTAGCCCAGATTAATTGTGCCCCGTAACCCATAGGTACTAACCTCGTGCCTATAGATAAGGTATTGATAGCTGAATAATGTCATTAAAGATAGGATTTTGCTTATGCAACTAAAATCTTGGAATTCCACAGATTGATTTGACATTTTGATAACCTTGTCCTTTGCTATTTCGATTTGGATGACACAGAATCCAATTCCTCTGTATACTGTATTTACTGAGTTGCAACAGTGGTTTGAAAACAAATTAATCAAATGGCCTCCATTTTAAAAGTGTCTTAGTCTCTTACTACGTGAGAAACTGAGCAGGAGAAATTAATGAGCATTGATGGCATAAAACAATTGCTCTTGTACCCATGGTAGAGAATTGTGTCACAGTTTAAGTAATATACAAAAATATGAACTGCAAAAAATGGCATTACTGTTCCTCTAAAATTAACTGGAAGTCAGCCTAACAGTGCAAGATCAGCTATCATCACTTAAAGTAAAATGGGATCACCTATTAGATCGATAGTAGTTCCATCTTCCACGGTGACCTCATAAACGGAAGCTCCCAAGTCCAAGAGTAACTGCATGCTTTCAACATGCCCATTTAGGGCTGCCATATGCAAAGCAGTTATGCCTCCATCAGCAGGTCTATTGATTACCTCGCGAAGAGCACTGGTGCAAGCACAATGGCACACCTCAGCAAACAAAATCATAATAAAGGATGATAGAAGTGCAAAGAAAACTAAGAGTTGAAAGTACCTTCCATCAAACTCAGAGATGGATTCATTGTCCTTAGATCCCTTACTTAAAATCTCCCAACAATCAGCTATGCTAGGTATATAGTCTGCAAGGAGGAGGCGTATGCATCGAGAATGACCATTCAAAGCAGCCAAGTGAAGTGCAGTACCCCCATTAAGATAATCTGCTCTGTGAATCTAAAATCCAATACTCCACAAATGTCACATTCATAGTTCCTAAATCTTCTAAGCTATTCATGGTTAATGAAGTATGGTCTAATTGACTTGAAAGTAAACTACATACATTGGCTTTAAAAAGCATCAAAGTCAGCACAACCTCCCAGTGACCATGTTGACAAGCTTGCATCAAAGCAGTCTGTTCACACAAATTAAAAAGAACTAGAAATTGTATTATTTCATAGAGATGCTAACCTGTCTTGAAGTTTCTCAAAATACCTAAAAGCTATATGAACGGTTGCTTCAAGTAAATAAAAGCTAAAATACCATACAAATAAAGCCTAAAAATTCCATTTGAGGTATGATGAAATTACCTGACCACGATAATTCCTCAGATTGATATCAATTCCAGACTCAAGCAAGAGAGAAACTATCTAAAAACATGTAAAATCACCATCACCACAACAGAGATGACTCAATAATTGCTTAATTTAAAAGATTAACCACAAAATACCTCATGGTGACCCTGAGCTGCAGAGTAATGGAGTGGAGAATTTCGAACACCAAATGTTGAGTACCTTGCAAGCCTTGGATTGTATTCCAATAAAGCCTTAGCTTCTTGAATATCCCCATCTCTTGCAGCCGAAACCAAACGTTCTCCAGAGGCAGAACAACCAAGTGAATTGCCCATGATGCTCAGAAATTTCATGATTTCTGGGAAGAAGCAAGATTGTTTTTTCTAGCTCCAAAGCAACTCCCTTGATCTTCCACAAAAAAAAAAAAAAAAAGTAAATGAGGGCTTTTGTATCCTCAGCCCCCAAACTATTCACAAGCTTGTTTATACATGACAGAACATAAGGAAAATGGAAAGCGTTCCTCGTACCTATCCAACTAATAACAATCCAAAATTCAAAAAATAAACCAAATAATTGGTTGCAACAGTCATAATCTCATTGACCTTTTCATAATACCTCTGGTGAATTTTGAGAGAGACTAGGAAAAGGTTAGAAAAAGACTGCAGTTGGCATCCAAATTCCAAATGAAAGAATTAAAGCAGGGTCTCTTCAACTACTGACTTGAGAAAAAAAAACAATAAGAGAAGCTGAATGTGACTCTTTATAGCTTAGTTAAAGATCTCGTGAATTTCGAGAAACCAATCCAATAATTCAATGACGAATTCACTAATCAATTGTCAACACCATCGTATTTACTTCTTCACCAAAAAGAACACAACAACTTTCAAGCTATCCAATTCTCCTTCAAATTTCAAAATCTCATATATTCTCCCTCAAATACACAAATTTCCAATGCCCCAATTCCATAAACTTCTTAAAGATTGAGAATTTCAAAAACACATCTCCTATTATGCCTCAAAGAATCAAACTTCACAACAGAACGTCCAAAACAAGGGGAAAAAAATAAAACAGAACTCCCTAATATTAACTTCTTCTTCCAAATTTCACTCAAAGAATCTCAACGTAAAAAACCCGGATCAGCCATCTCTCCTAATGAGGAGATAAAGAAATACAAGAGGAAAGAAAGCTTGATCAAAAGTAGAGAAGAAATGGCCAAATATTTAGGCAAAAAGGAGCTTAAAATAGGCAAAATTGAGAATCGCAAGAGATAAGAAATTGAAATGGGGAAAGACAGCGACCTTTAACTACAACTTTTAGCCAAAAAAATAAAAATAAAAGAAAGAAAGAGAAAACATGAATGAAAGGCGTGTCTCCCATCATTGGATGGATTCTTGGCCAGTCAACTTCGTTTTTTTTTCTTTCTTTCTTTCTTTCGTTGCTTGCTTAGCGCCCTCTCCCTCTCTATTTCTTGTGGAGGGAAATTATAGAAATAAATTAAAAAATAAGGCAGCTCTTAGTTTTATTTGTTATTTTCTTGCTACGATTACAAATATCACAAATTAAATATAAACATGTGTAGTGTTTTCAATTCTTGCAATCATGTTTTGACTCAATTTATCATTTCTTTTTCATGGCGAGTAAGGTATGAAAAATAATACAAATGGTGAACATTAATAAGAAAGATTAAAAAAAAAAACATGGATGGATAGAGTAATGAGACTCGCAATTAAATCCAGTTTTAAGATCTCAATTCAAGGCCATACTTTTTTATTTTATTTTTTCATACAGTGTTGTTTGATATTGCCCAGAATTTCTTAGTAAGTCTTGCATTCAGCATGAAATATCTTCTTCTTTTTTTCAGTTATTGTTATATATATATATATATATATATATATATATATATATATATATATATATATATATATTTATATTTTTTTTGTGTGTGTGTTT
>Ga0307517_10008302_pt1 | contig 14913 bp, 12 predicted proteins | sample 23_EM_MG_FD_194515 | JGI IMG/M metagenome (GOLD analysis project Ga0307517, IMG submission 194515) | Populus trichocarpa ectomycorrhiza microbial communities from riparian zone in the Pacific Northwest, United States - 23_EM | ecosystem: Host-associated > Plants > Roots > Unclassified | place... | reverse complement strand
AACCTTTTGGGACTGATGAGTGAGTAGAATGTCCAGCAAGATCTGATGGATTTCTAACATTCTACAGTGAAAGCCAATTCAGAAGGATCTGGCAACATGAGTACTCAGCAGATGATCGATCATGCATATTTCCTTTCCTACCTTTTGTATAATATATTTTTATGCTTCATGTGTAGATTTGTACATTCGTGTAAGCCATTACTGCCTTAGTCACTCACTTCTCTTCATCTGACAATTACCCTCCCTCAAACCTTTAGTGTCGTCAGGCACGAAACCACTGCTGGGTCTTTAAATATGACTCTACTTGAACTCGCTCAGCACCCTGATAAACAATAGCGCCGGCGCAACAAGATTATTGCCCTCGGGTGTGAGCCAACATATGAGGGCCTCACCATCCCAGATAAACTCCCCTATTTGGATGCAGTTGTGAAAGGAGGGTAACTACTCCTTTTCTGTCTCTTTCAGTTTGGTTACTTTCCTATCACAACACCATCCGGGCGGATCTTAACAAGTTTAAAGATCAAAGCTGGACAGGTTTGTTGCATTTCTGCCCTCGTCTTCCTGATCTCCGAAAGCTCGACTAACGCTCTAATAGTTTATCCAAATACCTAACATCTCCATCAACTGTGTCGACGCCATATGAAAAGATGGCCACACCTTCTGCCTCATGCAGAGATGCAGGGTGGCTGGAGTAACATTATGAGCTTCAGTGAAGGCCCCTGGGTGTGTATCAGATATCGATTGGGTGGGTTCTTGTTTATTTTCATGGTGTGGGGTGGTAGTCTCAGCTGTCGTCCATGCTGTCATTCGTTTGAATGGCCGCTGTGCCGTGTCCTGCAATGAAGAGTTCAACAATAAGCAAGTTGCCTCAAGTTCCCGATATTTGTCATGTTCTGCACTTCCCCTCCTCATTGTTTTTTTTTGCCCAGCGCAGACTTGCTCCGATGTCAGCCATGATTATTAGGTCCCATATTCTATCTTTTATCATTACTTATACCAAGTTGGGCACCGCATTGGCTGGTCAGTGAAAGGTGTGATTTAAGTTGGGATTGAGCTGAATTATGGTGAGTCCTTTTTCATAGTTGTCGAATGTAAATGCCACATGAAATAGAAAGATTGTTGTGTAAATGATTGACATAAATACAAGGTTCAATAATATTCTTGGGTACCAACTCCCCACAGCGTGATGGAAGTATGATTCTTTTGACCTTACTGTATCTCACATTTGCCTGTGCCCTCCCAACACTTTCCGACATCCCAACCGACATTCCTTCATCGGTTTTTGCCCACTGTGACAATATATTTGGCACCAGGTTGATATGGCACATAATTTGGAGCTGCTTCGCCACCATATTCACATGCACTTGGATCGCTGTCCATCCAAATATCCCAGGTCCCAAGGATAGTCCATGGGCGGTGCTCCATAGGTGTGTGGCGATCATGGGATATGTCATCATTGCACCGGAAATGGTCATCCTGTGGGCGACAAGACAGCATTATGCAGCGAGGCGCCTTGCGGAGCAATACCAAGAAGGTGGATGGATGATGACCCATGGCTTCTTCCTTGTTATGGGTGGATTTACTCTCCATGATCCACGAGGAACGCCTCTCCAAATCCTGGTACCACGGGAACTCGAGACACTGTTCAAAGCAGGAAAGGTTACATGGCCATCCATCACCGAGGAAATTCAGGATAGATGTAAGGGCGATTACCTCTCGAAAGCTTTCGTTCTCATACAAACGAGCTGGTTTATCACTCAGTGTATTGTAAGAGAGGTGTACGGACTAGCGGTCACCGAATTGGAGGTGGCTACCCTCGCCTTCGTGGCACTCAGTGGGGTCACTTACTACCTATGGTGGCACAAACCCATTGATATCTGCTGTTCTGTTCCAGTGTATCTTTTCCCAGAAGCCGATGAAAACAAAGAAGTTGACCGTGAGTGTACTCTCAACTTCAGGTTCTCTAGCTCCCAAATCTCTGTCAATTCCATGCCCAATCTCTTGCGAAAATATTGTTGCCCCTGATCTGGAACCCAATCCCCGAGAGCCAAGCACAAGTAATTCAATACTGGCACTACCTCACAATAATGCCACTGCAATACCAGGATCCAATTTCACCCAAATGCAGCGGTTCTCTGCTTTCATCCAACAACAACAACAAAAACATGGAACTCTTCTTGGACTTGCCTATGTTGGAATGGGGCGAGGTGCCCTGAGCTGGTCGCTGGCTCGGGGAAGCAGGTGGAAGTCGTGGTGATGTCTAACGACATACAGGAAGTATCTATGATGGGTCACATGGTTGTGGGGCAGGTCACCCTATGACAACGTGTTCATCATCCATCCACCCTTTTCATTCTTCAGAGGCTTCCATGATATGCGCAGTTCTGACACTGTCCACGACTCTTCACCCCTCCGCGTGCCCACCTTTTACGCCCCAGACTCTGTTACCATTGATGATGCCTACATCGGCATTGCCTATTTCGTGGCAATTGTCTTTGGAGGCATTCATTGCATTGTGTGGTCATTCCAATTTCCATCCCTTCTAGAATGGTTAGCGTGGAGAATTTCAGTGGGATCCATATGTGGGGTGTCTATCTTCTTAGCGGCCTCATTACATTTCATCAGTGAGATATTGAAGATGAACCCTGTTCCAGCCATAGATCAGCCACGAAGCTGCCATCCCAAGAAGCTTGAAGAACCCCACTATACATGCCAGAAATGATAGGCAATGTCAAGTCTTTATCCAGCAATCCAAGATCTAGAAGGAATATAAATATCAGTGCAAACCTTAGCGTCAATCAAAGGAGAAATCTTGTTGGAACCATAAAGGTGACCAGCAGTTGATGCTGTGATGCCCGCCCAGGAAAGACTGAGCATGATGCAGTTAGAGTCCAAATCTGAAATAAAACTTAACTAGAAAAGACTTATGTCAAAATGATGACGGTGGCGATATCTTAGGGGTACAAGGATGGCACAAAGCTGACTCCTGGAATATACCATGCAACACTATTTACGGAATCCAGTATTGAGCATCAGTTATGTGGAATGTGATAATTGGGAATCATGCACCTGCCCGCTTTCACGCATTAATAACGAGCATCAAGCTGACACAAAGAATGACGTAGCGTGGGATTACCCATGCAGAGGGAAATGAACTTCGTCAAATGAAGCCTGTTGTCAAAGCGGCTTCGTGATCTGAGAAGGATGAACCCGTTTGCATAACTTCAACTTCTCATCCCTCAGCCCATTGAAATTTATTATGATTATGCAACTACCAGTTCAAAATGGCTCTGCCATGATTCCGAGTCAAATAACTGCAAAAAAAATCTGAGCCAAAAATTCCCTAAGTCAACAATAAGAGTCCTTACCACTTGGACGTGCATAAATGCTGCTAACCACGAGAATGATGTTAATGCTACTGTAACGACAATTTGACTGCCATTTTCCCTTGCAAAATTTTTGGATATCGGATCTGGTTGGATTTTTGGAATAATATATCTAATACTAGTAATAGTGCGCTTCTACCATTTAAAAACGCGAAGGAAAAACAAAGAACAAGCCTTTTCGGCAATGCGCCGGCATGTGTCGAAAGGGCCAGTGGAGTGCGAACATTAAATACATGCAGCATAAGAAATTTTCACTAAAAAAAAAAAAAAAAAGACCACGCCGGGGTCGAACCACAGTGTTCAGGGATGTAAATGTGAACAGGAAGCTAACCGTTGAGCCATCCAACCTTGTAACCATAGGATGCAATTTACAACGATGTCAACTCAGGATTCGCAGAGCCAACGAGAATCAATGTTGGAGATCGAATCTGAAGGAAGTTTCATTTCCGCTGACAGGGAAGCCATCACTGCCGATACCCAGAGGCCAAAGGCTACGTCATTCTTTGTTACAACTTTGTTTCCATTAATAACCCTCAAAAAACGCTGTGTTGTAGCCACCTGGTTTGCACCAGGTATGTAAAGGCTGGTTTTGATGGTTCGTTGGACCTCGATCCCTGCGCCTGTAGTGTCAGGCTGGCAACACCAAAGGAGAGCCTGGCAATTGTCACCAAGGGTTGAGGTACATGCCGGTGAGCCTGGCCGCCACCACCGCAGTGCCTGTGGGTGAGACTCCACAGATGGGGGGCATAGGTAAGTAGAGGCTACATCAATGCCTTTGGGTGAGGCTCTGCACACAACTTCACCACCGCAGGCTCAGGCTTGCCTGAATTCCATGGGGCGAAGGCCTGCATTAAATCGCAACAGTGCCTGTGGGTAAGATTCCGCATGCAATTTTCTGACTGACGGCCCACCTGGTGGCTTGTGGGGGGATGGGGTGAAGGGCCACATGCATTGAAAATTGGCCAAGAGGGGGGGGGGAGCGAGGCGGTGGCCATGGAGGATGCGGAGCAGGAATTCTCGCCCCACAAGACAGGGGTGTTTTGGGTGGGAGGAGCAAGTTGTTAACCATGCTTATTGATCATGTTTGTTGATTTATTGATTGTTGACGCGTTGTTGACACGTGACATCATTTCTATTTTGGATCGTCATTGGATGTTGGCTGGACAGGCAGTCAAAGCCACAAAGATATGCGCCTTCTTCATTTTTATGCTTATCGTGCTACATCTCCCTCCAACCTTATTTTGCACAATCTAATTATATTTATATAAAGTCACCACTAGGGCTCCTAGTGGGCATGGAATACTGGCAATATAGTGGATAACCATCGACGATCGTTCTGATTTAGTTTTTCGTAGACATACCACAATACAAGTGATTTTTATGTGTTGTATGAATCACGTTGTATGTGGTCTGTTTCTTATCACGCCCTCCGAACCGTGTCAGAAAATGCTTATGTAAAGTGCGGACTTTAAAATATTAGTCGCGCTCAATTAACGAGATGAGGAGAATACATTTTAAAGGATTTTGGAGAGAAAGCTTCCATAAATATGCTAGTTAACATTGTGCTAAAATTTGGAGAGACGGCGAGGTGGTATGGAAGAGTTGGGGAATTGGTTGTGCAGGTTGAGGCAGCGCACATGATCACGTGAGGTGCTCGACTGTCGCCTCATCAGCAATGAAAGCAATGGTAAGACCTACTCCTCTCAGTAAAAAAAATTAAAATTAGTGATTCTTGACCTAATTTTATGCACTTTGTCTCTGAAAAATAAAGAAATCCACACGTCGTCGCGTCCAATCAACGCGACGATATTCAAGCTCTGCACTTTACATAAGCATTTTCTGACACGGTTTGGGGGGCGTGATAAGAACAGGACTAGTTCTGATTGCCTGTGCGATATTATTTTGGTTAATAACCATGCCTCCCTATATACCGACATCAACTCTACCTACATGCCACCCTCATTTGTATCGGCTTCTATTTATGTGGGTGCATAAGGGCTCTGTCGTACGTTCCCTGTTTCCCAGTCATCTGTATCATTTATTACGCTTATGCCATCGTTTTCATGTCCCCATTCAGTTCATGACCACTTGCCTCATTCCAAATTCTTTTCTAAAACAAGATTGGTCTATTCACTTCAACACTTCCCCACCCATCGCTAGGTGTACTGAATCATGAGCCTCAACCAGACTCCAGAGTGGTGAGAATTTACAACAACGATCTTACAAGTAGCATTGCGTTGTACTTGCGTGTGCAATGGATACTGGGAAGATTCAATCGATGTCGTCCTCATTTCCCACTGCACTTTCGTTTTCATCATCTTATGTACGATGAAGCTGACATGATCTTCTGTAATCTGTAGGTGGTACGCTGTCAGCATCAGCATCATTACTTGATTTCAGGATGGGTCATGTGGGTATGGTTGTCCTTCCTTCTTTCCGTCGGTTTAAGTTGCTTATCACAAGGTTTGGAACGGATTGATAATATTGGATAGCCATCGATGATCTCTTTCCGTCGCGGGTTTCAACCTCCAGTCAGGCTTCGTGATTCACTGGACATTGCTTTTGCCTTTGGATTATCATACCAGAAAATACAAACAGAGAAATTGCCGTGAAGGGGATCAATGATACGCAGACACCGACAGAGAAACCGAGGCAGTGACGCCCTACTAAATCTTGAATGTTGAACCGAATCCTTTGGATAAGAATCAGTATTGATTTGGATCAGGCGAGCCTCGTTTTCTTGTGAATACTGACATCTTATATGTTAAACCCGATTGTGATCGAGTATTCTGTGCTCTCCGTATTCCAAGGAGAGTAGGAGGGAAAGACCAAGTTTGTGAAGGTTGGTTGTGGTCATTGACAAGAGGTTCGACTGCAGCTGTTTAGGCCCCACACAGTATCTCATGACACAGTGGGGCCTGTCCTGGCCTGTCTGTAATTCTTCCATAATCTACTGCTCAGGAATATCTGACTGTATGAGTGGAAAACGGTCACATATGTCTGTTATTGGTGGTATCCAATCAACATTAACGCTGTCAGTTCTCGTTCGCCCTTTTTATTTAAATTACTGTGATGCAAGCAGCTTTTTCTTATCAGATAGCCTTTGATCCTTGCACCCCTCTCCGAGATGTATGAAGGACATGGTACGTCTTGCCTCAATTGGTCATCTCTGCTCATCATCCCGCTCAATTTTCATCCAGGTCCTCCATATCGGTAATCTGCTGACGTCAGCATTCAGTCTGGGGCGTGCGCACTGCGTTCGCCCCAAATGTGGCAGACGCTCTTGTTGGTTTCCGTTTTCTCTGTGAGCATTGAACAAGGTTGCTTTCTCTTTGAATGTTCAGTTGGCTCCAGCTGGATTATCAGCAAGTACATCCACCGCATGCGGTGGAGGTTCTATGGGAGGTTTATTTTCGGCTCACGAATGAGCATCCGCTATAGCCCCGCTATGGGTCATAATAATATTTAATTATCAAACCAGGCCCTTGGTCAACAAGTAATGTTGTTAGAGGATCCAAGAGCAGGGATAAATGAGAGCAGAGAGTTCAAATGCGGTGTGAATAAGATAGGGTACATAGGCGACAGCAGTGACATGGACTGTGCAAGTTGTGTGGAGTCCACGGCTGACAGAAACGCCACAGTAGCGAGAAATGAAACAGGAGGTAATAATGATAAATGCACCTTGCACATTGAACGACGTTTTGTGTGAGAGTGAGAGAAGGAGAAGTCGCTCGAGTGTCCAGAAATTTCGGTGCAAGAGGTGGTCGTACAGTGTGAGATGGTTGGTAAGGGATGTGGTTGCAATGTGGCGGTTGAGGCGGGGTGATAATTGTGTTGAACAGTGTCGAAGTCCGGATCAGCGAGTCTCATTATGGAGGGGTGTTAGGATTGTATATTAGGGATCTCAGAACATTTCTCGATAAATATATCTTGGAAAGCGACTGAGATTATGTGGTGCTGCGTCAATATTGCTTGGCGGGAGAACATATACTTGTTTGAGGGCATTTGGTGAGATTAATTGGCATGGTTTAGGTCCGAAATTAGTTCAAAGGTGTAGGCTACACACCCGAGACCACTTCCGAACAGTTCCTTGAGGTTATGATGGGGTAATCTGTCACATGTAGTACGCAAGTTCCGTAGCGCACCTTTTATCTCCTCCGTCCCAGCATCTATTTCATCTCTTTTCATAATTCTTGTGGCATTCAAATATTTATGCTCCAAATGTAGTAGCGTTGAATTCTAGAGTCCGCAAGGAGGAGTGATGGCGAGATACGATTTTCGGAAAATGAGGGAGGAGGAAGGGTTGTTCTAAAAATAAAAATAACTCGCGTGTCGTCTCCTATTTGTGTCCCATATATGTCCATCCTCATGATCACCTCTGCAGCATGCTCATTTTCAACTTTTGTGGCTGACCATGAGGCCTTCTGCTGCAACTATAAGCATCAAGATCCTCGAGAGTTGCAGATGGATGTTTCCTCTCTATTGAATCCCCATTTCATTGATAACGCTTCAGGCCAACTAAATGATTTTCAATGTCGCTGACCTCATCAAAGTAGATGCAAGTTCCCCTCCTTCGTACCAAATCATCGATGACGGACATCTCACCTTCACATCAGGGTAATGCAACATTTGTAGCCAATGACTACGCCATGACAAGGTCCCTGTATACTCACGTGATGACAATCGATCAACCGAATATTCATCTCTACCCTCTCAATTGAGCGATAGAAAACCTGAAGTTCGCGGTAAGTGTAGCATTTTATCTGGTTTCAATGTGACATCTTTTTTTTTTCATGCAGATGGGATGAAGCTGAAACTGACACCACAAAAACCTTGAGCTACTAGATCAGTAAAATGTACCATACTTTGACTTTGGCTTTCAGAAAGTACTTTGACTTTCAGCGGTCTTCGTCTTTCCAAAGACACTTTTTATGAATTTCATTCCACTTTGGTGCGTCACGTTGACTTTACGGTTACCAGTGACTTTTGTGGTCTTTTAAAAGACGAAGGAAAGTAGTAAGCTCTTGCTCAAAGTTGGTGTGAAATGTAGTTTAAAATGCAATTTCATATGAATGGTGATCAGCGTACTTATTTACATAAAATGACTTGAAAGCGTGAAGGGAATCTGAAGGAGAGATCTCTTGTGGAAGGAAGGACGGGCCACTGGCCCCAATTAAATGAGTGGCACGAAGGATGGAATCAATGTGGACAATAGTGCAGATTCGGCGTCGAGAGCGGATGTAGTGGTCAGGACGTACTACCCACATACCAGTATCGGGACATGGTGCATCTCCAACGGCCTCGAACCACCGCACAAGAGCGCACAAGTACTTGGTCGTGTTGTGGTAGAATGAAAGGAAAGTTTGGACTTGGGCAACACCCAATGCGCGGAATCTGACCTCGTCTGCATTCTTCTCGATGAAGACACAGTCGTGTCGTGCATCTCCACGCTTCCAGGAGGGTGTCGCACGGATATATTCGCGGTGCATACCGCCAATTCCAGAGAGGTTGCTGGGGGCATCATACAGCGCAGCTGCGGAATGATAGACGTTGACACAGAGTGTGGATGAAATATGTGGGCAGGCTTCGAGCTCGACATCCATTCCAAAGACATCCGAGTTGGGGTTTTCTTGGTCATATTAGACCTAGTCGTATGAACGGCTCAGTGTCGGGAAGAAGATGACAACTGGTGTTTATTACCTAGTCGTATGAACGGCTAGGTTATGCATGTATGAGTACATGTAGGAGGGAAGTGTAAATAGAAAGTCCTTACCTCAGTGTCGGGAAGAAGATGACAACTGAGGAAGGGAGAAAGTAGGAGCGGCGGTATATATGGGATGCGCGACTGCACGTGATGAGACGGTACGAACACGTGACGAGTCTGGACAGGATACAACCAACACACCCCCATCTTGTCCGGACGGAGGAAGGGTGAAGAAAAGAAAAGGAAAGATAAAAGAAAAGGAAGGAAAAAGAAGGAATGTAGAAAGGAGGGGGAGTCAAGGGAGTGGGACAACACCAAGGGCTGAGCGGTGTTTAGAGAACGCTGGAAACGGTAGTGGCTTCGTGAATATATCGGCGGTCATGTCGGCCGTAGGGATCCAGGATGTTTCGAATGAGCCGTCCTCTATCTTCTCGCGGATGAAGTGGTAGCGAACGTCGATATGTTTAGAGCGTGATGAGCTGGTATCAGAATTTGCAAGTTTGATCGCGCTCTGGTTATCGCAGAGTAGTGGAAAAGGAGTTGGGACTGGCAATTGGAGGGAGGTAAGGAACAGTCGGATCCAGAGGGCCTCGCGCAACGCGTATGACAGCGAGTAGTATTCGGCTTCAGTGGAGGATGATGCGATGATCTTCTGTTTTTGCGCTGACCATGAAATGAGGCATCCGTACATGTAAAAGCAATAACCGGATACGCTTTTTCGGTCGTTCTCATCCGAGGCCTAATCAGCGTCGGTTAACGCGCAACCCTGAGAGAATGGTACGACCGTGGATGGTATGTTCGTGATTGGCACGGCATATTCCAGTCCGTAGTTCAAGGTGCCGGCAAGGTATCGAAGAACGCCCTTGGCTGCGAGTAGGTGAGCACGGGTCGGTTTCGCATTGAACTGGCCGAGCGCCATAGCGGCATAAGCGATGTCGGGGCGGGTGCATATTGCGAGATATGTGAGGCTGCCAACGAGGCGTTGATAATTGATGAGAATCTCTTCATCGCGAACGTCGGGAATTGAGTTTGGCGGAGGTGGTGGTAGTTTGTGGACGGGTTGTGACAAAGGGATGTTGCAGGGCGTACAGTCGAGCATATTCCAGCTCTGCAGGAGGTCGACAAGGAGGGGTCTTTGCGAGATCCAGAGTTTGCGTTTAGCCCTATCGCGTGTGATCCTTTCTCCGAGATACATTGACACCGGCCCAGTATCCACGATTTCTAAATCAGGGGTGAGTTGTTCAATGAACCAGTGATATAGTGGCGTGGAGTTGGTAGCAACGAGGCCGTTGTCGACGTGGATGGGGACAATAAGAATAAGGGGTTTGCCTGACAGTGGCATAGAAATGGAGAAATGGGGGGGAGAGGTCCAACGACCGATAAAGACAGAATGGTCCAATTCACTACGAGAAAGTCCGATACGTACTAAAAGTTTGAGAAAGAAATTGTAAAATTCGTAGGCGGATTGGCGAAGGCCGTATAAAGCTACTAAAAGTCGTAGAACGGTGTGAGGATCAGATTCAGGGAAACCAGGAATTTGTTTGACGTAGAGGAGGTAATCAAGTTTGGCATGGAGAAAGGCGGTTTTGACATCGAAACTCATGATTTCGTAGTCGTGGTAGTTGGCGTATGCGAGGATTGTCCGTGTACTGGTGAGTTTGACGACTGGGGCGTACGTTTCCGCGAAGTCGACGCCCTGGCGTTGGCTAAATCCCTGCGCTACTAGTCTCGCCTTTTCCTTACCGCGTTTGATGGATCCGTCGGGGTTGTATTTGTGGGCGAACGTCCATCGGACACCAATGGCCTTACGGTCCTTTGGTATCGGTGTTATGCGTTCGAATGCACCTCGATGTTCGAGACTGTCCTTCTCTCGTTGCATCGCTGCTAGCCAGACATCTTTGTCAGGTCGGGCAATGGCCTCGTTGTAGGAATCGGGGGCCTTGTCCGGGTCGTAGTCTTGGATGCGGAAGCGAAAGGGGTAGCGAGGTGTGGATAAAAGGGAGTATTCGGGAAAGGGAAAGGTGGTTATAGGATTAGGTGGTAGAAGCGAGTTAAGTTCATTGTAATCGATGAAGGCGGATATGGATTCGAGTGTTTGTTGGGGATGGACTGCAAGGGATTGGGTGGATAAGCGTTCGTCACGGTCGATGATGATCTCTGCAATGAGGGAGAGTGGTTTAGGGTGCGAGCGGAGTATACGGTCTGTCTTCGGCGGTGAGGGTGTATCCGTGGAAGTGGGAACAGGGCAGTTCCGGGGGGGAGCAAGGTGACCAGGGACAGACTCGTTAAAAATCACGTCTCTCGAGAAGAAGAATTTTCCGTTGAGATCGCAAACTAACCAGCCGAGTCGGTTCTCGATGTATCCCACGAAAATGGCTTCGAAGCGACGTGCGGCGCCTTTTCCGCGGATTTCCTCAGGTTGGTGAACGAAGCATTGGCATCCAAAAATACGTAGCATTGATAGGTCGGGCTTTTCCTTCGTCATCTTCTCGTGGGGTGTGACGTGGCCGGGAAGCGTCTTAGTAGGTATCCGGTTACGTAGATACACTGCCGCGAGAACGGCCAGTCCCCAAAAAGATGGAGGGAGTTTCGAGTCAGCGAGTAAGGTCTGAGCGGTATCAGAGATGGTTCTGATATACCGTTCGATTTTACCATTCTGCTGATGTGCGTATGGTGCCACGGCCTGTACGGCGATCCCTGCGTTATCCAATTCCGACCGCATCTTTCCCTCCACGAATTCCTTCGCGTTATCAACTCTAATTGCCCTAACCTTGTTGCCGGAGATATTTTCCCAGCGAGCCTTCGTCTTTAACCATGCCGCGCAGGCGCCGCTCTTGCGAACCAGGAGGGAACAAGCACCGTAGTTTGAATTGTCGTCGAGCATAGCCAGGAAGTATTGTTCCTTTTTCTTCGTCAGGACTGGGTAAGGGCCACAGGTGTCGACGTGAATGAGGCCGCAGATCTCCTCGGCGCGATGTTTGTTCGACGAGAACGGTGTTTGTGGGCTTTTCCCGATGATGCATGGGATGCAGTGATCATGGGTGAATGGGCCGGTCCAGGTGGCTCCTGTGACGGTGTCTTTGGTGAGTACGTCCCGTGTCGTATTCATACCTGGGTGGCCTAAGCGACGGTGCCAGAGCTCGGGGCTGAGGACTGTAGGGGGGAAGACAGGTAACGCGTACAGGGGTTCGAGTCCCGGGTCGGGGTTCGGGTACGCGAAGTTGCAGTCGAGGAAGGATAATTTATTAATTACCTTCGCTGGGAATGATTTACCTGCGAGGCGACCGAGCTTCTCCGGGTTGTTGGGGAAGGTGAGTGTGGTGATGGAGTCTGGTGCGAAGGTGATGCTCATGCGGGCGTCGTTTAGCGTGCCGACAGAGATGAGGTTAATGGGGCAGTCGGGTGCGTGGAGGCAGTTCCTGAGCGTCCAGTTAACGTGGATAGGTATTCCGTCACCGTCGTTGATGATTAGACGGAGTTTGACATCCCCCGCGGCCAGCGTTTCCAGAGTCCCACAATTCGCGGTTCCAACAGATTTAGCGCCGGCTGGGTCATATGACCAGAACAGGCTCCTGTCGCGTATGATATGTTGGGTGCAGGCGGAATCAAGTACCGAGTTTTGGGTGATTTTAGACGATACGAGGTATGCGGGTGTGATGGTAGCTGGGTCGGGGATGGGAGACTTAGTGATTGTGGACATGGCATACGAGGAATAAGCGATTCGTAATGTCCGTAACTTCGTAGTCGTTATCATCTGGTTCGTGGACGGTCCCCGTATCTCCGACATCTGCAACTGCGACATGCGCCTGCGATGACCTCGGTGCCCTAGATGCGAGGACTTCATCACGTTTCCCCTCCATCGCACCCCCAGGTTGGAAGCAGTTCTTCGTCAGATGAACACCCCCACAATTGCCGCAGGTAGGCTTTGGTTTCGGTTCCGCTGGCACGGTTGGTGTCTGGGTTATGTTCGGTTGACGAGGTTTTGCGTCAGTACGGCGGCCGCGGAGGCGTATGCTAGTGTCGTCGATGATCCTCGTACGTGCATATATGTTCTCCATGGTAGGTAGGCGGAGGTCGTCAGTTTCATTGAGGGAAATGTAAATGTACTGTCTGATGTTCGAAAAAACGAGGTTGTTTGGTAAACCGTCCGCGAAGAGTTGGAGGAGTTGACGAGGTGGCATGGGATAGCCTGCCAAGCTCATTTCGTTCGTGTAAAGCCGATAGGTGGAAATATAATCGTGTACAGAGACGAAGCCGGTACCGTTGCCGCAGGATAGGTTTCTGAGCTTGGTTTCGATGTTCGCAACCGAGTTGTAGTCTCCAGAGCCGTAATGTTGGCGGAGGAAAGCGTACACGCTACGGGCGGTCCTGCGTTCACCAAGGCGGACGTTGGGCATGGGCAGGCTATTGAGGATGGCCGTGTCGATTGTTGAGCATAGGATGTGGGATGCTATCCCGTCCATCGACCACCAGTGCGTGTATTCTTCTCTGTCCACGGCGGGAGAGTTCGGATGAATAAGGGGGGGAAAGGAAGGGAGAAGGTCGGGGTCGAATCGTGCCCCAGGGTCGAGATCATCGGAAATGTGGCCGAAGACCAGTTGGTTGATGATGAGGTTGGTGATGGCCGTATTCCAGGAGCCCCAGTCGTTTTTCCCAGTCAACTTAGGTATGTCTTTGGTAGACGGTAGAGTCGGTGGTCGTCTGGGGAACGTGTGTGGCACCTGGAAAGGTGGGTTAAAATAGGGATGTGCCTGAAAAGCGGCGGGAGCGAAAGGTGGAGGTAAAAAGTTATTTGGAACATTCAAATTTGGAGGTGCGATAGGTAAAGGAGCTTGGTTGGGTGGGGGAACGTTAACATGAAAAGCGGGAGGAGCAAACGGGGGAGGAGCAAATGGAGGAGGAGCGAAATGGGGAATAGCGAAGGGGGGAACAGGATAATTGTTAGGGTAATTGTCAGGCAACGTGTGTTCGTGATGGGAATGATGGTAATCGTTCATATGAGGAGGGGTTTGGTGATGAAAAAGAGAATTGGGATGTGACTGAAGTGGCTCCGTAACCGAGGAAGGTGGACGAGGAGTCTGATGGGAATGTGCTTGGGAATGTGCTCGAAGAGGGAGATTTGCGGCGTCAGACGCGGCTGCTGGTGTATATTGTGGTGGGTAGAAGTTTGCGATGGGATGTGGTCTAAGCGATGCAGCCCGGGAGTGAATAATGCGAGAGTGGTCGAAGTTAGGAATGGGCGCGCGTGGCACGGGCGCGTTGATTGGTGAGGGAGATATTGAATGATGAGGCGATGCATTCGCGACGATTGGTGGTGGGTGAACTGATTGATGGGTCACATATGAGAGCCCGGGTGAACCATGATGCGGTTGGTGGAGATGTGGATTGTTGAGGCAACGATAAGCCGAAGGCGCAAGGGACTGATGATGAACAATATTATCTGGGGTAGTAGAAAGAATATGCGGTAGAGAAAGAGTAGGTGAAATAATTGAAGGTGAAAGAAGGGGTTGAAGGCGGCGATTAGCCGAGTACAAATAAGGGGGAACAGAATTGGAAGTTTGAGGTGGGATGACTGGGTTGACTGGGTACGACGGCTGGGATTGGATACCAGGTTCCGGAATTGATAATGTTCGCGACGTGCGCGCATATATGCGCCCATGCGTCGGCGAGGTGAAGTCCATTGGTTCGGACATGGAAAAGTCGTCGTAGACTCGTAGTACTAGACGTAAAAAGTGGAAATAAGTTTGAGTTTATCAGTTCCCGAGGAGTCGTCGACGATTTAGTGACTATATGCGGGGCCCATAACCTGTTAGACCTAGTCGT
>Ga0307517_10008301_pt1 | contig 14916 bp, 6 predicted proteins | sample 23_EM_MG_FD_194515 | JGI IMG/M metagenome (GOLD analysis project Ga0307517, IMG submission 194515) | Populus trichocarpa ectomycorrhiza microbial communities from riparian zone in the Pacific Northwest, United States - 23_EM | ecosystem: Host-associated > Plants > Roots > Unclassified | place... | reverse complement strand
TCGTCTCATTTTCAATATGATGGGCTCGGGATTTATACTCCAGATCAGCTGGCCCATCTCACTGAATACAAGCCAATGTTCATGATAGATACAAGTTCAGAATCCTAATAGGTCAACAAGCTTTTCCTAGTTAACCCATTAAGTTAACGATTTGTTTTTAGACGGTGTTAGACAGTACTTGGAGCATTCACAAAGCTCAATCAGATAACACGTTATGTAACATGAGAAGAGAAGTGTCATTTGATTAGGTTTTAAATTTGAATTTTTAAAGGTTATTAGTTTAAGTGTTATAAATTTTAGAATCATTAGATATTTATATAATTATTAATTTTAAATTTTTAAAAAATTAGTTAAAAGTCATCCATTAAAAAATAAAAAGAAAAAAAGAAGAGGAAGATAACACGCTGTGTATAAAACTAACCATGACTTTTGGGAAAGCTCAAGCCTAAATTGACAAACACACCTTGACGCTTATGATCATTCATCCTGAATAATACCTAAACTATTCCACCTGCTCTCCATATAATTGATATCGAGCATCTCACATGTTTCTATGTTGTAACTGAGTTTATAAAATAGTGTTATGATATGTTCGGGTGAATGATCCTTGTGACATCATCATTTATACTCAACAGTAGATTACAAGCTATTAAGAATTATTATCCCAAACGACGGTCTCTGAAATAGGTATTAATTGTAGTGTTTTCTCCTCTCTCCCCCATGTTTCCATTCAAATTAGTGTGACTCGTGCCTATATTAATGTCTATGAACCATAAGTGAAAAATTCAAACTTCTTAGCCCACTTCTCTTCTCCTTCAACATTTAATCATCTTTTTCCTGACGTCTTCGCATAAACACACGTACAATACATTTTTAAAAAATCTTCTCTTCCATTACAATGCTAACTTAAGCATTGAAAAGTTCTTTAAACTAAACAAATGACTTGTTTGATAGGTGTGAGATTTTTCATAAGCCCCGTCACAATACCTTTACCTTTATGTTCTGTCTTGGCCCTTTAGAATGTGATATTTTGGAAGATTTAGTGATGGAACCGTGTATGCTATCTGGCATAATAATGAGAAGCCATGTGCTGTTATTTTAACTAGAAAGTTCAATTCCAGAAACACCGAAAGATCATTATTGGACTCGAGCACTGTGGACTCTGGTCCAAGGCAAGGCCGAAGAGTACTATGCAGAGAGAGTCTATAGTTAGGAGAAAGGGACTGCTAAGAATCAAAGAGATCATTGTGCGGTTAATATTGCAGGAAAAATAAAGGCGAAAAACTGAAGAAGACGAAGTGACAAGTGTTGACATTCAAGGAGCAACTGTTGGAAGAAGATTGATTTTAGAAGAGATCCAAGACAAGCCATGTGTGAAACTAGAAGTGTTGTTATAACTAGTGAATTGAGTTACTATAACTAAAGTAACGGCATATCATCATTGGACTTTCCTTTTCCATGGAAAGTTGAAGTTACACTAGTGGGTGACTTTCATGGAGATGAAGTCAAAATTGATCAACACCAACAAAACTTGTCGAGTCACTTCAGTCTTCATACCATACTTCCATTTATTTTATCTCTTGTGCTGATCCCATCAAATGACCAACTCCACGATATGAGCTCAACTGGAGAGGAAAAAAAAATTGCCCTCTGTGTTTACAACTTGTACTGATCAGTAACATTATCTTTACCCTTCTTTATCCCGTTTGGAAGATCTTATACCAAGGTTTTTTAGAGAGAATCACCATTAAAATATTTCAGGCCAATATTGTGGTGGAACCTAAACCATGCCTTTTGCTAGATGCATGTCACGACAAACTGAATACAAACATGACCTATGCGTAGCTAATTCAAAATGATTCCAAGAAAGAGTGACCGACATATTATTAAAAGTTTCTATCTTTATTATAAAAAAAAAAAAGAAAAAGAAAGGAAAGGCGACTTAGGGATCTAAACGAAGAATAAAAAACAAAATAAAAAAAAATAATCTTAATTTTGGCTTTTCTATTCTAATTTTGTAATTTAAATGGAATAGTTAGATGAAGAGTCAAAATGATTTCTTGTCAAAGAAAATCCATTTCTACATGAAACATTAAAATATATCATTTAAAAATTCATTCATTCTTTCACCAATTAAAATTTTCTCAATAGCTTTTCTTAAAAATAAAAAAATATTAATATTAAATATATTAAAATACAAATAAATTGTTAAAATAAATTCTTTTATAAAAAAAATCATATTTATATCATTCAAAAAAACCATATTAACAATTTATTAGCTTTTATAAATGGTTTTTGCCTTGCGGTTTTTATTTTTAAACCTATTGAAGATAGAATTGAGGGGCTAGTGCTTTCTTATGCAACTTGCAGAGAAGATTATTATGAAAGTTGATTGCTTTGTCATTTACCGAGAAAGGTTAATAAAAATGACCGTACTGCTCGTGTTGCTTAGGAGCTTTTAATACCCATTGTGTGGATAATTAAGAAATCGATAAATATACACAGGTGGGCTTGCACTAGGCTTCTAATGATTGATTCAGCAGCACAATGGTAGCAGAACCCACAATGGCAACATATACAAAACAAGCACAGTGACAGAATATTATATAACCTTATTTATAATCTTGGATAGACAAACTTTGTGAGATAATGTTTATCAAGCTAGCAGTAACCTTTTCTGAAGGACCCAGTAAGAAGCTGGGGGGAGGGAGGTTGAGCTGCAATGATATGAAAAAGATCAATGATCTGAACTCGTTTCCATATCAGACCATTACCATTATCCATTCCATAATACTGTTTCCTTTTTCTTTGTATGTTACATAAAGAGTTCAACTTCTACACAGCCAGCTGCTGTTACAGGAACATCGCATCTTCTTTGTTCGTAATCAGGAGGACAGGCATATCAGAACAGGCCCTTAATCATCATATATACGATCCATCTTCCTGGCTCAATCCAGAATAATTTTTTGCATTTTAAAGATTAAAAGTAACAAGCTCCTCATATATAAAAAGCCAATTCAGCAATATATAACTGAATCACTGAAAGAGATGTTCTCCGGAGAAAGGCTGAAAAAAGCAGTACAGGGACAGCAAAGTTTTAAAGATCACAGCTCCTAATTCTGGAAGAGGAATTCCTGAGGAATATCAGGAAAAACCAATATCTTATCCCTAAAGAGTTGAGGAAAAGGTTAACATCCAACCAGCCTTATTATAATGCTAGATTCTCTATTCCCACAGAAACCCGGTTAAAACTGTGCACAAAATCTAGCTAGACCCACTCACTATTCTTTCACGCGTTGTCAAGTTAAATAAAGAATCGCAAAAAGGCATATGCTTCCAGAGGCTCTTTTTTTTTTATATATATATATAAAAGGACAACATGTTGTTAATAAATACTGCTGACAGCAAGACGTGGCAAGCCAATAAGAATTCAACCTGAGGAGACGGTGCAACCCACGCGTTGCTGGGAAAATAAAGGTGAGGGGGTATGATTCTGATAAGGCTTACTTAAATCCAAAGGCTTATATTTAAAGTCTATATCCATCCCTTCACTTTTGATTTGACCTAATTTGAACCTCGTACTTGTTTTTGTATTAAAACCAACACTTTACTCCCATTTTTTTCATGAGTTCGTCCCTGCATCCATCCAACACACGGTAAATTGATTTGTTAGTTTAACTATATGATTCCACCTGTCCCTTAAATCAAAGAAAATGAATTAAATTATAAAAAATATTAAAAATTAAACAACAAATACACACAAACAAGAAATTTTTAAATCAAAATAATTAAAATAGAAAGCGTATAATTTAGATAATTTAAATTTTTATAATTTCACAATACCTTGACATGTAATTTACCATGATCTATTATGTCAAATAGACATATATTTGTTTTTAAGAGGGGAAGGGGGAGGGGCAATTTCTCCATAAATTAACTTCAAGATGTTGATTGTATATTGTCCTGGGATAAAAATAATTTATTAGTTTATTCTCCGAAGATAGAGCAAATGAATTCAGTTGATATTTTTTAAGTTTCAGATAATTTATTAGTGGTTAAGAAGCCATCTGAACTAACTTTAAAGCTTATTTTGTAAATAAATAAATAGAGCTTGAGCTTGGATTAGCTCAACTAATTTAGGTTGATGAATTGACTGATCAATTAGGCTAATGATTTAGCTTTCGAATTAGTTTAAGTGTTTGCTTTAATTACATGTACTTTTGCATTTCCTCACGCGCTTAATTGAGATGGCAAGAGGAGCACACTTCATCCTGCTAAGTCGGCAAGTAGATGCTGTCAACCAACCACTGCAGTAAAAGAAGAAGTATGCTGATGAAACAGTGTTGCCACCATCGGCAATTGGGTTGGCGGAAAGACAAATATCATAGAAAAAGCAAATATATATATATATATTGGTTGAATAAAAGATGCTTAAACAAAATGTAAAACCTGTAGATTGGCATTCTTGCGTGGATCGTTCCATATTCTACGATAGATTGAAGCATGTGATGCTCAGCTAAGTGGAATGCAAACTCAGCTGCGACTAAAGTGATCATGGTGATCAAGCTTAGGTCAACTTGGCCATATTGGATCGCATAAAGCTAAGAATTGCTCAAAGGTTCTTTAGCGACGAGAAATAAATAAATAAAAATAGAAAATAAAGCATGCAATCAGATACCGCGGAATTCCAAAAAAGAGTGCCTAGTGAGTCAGCTATAGCTTCGCCAAATCACTGAATGACATGGCGGATCGTATGTCATAGTTACAAAATTGCAATGCATAAAGTGCTTTCACATCACCCTTTGAAAGCACGACAAAATTTTGTACCTAATTGATAGATTATTATACTGCTGATCTTGAGTTCAGCACAACGCCAACATAAATCGAAGTACGGATTTTACAATCATCGAGATTTAGTCTGCACTGAAGGGGAGACTTGAGAAGAAGGTTTCCATTACTAGAAGAAAGCCTCCTGAAACTAGCTTTCCCTTCTTGAGCCCTGCATTTCATTTTCACCAGCTGGAAGTTGGGATTTCAGGCATTATATAGAGTCCATATTTCTTTTATGTTCAAGAACAAATTACTACAACTGTTCAGGGAAGAAAAAGGAAAAGAAACAAAGCAAGAAATTAAAGAAAATATACTGGAACAGTCACTGATTAAACCGATATCACACACATGACTAGGGCAGAAGGAAGCACTGCCATCCAGATTCGATTGAACCTAAACCAAATTCGCTTTTCCATCCACCTATACAACAAAGAAAGGTGCCCTAATATTGAATTTGAAATCTTGGGGGTGGCAATTTAAAAACCATGTTATGGGGGTTGATACGAGCCCCATGATGAGCACCGACACACAGATTTTGCCCCTGAAATTTTAGACCGTTCGAAGGTATCTCATATGGAGATGACTTAAACAAGTCTTCATGAGTTGAATCAAAGACCATAATCGATCCATCCTTTGCTTCGTCCCAGTCAATCAACACTTTCTGCATCCCTGCTGGCTTTTGCTGCGATAAAAGCAAATCAGATTGATCTAGCGAGGAAGGTTCGTCACCATCTGACGGAGTAGTAGCATCTGCGAGATTGACAGTTGTAATGTCATGGATGCTAGGTCTTCTCTTATCCTTCACTCCGGAAAGCTGCTGCCGTATGAAATACTTCTGTGCATGGCTCGCCACTTGAGTTGGAGTCTTGGAAACTACAAAATTGCGAGAGATGTTCCTCCAGTCCCCTTTTCCATGCTTTAGAAGCCCCATAAGGAACCGCCTATTGATCATCATCAAAAGCAAGAACAAGTTCAAGGAGAAATAAACACCACTCGAAAAGAAATTGTTTCTGTCACCTTCATTGCAAAACAGAAAAAAGAAGAAGAAGAAAAGCAGCCCCTGACAACTATAAAAAGAGTTCCAATCTTGACATTTCCAACTTCTAATCTCTCAGCTAGATAATCTTAGGCCTATTTCCAAAAATTTACAATGACAAGAGAAATGGATGTAAAATATAAAAGTTCCTATCCTGGAAATAACAAGTAATGAATTTGAACCATGGCTTGAGAGAAAATGTTCCATCATCTGAAAACCCATTTTGCTGCTGATAAATTAAACAGTTGAATTGAAAAGTGCATGATCAATGAAATAACAACTCTACTGAATCTCTTACAAATCATTTCACTGTGTTTAATTAATGATTTATTTTTGTTGTAAACTAATGGCTAGATGCCTTGTCACTTCAAAATTTACTGTTTTACATAAGAAATCTTACAAGAGGGAAGTCATAACAAAAAATTGAAGGGGATTCACCTGTGCTCATCTTCTGTCCATGGCACACCTTTCTTTCTCTGCTGATCAGCACTCTTGGCAGTCAAAGACCTCTTCCTATACGCATCAAAATTGCTATTGCCAACCAACTGGAAAGTGAAAGACGAGCTAAGGTAACCCGGAACCGGAACCCTCCCTGCTTCTATATCACTAACATCCTCTTCCAGCTCCTTGTATTGCTTGATCACATCATAAACTGTCTTTCCAGGTATCATAGCTGCCACCTTTAGCCACCTATCAGGCTCATGCTCATCAAATATCGCCAAAGCTATCTCAAACTCCTTGTTCTCCTCTCTAGTCCACTCTGTGGTTTGGGTAAACCAATTCGAATTCGACATGTACCAAGATGGATTCAGAGTTTCCATACCTATCAGCACTTAATATGCAGCGATTGCTTACAGTTTCATATTGATGAAAAGTGAAAATGATTGAAATCAAGAAATAAACAGCAGGGAAGAGAAGAAGAAGGAAACAGATAGTATATGGAAGATTAAGGGTTTTAAGCAAGTCTAAAAAGCATTTACAAAGAATCATACACAAGGAATCAGGAATCTGCTTTCCTTAACAGCATACACTGAAGAATCTAAAAAAGACCCATCTTTCAAGAATCGAAGAGAATCCTGAAAAGACGAAAAAAACTTAATCTTTTACCCAGGTATTTGCCCCAAGAGAGAAAAGCAAAAGCCCAGATGGAAAATTGAATTTGAAACAGAGAAGTTGACAGAAATTTTGAAGAAGTGAATCTCAAAAGATTGATTTCATACCACACGGATTGCTATTATTAGCACATAATTAAAGTGAAAGAAACTTTGAAACCAAAAAGGAAGAATCTAAGTGAACGATTATCGAATAAGAAAAGGTAAGAAAATGATGATCAAGTCGACCGAGTAAGCAAGAGAGTAAGAAAGAAGCCAGGGAATCTGCAAGAGAGAAAAAGCGGGAAAATTATTTCTTTCTTAATTTCCTTGAAGGGAAGAAAAGGAAAAGGAAAGGGAAAGTTTTATGTATGTATTTATAGTACGAGTAGATTGCACAAAGGCGGCTGGTTGAGCCGGAGATAATCAAAAGTGAGGAATCAAATTATCAAAACAAATTTCAGATATTTTTTCCTGATTGTAGATGCGAGAAGGAGACATGGAAAGTGGCAGTCCGGTATTGGAGTGTGGCACTTGGACCAGTGACAGTAGTTCCTCTTAATAATTATATACAGGGAAGATGATAAAAGATTTCGGCTTTTTAATGGGCAAAATTAGATCTCCAAGGGTGTCTAGCTTATGAAAATAAAACTTTTTTCTTTGTAAATTGAAAGATTTTGGATCCTCGTTTTTTTTTTTTCTAATTATGATTTTTGGTACTGCAATTAGAGGGTTTTTTTTTTTTTTAAAAAATTACAACCTTAATGCTATTATACTTCTCCTTTATGGGTTTTTTTTTATACTATTAGTATTTGAATGTGAAAAAGAAAAACACCAACACACTTGAACATATGGAGTATTTTTTTATTGTACTTCTTTTTATATAACATTATCTATTTAAATAGTATTTTTTTTAATTTATAATTTTTTTTTAATTTCAAATTCATATTTTAATAGTAGGTTTGTTACGAATTGTGATTTATAATTTTTTTCAATTAATTTTTTTATAAGGTTATCTCATACTCATGATATAAACTACAAGTTTAACAGTTAACTCGATTGATACGAGTTTTTTTCTCTTTTTGTAGTTGATTTTCTTTTCTCAGTTCTATCCTTTAATATTAGATTGATTTAAAATTAAACTTTATGATTTGTTCTGATTTGTTTTCTATAAGGTTATTCTCATCTCATAACTCGAGTCACAGATTTGGTAGGTTAATCCTAATCGACCCGCGTTATTTTTTTGTGCTCTTTTTTTAATTATTTTTTTAATTTTATCTTTCAATACTTGGTTGATTGAAAATTGAATTTCATAATTTGTTTCAATTTGGTTTGTATTGGGTTATCCTGGTTTCATGACTCAAGTCGCGGATTTGACAAGTTAACTCGAGTGAACTCGAGTTATTTTTTTACATCTTTTTAATTGATTTTTTTCTAATTTCATTCTTCAACATTAGTGGCTTTATTGGAAAATGATTTTCATAATTTTTTTTATTTTTTTATAGGGTTATAATGATCTCATGACTTGATATGCAGATTAGCAGGTGAACCTAAGTTGACCCAAATCAATCTAATATGTTGTTGTCTCGGTTTTTATTAAATAAAGTTCATCTTAAATATTTATTTTGACTCAAACTATATTTTTATTAATTATTTAAGTTGTTTGTAAACTGGCCACATAAAAATTAAATTTTAATTAATTTTTTTTTAAATAACATTTGCAACACCTATACATATTTTTTATATTAAAAATATTAATTATACCTGCAGCAATAGCATATCACGTGATAATTATCTATTTGTTTCTGCTCATTTTGAGGTGACGATTTTGAGTTCTGAAAGCTCATGTGGGTTATTATACGTATGAAATCCATTTGATTTACCCAACTTTTCTCTCTCTCTCTCTCTTACATATCCATGGCCTAAAAAAAGAACACTTCTCTCTTCCGAGTAAAAGCTAATGATATGACAATCTTTACAAAGAAAATATACAAAGTAAAGTTTAAATTAACACCCCCAAGTTGGGATTGCCTGCTTTTAATTCTCTCCCAATTGTTGCAACAGTCACAAGCATTCATACAACTTCAAGTGGAATCAAAGTGTGTTTAACAAATTCCACCTGAAAATCAAAATAAAAATAATAAACATGACTAACTTTTACAGCTTTATTTATTCACTCTTTCTGAGCAACTTCATTTGGCTACATATATGCAAAAAATAAAACGCAACCCATTTATCTCCTGTTTATTAGCTTTTGTGATCAAATCTCTTTTTCTTTTTTTTTCCTGAGCACTTCATCATCCCCCAATTGTAAACTATACTATACTCCTCCCTCCCGCATCCCTAGTCTCAAATATGTGGTTTCAAAGCATCTTCATCAAGTTTCTAGCACGTTGGAAGGTCACTAGGAGGTGGTAGTATTGACTCATTTGGGCCCTTACCATTGTCCACCACAAATGCCATCTTTAGTCCCCATGTCGTGTGTACTTCCAAATGGCAATGCAAAAACCAAACACCTGCATGTCACCACCAACTTATCAGAAAAATGGATAGCTATAACAACACACTTCGCCAATCAATTCAAGCATGAAACTGTGGTCATAAACAATTCGAAGAGATAACCATTCCTAACAGATGATTTATGCTTTATATTTAGTCCACTCCTTTTTTTGCCTTACAAAACTGAAAAGAAATTTAAAAGGAGAAGGAAGAAGCCATTCAAAGTTCAAATAGTAAGTACTGTTTAGGGAAGGATCTTCCCACTTCAATTTTCAAAGGAGAGAGAGAATTAATCTTGTCAAATACTATAACTTCATGCCAAGGCAACATAGACAGATTAAGGTAGAAAATCATTGTCGGGAAAGTTACTACCATGACAAAAATCTCATATCCGCATTTTAGACAGCTACCTTTAACCTGATTAAATTGAAAAGTACTACGACAGAAAAAGAAGAAGAAAAAAGAAAAAGGATTCTAGATTTAATTACCTGGATTATCTGCCTTGAATCTGATTGCAATCCATCCGGCAGTAGGTACACTGACTGTGTTCCTTTCAACAGGATCAGCCAGATTAAATTTCTTTGGATCATTATCTGGATCAAAATTTCCTATTCCCTTGCCAACAACAAAGAAATTAAATCCATGAAGATGGAATGGATGACTCTCAGGTGCTATTATAGTGGTTCCTTGCAGCACCACTTGAACTGCTGAATTAAAAGCCAGCCTATAAGCTCTAGTCCCATTTGTGGTCTTTAGATTCATTGCCGTATTATTTCCCGTATAATTAAAAGAAATCGGTGGTTTTGCTGGGAAATCATCTGTGAAGACCCCACTTATGTTATAGTAGTGTGCTTGAAGTAAAGCTGTAGTTGGCATTATAAAAGAAACATTATTTATATCTGCCACAGCCTTGCTACCATTAGTACATGTTGCACAAGGGTCAATCCCGACACCGATCGTGAAGTATAGATCATGGTCTACTGTTAATGGGACATTGGCTGGGTACTTCTTTGAATTCAGGCTTCGAAGTTTGTCCATGAAAGTTGAAGTTGCCGGAGTTGCGTTTATAGCAGGAGTGGTGGTTAGGACAGGTGGGGAGAATGCAAGGGTTCCCTTATAGCGCAAGAAAGCGATTGCAGTCACATTATCAACAGCAACTACAGTATCCATGAAGGGAGAGACAGCTATTAAATACTTGCCAATGCTTTTATCTGCAGTAAGCAGGGCATTTGTGGTTTGGCCTGGACCGATAAATATCGTGTCGGTGCTAAAGGGCTTAGTGAAAGTAGCATCCACTTCAACAACGGTAATATTATGCCCTGCAATCTTGAAGAAGAGTTCATCATTTAATGCTGCATTGATAATGCGTAGCAAATAGGTCTTGCCACTTTCAACATGTAACGTGAAACCTGCGCACAAAATAGAATGTCAAGGATCTATGTCAGTCATAAATTTTCTTCATGGCAGCAAAAAATGTGGCAATAAAAGAAGACTTTATTTTTTGCTTTAAAGTTGAAAATTCATACACAATATGAATTTGTTATCAGAATCATTAAAAAGGGGTCATTACCCGGAGAAGTGCAGCCAGGAACTGCCCCCGTATGGCCATTAACGGTGTGTGCATCTGATATATTTGGAGGCAAGCCAGTCATTGTTGCTTGGTTGACCACAGCTTCAACATCAGCCTTCCACCATTCACCTACATAATTAACAAAACCAATCACCACCACTAGCTTAATTATCGATCTATGGGCTTTATAGGACAACCACAGAATGAGCCAATAAAATCATTATAATTGCAGTGAAATTGAAAGGAAAAAAAACTAAGATTGGGACTCACTCAATATGATGATCTTTTCCTTGTCAGGTTTTGGAAATGGGTAAGGAACCCCTTTCTTAGGAAAGATGACAATGGCACCATGTATCGTTGCCCTTAACCATGAAATATGTGCATGCCAGAGAAGTGTGCCTCTCTGGCCTGTAAGAGTGAAATTGTAGAGATAACTTTGCCCAGGCTGTATTGGACACTGTGTAATGTATGCTGGCCCATCGGCCCAGCCCGTACGCAACTGCCTCACTCCATGCCTGCCAAAACAAAAAGAAGCTCCATAAATCATCCTAATCAACAAGAACCTCTTATTTTTAAAAAACAGGCTTAAGATGAACTTAATGATTCTCACCAATGGACGGTAACATTGTATTGGACCTGGTTAGTGAGCCTTATATTGACATTATCACCTTCCCTTGCATAAATAGTGGGTCCCGGAAACTTTCCATTGATGGTGGGGATGGACTTAGTTGAACAAAGCTTTGTTGTGTTCGTCAGGACTACCTGCTCGCAGAGCAGCCAATATAATTAAACAGTGGTTTTCACAGTCAAGTTCTCGATTTCCAGTTCCAAAGAAGTTTGCAAACTTTTCATTGAAGGGGATAGAAGAGACAAGGAAAAGGGCATACTACCCTAAGAACTTGTATTTCGACCATGTCAAAATTACTTGCTAGAGAATGATTTTTAAATTTAGATTGGTGTGTGTATGTAATGTGTGAAAAATTCTTACATTGATTTAATTCGTATGAGCCAAACTAATCACATTACAAGAATTCGTTTTCAATAACCAATAATAATGTATACGAAAGCTTATTACACCAATCAATAGAAAATTTTCATCTGCGTACGTAAATCTAATTTATTTAATATTTTTTTATGATTGCATAATGACACCAACAGGTAGAGATAAACTTGTGTTGGGCGACAAGAATCTCCTTTGATTAAATTTCATACATAAATTCTCACATTTGATCATGCATGCTCGTATATAGCAAAGTTTGTTTTGTTCGGATTAATGCTTGATTTTTCTGAGGCACTTGGCCCTTTTGCATAAAATAAAATAAAAAAAACGAAATTATCTTTTAATTTGTCATCACAGCTAATGAAACATTAAGCATGACCCTCTCTTTTTTAACTATCAAAATAAGAAATGGCAGCCCTCGTCCATCGCTAGAGGTGAACTCCTGCAAAAATGTAGCAGAGAATGGAAACTTACCCTGAAATTATAAAGACGGACCTTGCACTCGACCAATGCCGGAAAAATGAAAATCACTAGCAGCATTGTCCGAGCCTGATAGTACTCCATCCTCTCTCACTCACTCTCTTTCTATCTTGTCTATGAATTGTGACTTGTTTTGAAACGCTAAGGTACGACTGACCACCTTAAGTTTTATAAGAGAACAAATCTTTGATGCAATGTCTTTCTACCTTAGTTAGGTGAATGAAAAAAGCCCGTCTGAATTTTTTTCAGGTTTTCTTGCATGTTACACAATGCTGGCCCACACATTTGGAAGTAAGCTAGCAAGACCTTGTTGCCATTAATGTCAAATGACTGAAACCCTATGTGTTTTGAAACATATAGCTCAACTGAACTATCTCTCTCGGGAAGATAAACCTTGCATGTAAAGCCATTAATGTAGGCGTACTCCCTTGTTAAATACATTGAAACCAAGATATGTTTAATTATGACAATTAATTAGTGATGCTTGTACCAATTGCGGGAGCTCTTTCACCTGCTTGCACCGCGTACTCTTCCAGAAGAGTATAAAAGCACAGGAGACGGCAATTGTGGTGGTGGGTAATGGTCCATGAAAGAATGAAAATGTTAATAAAAATACATATTTTATAGCTGAGAAATGGCTTTCAAGAATCAAAATGTTTAAAGTAAGCTTTAGATATGGGTTTGTGCAGTTCAACCTGCCTATCAATTTCCAAATCCCGCATCTGTTTCGCCTTTTAAACCCACATTCTTTTTATTATTTCATCAGGACACCTCTTCATTTCCTTTCCACTTATCGACTAGTTTTTTTACTTTGCAAGGAAATATCTTACAGCTCAAAAAAGGTTGAGATCGAACATCCAAATCAGAGCAAACCACAAACTAGATAACTATGATGTGAAAATTTGTTGGTGTGAAGCCTTTCAGTTCACTCACTCCTCGTCATCACTAAAGTTAAATGGACAAAAAATTACAGTAGCTTTTACATATGTAGCTGCCACATTTTCATTGACTTAAACATTTGTACTGTGATTGTAATTTTCCGAAGATTAGCATCAATGAACAATATCTCAATGATTATACTGTGATTATGACACGTTAACTATGGTATTTCCTTTCGTTTATACGTCATGGAGTTTTGTCTTTGGAACTTGAAGGTTGGTTAGCTTCACAGGCTGAAATTTGACATCAAGGGCAGCAGCGATAATGTAGACTTTCTAAAATAAACAGATCTTCAGTCAGATCCGAGTTTGCATCAGTTGTCTGGCCCGTAGATTAGCCTAAACCGCATATAAGGCCCCGAACCCTGATTTTGTGATTTCAGAGCGTAGCCCAGCGAGAAAGCTTATCGAAGTGTGTATTTAAACTTAATTACACCGGTCATCTTTCGTAAATTTTATGTATTTTCTTCGAAAATAATAAATAAATTTAGGTGCCGTTTCTACCATTGTTAGGAGCAGCACGACGCTATTTAAGAAAAAGAAAAGGAAGTGGCTGGAAAGTTGAGGATCAGAAAAACAACGGCCATCATATGTACGTTTGAATTTAGCAACGATCATTCAATAATTTATTTGGAGGCAACCACCACCAAATCACAGTTAGTCAAGCGTCTATAAACGCTCCAAAATTACACTCTTCCTAAGCAAAACTATGTACATCTGGAACCCATCCTTGTCCAGTATTATTGAATGTGATTAGTAGAACGTAAGAGATGGGGATGCTGAGTTCGTCATGGCATTGACAGGTAAATTTTGAAGTTGAGAAATTGTTTTCAATAAGCACCCGAAAGCAATTTCTAAATTTTTCTATATTTATTTACTAAAAAATTTATAAATAAAATTTATTTTTTTGTTGGCTTGGTTTCTAAAATAATGTTTTTCTTTTATTTTAAGCTTTTAAGGTGAATATACTTTTTAAATCTTGATTATATCAAATTTAGGGTTCAATTCTTTTATTATTATATATTTTGTTTTAATTTTATTTTTTAAAAATTTCATCCTTTAGAATTTAATTTTATTTTTTATATATATTAGCTTTATTTTATTCTTTTGATTGTTATTTGTTTTTTTCTTATTATTTTTTTAATTGAAATTTGTTTTATCCTCGTTCTTTTGATTGTTTATTTTAAATAATTTATAGAATTTAAATTTTAAAAAAACATTTATCCTCTTTTTATTTTTTTTTATCTATCAGATTTAGTTTTCATGTTTTTTAATTGTTATTTATTTTATTTAAAATAATTTATAAAATTAGATTTTTTTAAAATTTTATCTTTTTTTAATATTTTTATCTGTCGGATTTCATCCTCGTTCTTTTAATAAATTTTTTAAAAAACTAAAATACTAATAAATTATTTACCATCTTAATTTTTATAATATTCATGAAAACACAATACCGAAAATATACTAAGGAG
>Ga0307517_10008300_pt1 | contig 14918 bp, 6 predicted proteins | sample 23_EM_MG_FD_194515 | JGI IMG/M metagenome (GOLD analysis project Ga0307517, IMG submission 194515) | Populus trichocarpa ectomycorrhiza microbial communities from riparian zone in the Pacific Northwest, United States - 23_EM | ecosystem: Host-associated > Plants > Roots > Unclassified | place... | reverse complement strand
TTTTCTTTTTCATGTTTTTTTCACTATATTTGTTTTTTTATTTTATTTTTAATTGTTTTTGTTGTTAATAATTGTATGAATATTGTTGTAGGATTTTTTTTCATATGATTTTCTTCTTTTTTTTTCCAAGCATTTTTAGTATTATAGAGTGTTGATTTAATTTAATTATTTTATAGTTTTGTAAAATGGATTTTTTTAAAATATTTTTAAATAATTACCGACGGAATTACGTACGGTATTTTTCCGAGGGAAATGTCGTGGAATGAAGCAGATATAGCACGCCTTTTTCATCAGTAAATCCATCAGTAATAATATTTTTTTATTACCAACGGACTTACCGACAAAAAAAAATTACCGATGAAAGATTCACCGACGGAGCATTTTTGTCAGTGATTTCGTTGGTAAATTAATTACCAACGGAGTACAAATACCGACAGAAAATTCCGTTGATAAATCTAAAGATTGCGGTAGTGTAAGATAAAGTTTGAAAGTAACATTGGATTATAGTAATAAGAAATGATATTATTATCATAAAATGGCTATATTCATTTTCACTATAGGGAGTTAAAGAGTGATCTAAGAGAATTAAGGAGGAGGAGGAATGGTAGTGGGGAGCATTGTTGCTTTTTAAATTATTATTTTTTGTTTAAAGATATATTAAAATAATATTTTTTTAAAATTTTATTTATTACATAAGCATATCAAAACAGTCTAAAATCATAAAAAATAATTTAAAACAAAAAATATTTAAAATTTTTTAAAAACACGCAAAAACAAACACGTTCTTGCTGAATAGCATGGAGACATTATCCCAATGGTTCAAAAGGGCATGAATTAATTGAAGAATATGAGGATTTAAGACTTTAATTGCTCTTTTCATTTATGTGTAAATAAGGATTGGTTCGTAATGGATATTGATCATGTGAAAATAAAAATGAATAAGGAAGAAATTGATTTCATTTGAAATAATTGAATTGTGTGGTTATAAGCACTATTTTAAAACTCGAGTTTCAAGAATTAAATGTTGTGTTTTAGTAATGATATATATATATGGATGAGAAGTGCAGTTTGAGGTAGCAATGAAGCATACGAAAAGCAATGTTCAATTGTATTTGAATAAATTTACAAGGTACAATCCACTAAATGTGAAGGAGAGAGTTAGGTTGCAAATTCCACGAAACGATTTCGAATTAGAAGGTAACTAATAAAAAGATGAAACTTTTGAAATGGAGATTAAATACTTGAACAGTATATTAGATCAAATTAATGGAATATCATATGTGTTATTTGATAGAAAAAAATTTGATATGACTTGTTCAACCTAGCAGGCCAAGAATAAATTAATCGCCCCATTCAAATAATGATTTGATTTTAAAAAAATCATGTCGTTATTGTTTTAACCTCTACCTGACCCTATCAGACTTCAATGCAAAATAACGAATTGTTCAAGAATTAAATCATAAAAAATATGAATTGAAATGAAAAGACAACGACATATTGTATTGACATGAGTTAACCCGCAAAACTTACAACTTGAGTAATGGACACAACCACAATAAGTTAACGTGGTTGGATAATCTATCTCTTTATTTTTCTTACTTTTATTCTCTCCCTAGTTGGACCTTGATCGAGTCTTAATTGACCTCGGGTTGGATTAAATCTGAAACTAAATCAAAGAGTTATAAAAGAATTGGAAACAAAGTTTAAAAATTGACCAAGGTAACTCGTTTAGGCAACATGTCTCTTTCTTTTCTCGTTCTTTATTTTCTTTCTAGTCATGTCTTAATTAGCCACAAGTTGGGTGGAATTGAGATTAAATTGAAGAGTTATGAAAAAATTAGGGACCAAATCAAAAAAAAAAAATCTTAAATTTGTGACAAAATTGAAATGGCATAAAAGAATTGGGGGCAAAAAAACTAGCCACGAGTTGGATAAAGTTTGGGATTAAATTGAAGAGTTATAAAAAAATTAATGACCAAATTAAAAAAATCCTAGCATGTGAGGGGGCTGCCGAGGTTGAAATGACATAAAAGAATTGGGGGGGGGGGCGGAATAAAAAATAAAAAAGAACTGTTTGGTGTTTGCTTTGCATACTCTAGTATATGAAGAGGCCATTGAGGTTAAGGCGAGTCATGCAGCCTCCTCTGCGACCTGATGTTGGTCTTCTTTGAAACCCCAAAAATCATCTCATTGAACTCTTTCTCCCACCACGATGAGTGTTGAAGTTGGACACCTATCGTGGCTTTAACAACCTTTTCTTTCCCTCCCTTCTTTTTCTTTCTTGTCTCAAAATTCATACAAAAAAAACAAAAAACTCTAGTTGTCCACCCAACATGGCTCCAACAACCTTTTCTTTCCCTCCCTCCTTTTTCTTTCTTGTCTCAAAATTCATGCAAAAGAAAAAAAACTCTAGTTGTCCACAATGATTTATGTGTATGTGCACAGTATTTTCTACTATAGAAAGCACCATTTAATTTTAGTTTATATTAATGAATTTAATATAATTTAAACCAAAGTAAAGATTATTGGGATCATATCATAAATTGATGTTGAAATGAATTAATTTCATTAGAAATGTTACTAGTTTACAAGTCCGTACTACATTTTAGATTAATTTTTTAAAAATAATAATATTCAGGTTGTATAGAACTATTTGATATTTTTGTTAAACCCGAGCCAGCAGATCAATCTTGAAACCTCTTGATCTGACTCATTACCTAGTCCGGTTTAAAATTAAATCGTATATGACTTACCCCTACATGAAGTAATTGACTTGCCCGGTCTAAAGACATCATAGTTGACCAGTAAAAAATTTAGGAGGATAAAATTGAGTAAAAAAGATGAAATTGACATTAAAAAAACTTTAATGATCAACCTTTTGCATAGCCCGAGTTTGTTAGAGAATAATATAAATTATATCTTGGATCTCACTTAATAGCTTAAGCTATTCTTTGACATGGTATCAGGGTTTTGATGACCAAGCAATCAATAAAGTTTGTATCTCACCATCCCCATTTATTTGATAAAACTTAAGCATAAGATAGTGTGTCAGAAAATAATATAAATCATATCTTGAGACTTCACTCAACAACTTAAACTTTTAGGTTGAATTGGTTTTTGATAGGGCTTAAAATTAAACTGTGTGAGAGTTATTGTGACGTGACATAGTCAACTTGGATGATCTAAAGACAACCTGGTCGATCAGTGAAAAAGTATGATGATAAAATTGAAAAACAAATGATGAAATTGAAGAAAGAAAACTTTTGGCTTGACTCTTTGTTTAGCCTGAGTTTTAGATTAAACTATATGAGAGTTGTCTTGATGTGATCTAGTCGACTTGACCAGTTCAAAAACAACTTGAATAATTGCTAAAAAAAGTTTGGGAATGAAATAAAAAAAAATATACCAAATTGAAATAAAAAAAGTTCTGAATGGAAAAAAAATAGTAATTGAAAAAGAGAAATAAGAAAAGATTATGAATAGTGATGCTCCATAATGATTTCCAAGTTTTTTAGTATAGAAGTGATCTACTAACAATTTTTTTTTTGTACTGTTTGGAATTAATTTTCTACTATAATTAAATTTAATTATAGTGTTTAAATTGAATTAAATCGATAAATAAGTTGAATTTACATGTTTAAAAAATATAAAATTCAATTAATTATATTTTTTATATTACACCTATCATTATTGTCATCTTATTCCTTAAAAAAAGCAAAAAAAAAAAAAAAACTAACCAATAAATTTTTTTTTTAATAAAATAACATTGTTTTATATTAACTCCAATCAATTTAAATTGATTTATCCAGCCCATAATCTAAATCTTAAACCAATGACGAACTAGGCGAGATTTTATAACCATGTGTCGTGCTGTAGAGTTGATGTTTGATCTTTGCTTAATAAAAAAAAGGTTACTAACGTGGAATTGAAAACAATGCAACATATCAATAATGATGGTGGAGAAAGAAAAATTGAACTTAGTGCTAGGATACGTTTGAATTGATAAAATTAATTGAATTATATTAAAATAATTTAATTTTAAACTAAAAAATTGAGTTAATAATTAATTTTTTATTATTATTTTCATAATGTTTTCTCAATTTTTTCATGATATTTTCTTTACCGAACAACCTAATTGCTTTTAGATTGATGAAGCCAACTAGATTATATTAAAACAATTTCTGCATGATTTAATTTTAAATTTAAATTAGGTAAAAAATCGGATTAAGAGATTTTAAAATTGATCTGCTAAATTAAGTTTAATAAAAATACTAAATAATTTTCTACCACCTAGATATTTTTTATTACATTTTTTTATTCCTTATTACGTTTATTTTTTGTATTCCCAAAGTAGTGTCAACTTGTAGACTAGTTAAAAAAGAAATATAAGGCACCAAGAATTATGGCTTAACGGTCTTGGCAAGGTTTCCCTGCCTCTACATCCTGGGTTCAAGTCTCAGCGTGTACGCCTGTCACCCTCGTGGTGCCTTACCTGCCTACTAGGCTTGCAGGGTGTTCAGTGGGTCCGTGGATTAGTCGTGGTGCGCGTAAGCTGGTCCGGACACCTCGGGTTATCAAAAAAAAAAAAAAAGAAATATAAGCGTTCTCATTTCAAATTTATTGATCTTGATTTAATGAGAATAAATTATAAGATAATAATAAGTTAACTCCATTTTATATATTCTAAAATCTTGTCCGTTTAATTTGAATTAAACAAATATGATAAAAAGGATGAAGGATCTCAATTTATTTTATGAAGTGTAATAAATATGTGTATGAATAAGCAATTAAATAATATAATTTTTTCTATTATGCTAATTTCATGATAAAAATTAAGATATTTTTATAAATAAAATTGATATGTCATAACATCACGAAATTAGTGAAAAGATACACCAAATTTTGGACAATTAAAAAATATTAAGGCAAAGAAGATTTTTAGATTTAAATTAACAAAAATCAAAATTGTATTGCAATTATTCAAGACGTATACCAACAAAGTGTTGGTCTAACGATTAATGCACCGTTATATCATTGCAAGGATGAGAATACAAGTTCGATCTCTAGGAAATACACTTATTGGGAGGGACAACCACGAACCCCAAACGAGACTAGTTTCACTTTTTAAAAAGGGTACGAGGATATCCAAATAAAAACAAAAAAAATAAAATTATTCAAGACTATAAATTCTTTATTGTCATTTTCCACCCAAGATTTGAACCAATTCAAAGGTATTTAAACCTGAAAGTGTGAGGAAATATGGCCTTTAGTGACCCTAATAATCGGTGGGATTTAGATTTCTTTTATTAGTTGATAATATGTGGAATTTATATTTTCTTTATTAGTTGAAATTATTATCAATATTAATCCTAACAGCCAAACTGGTCCGGACATTCCACAAAAATAATAATAAAAAAATCACTCAATCACGTGTTTGAAAGTATAGTTGTGGTTGTTTTTAAAAATATTTTTCACTCAGAAAAGTATGCTAATAAATTTTTTTTATTTTTTAAAAATTATTTTCGAGATCAGCACATCAAAATAATTAGAAAATATTAAAAATATATTAATTTAAAATAAAAAAAATTTAAACTTTTTTTAAAAACGTTTTTCAAACACGGCAAACATCCTTTTAAGCTGACAAGTGACGTGGCATATCGCGAACCATCAATCCAACACTGCAGTGGGACCTACTGCAGTTGATTCCTCTAGAACATTCTAAGAGAAAAAAAGAAAACCGTGCACGGCAATGAATTCAAAAGGGGGTTCACAAATCTTGTTAACCCCTATATAATAAATTATAATTTCGTAATTTTTGAAAGATTATCTCTCTTTCTCTCATATTAGCTTCAAAGAAAACCTCACACCAACAACAACTTGAGGTTAGATTATTATTATTATTATTATTTTGCTAGGATCTTTTTTTTCTTATAGTGAAATGAGGGTTGTGGGGCCGTTGATTAGGTGACTGATTAGGGTTTCGGGTTTTTTGTTGATCGAGATTTGTTGTGTTTATTGATAATCTTTGAGTTCTTTGAATTTAGGGCTTGATAGGCAAGGGTGATCGTGAAAAAATGTTGAATTTTTAATTGGGGAAGAATATTTTTATTGCCATTTCCAATTTATTTGGGATATAATTTGATTTTATCTTTTTAATTATTATAACACGAGGAATCCAACTACGGATGGGTAAACCCGGACCCATGAGAACCTGGTTAGAGGATCATCAATAGGTAGTCCAGGCGGGCGCTGCAAACATGGAATTGTTTACTATGTGTTAGGAATCGAACCGAAAAGGGTGACATAAGTCACACAATTCAAGAATTGAATTTTATTAAGTGTTTTCCAAACAATTCAAGATCTTGTATATAGAAAATGTTCCAATTATTTTAATGTCGAAACATTAATGTTTTTGATAATCACTACTGAAGTTTCGGCTTTATCATATCTGAAAGAGGGAAGAATGGAGCTTTTTCTATTAAGGTGGTGTTAAGATTTAATGGGGGTGAATTGGATTTCGTAAAAGAACGTGGGTGCATTCGGATTTTGAAACTGGTTTAGCAAAAATAAAAAGAAAAAAAGCAGAGGCTAGTATGTTTAGTGCGGCTGTCTCTTATGAGTTCATATCCAAATTGTTATAGTTAGATTTCCCATGGATGTGAGAGATAGGAGATTTACAATTGATAGACAGAATTTCATATGTTCTGGTTCTTTTGCTTGTTCAGTCTTCTTGTTTTATTTATGTAGTTACAGTTTGTTTACATCAGCTTTGGTTCAAAATACACTTGATTTAATGCCTTATATACCTCTTAAAGACTTTCTCTAGGTGTTAACAGATATTATTGTGTTTGTTTCTTATTCATGGCTGCCTGCCTTTGCAGCCTCTTTTTGTTGAATAAGAAATTTTATCCAGTAAATTTTCACTTTCATCTTGCATTTTCTATTTTGCAGTGCAAGGTTCTTTTAACCCCTTGTTGTTAGATATTATTTTGTGTGCTAAAAGCACAAATTGTGACTTGTGATTTTATTAGCATTTCATTTTTCTAATACTAACCGCTCACGTGTCCTTTTCTCAGGAGTGAGTAACAATGGCTTCAAAACGGATTAACAAGGAATTGAGGGACTTGCAGAAGGATCCTCCTACTGCTTGCAGTGCAGGTTTGTCACTAAACTTGTTCTAAAAAAGTTTTTTCTAAGTAGAAACTAATGTGCTACCAGTTTCTTTGATGAAAAAAGAGATTTATGTGTCATGTTGGTTTTTCTTCTCCTGATTTGAATATAATAATGATGTTATACTGTTAGGCCCTGCTGGTAGTGACATGTTCCATTGGCAAGCAACAATTATGGGTCCAGCAGACAGCCCATACGCTGGGGGTGTGTTCTCTGTTAACATACACTTCCCTCCTGATTACCCATTCAAGCCACCCAAGGTACTAACAAAAGTAGTCACTATCTTTTGTATTTGATATGTTTAAGGTGCACCATGGATTTGGTTTATTTAGCTGTTTGTTCTAAGCTAGATTTTGAGATTCTCTTTCTTGTTTAGAAGAGATATTAACTTAAGCATGGGATTCTATCCATTTACAAGAAGTCCTTTCATCATACCAGAATGTCCCTGAAAGGACATGTTCATGACAATTCATGTATCGATTCATCTGCACAGATGTATGTTTCCTTTCTTTCTCACAATGGACAAATTCTGATGTGAGCAAAGTTATAGTATGTGCTCCTCGTAATCTGATGTCGCAAATATTCCTTGCTTCTGTTTCCTTTGTACTGATGTTGTTGACCTTAGGATTTTTACAGCCTCTGTTTTATTAGTGATCTAGTCACCTCACATGACAGCAGAATTGTCCTTCCATTCTACCAAAATGAAAACCCATGAATGTCCCTGTTTATTAGTAATCCAGTCACTTCAATGTTACTTAAGTCACTTGAAAGAGTTGGTTTTGTTAGATTTTGTTTACTTAGTTATATTTTGAACAACAAAATGAACTGATGTATGCAAAATAGATATTTACTATTGAATGAAATACTTTGTGCAGGTTTCCTTTAAGACAAAAGTTTATCATCCAAACATTAACAGCAATGGCAGTATCTGTCTTGACATTCTCAAGGAGCAATGGAGCCCAGCCTTGACAATTTCAAAGGTCTCCATCACTATCTTCACTTCTCTTCAAACTCCAAAATTTAAAATAAGTCCTGTGTATTTGCCATAGTTTCAATTTGAATTAGTCTTGGGCTTTATGATTGTTTCTGTTTTGCAAATCTTTTATGTTTCTTTGCAGGTGTTGTTGTCGATATGCTCGCTGTTGACGGATCCAAATCCCAATGATCCCCTGGTGCCTGAGATTGCTCATATCTACACGACTGATAGAGTCAAGTATGATGCTACTGCTCGAGCCTGGACTCAGAAATATGCTATGAGCTAGAAGCTAGAAGTTCTTGATTCGCTTTCCATTCTTGTTGGACGATATTGGTTACCAATGGTGTGATTTCATTATTGTGTCTTTTTTTGGATATGCACCTTAATAATCTTTCAGAAGTGAGATTATTAGGTTTTCCAGGTTTTTGTTTTTTTTCCTTCAATGGCTTTTAAATATGTCATGTGGGGGTGGGTGTGATATTCGAATGCTGCTTTGAATTTCTTCTTCCAATTAAAATCAGGCATAATTTGCTGGAAGCAAACTTATCAAGCATAGTATACAGCATTGGATAAGCACATAGATTAGGTTGGTCCGAACAATTAAAATTTGGAATTGTCACAATGCAGACATATAACACCGATTGCTTGGAAGAAGAAATTCGAAGCAGAATTCGGATCTGTTAGAGGCTACAACATCACTGTGGATCCCCAAATATTGCTTTAATCTGAATGGCTATCATATTTGTCCCTAATGGAAATTATACTTGACCTTAATTGGAAATAGGGATGTATTAGATAGGAGTTCGGTGTTCGCCATGGCCTGACTCAAGTTTTTTTAATGTAAAAAAAAAGGTTTAGATGATGATAACGGTTTTTTAAAAGAGAGTAAAAAAAAATTGAAACTTGAATTATTAATTCAATTAGGTATAATATGCTTGATTAATTAATTTAATAATATAATTATAAAATAAAAAGATAATGGCCAATAAAAAAATTGCTTGCCAATATTATAAATATGCATCCTATAAATAAGATATTTTAATAATTTTATTTAATAATAAAATAAAAATTAAATGAGAATGAGATAATTTTATAAAAATAAAAAATAAAAAAAATATTACTCGTAAAGCAAACATTGAATGGTGAATTGAAAATAAAATTAAAAAAAACAAAAATACTAACTCAAGTCTGTATGCCAAACACGGAGCTAACTTATGAGGAGTGAGATAACTCTATATAAAAAAAACTGAAGAAAACAATGGAGGTTAACCCATAAAAACTCAAATAAATTATGAAGCAAATCTAAATAAATTATGAAATTTAATTTTCAAACAACCCAAATGTTGAAGGATAAAATTGAAAAAAAAACTCATAAAAACTTGAGTTAATCGAGTTAACTCGTAAAAACAGGTGACTCGAATCATGAGACTGAGATAACCACATACAAAGAAAACTGAAATAAATTATGAAGTTTAATTTACAACCAATTAAAATGTTAGAAGGATAAAATTAAAAAAAATTTTGATTAAAAATAAAATAAAAAAATCAAAATCAACCAAGATAACCAACGAATCCAGGTAATAACATCAAAAAATTAAATTGAAATAAATTATAAAAATTAATCCCGAAACTGAAAAAAAAAAAAAAAACAGAAAAAAGTACTGTTCTAATCTTGTGAGGAGAGGAAAGTGATATCCCCTCGTCAATTTAGTTTTTGTTAATAGCAAGGAAGAAGTTTTAGTATGTGTTGGCATGGAAAAAGCCCATCTCTACAAATATATCGCAATGATCTTCTCCAAGTCTGTCTACAGCTTTGTGATTTAACTCTTATGAAAATTTTTAACTCTTACCATCTGTAATTCTATCTTGTTTCTGCCTCAGTGACACTATTAATTACGCACCCAGAAAAAACAAAATAAATTTGCAGCCTTCTGTTCCTACTAAAATAAGCTTGCAGGACTCTTTTGCTAGATTTGGAATGCTTCATGGGCTGTTGCTCCACTTGTGGCTCCCTCACTCAAAAGCTGAACCAATGTCATGACAGATTTCGCCTAACTGGTGATGGTCCCGTGCGTCTCCTCCACCTCTCAATTTCTTTTCTTTCCTTCATGTCCATACACCACCATCCAAAGAATCAACAGCTGTGCTCAGAACAGCATAGAAAAAGCAATGAAACTAAAGTGAAAGAAGCATCCAAAAAGAGAGATACTAGTCTATTTTGCTCAAAGCTAGCATTTCCCCACTTGCACTCAACACAAAATCTGTGATTTACCACAATCATTTCATGTGAGTCATTAAAGATAAAGGTAGATAAAGCCTACTCTTTGTCTATATAAACCAGTACTCTCTTCTACGTATCTGCAAGTCTCAGGCAAACTATCTCTCGTATTACTCTTCACCAACCTTATCACTTCACCAGAGCTAGCCATAAGATGAAGCTACTCTTGATTTTTATCTCCATCCTGCTCATTCAGGTAAATTGTACAGAAATGTTGAAAGACTTAATTTCAAGGTTAAATATTATAACTTGTACTTTGATATATATTGCAGGCTTTTGTAGGGAATTCATTCCTTAGCAATGCTGCAAATTCTCCAGCTAATGTGAGTCTCTCCTTTAGTTTCCAACTTAAGCCCATTTTTTCCTTCTTTTACATCATTCGTTTCCCAGTATGCAAATCACTTTTTGGATGCAGATGGATGAAGAAAGCGATGTGGTAGCTATTGATAAGAAACATTATCCTAAAAGAATCAGTAAGTTTGGTGTCTGTTACCTCAAGATGTTGTGAATATTTCTCACATAAAATTTTAACTGCGGCTATTTTGAACAATGTAATCCTCACTCTGCCATCATGTGTCCTCCAAAGCCACTCAACTACAAAGGAAAGAAGGACAGAAATTGCACATTCTAATCTTCCATGTTGATGGCGGCTAGACCACCTTTGGCCTTCCATTCTAGGCACTCCGCACTCCAATTTTATCTTTGAAATAACACAGCAGAGAACGTGACACAACTTAAATAGTCTGAATTTTATTTAAGCATTTACGTTGTAATGTTATTAACCTAAACAAATTCATCAAGGTACGTATGCATTGGATTCATGAGCTGATATAATGCTTTGGTTCAAAGCAATTTAGGCGCCTGGTTTTCCTGTGCAAATGTTGTTAATGGTCTTTAAGGGAAAAAATAGAGGAAAAGAAAATGCAATCAAATCCTTTCTCATTATTACAACTATTAATTGGCATAGCTAAAATCTGACACCAGCTTTTCCACTGCTGTGTTTCAGATTGTGGTTATTTATGCGCAAGGAGATGCAGGGCATCGTCAAGAAAGAATGTATGCCACAGAGCATGCAAAACCTGCTGCAACAGATGCCGGTGTGTTCCACCAGGTACCTATGGCAACAAGAGTGCATGCCCATGTTATGCAAGCCTTAGGACCCATGGAAACAAGCCCAAGTGCCCTTAAATTTCATGCAACTATGTAGTTTCTGGAGTGCAGGACATCCAAATGTCTTTTGAATGTTGGTTCTACTATTTCCTAGCTGTTAATCTATGTGTTACCTAATAAGGGGATAAAATCAAGCTATGCTTGAGGATTTTTAAGGCCTCATCGAGAGGAATTTGTTCTGGTTATAAGTAATTATTTTGTCTCCATCTTTATACTCAGTATGTATTTTGTCAAATTCTGTTCGAACCTCTCTGCTCTTTTTCTTTCTGATTAGTGAAGTAGGATAAAGGCAAAGATTCTGCACTTCCTTGGGGAAAAAGGAAAAACATTACAAAGCACTGGTAAGGTAGTTACCTCAATTTAGGTGGCTATTATGAATGCATAATAGCCCTAATCTAATTGAGTTTGTTCCTTTCTTTATAATATGAGAGCAAGTCACAGTCTCATTTATTATGAAAGCATTTATTTTTTACCTTGATGCCTCGCTGCACCTGTATGCACGTTTGGACTTGCAATCTGATGGTTACAACAGACATTGTAAATGATTAGCCATAGCATTTTTTATGAGTTCAAGGTTGAACAGATGTGTGTCATAGCACATGCATGTATGCATGGTATTTTCATATCACCAGTGCATTATATACATTAGGGCACATATAGCTTTTGTGATTGTATACAAGCCATGGCCACCACGTTAATGTTTCAAGAAACCTTAACGTGCAATCTCAAAGAAGAAGAAATTAAAGAAACCTTAACACAGACGTCTACAAAAAGGATCCAGTGACCCCAGTCCAGTTTTAAAATAACAAGAGTGCAGCAGCAGGTACTGATCAGTCCTGAAACCACTAATATTTCCCTACAAAAACAGTCAGTTGAGGTGACATATATCTTTAAACTTTAATTTCCTCTCAGGACTGCATCAATGAAATTATAGCAGAATAAAGGTCCTTTGGTCCAATTTTGGAAGAATATTTGCTTAGAGCAAAGCAAGAACTAGCTCAAGAAAAGGGGCTGGCCGGGGTGGCCATTAATATGGTGTGTGAGGTCTATACATGGAGAACTATCAGAACAAAGGAAAATGATGCACAAACAGAAACGATCAGAGAAAAATCATTTGTACTGCTGATGTTCAGAATCTAACAGGCTCTATGAACATGTACCTCGTATATTAGGGCCAGGCGCAAAGTATTGCCATGATAAATGTTGTCTTGGTACTGACCATTCTTAGGATAGGAAAACAATTCAAAATATAGAGAGATACAGGAAAGGCAGTTTAAGGTTACAGTACTGGGAACTGACTCGTGGTAGTGTTTATAATGGTGAAGTTGCCTTTTACGTACAATTGCATGATAATTAGTGTGATCTCCAACAGACTTCCCAGCTCTGTTGTACTAATGCAAGATCTTAGCCACTACTGTAATGATTAAGTAAGATCCCAGATCTTAAAATTCAATGGTTCACACTTCGTAAGTTAAGATGAAGCCATTAATTATATTTCATGTGATCAACTAGTCTAATTAATCAGAGCTAGTAAGTTACGCCATCAATGCTACAAAACTCTCAAGTTTAAACCTCTTTTTTGTAAACAACCAAAAAGGTTTAAAAGAAAGAGATCTAGTTACAAGATTAGGAATATTGACAAAATTATTATATGCATATAAATGAAAATAACCCAACAACTTAGATTTTTGAGTTGAGAATAATGTTTATCAATGTGCATAAATGTATTTTTGGTATTGTAGTAATTTGATTTATGATTACGATTATTGTGTTTTTTTTTTATAATCAAGATTATTTTCAAGAGAAAATTATCATTAGAATTTGAATAAAATATGCATTAATTAATTAAATATTTTAAAACTGTAATCATGACAAAATACAGTTTTAACTATAACTCATCACAACTTAGATTTTTGAGTTGAAAATAGTGTCTATCAATATGCATAAATGTGTTTTTGCTTTTGATTTATAGTTACTTGTGTTTTTTTTATAATCAAGATTAATTTTAAGAGAAAGTCATCAATCAGATTTAGATAAAACTGTAAATTAACTAAATATTTTAAAAATTATAATTATAACAAAACACGATTTCAACCCTAGCTCACCAACTATGAATCTTTGTACATGCAGCTTAATAAAGAAGTAACTAGACTATCCAGTGCATATTTCCCCTGACGAGTCATAGCGGAGTGAGATGTTCGGTTGAAACAAGAGGTGATGTGGTTGGTTGAGCTCACATTATTTGCCTTTCAATTATTGAGCATGTTGTGCACTTCTCATGATTTCTCCACCAGCCATGCATGGTCGAGTAAGAGAGAGAGAGATAGGGCTTTTATCGAAGAGAGTTGGATTTGATGTGGATATTGAAGGACTCGTGTATGGTGAGGAGAGGCTGTTAACTTTCATATGCGAGTGAGTGAAGAAATCCCATATCAATTACTAACGAGAAGCATGAGTGTGTGTGTGTGTGTATGAACAAATTATGTTTTCTGTCAATTCTGAAAAATGTTGCTGAGCAGGTCCAAAGCTTTTGAGTAGTGGAAGCCACCTTTATCATATGGGCATGCTAAACTTTATTGTTTTAACTAGCAAGGGCTATAGTCTTTTTAGGGTTCTTTTAGGTTGCAATTTGCCACTCATGGTTGGATGGCCCGTGTTGCTTTTTAACAATTAAGGGAGGATCAACAGCTTTGATTTTGCTGGATAGTTCTGGGATATTAATGGGCACAGAAGTGGGTGATTGATTAGGATTAGGACATGCAACTAATATTTTCCTTCTATTTCTTGAAAAACTTGAGCAAACTTTCTCTGCAACACATTTACAACCGTGGGGCTGGGTTTGGAGCGTGTATTCAGCTTATTAAAGAAATTAACAAGAAATTGCAGAACATACTCCCAAGTGCTGTGGTTATTTTGTTCCAGGCGCCCAGGTGCTGGAGTTTCCTGACTTTGAATGAATGCACAGGCATGGCGTGCAGTATCTGTGTGTGGTTAATAAAAACCTTGAAGGAACTGTCATGAAGGGTTTCTTTTTTCATCTACATGTCCACAGCAAATTCACAAGCTACATGACATTGGAAGAGTACTGCTATTCCAGGTGCATGTGACTTGATGTACAATATTAGATGGTAACATATCAAGAATGTGATCCAACACGACGATATGCATACAAAATCTGACAGATCTTTACTCATAAGAACATTGAATTGTGATGACGACAACTTCACACAAAAACTGAGCTTTTCATAGTGTACAAAACTGGATCAAGGCGCGCGCGCGAGTGGTCTTCGTGTTTGGGCTTTTATCTATGCTTGGATATCCTTG
>Ga0307517_10008299_pt1 | contig 14919 bp, 16 predicted proteins | sample 23_EM_MG_FD_194515 | JGI IMG/M metagenome (GOLD analysis project Ga0307517, IMG submission 194515) | Populus trichocarpa ectomycorrhiza microbial communities from riparian zone in the Pacific Northwest, United States - 23_EM | ecosystem: Host-associated > Plants > Roots > Unclassified | place... | reverse complement strand
CCAGGAAATGATCGCGTACAGGGCCGTTTTCTGCATTTTCTCACACTCAACAAATCGTTTGGCGGGTGGAGTCCCGTTTGCAGTTCGCAACAACCCTCCCTCTTACTTACGTAAGAGAGTCGGGGAAGCTTGACGATTTCTCAGTTCTGACAACAAGAGGACTGAGTTTGTCATTGCTTGGTTCTTGCTTCTCGGTCCGCTCAACGCGTTCACATGCCAAGTACGCATTCCGAGTCGCGATCGTCGAAGTCGCTGGCACATCCTCTCGAATCCAGTTTTCATCCCCCCCTGGACATTCAGACATCCTTTTCAAAATAATTATCAACTCTTCAGCTTGCATATAACCACATATACCAACGAGTCTTCTGGATGGTACGTTTCCCATTAAAAAGAATGGAAATGGGCGTGGCTGACTATTAGCATCGATCGTCGCGCCGCTTTCAGGCGAATCTGTGTAAACGATCGTGCCGAGAGAAGCACGGCGGCAGACATATAAAAGCCTCATAACCTTGTCATCCACCCCCCTCAACAACTCTTTCAACATCTGCATCGAACCAACCAAAGCGAACAACAACCAACCCAACCCGTTCTTCTCCTTTCCAAGTCAACAATGAGTAAGCTGCGAGCCCGCCCTTGCTCCTTTTCCCGCCGCGTCGTTAACCAACCGTGTTCGCCGCTATAGATAAAGAAGAACCACCCGACAGTACATCCCCGTCCTCCGATGGTATGTCGTCGCCCCTCTCTTTCTCCGTCATATTTCTTATATCGCCCGCCATAGGCGCCGAAACCGCATCTGCTCCAAAGGATGCGGAGGCCGGCGAGGAGGACAACCCCGCCGACTCTGACGACGATGGCGGGGACTCAGAATCCCTCTTCGGCGGTACGTGCTTCTCTGATCACCTTCCTTTGCCCGCCGTGTATCTGATTGTGCCCGCCATACGTAGACGACACCTATAGGGTCGAAGAGGCTTTCAAGGATTCCGGCCTCGAAGCGGAATCAGAACACGACGGTTCCTCTCAAGGTATGCCTTCGTTCTTGCTTTTTATCTTTCTCGCCATTAATTTATTCTCGCCCGCTATGGCTGTTTAGAAACGCCGACGCCTAAGCTTGACAAGGGCAAGGGCAAGGCGACCGAGGAACTTGAGATCATCGAACACAACAAAGGTATGTTGTCTCTTCCTTCCTAAACCATGTACCTAACTATCCCTACCTTTCAACGCCTTCTTAGAAAATGTGCCGCCCCCCCTGGACAAGGGCAAGGCAAAGGAGCTCGAAGTCTTGGGTTACAGAGGTGTGTTACTATTTTGTTCAACGTTGCCCGCCATTGATCTAATCCTACCCGCCATAGACTTGAACCACTTCCATGGCAAATCATCATTCCGTCCACATGCATCATCGAGCACGTTTAGCGGTTGCTTCATGGACGGGAACCAGCCAAAGGATGATCCTATGCCCATCGACAATACCGCCCCAGCTCCCCAAGGCGGGTCATCGTTCCCTTTACCCGCCGAGTTGGACAATCACGGTGGGCATTCCATGTGCGATGGACAACTCAATGGCGAGCCGATGCTCATCGACCATGCCTTCCCAACCTTCGACGACGGGTCATCTTTCCCTTTGCGCGCATCGGCGAGTACCCTAGATAACCCTAGGCTGGAACGCCAGGTCGAGGCCGTCCCAATGTCTGTTGATGATGCCGACCCTGATTCCAACGGTACGTGATACGCTTTTTCAGTTGTTTGCTCGCTATGTAGCTAATATATATATAACCTAGGCGACACCAACCACTCGAACACCGGTAGAGGTCGAGAGGTACTCTTTAATGGTAGGTTTCATTACTATTGTTTTCCTTTGTCTGCCTTGAGACTAAATCTACTTGGTGTAGGTGACGTCGACGACCTGAAAAAGTCTGCGCCAGAGGACCTCTTGATTGCCAACCTGTGCATCACCATTTCCAACCTCAGCCTCGATGATCCCCTCTTGCCATATGAGGATCTCAAGCTGCGAATGCCCAACATCGACGTCGACTACCTCATGGGATTACCCGCGTCAGAGGAGGCCGAAAAAGCCTCCTACATCGACGAAATTATGGATGAGTTCGGCCCTGGATTCATTCATGTCTCCGAAACCAAGGACATTGTCATGGACTCGGCTTGTGATCTCATCGATTTCTCTGACGACGTCGATGTCTTCATGCCCATGGAGGACGTCAAGGTCTCCCCCTCTTGTTGCAGCGGTTACGAGGATGTGTTCACTCCCAGCGAGGGTACTTTCATGTACGCGCAGGATCTCGACCTCGACCCTGATCCCATGGTGGTCGATACCCAAGGTCCTGTCCTGGCCTCCCCCGAGTTTTTGCGCGCCCTTCGGAACCTACACATCGAAGTCCCTGCTGAGCTGGCTCCTCCGGCTAGACCTACCAGAAAGGTTATTCGCAAGGCCACAAGAGTTCGGGCTGGTGGTCAACGTGACGTCAAGGCTCCTGGAATCGATTCTCGGCCATCTCGTGAGTACTTCATTTCACCTCGCACTTTTTAATCCCGATGAACCTTTTATAACAAGGAACTGGTCCCTCTCGTCAAGTTATCAAGAATACCCGCCATGTCGTATACGATAAACCGGTCGTTTTGAGGCTTCGACCGCTTCCCATCGTCATTGAGAACATGTCCTCCTTCTCCTTGCCTACTCAACCTGTCGGGATTGCGGCTTCCTTGACAGCTGGTCAGCTCGTCGACCCTTCCACGACTTCCGGATATTCTCTACACACTACCCTTTCTTCCTTCCTCCCGACCGTTGACACCTGGGGGTGTTGGATTGCGCCTCTATCTCAATATTAATCGGAGATTATACCCAACACGTCGACTCTCAAACAGGGTGTCAAGAAATACTTCATCCGTTCTCCATTCTTCCACGATTTCCGACCATTTGTCCCAGTGACACTCCCCCCACTTGCGCCAAAAAGGATAGGGGCAGAGATCCAGCACATGGGTGGGAATCCCTCGACGGCCCGTTCTGTAAGTGTTATACATAATATTCTTCGCCTTGAAGTAATCCTCATGATTTCTCGTTGACCTAGGTGTCGTTGCCATCATGCTATCGATAGTTGAAGCTTGCTGGCTGTATGCCTTCAGGTTTTCAACTTGCTTTTATCTCTCTGGGAAGAGCATCCAGTTTCAGAGGCTCTTTGTGCAAATAGGCGCTTGAAGGATCTTGCTAGGGTGTGTATCGTTTTAATTCTCTCATTTTCGTCTCTCAACTCGTCTTTAGGGGACGCCCCGACGCCGGATTCTCTTCAATGCCGAACTGCCATTTGCGCCACGCCGCCGACTCTGTTGCTTATTGCTTTCTATCTCGTGATATCCTCCACCCTATCTAGCGTTGCTCGCTGCAGCTGCTGGCTATCGGTATCTCAATCGAGTCGATTCACGACTCTTACCGTTAAAGTCTTCAAAACCTTCTGCTTCTCGAGACTCGTCATCTCCTTGTGCACCCTGCATCTAACGACACCTAGGAGTTGGGCCCTCGGTCGACGTCTTTCCCTGTCTGCCGTTGTTCGAGGCATTTTATCTATCACTGGAATTGCTCATCTTCCAACAATATGTCTCTTTTCGTCATGGCTACTTTATCGATGCCCAATCTCTCGGACCACTGAGCCTGGTTATGGCTCCATCCACTCCTTTTTACAAGATTTTCGGTACCTGTTTCTTCTGGTTCTCTCTCTACAAGGTATCTACGACGCAGGACACCGAATTTATTTCTTTTCTCTGTATCTCTCTATATCTGCCCTCGATTTGTCCCATTCTCCTCTCCGTTTCTGTCTCTCTGCCTCGCGCCCTCGGTTGCCTGGTTTATTGGTCGACTGACCATTTTATGATTCTTGGTTTCTCAAACACTCGCCGCTCATCGGGGCTTCATGGTCGTCAGGACCTCTACAACCATTACGAACCTTCCTCTATTTCTGTCTCTTCTGCCTTGCGCCCTTGGTTGCCTGGTTTATTGGTCAACTGGCCGTTTTATGATTCTCATTTCCCCCAACGCTCGTTGCCCGTAGGGGCTTCGCGAACGTGGTCGTTAGGACCTCGATAACTCATACGGACCTTCAGGAACCTTCTCCTGTTTCCGTCTCTCTGCCTCGCGCCCTCGGTTGCCTGGTTTATTGGTCATCTGACCATTTTATGATTCTCGTTTCCTCAAATACTCGCTGGGTAGGGGCTTCACGAACGTGGTCGTTAGGACCTCTGCAATTCTTACGACCCTTTACGAACTTTTACGAATTTTCACGACCCTTTACGATCTCACGGATGTCACCTTCCGATGCCGAGTCTGCGGTGGTGGAGGCCTACACTATTGCAGGCGAAGCAGAACGATGGTACATCCAACGACCCCCCAATGATTTTTCTGTACGTGATTCTCTCCGTTGTGAGTAGTTTTTCTGCTCTTGTTCTTATTTTGGCCTTGTGCTAACCAGACTCGTCTTTAGTTTATCTGGACGGGTGATCACGTTACGAACAAACTCGCCCGATTTATTTTGTGGGTTATTAAATTTTCTGAAATCACTTCGCCGCTTATTGTGGATTCTTCTTTTAGAATATCCTCATATACCCTGCTGCACGATTCCACCAATCTCGAAACTACGAACGAACGAACGAACGACCATGAATATCAATTGAATGACTTCGCACTATTTCCGTTTCCATCCGACCGAATTTTGAACCCCATCGTAAACGAACCACTTTGCATCTCCGCCGATCCGCGACCCATTTTCTTCGAATATACACTAGCGTTCCGATATATGCAGCCCCGTTTCTATCTGCCTCTATTTTCCTCCTCTCAAAGTCTCATGGTCCCCCGCTGGTCGGAACGACAGAGCATACAAAAACCAAAAAAGCACCCCCCATAATATAGATTCACTATTTAGTACTTGTTTATAGTAGCCATCCATGTAGTATGTATCCAATGTAGTTCCCGGCCTTTCAGAACCAAGCGCCGCCGTGAGTCCGTATGGCCACCGGACCGTCATCACCGCAAATAATTTGGAGCCTTTACATAATTGCTCGCCGTTCCAACCGCATTCTCATGGCAAACCCAAATGTAAGTAGACCGCATCTTCCATGGGTACGGAATATGGCACCTTTCGACCACCTTTTTGTTTACATCTCCTCATTCGAGCACTTGGACTAAAACTCTAGTCGATCTTGACCTCTAGGAAATCGTGCGCCAACCTCTCGGCGAAGCTATCAAACGCGAAGTGGGGCAGGTGGATACCTGACTTCATCAATAAGAGGGCCAGGCATTAACCAACCTTGCAGCACTTTGTATTTGGCTTTCATGGATTCGAGGTTAGCGATGGCATCAGGATGTTGATACGAGAATATCACGTCGGGAATGTAATTCTCATGAAGAGGAACATCGAGAGTCGGTATCTGTCGACATGAAGAATGACATGAGCCTAATCAAGTAAGTACTTTAGGCGCCGGACAAACGAGGAAACTGGTTCGGGACCTTCAAGAGCTTGCCAAACACTCGGGTCAGGAAAGACCGCTGCTCATTGGAATAGATCAAGAGAATGGTGCGAAGACTCCTTATGAACTAATGCCGCTGTTCTGATTCGATTCTTTTTTTTACAGGTCTCGTATCGGCGTTTAGCTCCCCGGCTGCTGGGACTATATTGTAGGTGTTTTAATCCAAGACGGTGAATTAACTCGTTGATACTCGACCGAGTCCCGGAGCAATGGCGTTGGCTGCAAGTGGGTCTGTTGAGCTCGCCGAGGAGGTGTCGTGTGCATCGGCAAGAGAGCTAAAGATGGTGGGTATTAACTGGGTGTATAGCCCTGTTGCGGATGTCAACACTGATTCGAAAAATCCGGTCATTGGTAAGTTCATTCATTCCCTCGCAACAATTTGTTATTAAGTGTCTGCCTGCCTGTTAGGGGTCCGGTCGTTCGGAGATGGTGCGAGCTTAGCTTATGGTGTTGGCTCTGATTGATTTCGTTGGTAGATCCCGATAAAGTTGCGAAATTTGCATTTGCGGTTTCTCGTGGCCATGCAGCTGCTGGAGTGGCCTCTACGGGAAAACACTTTCCTGGCCATGGAGATACGCATGTCGACTCGCATCTTGCGCTCCCTATCATCTTAAAAACCAAGGAACAGATCATGAAGGAAGAGCTCAAACCTTTCAAATATTTGATTGATGAAGGCATACCAAGTATTATGACCGGGCACATGGCGCTGCCGCTGATCACGGGTGACGATACGCCATGTTCGTTGTCGAAGGGAATAACGACGGGGTTATTGAAGGAAGAGCTCGGCTTCAAGGGGGTGGTGGTGACGGATTGCTTGGAGATGGATGCGATTGCCGAGCCTGAACAGGGCGGGTGTGGGGTGCCGGAGGGTGCGGCCAGGGCCCTTGGTGCTGGGGCGGATGTAGTGATGATTTGCCACACGTTATACGAGCAGAGACGGGCGGTTGAGAGGGTTTGGCGGGGTATTGAGATGCAGAAGATTTCTGTTGAAAGGTTGAGGGAGAGTGGGGAGAGGGTGATGAAGATGAAGGATAGGTTTGCGGGGAGCTGGAGCGAGTTGCTAGGAAAGTCGGACTCCATGTGGGAAGCGGAATATGCGAGCCTGCATGCGCGGAATTTGGAACTGAGCCGAGAGGCGTACTTGAGGACCACAACAGTTGAGGGAAGTAAATCAGTGATTCCACTCAACGCGAACGTTTTGAGCGGTCACCTGCTCCTCTTTACGCCAACCATCGAGGCAGTCAACCGAGCGGTAGATTCGGGCGACGGTGCCCTCAGAGGCCCTGATGGTATTATGCGAAACACAGCTGGAGCATCCTACCTTGCGCTCGCACGATCGCTGGAGGCGAGGGTCAAGGTGAGGCACATCGTATTTGGCGCCCATGACACAATTCCAGGAGATATACTGGACGGCGCGGGTGCTGTACTGTTTGTGATGCGCAATGCCGATCTCAAGTTATGGCAACTGGATTATCTGGAGCGGTTGGATCTCGATGGGATACGGGTTCCAGTGATATTGATGTCGAGCTGTGGGCCGTACGATCTAGCGGGTGGAAAGTATGACGGTTTAGGTGGGTATATTGTGACGTATGAATTCACAGCAGAGGCATTCGAGAGCGCGGTCAAAGTTATGTTCGGGGAAGGAAAAGGTGAGGGAGAGATACCAGTAAATCTAATCTGATAGAGGGTAGCACGTGGCAAATGTTCTGTAACACAAAACACAGCCTCTCCGCCGCCATGGGCGTCCGCCGTTCTCCCTCTTGTTCTTCACCACCCAGCCTCAGTCCGCAAGGGCTCGAACATGAAAAATTTGTTTGCTAAGAAGCCAAAGGCAGTCAAAGCGACTACAGGATCAAGAGACTTTGGAGAGGTGCGTCGAGTTCATGTCGGATTCTGCAAGACAAGCTCGAGATATTGATGATTTCGCTGCGTGTCCTTGTAAATTGTATTCTTCAGGAACTGCCGAAATCGATTTCTACTCCAGTATACCAGAAATTAGCCACTCATGGAGTCCAACAACAAGTCCAGCCCATCCCTCCGCCAGCACCACCATTGCCTCCACAACCACTGCAGTCTGACGACGAACGCTGGGAGGTCGTTCCCCCGCTCACAGATTCACCTCTTCTTCCAAATCCACTCCCGCCTCTGCCGGTCATCAATGCCCCAGCCCGCACATCATCTTTAGGTTCCGTGCCCCCTCCAATGGGTACCCCACTTCCGCCCCGATCATCGTCACCGATGAGTGCCGTCACCAATATGTCGTCCTCCACAAAGTTGGTCCGCCATCACGATCGTGACCGCGACGCGTACTACCAACAGCAAAGGAAGAAGACTCAGCCAAGTGCTCCTGTTGCATTGGGTATCCTACGCGCCCTCGATCCGCCGTCACATCAGGTCCAGAATATCTCGAGACCACATTCGGAGGACCGTGAACGGTATGCCATATCGGAGAATGGCCATAGCAATCACAGCCATCGGGACATTAGAGAAGCCGCAGAGAAGAAGGAGAAGCGAGGGTTCTGGAGTGGCTGGGATAAGGATAAAGATCGTGAAAAGGAAAAGGAGAGAGATCGAGATCGAGAGAGGGAGAGAGATTTACAACAGAACCGCGATAGTCACAGAGATCGAGCAAGAGACCTCAGGAGAGACGATGACGGACTGGGCGATCTTACTCGAATGATTGGTGTGTACTTGACTCGAATCCTTGGATCTGTTGCCTGACCTTTTCTTCCAGGTTATCTCACTGCCACGGCCTCGGAAGATTGGGCTCTTGTGTTAGAAGTTTGCGACCGAGCTTCAGCCAATGAAGCAACCGCAAAGGAAGCTGTTCGTGCACTCAAACGCGAATTCAAATATGGCGAACCCCCCGCGCAATTGTCTGCTGCACGAGTGCGTAACTTTGTTTCCACAATACTGCGCCTGACCCTTCCTTGCTAGTTATGGGCAATCATGCTCCATAATTCATCCGAAGTGTTCATCGCGCAATGCACATCGCGCAAATTTCTTGACACCATTGAAGAGCTGTTGTCTTCTTCAAGAACGTCACCAGTCGTCCGAGAGCGCCTTTTGGAAGTTGTTTCTGCAGCAGCGTATGCTACAAGATCGAGTTTGTGACCGTTTTCCCGTTTTCCCTGTTCTATTTCAAACAATAACCTTTCAGAGAATGGGCGGACTGAGAGGGAAGGCTTCAAAGCTCTGTGGAAGCGAGTGAAGCCTTTCGATAAACCCGAGGAGGTAATTATTGCCAACATTTCATTGTTTCCTCTATCACTGGCTGAAATCGATGACAGGGAGTGCCTTTCGACACTGATGATGCCATGTTCCACCCTCCTATATCCGGTCGACTTTCGGCCTATGAAATTCCCACCGTCTCATATCAAGAACCAAGCCCACTTCCTATCGACTCGCCGCAACCCCCTACTCCTGTTCGTGTACTCAGCTTATTTCTCGTGATATTCTTGTTTATCTATTTAAATCGAATCTATTTTCAGAATGTCATCAAGGAGCGTAAATCTTCATCACGAAATCGTATCATCCCGCCAGATGAAGATATCCGCCGGTTAATCCAGGAATGCAAAATTGGGCAGGGGAATGCCTCGCTCCTTTCCCAGGCCCTTGCTCTGACAAAACCTGAAGATTTGAAGAGAAAGGAAATCATCAAGGTTCGTAAACCCTGACATTTCGAAAACGCAAAAAGGCCTCACATTCTCTTGTCTTTGTAGGAGTTCTATGTAAAGTGTCGTTCTTCACAGGAGTTGATTTTCGCCCAAATACCCTGGGCATCGGCTGGAGCAGAGCGCTCTCGAGTGAAAAAAGATAAAGATACCCAGAAACGCAACCGGAATTTGTCTAACGACTTCAATAACCTCACGGTGAAAGATATACCCGAAACGCCGTCGGAATTAACGGTCGAAGAAAATCTGTTGGCGGCGTTGCTTGGAGCCAACGCGGAGTTGATGGAGGCGCTGCAGCAGTATGAAGACTTGGAGAGGGTTGCCGAGGAACGTCTAGCAGAAGAACGGAGTAGGAAGGACATAAGGATGGATAGGGGGGTGAGTATTGTGGTTCATCCCGGTTCTCTTACTGACGCTGACATTATTTTTAGCATCGAGAGAACCTGTCAGCGGATTTTTCAGCAGATACTCTTGTTCCGGCTGGAGGTTCAAGGTCACGAACTCCTTCGCCCTCATCCAGGTCCCATTCTCCTCACCGTCTGGGCTTGGTGCATCCTCGACCTCATTACCTACCTATCCCTGAATCCGAAATCGATCCGATATTGGGTCAGAACCTTGCCCCACCGCCGGCTGCACCACACGGACCACGTTCACCTGCTCAGATCTCACTGCATTCGAGGACGCCATCGCCCGGGCCCGCTTCACCGAATATGGACGCCTATACAAACGGGCATGATTATGGTGACGAAACTAGCTCGTGTGGAGGTGATGAGGATGAGGATATAACGTCGAAGCCGAGCGCGAAAGCACTCGGGAAACGAAAGGTTGTCGAGCCGGAGGCCCTGCCTGAACGTGAGTATTCTCGCCCTCGTCTTCTAGGTGGTAGTGTACTAATGGCTTGTTTTCATTCCTTCTGTATTTGATCCAGCTCATCACGACGATGACGACATCTATTTCACCAAGGACAGTCCTTTCGCCACGGGAGATGGTGCAGAGCCTGAATTCGAAAATGAGAGCGATGGGAGATGGCGTCATCCTCCGGTGCACTTCGTGTACGATGCTGTTGCGGAGAGATCTCGTCATCTTCTCCAGGTCGGAGGGCATGAACAGGTGACGACCAATGGCGCGTCTTGAGGTTGGCTCGTGGAACATTGGCCTTCATAACGGAACTTGGGACAACCTTCGGAGGGGTTTATCCATTTCAACTATTGCTTTTTAATTTACGATCTTAGTAGCATACCTTTAGGACCACTGATGCGCAATCTATCAAACACTATATTTCTTTCATTTATTAGGAAAAAAATTACGCAGTCACAGTAGCGAAGTCACGCCTCCCTTAGCTCCTGTTTAGCGCCATCGTCACGGTTTGCTGTCCCTCGCTGCATTCTCTCTCAATGTCGAAGACCCCTCTGGATTCAGACCTGTATGGAGGTATGCAAGCCATGCTGTCCTTGTCGAGAATACCCTCTTATTTTTGATCTTTTGAAGACATATATGAAGAGGTTGAGGATCCTGACAACTCACCGGTTGAGCAAGAAGCAAATGAGGCCACCGAAGATGCCGAGCAATACCAGATAGACATTGACGAAGACTGCCCCCCATTGGGAGACGAAATAGCGACTCCTTCGCACCAAGAGTCGAGCTCCTCGTTACCTTCCAAACCCGCTGGCAATGCCTCCTCAGATCCATCTCCCCAGCTATCATATTCTGCCCAAGTCGCAAAGCAGTTTTCCGCATACCAGCAAACTCCGAGCCAAGAACGCCAGCAACGCAAGGAGATTCCACTGCCACCAAACCCTCGCGCATCGGCAAGAATGAACTCGTTCACATCATCAGGATCTGAGGCGGCGAAGGCCTATGTAACCTCCGGCGGCACCGTCTTTGGGAAGAAACCTTCAGAGATGCATGATCACGGGTGAGCTATTCCTCTGCTTTCCATTTTACTCGCCTCGACTCCCTTTATTGGGTCGTCGCTGTTGAACAGCATGATTTCGAACCGTTCCATTACAATCGTCCTCGTTTGAATATTCAAATATTGCGATACATGCTACGATACCTATCCCTCCTGCCCATCCACCTTACATGTCCCTCTCGGATACTAATTTCGCTTATCTATCTGGCATTTCCTCAACTACAAAACCTTCTTCCTACCTTTACGATCCTGGCGTCCTCCCTCCATAGCAAATTGTTTATTGGTGGTCTTAGCTGGGATACGACCGATGGTATATTTCCTTCACCGTTTGCTCCTACGAATATTACTCATTTACACCCTTTGCGAACTATTCGCGCTCGACCACTTCCAAAGAGGGTTTGAGAGATTACTTTTCGCAGTTTGGCCAGGTAGATCCCCGCTACAATGCTTACGCTCCGAACTAGCTTACTCATTAGAAAGGTCGACGCGTGTACGATTATGCGCGACCCGTCGGGGACATCTCGGGGTTTTGCCTTTATGACCTTTGAGGATGCGAACGCCGTCAATTTGGTTGTGTCTCGCGAGCACGAGCTGGATGGAAAGATGGTAAGTGAATATCCTTTGACGCCAACTAGAACAAACGTATGTCGTAGATTGATCCGAAACGCGCAATTCCGCGCGAAGAGCACCTCCGAAACACGCGTTACTTTGTCGGTGGCCTGTCCCCCGTAACGACTCCGGATTCGATGCGCCAATTCTTTGGCGAATATGGCAAGGTTGTCGATGCGACTGTCATGCTTGACCGTGAATCAGGACGGTCGAAGGGGTTTGGGTTCGTGACATTCGAAGATGCAAACAACGCGGGCCAGCTCGTTGGAAATGTGGGGCTGATCCTCGATGATAAGCAGGTGCGCGTCGAGCTATTGACATGAAAGGGTTAACTTAAGGATAATTGTCCAGATCGAAGTCAAAGCAGCTCAACCCCGAAGTCAACGAGACCAAGGGCGGACACCCAGCTCCCATTCAAATTCTTTCGAGCCGATTGAACAACAAACTCCGTCACCGGCTATGAACTTTGTACCAAACGTCCAGCAGCTCCCCCTTTCTATGCTGTATCAACAAACGCAGCTCCCGCTAGGGATGTTGAACATGAATCCTATGATGGGCCTAGGGATGAACAGTTTTCTCATGGGACAGGGTATGCCTACGCCACTTAGCATGATGGGAACTGGACATGATATGACTTCGCCATTTACAAATATGGGCAACATGGGTGCTATAAGGTTGGGACATGGACCAATTGGAGGTATGGGAGTTAGGAACTTTGTTTCTCACAGTGGTGGAGGGACGGCAATTGGGGGTGCCAGATCTACTAATCATCAGCATCTTGGTAGGTCAGTTGGGGGTTCAGCTTCAGGGCCTACAAGGACAACAATGCGGGGCCAGCATGCCTTTCATCCTTATGCAAGATAGATACCTTCAAAATCATTAGGCTTATGCTGATAAATATGCAATAAAAACTAGTGTTATTCTATTTTCCATAAAGTTTTGTGACTGTGTTTTTGCTGGAATATTATAGGCAAAGGGGTGTCAGGATCCTCTTGGGGTCAATAAGCAATACTTTACCATGCCCCCACATTCCACATGGAATCCACATGGAATATGTTTCACCACATAAATCATGATATGGATACCACATGGACTCATTCCACATGAAATCCACCTGGAATCCATGTAGATTTCATGTGGATTCCAGATGGAACATTTATTCCCCAAGTCAATTATCACAACTTTATATATTTAAAAAGACATTTTGCATTCATTCATATTATTTGTATATGTATTATAATTAATGTAGGCAAATAGCTAATACAAGTAGTCAAGATAATTAAACAGAGCAGCATATGATTTTTACACTGCCCTATTGTCAAAGAGAAGAAAGGAAAAGTCCCCCATATTCAAGTGAAAGAGGGGAGCAGCATGTGGTATTCATGCTGCTCTGTTGTTAATGATTCCACCACCATTGTCAGGCTTGAATTATGTTTCAAGTAAAGTCCCCATAAATCCTCCACAATAACTTAACACAAAATACTAGTAAGGGAAGTTCAACTATACAATTGGCACTACTCTGACAGAAAATAGCAAGGGCTAGACCACACCCATAAGGCCTAGACTCACTCATGCACAGCCATGCATAGCCCCACATAGCCTTACACAGCCTCACATAGCCTCACACAGCCTTGCACAGTCTTGCACAGTCTTGAACCCCAAATCTCCTATTATGTTTCATATTTTGGCATGTGATTCTTTACTTTGGCATGTGATTCTCTACTTTGGCATGTGAAATCCAGCCTTAGTAATATTTCACTTGGCACTTACTAATCCAGCTCTAGTTTGGTAATTTGAATGACTAAAAAGCTCACAATTTCACCCCAAGGTTATTACCAATTACTAGTGATTGTCATGGGTATTGAAACCCGCATGGGTTATGGGTAGGGTACGTCGGGGTAGGGGTACGGGTTGGATTTATCTGACCCTTGCCCAACCCTTGCTGTACCCATACCCCCAGCGCGGGTTGGCGGGTCACCCGTCAGGTTAACGGCAGGTTTTCTGTCAGAGTTTGAATTGTGATCAACCATGCAGATCATGGTTGATCTCACTTTTCACCCCCCCACAGTGCACCTCTGGCCTCAACGAACGTGGCAAGACATGTTCAAAAAGTAAGTACTTTATTTACGGCATTTTTACTGTATATTTGCTAACTTATCCCATCCTTTTTCAGTCCCCACACGCGACGCACCCAAACTCACTGCCACCAGCCTCTCTCCTCCAGCAAGGGATGTAGGCCACAATATGTCAATGTCGAAGATTTCGGGTGGGTGTGCAACTGCGTATGGGCTTTGGGGCAGATAGGAAACAAGAGGGGAGACCCATGATTTGGGAGACCCATGAGGTACGCAGGGAGATGAACTAATCTTCACCTCCTGTCACTTACTTCAACCGTTGCTGCCTACTAAAGTTCGAAAACACGCCAGGACATGCACCGCCTACTTACCCAGCCCGCAAAACATGCAGCCGCCCCACGACGCTAATGCTCGCCCAGCCTTAACACTCATGCTGGTACCTGCCACAAATGCCCTCATATCTGTTCACATGCATGCCAGCATGGACACTCGCAACTGCGGGAGTTTTGCTGACATGTTCTGCAATGAGGTGGTTGGTGTGTCACATCACCGGCTCCCCTGAACCAACACCAACATGAACCATCTAACGGTGCAATGTTGGCTCGAACACAATGGCGGCACACTGCCATGCAAATCTCACCAAACTCCCCACATTGGCATCAATGGCCCATATGAACACGAACATGACTATGAGCCAAAGCGATAAGAACAGATGCAAACAACACCTGCCAGTGTACCCCAATGACATCCTAGCATGGATGTTAACACTGGTGCATAATCACATGACCGGGTCACCCTCCTAACCTCGCAGTGCCACATGGCAATGTCAATTGACATCCGCATTGCTGTTGCGAGGTTTCCTGGTCAGTGTTCTATGCATACCTGCACACGGGTTAGCGTACCCCCAGGTTTCTTGAAAACCCCTACCCTGACCCACCTGAACCCTTACTCGTACACGCAGGTACAAGTTTTCGCAGGTATGGGTACGGGTAGCCCTGGGATACCCCAGGGTTACACTTCAGTGACCCCCTATGGCCCTTCTCTTAGAAAGGTTTAATTTGATGTGTTTTACCTTTCTAAGAGAAGCCATAAAATCATTTTTACCAGTTGAAAATCATTTTATTAA
>Ga0307517_10008298_pt1 | contig 14920 bp, 18 predicted proteins | sample 23_EM_MG_FD_194515 | JGI IMG/M metagenome (GOLD analysis project Ga0307517, IMG submission 194515) | Populus trichocarpa ectomycorrhiza microbial communities from riparian zone in the Pacific Northwest, United States - 23_EM | ecosystem: Host-associated > Plants > Roots > Unclassified | place... | reverse complement strand
GCCCCACTTCCCACACGCCGCACGGCTGCAGTTGCAATGGTGTTATAACTCCGCGTTAGCCATTGTAACAAAACCTGCCTGTTATAGCTCGTTGTGACGACACCGCCACCGGCATACAACAGCAGGACCGTTACAATGCTACTCGGATATTTCCGACACAACAACGCATATCCGTATTCCAGACATGCATGAGAGGGCATACATGGTCCACACACGGGAGGCGGGAGGCGGAAATTGATAAATCAACAAGCAAGTTCGATGGACCAAGTTCCATATCGCTCCGGATCTGGTGGTAGTTTTGGAGGTGTCAATTTGACGTGTGTTGGCGAAGGAGAAGGAGGGGCTCATCGCTTCACCCGGACATTACTGTAAGTAGTCGAGGGCAAAGGTGAGGATGAAGACCAGATTGTTTGCTCATTTCATAGTGTCGTCGACTCGCTGGGGAGGGGCAGATAGCCTTTTGCGAATTCTCCTTCTCTGGTGTGGGATTTGGCGCCTGAGTCGAGAGAATTTTCGTCGACGATGCCGAACTATTCGCTGTAAGAATTAACCCTTAGATGATCCCCCCTTCCATTTTTCATGTTCGCATCGGACCTCGCAACAGCCCCAGCCTCCGAGGAATGAATCTATCGAAGGAATAAACAAAGAACAATACAGAAAAGAATAATCTATGGGCAAGGAACAACGGGCAAAAGATGAATCAGCGAGAGTGAGAGTTCATACTTTTGTCGGGTATGGACACCGCCCTACTCCTTGATCATTCGCAACCCGGCTGGTAACCCCACTCCCACTGACATCCGTCATCATCAAGTTCCCGGGGAAGCATCTATGAAGAAAACGCAACCATTCGTTAGTTTGTGTGCTACGATAGGTAGACGGAGTGGTGAAATCAGGAAAGAAAAAGAAAGCGAAGTGGATTGCGGCGGAGGACAGGCAAACTAAAAGCGCTTCGATGACGCTGCGATCCAAAGCAACACTTGGGGTGGGTGATGTTCAGAAGAGATAGTACGAGGGCATTAAAGACACAAGAAGAAACATAAGGACGAATATCCAACTCGCCTTGACCAGGCAGTTCTGTATATGATCCTCAGAATCATGATGCCGCTGCATAGCATCGCCTGTGTCCACACTGAGTACTGAGTACCGAGTCGCTGTCGGGATACCGGAAGAGTTTGTCGAATATTGGGATCTCAGAGACGGTGGCGGTAGTCCTGCTGGTATAGGCGACGTAGATGTTGATGTATGTAGAAGCAGAGGCAGTATTGGTGTTGCAATAGCAGCAGATGCGCATACATTTGGAAAGTGAATTGCATTGCCTGAGTAAACAGAAGGATTGAGCTAGCACAATGCCGTTCGAATTAATTTGAGGAATCGAAGGAAGGACATGAAGTGTTCCATAAAAACGGGGAAGGGAATAAGGGTACGGAATCAGATGTGAATGCGGGATAAAAGTATATTCTTTCGAACCATACCACACCAATGATAAGAAACGTACTGAAAAGAACATGAATCGGTTATTTTCGATGAGATAAGGCGTAGATGGCGCCAGTGGGTAGCAGAAATGACCCATCTAGCGCCAAGCAAAATCCAGAGCAGGTTTGGAAAGGAATAAAGCAAGAGTATAAAAACGAACGAATGAACTATGGTACACCCCCAATAAAAACAAGGAAAAATAGGCCCCAAAAGAGAAAAGGATAGATCCCAGAATTGGGAACACATACCTCTGGCAGATATCAACATCGCCTGCTCCGGATCTTCCTTGAAAGCTCCTCCGTTGGTCGTTCGCAACTCCACCCCCACTAACGTCCATCACCACCGTCTCGTTGGCCAGAGAAGAAGCTACGAAGAAAAGACGGGCAAATCGTTAGCCCTCGGGGTTTGTAGAGATGGCAGACGAAGTGGTGGAAAGGGACAAGAAAAAGGAAGGGGAGTGGATATATCTAGGATGAGATGGAGATGGATTGGGTCAAGTACAGGTGAACGAAAAATGCCTCGATGACGCTGCTGCCCAATTCAATTATTTAAATAATTGGAACAAGTAATGTAATAAATAGATAGCAGGGTGAGATGGAAGGAGAGGAAATGCGAAGGTAGAGTGCCTTTTTTTTCACTAGACGGCTCTGTCCACTTCCCAACAGAAATTCGAACGACCCGACGAATAGATACTCAGAGGGAAGCAGCTCAGAGATGGGTAGGGCGCCGTTGCCTTTTGTGTCACTGGCAGTCTCTTTTGGGTTGCAGACGTGTGGTAGATTGATGGGATTGATGTGGCAGAGATTGGGCAAAGGGGGAGGCGTGGGAAATTATGAAATCCTGGTTCGTAATCCTTTTTGCGAGTGGGTCAACGGAACCCAATGTAGATAAGCTCTTTTCTCTCCCTTTCCCATTCGCACCCCCTCTCGTCGTGTCATCATAAGTCGACTCGTTATGCGTTGGTTCACCGATTCCGACACATATATGCGGTTTTTCATTCCCATTGGGCATTCCACCACCAACATCCCTCTCTCTTTCATCCCCTGTAACCTAAGCAAGTGTTTACTTTCGTTTCGTTGTCTCCTTTTCTTCCTCCTATCATGTTCTTATTTCCTCCATGTTCTGGTGGGATCGTGAACGCTAACGCTATTTTTCATTCCAGGTGTAGAGAATGGCTTCAAAACCCATGGTTGCATCCCCGATCCATCTATGTCGGAAATATCCGAGTAGCGTTGTAACGGTCCTGCTGTTGTATGCCGGTGGCGGTGTCGTCACAACGAGCTATAACAGGCAGGTTTTGTTACAATGGCTAACGCGGAGTTATAACGCCATTGCAACTGCAGCCGTGCGGCGTGTGGGAAGTGGGGCGATAGCATGCAGATACGGTGTGATTCAACATTGCTTCTTCCCCCGGCCATCCCTCCCTCACTTTCACTGTCTTTCTCTTGTACTTTTTATTTCACTGCTTGTATATATTTTCTCCATGGATACCCCTCAACCAAAGTCAATCTGCGAGTGTGGGAGAGAGTTTGACAAACCTGTTGGACTTTCCATTCATCAACGCACATGTAAAACCAAGGCTGCTGAGAAGGAGAGGGATGCGCGATATGAACGAGAGCTGGCTGAAAGTAGAAAGGAGAAAACTAGTATGTGCCCTAACATTCTTATCTTGCCGATACTTTATCACATTGCTAGATGCTGCTGTTGCTGCCACAATGCAACCACGTTGAGTACGAGCATGGGAGGACCCAAAGCTCCGAGGAAAGGCTCCACGTAAACCTCTTGTGGAAACCCCTGGTAAGACATGGTTCATATATGAATAAAAATCCAAGTATTAATCATGGCCATTAGGTTCAAGTTCTGCTGGTGGCCTGTCGCAAACCCCCACCAATCCACCGAGTTTTTTTGAAACCGGTGCGTATCTCAGTGATCTTTATAATCATTAATCTCACAATTTGATCTAGAACCCCAAGCATTGCCCCCCCTTGCTATCGACGATATACGCACTGAGTACCATCCAAACAGTGGTCGTGGCGTCAAGGTTGAGACATTCGAGGACTATCGTGAACACACTTTTAAACCCGTTGCTGTCCCCGAGATCACAGAACCCTGGCGTCCCTTCCAGTCGCGTACAGACTTTGAATTTGCTCAACTTGCCCTCGACGCTGCACTCACTAAAGCTCACGTTGATAAGCTTATCCAACTTGTCGGGCGGTGCATTAGGGGCCATGATTCATTCAATCTCATGAATCATCAAGATCTCTATAAGACTTGGGATGCAGCATCTACGATGCTCACTCCGGTACCGACCAATGTTACCGTTTTCCCTCCTTAGTTCTAATTTAATTATATATTGCAGTTCAAAAAACATGTACTTAATGCCACATACAAAGATGACCCTACTCAGTATTCTTTTTGGTGCCGGGACCTTTGGCAGTGGGTGCTTGATACGATCCGTCATCCCTCAGTAGCGACTGACTTTGTCTGGGATTCTCGGAAACTGTTTAAATATAATGGTAAAAGGTTTGTGCGGTTCATCCATGAGCCATGGACAGCGGATCGGTTCTGGGAGGTTCAAGTAAGAAGTAGATTCTATCCAGCTGTTAACAAAATATTTATTTGCATCGTATAGTCCGCCTTGCCACCAAATGGAAAACCCTTTGGCTTTATTTTATTTGCGGATAAAACAAAGCTTTCATCATTTGGCACTGCAAAAGGGTATCCTATATTTGCTCGGCTCGCAAACCTTCCGGCAGACATCAGAAATAGCAATGTTGGGATCGGTGGGGGCAGACTTGTTGGTTGGCTTCCTGTTGTAGGTTAAATATTCATACAACGTCTTCAATTTTATCAATCATTTTGTGTAGGTTGAAGAGGATGCATCGAAAGAAGGAAATCTGACATATGTCGACTTCAAACGTATTGTTTGGCACAAATCATTTGAGAAACTTCTTGATACTATCAAAGAGCACTCTAAAACTGGCTTTGCTGTGGAATGTGGTGATGGGGAGGAACAAGTGCTATATCCTTTTATTGTTATTCTTTCTGCTGATTATGAAGAACAGTAAGTGATATTGATCTCACTGTTTATATACATTGAATAGCTTGTTGTTTAGATGTGTCATGGCACTTATACGAGGGAGTAATGGACTTTGTCCCTGTCCTGTTTGTCTGGTTCCTCTAGGAAAGCTACATGATCCATCAACAAAATGGGAGCCTCGTGATATGAAGAAAACTCAGGACCTTGTCCAAGCTGCAAAAAAGGGGAAAAAAAGTCAATGGGAACCATTGCTAAAGGAACAAGGGCTCCGTAATATTGAGGTAATTTGATATATTTTATGGTTTTTATTGAGGTTAATATAACTCTAGAATGCATTTTGGACTGTTGAGTTTTCTGACCCATTTAAAGCAATTTCATGGGATTGTATGCATAGTTATGCCCATGGTCTTGGTGGTAAACATATTTGGCCCATCCTCAACAAGTATGTTGTAGAAGGTGGCTGTGAAATTATCAAAACAATTGATGAGAGGTATTTTGAATTACTTTGCATTATTTTGAATTTTTCATCTCATTATAAGGGTGATCTAGAGCAGCAGCTATGCCTCGATGGAGAGGACTATATCACTTTGACCACATAATCAGTATTCATTTCTCAGATGCAAATCAATTTGAAGACATATTAAAGGCATGATAATATAATTTTGTTTGTCCTTGAATTTGGAATAGCTAACAAAATATGCAAGATTACCCTCTTTATCACTCATGATATTCTCACAAATGAGAAACATGCTCATGGCTATTTACTTCTTCAACTTCTCCGGAGCTACCTTATCCTTGATACATATGCCTCTCTGGAGGTACATACAACTGAAACTCTAGCAAAGGGTGAAGAAGCACTAAAGTGTTATTCAGAAATTATGGAGGTAAGGTAATATTTTGGAATCATTTAATATTGCTTACAAGAAAGGAAAGAAATATATTGATGCAACTGTCTGGGATGATGAAAAGGGCTGGGACTTTCCAAAAAACCACACACATGCCCATCTATTTGCAGATATCCTTGCAAAAGGAGTTACACGGGGCTATAATACCAAGGTCAATGAAGGTGCACATGGTCCACTTAAAGATTCATATCAACTACGGACAAACTTTCGTGAAGTCGCAGAGCAGGTAACTATCATAGATTTTTATTGGCAAAGGTGAATATTTATATCTTCAAATAGATTCTTCGTGCAGATCATTGGCTTTATGTGTCAAGACATATTGAGACCATGATTGCACTTATGGAGGAGCACCAATCAAAGGCCAATAATCCAAGCACAGAAGAATTAGAAGCGGAATCAGACACTATAAATCCATCTACTGGCTCTTCTAACCGACAAGAGCCAAAGGTGTTTGGTCATATCTACCTTGGTGCTCCTCAAAAATTATCCGAGATTGAAGTGGTTCAAAAATCCATTCCACAGTTCAAACTTAAGAAGCTTCTTGCTTTTTTCAGAGCAGAACTTCCACTCCTTGATGTCCAAGTTCCACAAAATCTCAATGAACAGATAACTGCACAAACCAAGGTATGCCTAAATTGTTTTAACTTTCTAATCTCTGACATTTTGTCAACAAAGTTAATGGAATTTCGCTTTATAAAAGCTCAATATGAATCCAAAGTCACCTGGAAAACTGACACCGACTACCTCCGATGCAGTCCCAAGTACTACAATAATCCGCGGTATGATTGTGTTCTTCTCAACACCAACAATGGGCCTATCTTTTCACGACTCGTCTTTGTTTTCACTATCACATTGGATGGGAAAAATTATCCAATTGCACTCATCCAAGCATATGAACGGCCACACTCTATTTCTGCAACATTGCACAAGAAGGATAAAGACTTAGGTTTTCTACGCCTTCAGCAACGCAAGGAGAATCAGGTGGAATTTGTTTGGGCACAGTCAATTATTCGAGGAGCTGTTGTTGTTCCAGCATATGATGACAAGAACCACTCCATTGTCTTTGACATTCTAGATGCAGATATGGCACTTCGTGTGATGGATATTCTTGGAACCTAGGTGGAATATATTATAATTTCGAATGGTAGTTCAATCGCTAAATTTAGCCATAGTATAATTTTAGTCAGTCTTATCATACCATCTTTTATTTTATACTACGCTACTGAAAATCCATCCTGATCACATCCTCCTCCTTTCCTTGATGAAATGGCACCTCGAGCTCGAATCCAAGCTCGAAATTCAGGCTCCGATGATGAAGTTATTGACATCAACCAGTCCCTCAGCTCTGATCTCGATTCCGATAACAATGATGCTCCCACAACTCGTCTGGATCCCTCTCGAAGCCGCAGTTCCAACCCAAGTCGTTCAGCAATAGGTGGTGTAGGACAACCAACAGAGCTTGAACAGGTGCGGCAACTAATAGTGCTCCGAAATTTGGTCCCGTCATTCTGGTTGAATTTTTTAGGCATTGTGCAAGGCTCAGCTTGAGATCACTGAGCTCAAAGAAGAGCTACGAGTACAGAAACTCAAGTACACTGAAATTGAGCAAAAGTACAAGAACCTCAAGCGCTCAGCACATAAAGAGAAGTCGAAGGGAAAGGATAAGGACTCCCTTTTACATGATAAAGATGCGCTAATTGCCCTTCATGCGCGTCGCTTTGGAGTCATGAATGAGATGTTTCCATCGAAGGATGTGTTTCTCCAACCACGACCCGAGGATATTAATTCTGACGACTCCGATCGGTGGGAGAATGATGAAAATGCAAAGAGATGCGTAATTGCAGAGCTCTATGAGGAAATGCCAAAGAGCCTTCATGATATGCTGGAGAAAACTACCACTTTCCGTGATACGGTACAGTCGATTTTGTGCAGTGGTGAAGTTATTTACTAAATGTGGATATCCCTAGTTCACTGCCTCGCTTTCAAGCCAACGTCGCACCATTATTCACCAGCTTCGGACCACGACAGCAGGGCAAATTTTTCGTCAAGATCAGACACGTTACCTCATGAAGGCCGACCGCTCAATTTTCAAGGACAGGGTCAAGGCGCCTGGCCAAGAAAAATTCTCAAAGTACGCACCAATCCTTTTCCCGGGTATGAGAGTGGACAGGAATAGGTCCAAGATGTTTCAGAATGAGTCTCTGCCCTTGGTATGTTGTCGTCTCTACCCTGGACATGCAGTTAAATTTGATCCATCATCCAATATCTAGATGCTTCGCTCAATCTTGTTTGGTAGTTCATCACTTTCCGCCACTCGAGCACCATCGACAGCAACAGTCGGCCATCTTTGGGGTGTAAAATTTGTTACACCAGGTGCGATAGCCTTTGTATCTGTTCTGGTATATCCTCTGCGTTGAAGAACTATATTTTCATACTAATTTTGTGTGCAGGCAATTTTTCTTCATTCGGTTGATGAAAATTTTGACGCAGTTGGCCGTAAATCATCCATTCAATACCTGAAGCTCTTCTCGACATACAAACAAATTATCATGGCAAAGCTTATTGCTCTAGAGGAGGACCGCGAATTCGAAGAAATGATTAAGTGGTATAATGCACAGGTCTTCAATTGGTTCAATCACAACGACAAAGGCGATGGTCCAGATAGCAGTGGTATTGATGAGGTGATGACGAGGATGGAGGATTTGGATATCGAAGCTCAAGGTGATGATGAGGACCAGGGTGCAGATGAAACACACGTATGTTATCACTTCCTAACTCTCATATCCAGCACTGATCACATTCCGGCACTTTGGGGGCGATCAGGAACCCATTCCGAGGCCATCCACTAGCAATACCTTCACCCAGCCCACTGCCGGACCCTCAAACTCACAAAGCGAACCCATTCTGAGGCCATCCACTAGTGATACCCCCACTCAGCCCACCGCCGGACCCTCAAATGCACAAGGCGAGTCACAACCGCATCCGCACATCGTGCCCAATCCTGCAGCCGACATAGAAGAGACTGGCGCAGGAGATCTTGAAGGTGGTGATGCCGCGCCAACTCCCAGTCAGCCGCGTCCAACCCAAGGTCAGGGGACAGTCTCAAAACCAGCAAAATCACAGACTGGAATTCGCCGTTCGAGCCGTAAAAAATAGTCATAAAAATCGAATTTGATATTAAGTGTACCAATACATAGCTACAGTACTTTGAATTTGCTGCCTCTTGTCGCGACTCGCTTTGGGCCTTATTTGAGGAACGAAGGAATGTGAGAGCCGGCATGTGTGCTCTTGTCGTTAAGGATGGACTTGGGGGAGGTGGGAGGTGGCTTGTGGGCTGAAACACTGCCTATCGTTCAAGCTGTCAGTGGTGTTCAAGGGGTGAAGGATGCTGTCTCACATTGTTTTGGGCAGTGTTCGAAGGATAGAGAGGAGGCACGAGAGGCAGAGTAAAAGGGACGAAGGAGGCACAGGAGGCAACATCATGTTTGCTGCCTTGCTGTTCACCAACCTCCTCCACCTTGCTGCTGTGGATACCAGCCTCCTCTCCCTCACTGTCGTGCAGATGCTGCCTCTCTGTTGCCGTTGTGATCCATGGTCCTGGTGATGATGTGGCAGGAGTGCAAAAGCCCACATCCCTCAATGAGGGGAGGGCAGGGGTAAGGAGAGGGCTGCAGAATTCAGTGTAGGTGATGCAGGTGATGACTTGACAAACTCACCATGGCGTGCAGAGGGATGGTGGGAGGTGCTTAACCGTGGCAGTGGACCAGGGGATGAGCCGGGCCGAAAATGGCCCGTTGCAACTTGCGATAGCCAACAATTATAACAGTGTTGTAACCGAGTTACACATGTTGCTATTGTATTTTAATCCAAATCTAATATATTACAACGCGTGACAACCGCCCCCTGCCGTTGTTGGCTAACCAAACCGTTGCAACACGTAATAACGCGTGACAACGGCATGCGGAAATCTCCGACATATTACGGCTACGTTGTCCACGGTCGTTCATAAACCTCAGGCTTGAACAGCCAATCTCACTCTGATCATGACTCTTTTCAAACACTTCACCTCTCGCTAAGTGCGATCTCGTTCTGTGGAGTTGAACGGCTATGTCTGCTATTTGAACCGCCGCCTACCAGAAAAGGCAAGGGGATGGGGAGAAGGCGGCAGGCTCGGACGGAATGGTTGATCCGGTCGTTCCCACCATGTCCTGACGATCCGGGGTGCAGGATAATAATTGAGGTAAATATGATCGTGGAACTTGCAGGAGGAGGCCCAATGGGGAGGCGCTAGGAGGGTGGGTACGCAGTCGAGTATTCCGCTGCTTGTTTGACGTTCGGCCTCTGCTGCACTATGTGAAGGAGCGAGAACGCGAGGATGCTGTCGAGCTTGGGTCTTTGCTGATTCGATACCCACGAAGACCCTTGGATTGTGGTGTAATTCGTCTACTGGCGTCGCTGAGAGCGCTACGCGTGAGCGGGGGAAAGATACCATATCTGCATCAAGGAGAGGCAATGGACACCGAACGTGATTATGCAGCCAACGACGGAGGGAAGAAAACCTCTTTTTCTGTCGTCTTCTCTCTTCTATCCGCACACCAGGCCAACCCTCACGCCACAGGTAGAGTCGATCGAGGACTCGCCACACCTCCCCGCCCACTGCCACAACCCCTACGTCAACATAATCATGAAGTCCCACATCTCTGTGCTGGTCTAGTCCACGGCGTCCGTTCTTCTCTTCCACTGGGCTGTGGCGCTGGGAATATTCGATATACGGGGAGGAGGGAGGAGGGGAAGGATGATACGGTGATGAGGAGGGATGAGAATGGCGTTTCGATGCGGAAAAATCAGGGTGAAAGCCCCATTTATTGATCGATTCATTCCTCGTACCCTGGGGTTTTTGCGAGGTCCGATGCGAACTTCAAATATGGGATAACGCTACTTCTTACGTCGAATACTTCGTCGACGATTCGCTCGACTCAAGCGCCAAATCCGACACCGGTGAAGGAGAATTCAAAAATGACTATCGGTCCACCTCCAGCGAGTCGACGACACCATGAAATAAACAATCGATCTGACGTTCGTCTTCCCCTTTGCATTCGACTACGTACAGTGATGCCCGGGTGAAATGACGAGCCCTGCTTTGCCAACACACGCCAATTTGACACGCCAAAACTACCCCAGGATCCGGAGTGAACTGGAGCTTGGCTCGTCGAACTTGTTCATTGATTACCGCCTGTCTGTGGACGGAGTGCCGAAAAAAACCACAGCAACTTGATGTCCTTTCCCGTCCTGGCTTGGGTATCGGTTTTGATCCAGGAGGGCCCAGGGGGAGAGGCGGAGGTTCGAGAAGACGCGGGCAGAACCCGAGAGGTGGATGGATATGGATGTGTGGTCGGATGGGCTTTTGTGGGTCAATTTTGTGGGTCGCTGGGTGTGAGCGGGCAATTTAAAAATGGTGTGTACGTTGTATTGTTATCCGCTATGGATTGCCTATGCCGATACTGATTATCGAAACAAGACTTCTTTGGTATCTATTTGCTTCCACATTCCGCATACTTGCGGGATTTGGAAACCAAGAGTGAGTCGTTCGCACAGTCGTTTCATACGGCGTCTTGGGTCTACTTATTTCGAATTTCGAAAGAAGAGGATTTAGTTGGAACTCAGGGAGTGGATTTCGAACGGCATGCCACGAACAACCAATGGCTCCGTTTTGTTCTTCCCATTCTACGCCGTAATCGTCTCGCTGACGCACCAGCCACGTTGGGCATGTTTCAAACCTTCCCGCCGAACGGATTCTTCCTCTCCAGGTATTATGGATACGGCTGCACGATGAGGGAACCCAATTTAACTCATTCTACTGACTAGATATCAGGTACCGCCGACTCTCCGGTCCCCGTCTGAGAAATTATTTTATTTATTTCCGTTTTCCAGTTCCATCCTCCTCACCTCCTCTCTTCGTCTTGCCCATCGAGCAAAATTCTCTGAATCTGCACTGGGCTCAGAAATGGTCTTTCCCCGACATGGATTATGACTGTATGTGGGTGTGGGGGGTTGGTACTTGGGCGGACGGATAAGTTTCCGTTCGTTAACCACATCGCGCGGTGAGCGAAGGCGATGATGACGGAGGGAGGATGGAAAACGGGTTTTATTACGCTGTGTTGAAGGGGTTGCGGATTGCGGGGCGCGGGTTGCTGGCGGGTGCACGGTGGTTATATGGTCATGATGTGATGTATAACTTCCTCCCCCCTGCTGAGTCTTATTGTCGTTGAGCCGTAGGTTGCCACGATTTTTCACGGTACATCTGGAAGAGGGATATGCATCATGATGTTAATTGATGTATCTCACACTTATATTTGCAACTGGGACTGCGCGTTCATTGTCGTGAATTCCACTCTAAAATTCGCTAGGATGACGGAACAGAGTTTACAAACTCAAATGACGAAGTTCAAACAATTTTTGTCAAAAATTCGTATTCTACAAACCTATATCAATCAATTGCAAATATAGAGAAATTCAATAAATTTATGTTGAAAAAGAGAATTTGAATGTTTTTAACGGTGTCAAAACGCGAAATTTTTCGAAGTCAGTGTCACGCAAGGGGTGTTCCCCTTAAATTGTGTTCGTTACTCCCAGTCCTTTCTATGGTAACTGGATACCACTCAGGGCGTTTCTCACTGGGTCAGATCTTTTGTGATAATTGATCAGCTGAGCGCTGTGATATCGCATAGCCTTCATCGATTTCGGGGTCGTGCCTCGGGTCTGATCTTGACTGACACGAGACTCCTCCTTTTTCAGTATGAGTGACCCAACCTTTAACTGCTTCTCCATGTTTGTTATCTTCTTGACACATACCTTTTTCGACGAAATATACAGGGGGAATTTCCGACTCCAGCCTTGCAAGGTGCTCACGTGCATTTCCGCCCATGCTCAAATTATATCGATCATGATATCGACTGACCCCTTGATTGTATATCGAATGCACAGGCATCTATGTTGGGATCCTAGCATCTTTGCTTATAGACAATTCAAAGTGATCTCGATGGATCAGTGGATCCGGTCTGATTATATTAGATGCGTACACGTGATCCTGTAGATTGTTCGAAAGCCGTTCTTGACAAGTTCTTGAAGTTGTCCGCAGTCCCAAATTGATCCTTGTCATGCTCAGAAGTGCTACCGTCTTGACATTTTAGGAGTCGTGTAAACGTGAGAGAAAACCTTTCATGCAGACTCGTCAGGCGATCCTCCTTTACACTCCGCTACATGTTTGACACCACAACAACAACAAATGATAGATCACCACCTAAATCTTGGGCACGTCGATGGCTGTTGGGGTGAAATTTTAATTACATAATGACATCCATGGCTATGTAATGATCTTCAACTACCAATTGTTTATTACCTATGTACATCTTCCATCATGATCGCTCACATCACATTGGATCACTGTCTCCGAGTCTGGACTCTGGTTGTACCAAGGCCGTACAATGAGGCCATGTGTCACCAAAACGTGCTGGAAATAGAGGGCGAGAACCAGCGTACTGTTAAGTTGCGGTCTGCTTTCTTGGGTGTTCGGCTACAAAACAGGAACGTGATCACCGCATGTTTATGATTATCAGTCTATAAAATTTGTCGGAAATTCCCGAGTGCTAATAAAAGCTCGTTACGGCGCGTTGTGATGTCGGTTCGGAAATTTCCGACATATTAGTCACACGACTCCAGTCTCAGAACGTCTCGAGGGTCCCATCTTCGTTTCACTGTATACCGAAATATCTCTTCTATGTGCCTAAAACACTATCTTTGTCATTGGCGCTGGTAGTTATAGTATCCTCACTCTCGAGATGATCGTTCCTGAGTAGCATCCAGCTTTCGATTGGAACCAGCATCAAGACATGAAGGGAGGAGGTTTTAGGTTCTGCAAAAGAGTCTGGTGTTGCAAATAAGAAGGTGCGAACAAGTTATCATCGCCCCGTGAAGCCATGGATAATTGTAAGTCTGTTCTCAGGCCTCATCTCCAGGGTGGTCAATCCAAAATTACCTTGGGCGCTCAAGATTTATGAAATGCGGTTTATATTTGGAGATTCAGCGCTGGGGAAGTTGGATCATAAGGCATGATGACCTTTTGTTGATGGTTCTGATAAGGCTAAGTAGTGTGATTGGATGCACTTACGGACATCTTCTCTCATGATCGTCGTTTCCAGCTCTGTATAGACAAGGAAGCTATGCAGTTAGAGCGCTAAGGACTTTCCTCCTAAAGTCCGAAACCAGCCGCTATCGCACCATTGAATAGTAGTGACTTTCTTTCATCGCAGAAGACGCGATAGTGATGAAATCAATCTAAGAGGTGAGAGGACATCGTTGAAGGCATATACCGAAGTGTGAATGCTAGATATGGACTTTGATGGGTTAGGATCTGGGTTTTTGTGAAATCCGAGAGGCAGTCCACAGCGGTATACTGTTGAAACTGACCAAGAAACATCGCGAGGGTAGCGCTCACTTCAATTGAGGATGCCATCCAGCCTTGCGAACAACAACTTCGAGAAGTGAACTTTTCATTTTCGTTAAAGGATGTAATTACCTAGGAACCACCTTTGTCAACAGAACCTGTTGAGAATCCAGTGAAACACATCAACAAGGCATTTGATGATCTCGAATTGAGGAAAAGAGCGTAACTGGGCCAGAACAAAGGGTGGAAGAGGGCATCCAAATTCTTGACAGTAAGATTTATGATCTAACTGAATTGGATACATCATTGGAGATGAAGGAAGCTTTGGATGGGACTTGAATGCAATGATGGTCACGGTCTCGAAATTTATAATACTATCTCCGTTCCGAAGTCTAAACATGGACCAGTCAAATACCACTCCTCGTCTACAATGTACTAATTGTCCCCCCCCATTCCCACCTATCCCTTGTCGATTTTTCCTTACTTTGGCGCAATGCCTGACTTGAAACTCCCCGATGATATTCAAAAGGACGATGTGGTCTTGATGAAACTTATGCATTCGCTTGCAGGTATTTATATGTGCGTTTTCCCCAGTCTTTTTCTCTTCATCTTGTTGACTTATCCTCAGGTACGAATGGTTCATATCCCTCGACTTTGAATGGGATTTTATCTCCGGGAAGAAGAGGTTCCGTTGGCCTATGGTCAGCACTGCCACTCTCCTCAATAATCAATTGAATGCAGTAACATCAGAATATAGATATTTTATTTTGCGAACCGATATTTCCTGCTCTTTGCGATGGTTGGAATGTAGGAGAATCTACTTTTCAATGTGAAAATTTATTTATAAACATAGTAGTATCGTCGCATTGGACACAATTGAGTATGTCTGCACAATTCTAATTCCTCTCATATGTCTCATCGCTCCACGAAGAGAGCTCAACTGTCAAGCATTATACACTTTCAATGAGGTACCTCCTGTCAGACTAGCTTTTGAACGCTTGACTGATGAAAATCCCAATTAGCTAACAGGATATGCAGCCATTGTTTGGCGAGCATCAA
>Ga0307517_10008297_pt1 | contig 14920 bp, 6 predicted proteins | sample 23_EM_MG_FD_194515 | JGI IMG/M metagenome (GOLD analysis project Ga0307517, IMG submission 194515) | Populus trichocarpa ectomycorrhiza microbial communities from riparian zone in the Pacific Northwest, United States - 23_EM | ecosystem: Host-associated > Plants > Roots > Unclassified | place... | reverse complement strand
AATTCCAAGTTGAACTGGGTCATCTCTGCATGCTCAACCACTCCATTTTTCACTTTTTTCCAGATAATGTCAGGACACTTGGATCTCTACCTGGAATTTGGTGTAAACATTGTCAGAGTGTTGCTAAAATTTATGCTTCATGTGTTTGATCAAGCCAGATCCTAAATTCCAAGACATTTGTCGCAATATTGTGTTTTCTAGTGGTACATGGGTTTTTTTTTATTGGATGTTTAGAGATTTTTTTTTTAAAAAAAAAAACTGGCTTTCCCGTTAATTGATAGTTCGAGGCTAAACTTCCTTTTCAGACAGCCTTAAAGTCACTCTTTTTTATATTATATTGATATGGTCTATTCAAATTATTAGTTTTAAGATTTAAATGTATAAGATTTCAAAATAAATTTCATCTCCTTAACTATAAAATAAAAATAATTCCCTTCAGGCTTCAGGCAGGTTCATGATGATTTTCTTATATAAAGTAAAAAATGGCTTACGTTCATTTAAGTAGATTGATGCCACGTGCCTGGGATCAGCTAGTTGATTGGTTTTCAAGACAGGCTTATGTAAGTCAATGGCCGGAGAGAGAAATTGCTTATTAGAGTCTTAATTCTTGTTATTTCGTGCTAGGTTCTTCGTTTGTCATTTATTGTTAGGTCTGTTTGTTAAAGTAGTTTTTTAGAAATTATTTTTTAAATTTTAATATGTTCGTTTATTATTAGAAAAATTAGTGAATGAAAAATATATTTTAGTTAAAGAAAAATTTAGTTTGGTTTTCAGGAAAGTGTTTTTTTTTTATTTTGAACGGAAAATACTTTTCAGAAGTATATCATATTATTTGTTGATTATATCAAATTTGTTCTAAAATAATCGAACCAAACCGAAACCGGTTGGTTTGAACCAGTTCCAGTTCGGTTTCGGTTTTTTTAAAATGGTTTGATTACTTTTTTTTGATAAAAATTAAATTAAATCGAAAATGATCACTCCTAGTAGATAGGTTGCCTTCTAGCAAAAATAAAATAAAATGTATTAATATTAGAGCATGAATGGCCCATCTAGGCTTCGAACGGTGAGGAATTTGGTTTTATCCCTAAATATTGTTTGACATTGTAAAAATATTTTTTGTTTATAAAATATCATATTAATGATTTTTTAAATGTTTTTTATAGTTTTGATGCATTAATATTAAGAATAAAAAAATATTATTTTAATATATTTTTAATTCAAAACACTTTTTAAAAAACATGCTCTATTACAATAATACAATGTTAAACACGCTCTAAATTTGTTTTGAAAATAACATAAGGATTATAAATAAAATTCAAAACAATTATTGTCTCGGGACAAAAAAGATAAGGATAATGAAGATAGAGGAAACAAGATAAAAAAAAAACCAAATCAAACTTATATTTGATAGTAACGTGCAAGAGGAAGTGATTGTTTATGTATTTTGTTTGATTATGGTGGAAAAAGACATAAAAATATATAAAAGATCTATTTTATTTTTAATATATATATTGTTGTCAAACTTACATATTTTTTTAAAAAATAATTAGATATTTTCCTTTTATTTTAGTTTATTTTGAGTGTTGAAATTAATAATATTATAATAACCCTAGTTATAAAATCAGGACTAACTTGACTAGTTGATCCGGAGCCTAGAATGGTCCGAGTATAAGAAAAAATAGAGGAAAGATTGACTTGACTTAACCTAGTTAAAAACACAGGTCAACTCAGGATAAAACAATGGTAAAAAACCCATTGATTTTTTTGGAAACAAAATGGTCAAATCAAAGTTGCTTTGAATTTTTTTTTTTTTAAAAAAAAATTGGGTTAGACAAGTTGACTCTCTTGACCAGTGACTTGAACCTTGTCTCATCTCGACTCCTAAGTCAAGTTTTAAAATTACGATAATATTCATTTTTATTTGTTACGTTGACTCAGATCAACCCTCGTTGACTATTTTTTTTTTGTGACATGGACCATGCTCTAGTCAACCCCTGACTTGACCTCCTGATCCATGATTTAGGCTTTGTCTCTGGTTAACCCCCGAATCAAGTTTTTAAACTTTAATAATAATTATTTTTATTCTATGTTGACTCTCCTAACATATAACTTAGGCCTTACCCTAAGTTGACCTCGTGTTAGGTTTTAAAACTATAATAATAACCATTTTTGTCCTTATATTAACTAAAGTCAACGGTCAACTCCACTCATTACCTGATCTTTGTTCTGGGTTAACCCCCGAATCAGGTTTAAAACTACGACAACAACAACTTTTATTTTTATGTCGACTCAAGTCAACCTGGATCAACCCGACTTGTAACCTAGACCTCAACTAGTGACTTTGTAAAGTTGGCTTAAACTCTTAAACCTGCAGTCGATTAAATTATCGACCCAGGCTCAACCCAAAAGCTTAACATCTTAAAATTTAAATGTTGGATAGTGAAATCAATTAATTTAATTTAATTTTAAAATAAAATTCCTTTAGAAAAAATAAATTTAACAAAGACAAAAGAAAAATCGAGGCAAATCGTGTTATTTTCAAAATGATTAAAAAATCCCATAGAAAGTGAAGAAAAAATAACAAAATATTAGAGGATGAAAAAAAAAGAGCAAAGAAACTCGTGTTAACTTCGTAAATCAATGTTAATATCTTAAACTCACAACCGTTAAATTCAAGACTCATACTCAACTAAGAAGCTAAACAGTTGATTAGTTAAATGTTAAAGGATGAAATAATATAAAAAATAAATTTAGAAAAATCTTGCAAGGAAAAAAATACAATAATAATAAAAAAATAAATTTGATAGGAAAAAACTCAAGAATGATGAAATTGAAAAAACCATATAAAATAAAATAAATAGTAATAAAAAGAATGAGAACCAAATATGATAGATGAAAATATCTATTGGGGGTGAAACTGAAAAAAATCATTAACTTCATAAATTATTATAAATAAACAAAACTACAATAAATAGAACAATGATGAAATTTTGAGGACAACAAACTTCAAGGGTTAATTTGAATTTTTTCAAGATTAGCATGAAAATCGAGTAGGGGAGAGGAATTGATAATAGTTATGTCATATGTGCTGCCTGTACGTGGAAGAGACGTTGAGAAACTTCAATCGCCACCCTATAAGCAAGGTTTTGAGCACAAGATGACATCACACGCGTTGTCCAAACCCGCTAGATACTTTTCACATGCATCTAGATCTTTTTTTGTTTATTTATAAAATTATCATGCTGCTCGTAACGATACCAAACAACTATCAAATAACTAAATGTAAAAGACAAATTAGAGGCAAAGGTTTTTACATTCCAAGAGTAATGTTGTAATTTAATTGTTTAAAAATTAAATCAAAGACTAAAAAACCCTTGATCAAAATTTAATATGTGTTTTGATGTAAAGGATGATAAAATAATTATATATTGTGTAAATAAAAATGCAAAAAAAAATCTAACCTCGTTCTTTCGTGTAATAACTAATGGGTACTACACAAAATGCCTCCCAGGCCTTAAAACAAAGCCAACTAATTTTGCCAATCAAGGGCAAAATCATAGTTTCATCGTGTAATACATACAGCAAAATACTAATCTCTTTTAACTTTTGTTATAATTAGTTAAAAAGAAAAAAAATTACAATTGCCGATGGGAAAATCTAGGTAAAAAACCAGTGAGGATTAATCAACATCCACTTTTCTGGTAAAGTAGAAGTAGACTAGTAGTTAATTAGCATTAATCGCAGTGAAAAACGGATAAAAAAGAAAAAAAAATGGATAATTCAAATTGACTGTTCATGTAAAATACTGCTTACTAGCAAAGCCTTCAGTACCCTTTCACTGTTTTTTTAGTCAATAGAATCCGAGTTTTCACTTTCTCAGACACCAAACAGACAACAAAAAGAAAAAGAAGATGAAAACAAGAACAGTAACTAATAGCATAACTAACATCAATTAGCAAAAAAAAAAACTAAATGTCAAATTAAATTTGTGGGTTTATCCCACTCCACTTTTTTGCCATTTCTTTATTCTCTCTCTTCAGTCTTCCCTTGAGCTCCATAAAATAAAATAAAATAAAATAAAATAAAAGCACTACTCCTCACTTGAGAGAGGAAAAAAAAAGTAGCAAAAAGCTTTTGGTCTCTCTCTTGCACATAGAAACTTCAATAATCAGATGAATATATATATAATGCTTTCCTAAATTTTCTCTCACGTTCTCTCTCTATCCAAATAGACACTTAGTTTTATCTTCAAGCTCAAAAATCACTGGACTTCACTCTTTTTTCTCCTATTTTTTATCAGATTGGTTAAGTATTCACCCCATTTATTGTTATTAACTTCAAATTGAAGTTACTCTGAAGTGAAAGAATTTCTGTGAGTTTTGGACCTGATTGAGCTGGTGATTCAGCGAGTGAGTGATCTTGATGGTCGAGTTGAGTTGGCTGTGAGTGTGGATTTCTGTTGTTCTTAGGGTTTTCAATTGAATTGGATGGAAGGGTTTGGTTTTTTTGAAAATGGTTAATTTGAAATACTAGATTCTTTTTTTTTTTTTTGGGTTTTTATTGTTGGGGATTTAATGTTAAGGGGTGATAGAATGGCTTCGGATCTTGGTAGAACTGGACCTGTTGAAAGAGACATCGAACAGGTATTTCTTCTAATTTCATTTTTTTTGTGTTTATTTTTTATTCTGTTATCGTTTAGTTGAGTTTATTTAGATGATTAAGTTGATTTATGAAAATTAATGGTTTCACAGAATTTTTCGTGGGATTAAGTGAAATGCTGATTGTATGTCGACAGTTTCTGGGTCATGGTTAGATAAGGCTTTGTTTGCTTTGTTATATGATTCTAAATGGCTTTGTCAGTGTTGAGGAGAGGGTTTAGAATCCGAATGGTTAAACAACTGTGGGCTGGAATGGTGGTGTTACTCTAGATTTTTCTGCTAAGAAATGCTTTGTTGTTGAGAACTTAATGAAAGGATGAAGGAACAAGGTATTGGTGGTGGTGGAGTGAGTAGGAAATTAAGAAATGTATGGGTGTTGAAATTAGGACAGGGAGAAGTCAATGTAAATTATGAGGACATTTATCAGAAGATAATTAGTTGACATTGAAGTGAAGAACTTGAATTTCTCATCTCCAGTCCAATCCTAGGTCCTCTTGTAATTTTTTCTTTTGGTATTATAGATGTGATCAGGTTAAGTGTGGTGTGGAAATATATGTCCTCGGAGAGTAATCCAGGTTGGGTTCAAATCTGTTAATCATCTTTATTCAGGCAATAAAGGAAAAAAAATAATTGATATCCTGAATTTATGCTGGTGCTTTTATATTGATTGAGAAGGCTGACTGGCTAGATTGAATCTCTTGCAAAATGAGTTACTACACTAAGACTTAGATTTGACATCTTCCCAGATGGTTTGCTGTGCTGTGCTTTTAGTCTCTTTTTTCTCTCTCTCTAAATTTTTGAAAGGATTGTGAAGTGCATTTTTGTTAGACATACTGTTCATTTTCACCCTCCAACCTTATTCAAATCTGTATGAATCTCTTTGGATTTTTTTTAGCCATTTGAATATGGCATTTACCATTTCACTTTCATTTAGCTTTCTGCTTAAGAATGTGCCGAATATGCATAAGTTAGGTTCTTGAATGATCTTTACAACAGGCCATCACAGCTTTAAAGAAAGGGGCTTACTTGCTCAAGTATGGAAGAAGGGGAAAGCCAAAGTTCTGTCCATTCCGTCTTTCCAATGTAAGTTTGGTCCAAGTTTTTTTTACTGATATTTGTCTCTTAATACATGCAACCCCCCCTCTCATTAACATCATTGCTTTAGTCTGACAATCAGCTCAACAAAAACTAAACCTCCATTATATTGTCCGTGCAAGAAATTTGTAATGTAAGTTAATTTATTTATGAGGTCGGCCCAGTTGGGCAGGGGATTAGGTTTTCTTGAAAGGTGCTGGTACATCTTTGTCTTCAACAATTTAATCTTTTTTTTTTCCCTTTTTTTTCATTTAGGGCGCACCCAGCATGTTCTGATGCATATTGGTCTTTGCCTTATTTTTTAATTAGATTCTTCCTACTAGAAATTCTAAATGGTTGAATGTGCATTGCTTTCAGGACGAGTCTGTTTTGATATGGTTCTCTGGGAAAGAGGAGAAACATCTCAGACTAAGTCATGTATCTAAAATCATATCCGGGCAGCGAACAGTAAGTTCTTGGTTTGAAATTATTGTGGTTTACTTAGATACTCTTCCTTGAATTTGACGTTATTTATAGACTGCAGCTACATGCAGGCTTATAATTTTTAGAGCTACCTGTGAATCTAATGTTGTTACTCCTGCTTCTCTCTCTTTTCTTCCTTTGAAACCCCTTTGATTTAATTAGAGCATTATTAGAATGTTTAGGGAACTTTCTAAATGCAATATTACTTGTTGTCAAGAACTTATCCTGGTTGACATTGAGCTGGCTATGGTGCTCCAATAATAAACTTTTGCATCTTTAATCCACATAAACAAATGCTCACTCAGAGTAATTTTTTTTCTAATTTTTCATTGAATTTGTCCATAAAACACCATATCCGAGTGCTGGTCCAAATAAAATGGAGTCCCATTAGGGTGATCTGCAAGTGGCCCCAACTTCCACTATATCTGCCTGAAATAACCTTGAGGTTAAGGCACGCGCTTCATGGTTCAGGATTCTTGCCATTGCACCAGAGAAGAAGCCCCATTTGCTATATTTTGAAAAACTAGTGGCCCCATTAAGTATTCTCCTTTCTAACTTTCTCCCCACTTGATGCACCACAACCAGTCAGCTATGCTTTTCAACCAGGATCATCTGTTGCAGTATCATGACAATTCCTTCTTCAAATTTTATTCCCATGCAATTGTTTGTGTTAGAATAGTTTGTTTCCAAATTTCATATGTGCCATCATGAATCCACAAAAGAATTCCTCCTTATGTTTTGTACTGATTAACATGGTCCAATTTTTCCAGCCAATCTTTCAAAGGTATCCACGCCCTGAGAAGGAGTATCAGTCGTTTTCTCTTATTTACAATGACAGATCACTGGATTTGGTAAGAATTTGTTTGCTGTTGTCATTCTCTTCTATTTATGAGTTAATTTCTACTCCTATTTATCCATTTGATTGTTTCCATGACTTACGTGTCATGACAGGTAGGAACAGTTTTAAACAGCCTTTTAGTTTTGAATTTATTGTAAATCTGATGATGTGATCTTTCTTACCAGATTTGCAAGGATAAAGACGAAGCTGAGGTATGGTTTAGTGGTTTAAAAGCATTAATTTCACGCAGTCATCACCAAAAATGGAGAACGGAATCAAGGAGTGATGGAATTCCATCTGAGGCAAACAGCCCTAGGACGTATACTCGCAGAAGCTCCCCTCTGAATTCTCCATTTGGTAGTAATGACGGTTCGCAGAAGGTACACTTCTCTACTCTACATCTTCCCTGTGCACACCCACCTTCAATTTGTTGATGACGCAAGGGATTTTCTTTACCTTCATTCAGGATGCGGATCACCATCGCCTTCATAGTCCATACGAAAGTCCCCCCAAGAATGGTTTGGATAAAGCATTTTCTGATGTGGTATTATATGCTGTTCCCCCAAAAGGTTTTTTCCCTTCAGACTCTGCTAGTGGTTCAGTACATTCTTTATCATCTGGAGGCTCGGACAGTGTACATGGTCATATGAAGGCAATGGCAGTGGATGCTTTTAGAGTTAGCCTATCAAGTGCTGTTAGCTCATTGAGCCAAGGTTCTGGTCATGATGATGGTGGTGCGTTGGGGGATGTTTTCATTTGGGGTGAAGGAATGGGGGATGGTGTGCTAGGCGGTGGAACTCATAGAGCTGGAAGTTATTTTGGTGTAAAAATGGATTCTTTGTTTCCTAAAGCTCTGGAATCTGCAGTTGTACTTGATGTCCAGAACATTGCCTGTGGTGGACAACATGCAGCCTTAGTGACCAAGCAGGGAGAGATTTTCTCCTGGGGTGAGGAATCTGGGGGCAGGCTTGGGCATGGTGTAGATTCTGATGTTATGCATCCCAAACTTATCGATGCCCTCAGCAATACAAATATTGAGCTTGTAGCATGTGGGGAGTACCACACATGTGCTGTAACACTTTCTGGTGATCTGTACACATGGGGTGATGGAACTTATAATTTTGGTCTTTTAGGACATGGAAACGAGGTAAGTCACTGGGTTCCAAAAAGAGTGAATGGACCCTTGGAAGGCATACATGTCTCTTCCATCTCTTGTGGACCCTGGCATACTGCAGTGGTGACCTCTGCTGGGCAACTATTCACTTTCGGTGATGGCACATTTGGTGTTCTGGGTCATGGAGATCGAAAAAGCATTTCATTACCAAAGGAAGTGGAATCGCTCAAGGGGCTCCGCACTGTCCAAGCTGCCTGTGGTGTTTGGCATACTGCTGCAGTCATAGAAGTTATGGTTGGAAATTCAAGTTCCAGCAATTGCTCTTCAGGGAAACTGTTTACCTGGGGAGATGGAGATAAAGGTCGACTTGGGCATGGTGACAAGGAAGCAAAGTTGGTTCCTACATGTGTTGCTGCTCTTGTTGAGCCCAATTTTTGCCAAGTTGCATGTGGACATAGTCTGACAGTTGCACGAACCACCTCTGGCCATGTGTATACAATGGGCAGTCCTGTTTATGGTCAGTTGGGCAATCCACTAGCTGATGGAAAGCTCCCAACTCGTGTTGAAGGAAAACTCTCCAAGAGTTTTGTTGAGGAAATTGCTTGTGGGGCTTATCATGTTGCAGTCTTAACTTCAAAAACTGAAGTTTACACCTGGGGCAAGGGAGCAAATGGAAGACTAGGTCACGGAGATACAGATGATAGAAATTCCCCATCATTGGTGGAGGCCCTGAAAGACAAACAAGTAAAAAGTATTGCTTGTGGTACTAGTTTTACTGCAGCTATCTGCCTTCATAAGTGGGTCTCTGGTGTTGATCAGTCTATGTGTTCTGGCTGCCGCCTACCATTTAACTTCAAAAGGAAGCGGCATAATTGTTATAATTGTGGACTAGTTTATTGCCATTCATGCAGCAGCAAGAAGTCTCTCAAGGCTTCAATGGCACCAAATCCAAACAAAGCTTACCGTGTCTGTGATAATTGCTATAACAAACTAAGAAAAGCAATTGAGACTGATGCTTCTTCTCAATCTTCTGTGAGTAGGAGAGGCAGTGTCAATCAAGGGCCGCGCGAGTTTATTGATGAAGATGAGAAGTTGGACTTCAGGTCTCGTGCACAACTAGCTAGATTTTCATCAATGGAATCCTTGAAGCAAGCAGAAAGCCGATCTAAGAGAAACAAAAAACTTGAATTCAATAGCAGCAGGGTGTCACCTGTTCCAAATGGAGGCTCCCAGTGGGGAGCGCTTAATATTTCTAAATCTTTTAATCCTATGTTTGGTTCATCAAAGAAGTTTTTTTCTGCTTCTGTTCCTGGATCAAGAATTGTTTCTCGAGCAACATCACCAATATCTAGACGACCTAGCCCCCCTCGATCAACAACGCCGACCCCAACTCTGGGTGGACTTACCTCACCAAAAATTGTTGTGGATGATGCTAAAAGGAACTATGAGAGCCTTAACCAAGAGGTTATTAAATTAAGAGCACAGGTATGTACTTTCGTTCTTTTCAATCACATATCCATGTAATTTAGTTAATTACTAGGACTTTTCTTCTATTTTTCCTTCGAAATTTGTTGAAGCATTCTGAAAGTGTATGAAAGGACATATGACAAAGTGCACTAGTTTCAGTATAACCTTTTTATTTATGGTTTGTGCTAACCATATGTACTAGATACTGTTTGAAAACACAAAGGACTGCGAGTTTCAGTTTTATATTTTTCTCAATAGCTGATGATCATCAAAATGGCACAACTTTTTTAGTTAAGCATACTCTGTTTACTGCATTCATTTTCTGCCCGGCTCTGTATTGCTGAACCTCAAATCCTCATCCAACTTTATGCCATTGTGTAGTGAATAACTTGGCTATGTGTTCTTTATCACTGGTGAAGGCCAAGAAAGACAAACAAGTAACATGAAATGCTAGTGGTTTTAATTTCACCGCAGCTACCTGCCTGTATAAGTGATCTCTGATGTCGATCAGTCTATGTTTCTGGAAGCTACCTGCCATTTGATTTCAAAAGGAAACGTAGTATATAATTGCAGACTAGTTTATGGTCATTCATACAACAGGCATGACAGGGATTGACTTGGTTGTTTCTGACTAGACTATCAGCCGTTAAAATTTAACATCCTAATTATGATATTTTGGCATTTCAGCCTAAGAGCACCTAAGATTAAAACCTCTGGTATTTCAGTGTTTTCATTTGCTTGGTTGTTTTGCTTGTTCGTTATTATACCTTATTGAATTGGTCTCTCAGGTGGAAAGTCTTACTCGAAAAGCCCAGCTTCAAGAAGTTGAGCTGGAAAGAACAACCATGCAGCTGAAGGAAGCAATAGCCATTGCAGGAGAAGAGACTGCAAAATGCAAAGCAGCAAAAGAAGTGATCAAGTCTCTTACTGCACAAGTAAGATGGATTTCATCTTCATCAGTATGATTGACTATGGATTGCTTAAACATACCTAGATTTTCTTTTACTTGGTTTATGCTCTCTTTGTTGTTTTTAATCGGGTTTTCTCATTTCCTAGTTGTAGAAATTAACCGTTCTTTATAGGAGCTCGTGGAATGCAACTTTGAACTCGTGAAAATGCAGATAAATGCTGTTTTGAAAATATCGATTTGAAAATTGAATACTTGCATGCTTTGCTTTATCATAACTAGCATGAAAATAATTGTCTATTTTACTTGCAACAAGAAGTAGTTTACCAATGCTTAGTTGGATAGTCGCTAATCATGCCCGCTTGTAGCAACTTTATGTTAATGATGCATCTTTTGCTGATGATTAATTTTGTTTTATATGCTTAATAGTTAAAAGACATGGCTGAAAGACTACCTGTGGGAATGGGCCGAAGCATCAAATCACCTTTGTTTACTTCATTTGGATCCAGTCCTACTTCCAATGATGTTTGTACTATTGACCGTTTGAATGGTCAAATCACATGCGAAGAACCAGACACGAATGGATTGCATAACCAGTTGCTTTTGAATGGTTCAAGCATCACCAGCAACCGCATTGCAGGTCACAACAAACAAGGCCATTTGGAAGCAACAACAAAAAATGGAAGCAGAACCAAAGAAGGTGAATCGCGACATGAAGCTGAATGGGTTGAGCAAGATGAGCCCGGTGTATATATAACACTCACCTCCCAACCTGGAGGTATCAAGGATCTTAAGCGAGTGCGCTTCAGGTACGTTGTTCTCAGTCCAGGTTGGCTATCCAAATCTTACCCAAATGTCTCTGATCAATTAGTTTGTATAGTCAGTGGCTACATGCCCAGGCTCACACTTCTAATAGCATATTGCCCATTTGTCTCTATTACATTCTAACTTGCCATAAAGCAGGTTCTTGTTTTAGTGCGGTTGCTTAATTCAGCTTCCGCCTTCAACTTGAAAACAACTTTGATAGCAGTCTCATCCCACAATTGAGTTGTGATGGAAAGACATTAGACAAGTTTTGGTCGTATCAACCTTGCATTCTTTTCTTGCATATGCCATGGAACAAATCTGGAGGTCCCTTCATGTTTTTTTTTTGATAAAAATCATAACCATACAGTTTCCCGGTAATTTGTGACATCTTAATTGAGTTCTAGAAATGAATTCGATCATGGTTCCAGTGGTGCAGTTTTAAATTTTGATCAAATTTATAAATGCAGTCGAAAGCGGTTCAGTGAGAAACAAGCAGAACAATGGTGGGCAGAAAATAGGGCAAGGGTATATGAACAGTACAATGTGCGTATGATTGACAAGTCAAGTGTTGGTGTTGGGAGTGAGGATTTGACTCATTAGCATGCACAAACAATCTCTGTAGATGAAACCCAGATTGTTTTCCAGTTCTGCACTTCACTTAAAGGATGGGCATCTCCACGCTAATTAGATCTGTCTTCCATCCTTCTAATGAGTTTAGAAAAGCAAGCAGCAAGTATTGGTGTAAGAGGGAGCTCTTGAAAAGTTTATTTCTGTCTTTTTTTTTACAGTCCTTTTCCACTGTGTTTTGAATTTTTTCATGTTTCCAATTTTTTCCCAATATGTACGTTGTTTGGGGAGTTGACGTTGAGAAATGTAAATTCTTAGTAGGTTGCTGCTCATGTTTAAGAAAAAAAGCAGATGCCATGTAAATTCATAAGAGAACGTACTACAGAAATTTTCTTTCAACTGGTTCATGAATTCAGCTCAGGTTTGTTGCTAGTAGATGCCATGCACATTCATATATGAATGTCTCTTCAGATTTGTCTTATTTTAGTTCAAGTTTCTAAGAATCTAAGATCATGATTTATTGTAAGTCTCAAGTATATCACTAATGAAATTGATGAAACTCTTTGCAATTCATCCTAAATTTGAGTTTGAGCTTCTGGGCACGCTTATCCTTTTTATTATTTTGTTATTTTCTTATTAAACTTTGTTACCCACTCTTCAGTTTTATCCAAGAAAGGTCCGTCCGATGACCACCAATCATCCCTGGAAATTGCCGTTAGCCATCTTTACTGGCAATAAATGGAGATCTTCGCGGACCTTTCCATCTTTCTATTCTAATGCAAGAAAACTAGAATTTCCATGTTCATTCCAGAAAAGATGTGTAATAACACGCTCCGTAAGAGGATTGTGAGTTGCATCTGTATTCTGCACTGTCAATTGAGGTAAAAAAAAGTGACCCGGAAAAGAAAAGGGATTGATTGCTTCATTAAAATGCAGGCTTACATAGCGACCGTATGGTGCTCTTATATACGAATGGTCAGGATCTTACAGGCGAGGATTTGTTGCCATTAAGTTTTACCCAAATCTAACCCGAACCCAAAAAAAAGATCTAAAAATTTCATACCCTTCGAGTTAGTCGGTATTAGTATACATTATCATCCCTACTTTTAATCACAAAAATAGCTTTTACACTGGAGCTGTAGAGCATCATTATTCTATATCCCAACACTTCTGTTTTTCTTTCTTTAAAAATAAAAAATAGGATTCGAAAGAGAAAGACAGTAGAACGCAGTAATGTTAATTTTGGATGATATTTTTAAGAGAGGAGATGTTACCTCAGAACTTTCAATTTCTAAGGTGGTATGGGTCTGCTAAGGTGCTTGTGAGAGACATTGAATACAGCAAGGAAATTAAGTTGCACCGGCCATTCGTTTAGGAATCCCTCCTGGGAGATTGTTTCGAGAAAGGTCCAATGATTCGAGCTGTGGAATACCTCCTTCAAATTTGTTGAATGGAAGATCAATGGCCATGAAGAAATCTAAGATATTGCCAAACTCTTTATCTGTACCTTTGTTTGTCGTTGAGATCTTGTACGTATATGCTGATTGATTTGCTTCTGCGCTGTCTTCGTTTCTATCCAATTGAGGATGCAGTGAGTTGGCAACAGACCAGAAAAATTATTTCGAGAAAGGTTAATGATGTGCAACTTCTGAAACTCAACCCTGTTTCGTCACACTTCAGTATTATTACGCCATGGAACTGGTTACATCTCGAGAGAGGAGAACCTTCAGATTCGGAAGTGCTCCTAACCAGGAAGGAAAAACATCATTGATCCGATTGTTTCCAAGATCTTTAAACTTTACCCGTTGTTATCGTATAATAATTATAAAAACAGATTTGAAATGTTTATTGTACGTACCTATCGTTATATTATTATTTTCTCTTTCTAATACATCCCCGATAAAATTATCAAAAAATATATAATTATTTTATTTTTTTATCAATTCAAAAGTCTAGACTAATGAGTTATATATCCATCTTACATGCAAACACCTCTCTTTTCTCATTACTTTTCAACATGAGATAGTTTTTCTCTCGTATATACACCTAACAAATCTCCTCTTATATATAAATGTCTGGAATATTTGAACATAATATCCAGAACTTGGAGCTTAGCTCCCATGCTCACTGATCATGAGAACCAGACAGAGTGACGACAGCCCACCCACAATCATCACTCATCCAAAACCAAACCCTTACCTCTGATACCAGTTTGTTAGGGAGTTGTATAGGTTCGGGAAGATGCATTTGCCTCCATGTTTATACTGGCCTGCATGCAAGCACAGAAGCTCACATAGAAAGATAGAAACCACCTGTATATAATCCAAAAACCTAGAGCAGTGCGTTATAGATTCATTTTATACATAGGCATCTCTTTCTTTTTTTTTCATTCTTTTTCAATGTTGGATAGCTACCATTCATATATATGTTCACCCAGAATTTAATAAACAAAAAAGAAGAAGATAAAGATGTGTCTAGAGATCGCTAATTAATGTGTTTAACTCTTTGTTGAAATATTTTACTTGACAAAAAAAACACACCTTAATTATTTAAAAATATCTCATATATTAAAAACGCTTTGTTGAGAAGTACTAAATTAATGTATTGAGTTATTTTTTTTTTTAAAAAGCCAGCACTGATATATAAAATCAACCTTCTATATAATTATTAATTAGAAAGATACTAGCATTCACACACACACACACACACAATATTTTAAAAAATAAGTTAATCTCTATTTTTCATGATATATCTCATTTATGCATATCACAAAAATATTTTAAAAATAAATTACAATAATTTCTCACTATCAGTAAAGATACTTAAGTATAGTTCCAAGATGTTCATTACAAAGCTCGCTTGTTTTTTTAATCATGACAACCTTTTCTTACTAAATAATTGTTGATATTAAGTAGCATAAATCCTAATTGCTTGGATAGTGAAAAACCTTTGTTCTTAAGGATATAGTTGATAACTAGCTGGTAAGAATGGTAAATGCATGGTTG
>Ga0307517_10008296_pt1 | contig 14921 bp, 11 predicted proteins | sample 23_EM_MG_FD_194515 | JGI IMG/M metagenome (GOLD analysis project Ga0307517, IMG submission 194515) | Populus trichocarpa ectomycorrhiza microbial communities from riparian zone in the Pacific Northwest, United States - 23_EM | ecosystem: Host-associated > Plants > Roots > Unclassified | place... | reverse complement strand
AAAAATATATAAAAAAAGTATGAATTTATCTTTTAAGTTTTATTCTGAATATATATATATATGTATGTTTTTACTTGTTTTTTTTATTTTTTTTACATGTTATTAGCACGATTACTCTAATTAATTTATATTGAAATCTTGGCATGCATGAACTCCTATGTTACGTAGCTTGTATAAATTTCAATATTTTTTCTTTTCATTATTTTTCATACTTTATGAAATATATTTGGTTTTGTAACTTATTTTAACAAAATTTATTTCCTTTTTATTCATCAAGATTTAAAGTTCCTAAAGAACTTGTAAGTTCCTGAAGACTTAAATAAATTAAATACAGTTCTTGAAGAACTAGTATTTATAAAGAACTAAATAAATAGCAATTTTTAAATATTGTTTTTCTTTCCTGAATATTCATGATTTTATTTAATAGATTTTTTTTTTCTGGAAGCTATGAATCTTGGAGAGACCATCAAAGAAGAAAATAACGCATCCTTGCAGGATCGTGCAAAAGCAATAATTTTTATTCACCACCATCTCTATGAAGGATTAAAAGTTGAATATCTCAGAGTAACAAATTCTCTTATTTTGTGATAAAATCTAAAGGAAAGATATGACTACCAAATTTTTCCATACTTCCTTAAGCTCGTTATGATTGGTTGTACCTGAGGTCACAAGATTTTAAATCGGTTAGTGAATATAATTATGTTTTTTAAAAAATTACCTCACAACTAAAATTATGTGGTGAAAATATCACAGAAGACCAAATGTTAGAGAAAACACTCTCTACTTTTCATGCCTCAAATATTATCCCGCAACAACAATATAGAGAATGTAATTTCAAGAGGTACTTTAAACTATTTTCATGTCTTCTTGTGGCTGTACAAAATAATGAGCCTTGAAAATTTAACAAATTTATTTACAAAGTCTTTACCAACCTTAATTTTCAAGAAGCTTGTCCATAATATTGGAATACATCATCTTAAATATTTATCATAAAACATGTACTTTTAAAGTGAAGTCAATACAAATTGTATTCTTTTTTCTTTGCTTAGATTTTTCCCATTAGGTTTTACTTTGAAATGTTTTAAAGAGGCAATTTGATATTTTTATAAATCCTGAAGTATTCAAATATGGATCTAAAAGTATTTATATAAAACTATATATTGAATTATGAAGTATTCAGAAATTACACAAGAATGTTATACTCTTTTTCCTTAACTTAGGTTTTTTCCGTCGAGTTTTTTTTTTTCAAGATTTTAATGAGATATAGTTTTAGTATATGGTCATTCCAGGGAAGTGTCTTTTAATGTTTATATTGAATGCCTATTAGAATCTCTTAAACTTCATGACTTTTGGGTTTAATCTCTTGATTTTTCATGATACTTGAGTTTTCTAATATCCTTTAATGTTCTCATTTTCTTCTTTTATAAATAGACTACTTGTCTTATATTATAAGGATTAAAAAATATATAAATATATGAATTTTTCTTTTAAGTTTTACTCTGAATACATGTTCTTACTTATTCTTTATTTTTTTTTATCATGAATATATTTTTTTCCAATTTTTATTAATGACAAAAAAACTTAAAATTAGAATAAAAAATTATATATTCTCTATGATCAATTACCGAAAAAAATAATTATAAATACAAATAAAAAGAGAAAATAAATTATAAATGAGAAAAAGCATAGAATTAAATCTCTCTCTCTCTATATTTCTTTATTAATAATTCATTCATATAAAACACTAATGCATGAGTCGAGAACCATCCAAAATCGATCAATTTTATTTTTAATGGTTTTAGTTTATTTTGTTTTATTTTGAGCTTTGATGGGGATATGCGGGGGAAACTTTAATCAATTTTTTCAGTTTTCTCAAAATACTTATAGAATAAGTTCTATTTTTTTATTAATTAATTTTAAGATTTTTTAAATTTTATATTCAAATTTAATATACCTCTTTTTTTCATCATTAGTAAATATCAGGGGTACTAATATCAGGGGTGTTATGGAATTTTTAATAGATGATTAGATTTTAAAAAAATATCACTAACAGAAGGATTCATGAAAGAATTTTCTTATCAAGACTACCTCTATTATATAATTACTCGCTTAAATTGTTTTCCTTAAATTACCATTGGAGACATGGATGGTGCATGCATGTTAATTAAAGTGATTAGATTTAGTGATTATGGATAAAATTCAAGCTAGATTAACTCGAGTTAATTAATAATTTTAAAATAATTATTAATTTTTTAAAAAATATAACAAGTTTAACTCTAAATTTTAATAAAATTTTACTCTAGATCCACCAGATCAAGTCAAGTCTTTTTACAATATAATTACAAATTAATTCCTTAACTCAATTTTTTCTGACCTAACCAGTCTACACGTATGGCGATAAATAAGTGTATGGCTCTAGAACATAATGCCGTATCCTTTTCTTTGTGATGTGAAAACACCACCCACCTAAGGAAGAATCAAATTCGTATTATGTGGACATCGACCATTCCATGGGGTCCATTGGGTGGAGAAATAGACTTAGTTAATTCATCCCACCAATCAAGCTAAATTAAGCTCGTCTTATGAGATATGTTGGGGCACTTAATTACATTCTATGGGTTTTTTTTTTTTTTAATTGATAGGTAAAATGATTTGTTGACATTAGAGTTTCCAAGCAGTCAAAGGGATATGAATAGAAAGGACAAATTTTCAATTAAACTCTTATTTGGGAGTGCGGTTCAAATAAAAATTGATAAGAATTTAATTATTTTGGTTTAAATTTTTTTTTTTAATGTTTCAGATTATTTTAATGTGGTGATATCAAAAATAAATTTTAAAAAAATAAAAAAAATTATTTTAATGTATTTCTGAGCAAAAAGTACTTTAAAAAACATCTGTTATCACACTTTCAAAGACCCCCTTGTAAGACGAGGGTTAACGGGGAAATGCCCAAAAAATGAAGGAGTTGATTGGGAATTATATTGGGGACCTAATTGAGAATTGGGGGATAGTTGAGGGATAAATATTTACTTTTTCCCAAAGTAATCATTAGAAGAATGACATGAATTCAAAGCATCATGTGGGATGTTCATAACTATTTTTCTAAATCTATCACACAAAACAAACCCTTGGGAGCCGAAAAGGGTGCTGCTTTTTTTAGTCCAATCTTCTAACCATTCACATGTTGAGAAAAAGGCTTTCTTGGTATAATTGCACTTAATCTAACCCAGGAGCCATATGAATTGTCAACGTATAGAAGTCCACCACTTTGTTAGGCTGTCCTCATTTGCCAATTCATAGATAATCCAGTGACCAAAATTGAAAGTATTTTGCGAACGCACGTTTTACTTTGACCAAAGAGCCACACCCCTCGCCTATTGTCCACCTGAGACTTGGTCTGATCCAGCTCGAGCCAGGTTTAAGAAAAATAGCGTAAGAATTGACCCGATTAATTTTGATGATCTGATTTTCAGGTTTGATAACTTTAAAGTTTACTCTTGTAGGCCATAACCCGTTTCTCACCGTGATATATTGAGATGGGGAAAAGGGAAAAGTAAAGAAAAAAACAGAGGTGAGCAAGAATTTTAAACGGGGAAGTTTCCGTGGTCACATCTACGTAAGTGTTTTTTTTTCCTCTTTGTATTGTTATGGAAGACATTTTCTACGCTGCCAGGGGTAAACCAATGCTTAAGTAAATACTGTTTCAAATTCCTTAAGAACATAAGAAATGGTTGGCTTCAAGCTAAAAGTTAGTGGTGTGCACTCTCTTTGCTTACATAAAGCTTGTTGCTATCCTGTTACAGGGCTTAAAAGTTAAGCGATGTTAACTTCTGCTCGTAGACTATTCAACTTGATACAATATAGCTAGTCTACCAACTCTGAATCCATTTCTTGCAAAACCAACTGCGTTTCCATTTCTTAACAAAACTGCATTGAAGGTTTAATTTTTGGTCTAGCGTAAGGTGATTCTAGTTCCAAGTTCTATATCTTTTAGCAGCTTGCATCTTTCTCTATCAGAAACACAGACAGCTGAAAAATATGGGAAAACCTAGACCAGTATGTGCTTTGGTTTGTCTTCTCTTTCTCTGGGGCCAAGGCATGTTGATGACTAAGGTGGAGGCCACTAGCAGTGTAAGTAATCCCTTCAAGAATCTGCAACAAATGTTTTCAAATGGAAAGAGGAACGAACTTCATCCATAATCTTTTGTGTTATTCAAACAGGTTCATATTGTTTATCTAGGTGGGAAGCAGCATGATGATCATATTCTAACAACAAATTCACATCATGATATGCTTGCTAGTGTTGTGGGGAGGTACGGTAAACTTTATCAGGATAGTTGAGAATCAGAATCATAGTCAACTGCTTGTTTTTTACAAGTCAATTTTAATCTGCAGCAAGGAAATGGCAACAGAATTAATGGTGTACAGCTACAAACATGGCTTCTCAGGGTTTGCAGCCAAGCTTACAGAGTCTCAGGCTCAAAAGGTTTCTGGTAGTTGCTCAAACAAACATTACTTTTTGTTTCATGCATTCATGTTTCCCCACTTTATTTTGATGCAATCAAGACTGTCACGATTATGTTCAAGTGCTGGCAAGCCATAAATTGTCATTTGTTCTGTCATGCCTATGTTTTGATACACTGAACCTCCTCAGAATTGCCTGGCGTTATTCGAGTTATACCAAACAGCCTTCACAGGCTACAAACAACTAGGAGTTGGGATTTCCTAGGCCTGTCTTCTCATTCTCCTGTCAATACTCTTCATAAAAGCAACATGGGTGATGGGGTTATCATAGGTGTCCTTGACACAGGTGATTCTCTCTAATGTTTCTTAATTTCTCTATCATGTGTTCATAAAAAGAATTCTGAAAAGTAACCTCGTGAATCAGGAATATGGCCCGAGTCTAAAGCTTTCAGTGATAAAGGACTTGGACCAATCCCATCCCACTGGAAAGGTGTTTGTGAATCTGGAACGGGGTTTGAGGCTAAAAACCATTGTAACAGGAAAATTATTGGAGCCCGTTGGTTTGTTGATGGATTTCTTGCTGAATATGGTCAGCTATTGAATACATCTGAAAACCGGGAGTTCTTTTCCCCTAGAGATGCAAATGGGCATGGGACTCACACAGCTAGCACTGCTGCTGGTAATTTTGTTGACAATGTTAGCTACAGAGGCCTTGGACTTGGAACTATAAGAGGTGGGGCACCACGTGCTCAGTTGGCAATATACAAGGTTTGTTGGAATGTTCTCGGAGGACAATGCGCTTCTGCCGATATATTGAAGGCTTTTGATGAAGCGATACATGATGGGGTTGACGTGTTATCACTGTCAATTGGGTCTTCAATTCCTTTATTTTCAGATATTGATGAACGTGATAGCATAGCTACTGGTTCCTTTCATGCTGTGGCCAAGGGAATCACTGTAGTATGTGGAGCTTCAAATGATGGACCTTCCGCTCAGACAGTGCAGAATACAGCTCCTTGGATCTTAACCGTTGCAGCCAGCAGCATGGATCGAGCATTTCCTACTCCTATAACACTTGGGAACAACAAAACTTTCCGGGTATATCTTCATTGTAGCAGCAACTTGCATCTCTGAATTTTAACCATAGAACCAATGAGTTCAGCACTGGCTACAACATTGATTTTTCCACAAAATATTTGCAGGGAAAAGGCCTGTATTCTGGAAATGACACTGGTTTCAGAAACTTGTTTTATCCAGTGGCCAAGGGACTGGACCCGAACTCTGCAGGGTAGTTTGATTTATTGGTTTACAGCACAATGCAATGTCTTTTTTGACAAAAAGAAAAATTCATTGTCTAATCTGTCTTGCTTGCAGTGTCTGCCAATCTCTCTTAGTTGATGCTTCCACAGTAGCTGGAAAGGTGGTTCTTTGCTTCGCCTCAATGACTCCTGGCGCTGTGAGAAGTGCCGCAGAAGTGGTGAAGGAAGCAGGTGGAGCAGGGTTGATTGTTGCTAAGAATCCCAGTGATGCCTTGTATCCCTGCACTGATGGATTCCCATGCACTGAAGTCGACTATGAGATTGGAACACAGATTCTGTTTTACATCCGGTCTACAAGGTAGAATCACCTTCTTTCATGATTACCAGAACTAGGTTCTCTTTTGATCCTTAGACCTTGATTGATAATATGCAGGTCTCCTGTTGTAAAGTTGAGCCCTTCTAAAACAATTGTAGGCAAGCCTGTGCTGGCAAAGGTGGCATATTTCTCATCTAGAGGGCCTAATTCAATCGCTCCTGCAATACTGAAGGTAAAGATGCTTAAATCAAAGGCCATCCTGCATAATGCTATACATTTCAACTGAATTGAGCTTAAAAATAATGACTACGCATTGAGAAAAATCTCATAAAAATCCATGTCTTTTAATTTTTTAGCATGACATTATTAATAGTTTGAAGAATTTATAACATTTTTCTTCAAATTTATGGGAATCAGTGTCCTGACAGCAGAATAAAATGAGTACACCTTGTCTTGTTCATCCTTCTGTTCAAATTAGATAAACATATGTCTTCGGTCATATTCCCATATTACATCTGCAAGTTGCAGGTTACAACTTGCACCATGTTTAAGATATTTCAGCATAATTCCAAAGCATTGATTTATGACACAGTTGAATATAATTAGATTAGTAATCGAAGATCAAAGAAAGACAAGATTTTTAAAAAGGGTCTGAAACAAGAACCCTAAAGGTGCTTCTAATACAACCCTTTAAATAGGCCTGAAACCGACTCTTACAAAAAAGGAAAAATTAGAATCTCTAAATAGATAGAAGAATTAAAAAATAAAATCCAAATTTAAGGCTGAAAATATAAAATTAAAGAGAAATAATAAAACTAAATCAAACAATATCTTCTTAGCCTTTTTTTTAAGGCCTCCCCATGTAAGTCGGCAAAGCAGGCTAGCCCTTTTTAGAGTAGGGCATGCAGAATTTCCTTGAAAAATTCATGCGTGTTTCAATGATTGAATTGAAAGTTATGGGCTTTTATGTAGGTCGTCGGGCATGATCAGACCTTTTTTTAGATTTGGATCTGTCTTACTAGAGCATAAATGTATAGACTATCCACATGGTCCAACTAAGAGTGTTCTGTATCTGACTGTTCAGAACCTCTTGCATCATGTTGCTTAATCCAAAATTTTCTGTTTCACAGCCTGATATAGCTGCACCTGGGGTGAACATCTTAGCTGCTACTTCGCCTCTTCGTCGATCCCAGGAGGGTGGATATACCATGCTATCAGGAACATCAATGGCAACTCCTCATGTCTCAGGCATTGTGGCTCTTCTTAAAGCAGTGCATCCCGATTGGTCGCCAGCAGCCATCAAATCTTCTATTGTCACCACTGGTATCCAATCTGTTACCTTTGGCAGTCCGAGTTGTCTGAATAATCTGATCTCAATTACTACACTGTCTATGGAATTGACTCTATATATTGAACCTTCAAAATCTTGATGCAGCATGGAGAAATAATCCATCAGGTTTTCCAATATTTGCCGAAGGATCTCCTCAAAAGCTGGCCGATACATTTGACTATGGAGGAGGCATTGTAAATCCAAACGGTGCAGCATACCCAGGCCTGGTTTACGACATGGGTACGGAAGACTACATAAATTATCTTTGTGCCATGAACTACAACAACACTGCTATATCCAGGCTCACAGGAAACCTCACAGTATGCCCCATTGAAGAGCCATCCATTTTGAATATTAACCTGCCTTCCATAACCATACCAAATCTTAGAAATTCCATTACCCTCACCAGAACCGTTACCAATGTAGGCGCCTCCAACTCCATCTATAGAGTTATGATTGAGCCTCCATTTGGCACCAGTGTGTCAGTAAAACCTAATGTCTTAGTCTTCAACCATAAAACTAAGAAGATCACCTTCACCGTGACGGTCACCACAGCTCACCAGGTGAACACGGAGTACTCTTTTGGGAGCCTTACATGGACTGATGGAGTGCATATTGTGAGAAGTCCCTTGTCTGTCAGGACGGAATTCTTACAGCCTTATATTTGATGAAAACTAAGAAACACTTGCTTCCACACGAGGATCATTATTTCACATATACAAATTCAATTTCAATAGTAATTTCTTCATATGTATCTGTTCATTCTATGTTTCCATATCTGTATGCTCCCATGGTCTCAAGCACAGCTTCGAAGAAGCTAAGCCCTAGTACACATCCTGTATCCCTGTCATTTACTCTGTGCATGGGTGGTCCACATTTCAGGAAAAAGGTTTAGCAATGGATGGTAAACAGAAAAGTCAAGATGAATCACATCAATCATCATGCCTTGCCTTCAAACAGATTATAGAAACAGAATAGTGAACAAAATTCCAAACTCTCCTTGACAACTAATTTTGAACTCGAATTCCGGAAATTCTTTAAATAATGTCGGGATTCATGATTTCTGATGTATTTCTTTGATGCCTAGTGAAAAATAAAAAGTCAGGGTCTCTTAAATCCTAAAAATTAGAGCCTAAACTAGCGAGAAAGAAATTAGAGGTTTAAATTGTAGAAAAAAAAATCTGTTTTTGATAAATTATGAATATCAATAAATATTAACTATTAGTATGAAAAAGCTAAACAACACTTTTTATATTATTGCTCGATATATATTTTTATGTTCTCGAATTCAGCGGATGTTATCTGGGCTAACTCTAATTTAATAATAGAATTAAAAATTATGTTTGATGCATTTAAAATTTTAGTAAGCTTCCCATGTTTTTTTTTATTGGATGATAGAAATCACTTTATCACTCTAAAAAGAAAAGAGAAAAGCACTGGATGCATAATTCAAGATTTTAGTATTTTATTACGATTTTTATTACTTAGGTGCCCTATTCTCCAAGCTTTTCAAATATTCAACAATGCTGCCTGATAGTTTGACTTCTGAATTTTCTGAAACTGTTGAAATGTTACAGTAAAGAGCAGAAAGAAACAAAACCTTATGTGGAAGGTGGAATGTCATGCCTCCAAAATCTTGAAATAGGTTACAGTAAAGAGCTTAAGAAATTTCTCTATCCTTTGTAGACTCAAGGAATTTTTTTTTCTCCTTTTATGGTAGATTCATCCTCAGTCCTACATTCAGCATTCGTTTTTTCTTATGTTAAATCAAATGTTAGTAGAGGGTGACAAATAGTAGCAGAAATCATGGGACCTCTTTCCATGAGAAAGAACAGAAACACAACTTCAATATTTGTGTTACTTATCATTCTCTTTGTTCTCAATGGCTGGAATAGCTTGAATGCATCGGCGGATAACACAAGAAAAGTAAGAACCTTCAACTGTAGGATCTTCCTCTCCTTCCAAACAGTTTTGAATAGCACCTGAAGCCATGTGACAGATTCACATAGTTACATGCGTGAGAAGCAGCATAATAATCTCGAGCTTGTAACTGATGTTCATATTAGCCTGATGACGCAGCCTCAACTAACTAGACTAAGAATCAAAGAACACAGGAAGACAAAATTCACACAAAAAAAAAAAAAATTCCAAACAAGCACTCTTATTTTCTAAATAAAAATTCTTCTGCCAATATCTATCTTATATATAAAAAGGGTTTACAATAGCTTGAATAGGTCTATCTCTGAGCTCAACTAGAAAGGAAAAAGAAACGGATTGGAAAATTAAAAGTCAAAATATGAAATTAAATAGAAAAAAAAACACCTTTTAGGTATAATTTGAAGGTGTTCCCAACTTCATCTAATCATACCTAGCTGACCACTATTTCTATATGATTTTTTTGATAAAATTTAAATTAAATTCAACGATCAAATACAAAATTATACTTGTTTTTTACAAGACACAAGTTATTTTGGTTTGATGATACCTCTTTTTTAAACTTAAACTTATCTATATGGTCTATAAATGTTTTTCCTAGATTTTTCACCTGATCCAATTATAACATATCCATATCCAATTGTTCATATTCTCCCGCACTACCTGCTAGCATAAGTTGTTGGCATGTATGTCTCACGAGATACTAATGCCATTCATACTTGAGATAAATGACTCGAACTCGATTATTTGATTCCAAATGGTATGATAATACAGAAATCCATATGGTTACTATGTTTTACCTGTATATTATAGTTAAACTCCATATTTTACACTAATACTGCAGCAAAGAGGCTGCTGTCAAGTCAATGGTTTATAGTTTACATGCATGATTTTTATGTGTTAGAGAATAATATAAATCATATCTTAAAATTTCATATAACAATTTAATTTTTTAGATGATATAGTTTTTTAACATGATATCAAAGTCTTGATAACTAAACGATTAAGAGTTTGAATCTCACCACCCTCATTTTCTTTTCTAATTAAAATATATTTATAGCACAGGATAGTATATGTATCTATGCAAGTTTCAAGTCTGAAAAACATTTACTTAAAAGGGTGTATTAAAAAATAAAATAAATTATATTTTAAGATCTCACCTAATAGTTTAAACTTTTAAGTTGAAATAGGTTTTTACATTCTAGATTTGCAGCTATGATTGCAAGTAATTAATTTCGCTGTGTTTTTTTTCTTTTACCTTAATGTGCAACTAATTAACCCTTAAAAGAGTGTCATGCTCAATTGTATTCCAAAGCAAGACTAGTAATTATTATCACTATTGATTAACATTTGTGACTTTAGAGTTACCTGGAGTTGTTCATGTTATTCGCAATCAGCTTCATCCGCCGCAAAAAACTAGAAGTTGGGACTATCTTGGCCTCTCCACTCATCCTCCCACTAATCTTCTACCTAAAGCAAACAGGGTGATGGAATTAATACCTGTTTCTTTGACTCAGGTTTTTTTCCCTCTCAATCTCCATAACTAGGCACACATATGGATGCATTAAGAAAAAAAGGTTTTAATGGTCTCGAAATTGTGACAGGAGTATGGCCAGACTAAAAGTATTCGACGACGAAGGTTATGGATCAATTCCAACATTTTGGAAAGGTCACTATGATTCAAGAAAACTCTTTAATGCCACAAAAAAATTGTAACAGGAAAGTAATAGGAGCCAAGTGGTTCATTGATGGTTTCCTAGCTGAATCATTATTAGTGTTATCATCATCATCATAAATTTCTATTAACATTATGACATTTTTTTATGCAATTAACATAGACACTTGTTATATGTGCACAGATCTCCTACAGTAAAAACAAGTCCTTCAAAAACTTTTATGGGGAATCCTGTAGCAACCAAGGTTTCTGACTTTTCCTCTAGAGGACCTAGTTCCTTTGCTCCAGCCATTTTGAAATTTTTTGTGCTTCACTTGGTGCAAGGGAAAATCCAAGTTATTTTTCTAATTGAAACTTAATCTAAAATCATTTAACATCCTTGTAAGACCCAAATTTTTTACTCGAACTCAATCTCAAGTCAGCCCAAACCTAACCTAAGTTAACCTAGTTATATATGGAAAAGTTGCAAGAGAATTGTTTTTCTTTCTTCTAATTCTTGTGGCTATCGTAATCCTCCTCTCATCAAACGAAAGATTCTAGTTTTTGATCTTGAATTCTAGGTTGAAGAAAGGTGGAAGTAACAACTGAGTGTTTCTCTTCTATGTTATTTTTGGGTTGTTTATGGAAGGATGAATGAAGAAGTTAGGGTTTCGTTATGATTTTGATATATGGATGATTTAAGGGATTTAATTTACGTATAAGGATGTTAGTTGGACTGAAACGAACTGAGTTAATGTCTGGATTATGAGTTTGTTGTAGAATAGAATGTCTATTATTTTTGGGTTCTGCAGATTTTTGACTGGCAGGTCGGGATTCTGGAAATCCCGACTAACCGGTCGACTGGTTGGGCTTAACCGGTCGACTGGTTCACATGTTACAACCGGTCGACCGGTTGGTTTGTGTAATGGTTGACTGGTTGGTTAATCTGATCGACCGGTTGACCCTACAATGACAGTGAATTAGGTTTGTTAGGTTCGATCAATTTGAGTTATGTTCAGAATGGATTGAGTGAATCAATTCAACTTTATTATTATGATTTGGTCTCTAAGTTTAGGATTTTAATCTTTTATGTTATGTTGCTTCTAGTTGCTTTTTATGTGTTTTCCGTATCCGTTATAGGTTCTGTTGATGTTTCTCTCAACGAATCTTAATAATCTCTGGTTTTGCATTTGTTTATCTTTTTGCTCTATTTTCCGAGCGAGTGAGATAATTTCTATTATACAACACATATAAATATATATAATGGTATTAAATGATGAGTAAACTATGATTATTGATTATATAAGCATGATTGATCTGTTGTCCTTCTTTATACTCATCATCTATTGTTTGATATAAACATGGTCCATATAACTCTTATGTTTGTTCTGATGTTACCATGCTTGCATTGTCAATTATTGTTATTGAACAATAAACCTCCTTTGCATATGATATTTATTTGTTTGAAAACTTACGATTCTTATTACCTTATCACACCGCTGTTAGAAACTCCAAACTAATAGAAGATAGTTAGTTACTCCATGTTAAAAGAGAGTAATTAGTTTTATATGCACATGATATTTTGTTTTTTAGTGGTGAGTACGATATCAGTATTGTACGGATTTGCCAAGAGAGAATAGTTTTGTTCTTAGACTTTTGTTAGTCAAGGAAAAAAAAAATTCTTAGTAGCCTCTATCATTTTACTTTTCAAAGTAAGATGATAGATGAATTTATTCTCTCCTCAACAAATGAAAGGTCAAGAAGCCTCTATATTTCAACCTTTTTTAATTTGTTTTGTAATCCATATTCTGTCACACATTTCACATAGTAGATAACAAGATTTTCTTGCACGAATTTGTTATTGCAAGGTGAGTTGCAGTATACATCATGAAATCATGCCAATTCTAGAGAGTACATTTACCATCGCCCCTTTTAATTTAGATACATGATGGACACTCTTTCCATGAGAAATAAGAATATAACAGCTCCAATTTTAGTGCTACTTATCATTTTGTTAGTTCCCAATGGCTGGAACAACTTACTTGCATCAGGAAGCCATGAAGATAGTAAGTCCTGCCAGAAAATATCCTCTTCCCCTTAAGCAAAACATTCTTGACATATATCTTAAAATCATCTTACAGGTTCACATAGTTTATATGGGTGAGAAGTATCATAATGATCTCAAGCTCGTCACCGATTCTCATCTGGACTTGCTAGCATCAGTTGTTGGCAGGTATGCCTCATCAACAATTTTTTTTTTTTTTAGTTTTGGATTTGACTATTATCTAGTAGATGTGATTCAAGCAAAGAGTAATAAGCAAATTCTTCTGGAGGCAATGAAACAAATCCTGTTTGTGCCTGACACAACATGGAATAGATTGGCCTATGACCTCACTCGGTCCAAAGGCTTAATTAAGCTCAACGAGTTTAGTGCTGGGATCCTTATGGTTTATGCTATTAAATTCAAGACCCACCTTGACTTCTCTATCAGAAGTGGTATTGGGGTATCAAAGTTTTAGGTACAATTAATATGTTAAGAGTTTTGTGTAAAACAGCAGAAGATGGAAGCATCCTTGCTGTTATGTTTTTCCTTTTCTCTTGAAATTTTTTTTGTTGGAACCTGACAGAGTTATTGCTACAAGTAAAGCCATTCTGGTTACATTTTTTTTTTTGCTCTCAAGAGAATAAAAAACGCTGCTGCTTCTATTTGTTAATTGCATGTATTACACATATGATGCAGTACGAAGGCTGCTGTCGTTCATTGATTTACAGTTACAGGCATGGTTTCTCAGGGTTTGCAGCTAAGATCACAGAGGCTCAAGCACAAAAAATTGCGGGTACCAAGTATTAAAGTGATTTATTCCTCATCTATAGCTAATAATTACTAACAGAATAAATGGCATGGTGCATTATATGCTTAAATCTTTTCTATCAATTGTCATTACATTGACTGCTTTTGACCCTTCAGAGCTACCTGGAGTTGTTCATGTTACACGCAGTCAGCTTCATGTGGTGCAAACAACTAGAAGTTGGGACTACCTTGGCCTCTCTACTCAGTCACCCTCTAATCTTCTACATAAAGCTAACAAGGGTGAGGGAATCATCATTGGTATCTTGGACACAGGTATTTATCTCTCTTAAATATTACACTGGTACACAAAAATGTGTGCAAGCAAGGAAGTTTTAACAGTCTTGAAATGCTAACAGGAATATGGCCAGAGTCAAAAGTATTTGATGATGAAGGGTTTGGACCAATTCCGACCCTCTGGAAGGGTCATTGTGAATCAGGACAGCTATTTAATGGCACAACAGATTGTAACAAGAAACTAACAGGAGCAAAGTGGTTTATTGATGGTTTTCAAGCTGAAAACATAAGGCCATTCAACACCACTGAAAACCCTGATTATCTATCCCCTAGAGATGTTAATGGACATGGAACCCATGTATCTTCCATTTCTGCTGGCTCTTTTGTGAGTAATGCAAGCTACAAGGGATTTGGAAAAGGTGTTGTAAGAGGTGCAGCACCTCGGGCTCACATAGCTATGTATAAGGTTGGGTGGAATGTGGGGGGCTCAGGAAAAGTCTCGTCTGCTGATATATTGAGAGCTTTTGATGAAGCAATCCATGATAGAGTTGACTTGCTGTCGCTTTCTATTGCTGGTGATATTCCTTTATTTCAGATGTCGACGAGCGCAATGGGATTGCCATAGGTGCATTCCATGCCGTTGCCAAAGGCATTCCTGTTATTTGTGCAGCTGGTAATACTGTAACTGGACCTTCTGCTCAGACAGTACAGAACACAGCACCCTGGATTATAACTGTGGCAGCTACTACCAATGATCGGTCCTTTCCGACACCCCTAACACTTGGGAATAACATAACCATACAAGTACGTTTTATGATGTGTTGCAGCTAGTATACTTCGATAGTATGATCTTCAGATCATTCGATATGTGTGATTAG
>Ga0307517_10008295_pt1 | contig 14922 bp, 15 predicted proteins | sample 23_EM_MG_FD_194515 | JGI IMG/M metagenome (GOLD analysis project Ga0307517, IMG submission 194515) | Populus trichocarpa ectomycorrhiza microbial communities from riparian zone in the Pacific Northwest, United States - 23_EM | ecosystem: Host-associated > Plants > Roots > Unclassified | place... | reverse complement strand
TATATATATATGTGTGTGTGTGTGTGTGTGTGTGTGTTTTTCCCCCTTTGGTAAATGCAATCCACAAGCAAATTTTAATCAACAGCGCGTGTGACATGACCTGACCTCAAAAAAGCTGCCTCTATCCACACATGCACTGTTACGTCAAAATCAACGTCGTGTCATTCATTCATTCATTCATTCATCACAACACCCCCCCTATCCTACGCGCTTTGCATCCCCCACCCCCAATCCATCCCGGTTTACTGAGGCAGTTCTCTCCTCATACTATTCCTTCTCTGTCACTTTGATCCCTGTACTATAAATATATGCAATATATCTCTTAACTCTCAATTTCTTTTACGATTCTTAGCATCCTTCCCATTTTCTTCCTCGAAATAGACTTGATTGTTATACTTATCCCATGGGGGGGTTAGTTTACAAATTGCATAATTTTACGTGTGAATTAGAAAAGAAATTAAATTATTATAGATTTTGTTTTTAGAAAAACACTAAATTAAATGAAATTGGATAGAAGGGTGCGCATTGTAGATTAAGGGATCTAATTACAATTTCTTTTTATATAAGGTCTAATATGAAGAATGTAGGAGAATACATGGATGAAAATGCGCCATTAAATCCGCACTCTCCCTTCAATCAGAGAATGAGAGAGCAACCCAAACCAAACACCTGAAGCGCATTACGCACCCTGCACCTTCTACTCTCATCCAGCTAAAATAAGCAGTCTAATCCCAGAAAAAATAGTCACAATAAACCACTGACCAGAGATCACTCCTCAGAATCCATTCAGTTTTCTCCTTGTCTGCTAGCGTTTCCTCCTTTTTTTTATGACCACTCACTGCTCTACTACTTTCACTCCCTTCATTATTTTTATTTTTATTATTATATTACAATAAATAATAATAAATTTATTTCCCGTAACGGTTCTCTCTCTTTCCTTTCTAGCTGATTCCAGATCGAGAATCAAAAAGATTGGAAAAAAAATCAGAAGCTGATTGATGAATCTTGAGTAATGGGCTGCGTCTACTCGCGATCCTGTATCGGCGAGGTCTGCATACCGAAAGACCTAAAAGCAAAAAACCAAAACCACCAAGAAACCACTCAGAAAGCTGGAGAGATTCCAGTCTTCTCTCCTGCTGCATCATCTTCATCACACGAATCCGAAACTCGTGACCACATCAACCAACCAAGCAACCATGAGTTAGGAATTACCAGACTTTCACGTGTCTCCTCGCAGTTCCTCCCTCCTGACGGATCTAGAACCATCAAAATCCCATCAGCAAACTACGAATTAAAATGCTCCTACCTCTCGCAGCGAGGGTATTATCCTGACGCCTTAGATAAAGCGAATCAGGATAGTTTCTGTATCCACACCCCGTTTGGTGCAAGTCTGGACGATCATTTCTTCGGCGTTTTTGATGGGCACGGGGAGTTCGGTGCTCAATGTTCGCAGTTTGTTAAGCGGAAATTGTGCGAAAATCTGTTACGTAACGGGAAGTTCCGGGTGGATGCTGTAGAAGCATGTCACTCTGCGTTTTTGAGCACGAATTCGCAGTTACACGCGGATAGTTTAGATGATACTATGAGTGGGACCACTGCTATAACTGTTTTAGTTAGAGGGAGGACGATTTATGTGGCGAATTCGGGTGATTCGCGTGCTGTTATAGCCGAGAAAAGAGGGAATGAGATAGTTGCAGTTGATTTGTCGATTGATCAGACTCCATTTCGTGTTGATGAGCTTGAGAGAGTTAAGCTTTGTGGTGCCAGAGTGCTTACATTGGATCAGATTGAAGGGTTGAAAAATCCTCATGTTCAGTGTTGGGGAAATGAAGAGGGTGATGATGATGGGGATCCGCCCAGATTGTGGGTCTCGAATGGGATGTATCCAGGGACTGCATTCACTAGGAGTATTGGGGATTCGATCGCCGAGAGTATTGGTGTTGTGCCTAATCCTGAGATTGTTGTTCTGGAACTTGGACCTCAGCATCCCTTCTTCGTGCTTGCTAGTGATGGAGTTTTTGAGTTTTTGTCTAGTCAAACTGTGGTTGACATGGTAATTTTCCTTTTCTTGTTGTGTTTTAAGAAATCTGATGCTGCAAAAACGAAAGCGCTGCAGTTCCTTATTTCATATACAATTGCATTTACTTATTCTGCTTATAAATCTCTAGGTTGCAAAATATAAAGATCCGCGCGATGCCTGTGCTGCAATTGTGGCTGAATCATATCGACTTTGGCTACAGTATGAAACTCGTACAGATGATATCACAGTGATAGTTGTGCATGTTAATGGTTTAACTGAAGTAGGTGGACTGGACTTGTTGCTTACATCAATTCTCAAACTCTCTTTCTCCTACTCTTTGTTTCTGAACTCTTCAATTTTTTTTTCTTCTTATCTTTTTTCTATTGTCAGAGTTCTGTTAGTCAATCTACAATAAGTCCAGGGGCTTTACGACCACCTGTTCCTCAAATTGTTGAGGTAACAGGATCAGAATCTCCTGCAAACTTTGGGTGGAATGCAAGGAACCCTCGCGTGAGGCATGATTTGTCACGGGCACGCCTCCGTGCCATTGAGAGTTCACTTGAGAATGGGCAGCTCTGGGTTCCTCCATCTCCAGCCCATAGGAAAACTTGGGAAGAAGAAGTAAGTATTATTTAATACGTTATCTACTCTTGCATTTGAAGTGAACTTGTGTAAGAGAGAAGTGGCACACAACAATTTTCTTTGGGAGTTTTCACATGGAATATCCATGGGTGCTAAGTTGTTACTTATTCATATGCTACAGGCACACATTGAGAGAGCATTGCATGGTCATTTCCTCTTCCGAAAGCTTACTGATACTCAGTGTCATGTTCTATTGGATTGCATGCAAAGAGTTGAAGTTCTGCAGGGAGAAGAAGTTGTTAGACAGGTTAGTTTGTTCCTTGTTTCCTCTTTTAGTTTGGAGCAAAACTTTTACAGAGTTCTTTAGCTGACCGAATGAGCTGGAACTACCATAGAAGAATATATGATCACTGTAATGGATATTTTTTGGTGTAATGGAATGTTGGTCACCATTTCTTGACCATATCCTCCTTCCATTTCATTATATCACATGCTATAAGATGCATGAATGTGTTAATCGAAGGAACATATGAATCTGAAAGCATTTTCAGTACCTGGTTAACATTGTAAAATTCGTGAGAAGCTTTTAAATGGTCAACCTACTCCAGAAAACAATGCTTGAAACAGAGAGCTGCCTGCAGCCTTCCTGATATGTTTTTCTAGGACCAGACAATTGCAAATGGAGCAGGTAATTGCTATTTGATACTGGCCTTATGTTTACATGGCTACCAAATGCAAGAAGTACAGAATATCTTCTTGAGTGCCAGCCAATCTGGGTGGAGTTTTATTGTGACTGTAGAACTTTAATGATGGTCATGATTGGCAGGGTGGTGAAGGTGATTGCTTTTATGTTGTTGGCAGTGGAGAATTTGAGGTGTTCGCAACTCAGGTTTGCATTTCTATCTTCATTAAACTGTCAACTTACCTTTCTTTTTTGAGGAGTGAGGGCCATGGATTGGTTGCTGATCATACTATGTGATGTCAGGAAGAGAAAGATGGAGCATTGCCTAGGGTTTTGCAGTCCTATACAGCAGAGAAGTTATCGTCTTTCGGAGAGCTGGCGTTGATGTGCGTTATAATTCCAATTGCTTTTGTACTCATGCTCTATGATATTTCTGTTGCTGCAAAACATTCTTTGATTTTTTTCATAGGCAGGAAAAAAAATAGAATTCAACTGAACAGGTTCCCTAGCAATTGATATCTGTTTGCTTTTTGATTGTAAACTTGTAAAACTATGTTTCAAATTGTTACAAACACTTGCATAATTGATTCAATACACTTTGTAAGCTGAACTCTTCCCTAACTCTCCTTTATGTACATGCATGATGTGGTATTCTGTGAATTTGTTGATACAGTCCTAACGGATTAAAATGGTTTTATTTCCTTATTTATTCTTTAAATGGTAATCGTTGTTATACATGGAAATGCAGGTACAATAAGCCTCTTCAGGCCTCTGTTCGTGCTGTGACGAGTGGAACGCTGTGGGCTCTAAAAAGAGAGGATTTTCGAGGAATACTGACATCGGAATTTTCTAATCTGTCATCCCTGAAGTTGCTTCGTTCTGTTGATTTGCTTTCTCAATTGACAATCTTGCAGCTTAGTCATATTGCAGATACTCTTTCTGAAGTTTCCTTCTCAGATGGCCAAACCATAGTTGATATGGTAAACTTGTTTGCTTGAATATGTTTTTCTTACACTAGTTTCATTTTGATTTATGTTTCTTGAACACGTATTTGCAGGATGAGGGTCTCTCTGGATTACACATCATCCAAAAAGGACAAGTGAGAATTACTTTTGATGCGGACTTATTAAGTTGTCCAAATGTTGGAAGTCTGAAGTCTGAAAATCAAAAAGAGGATGATTATCTGCACTGTGGTAGCAAGCTATCCTTAGAGAAGAAAGAGGGAAGCTATTTCGGTGAATGGGAACTTCTTGGTGAACATTTTGATTCTGTAAGTGCAGTTGCTATTGGTGCATGTGTATGCTCTGTCTTGACAACGGAGAAATTTGATTCAGTTGTTGGTCCTTTGGCAAGGCTTTCCAAGGGAGAGGAAAAGTACGTTATAATTTCGAGTATGGAATTTAAGTAGCTGAAAGAAACTATTTTTCTTAATTGACATTCATAGTGTTTATCTCTCTCTCTGGGTCTTTTTATTCCTTAAAGGAAATTTTTTCATGTTTTTTCTTAATTGATATCATTTAGGTCAAGGAGCTCTTCTTCGAATTTTTTCAAGGAATCTGCTGAAATTACCAATGTGGCAGCTCCTCTTGAAGTTCGGCTATCTGATCTGGTGAGAGATATTCTCTGTTGTTGTGCTGCTGATATTATACTTAATAGAGATATTATCCGGACATAGTCTAATAATGTTATCTGTATAGGAGTGGAGCCATTCTTTATATTCCACTGATTACAGTGAGGTTGGGCTTGTAAATTTGAGGGACTCAGGTTGGTTGCTCTATTCATCTGTAGCTCCCTCTTTTAGTATCCCGCACCATTTTCTTTTCCATCGGTCATTGGCATGTTGTTTGATTGGCTAGGTTTGAAGCATAAACAAGTGTAAGGTTGCATATAATTTTTAGGGTAAATTACAATAACCACCTTGAGGTTCTGAAATTACGAAGACCACCCAAAAGTTTGAAATTTGACAGAAAACCCCTCCATGAGGACTATCCTCAAGAAAACCTTTCAAAATCTCCTTTTGTGCCCAAAATGCTCTTACTATTTTTAAAACCCCTTTAACAGTAAGGGCATTTAGGGCACAAATTGTTTTTTTTTTAATTTTTTATAATATCTTCAAACCTTTGGGTGTTCTATGTAATTTGAAGATGAGCAAATTTGACACGCACCCACTTTTCCAACCTTCATGACTATACATGTTTGCATGGAAAGGGGCTGATGAAAATACCAGGTGTGCTATGGTGTTTATGGGAATCACACAGATTCTTATGAAATGCACCTTTTTTGTTCTTTCAGAAAATTTGCTTAGTTTGAAAAGGTTTTCAAAGCAGAAGATCAAGACTCTGGGAAAGGAGGAACAAGTTTTGAAGGAGAAGAATCTTATGAAAAGTTTGGGTGCTTCAGCTTTTGTGCCTGAGGTTCTATGTACCTGTGCAGATAGAAGACATGCTGCCATATTGCTAAATACATGCCTTGCTTGCCCATTGGCATCAATACTTCACACAGCACTTGACGAACCATCTGCACGGTTTTGTGCTGCCACTGTTGTTATTGCCTTGGAAGATTTGCATAAGGTTTCTTGTCTAAAAGCATTTCTTCATCATTTCTCTGTTGAATCCCTGATATTGCAGTTTAGATATGATTAATGAAGTCTTTTACCTGAAGTTGTTGTTCAGATATGATTATTACAGGTTTTTACGGTGCATCTGTGTTTCATTTGTTTTCAGAATGGTGTTCTCTACAGAGGGGTGTCTCCTGAGGTCTTAATGTTGGACCGAACAGGATATATACAGGTTGGTTCGGGATTATGTTTTACCTGACATCATGTTCTTAGATATTCAGATCAGTTTCATGCTACTTTACAGTAAACTTTCTCCTATTACTTATGAAGGAAGGTGAATTTCATGAATTATGCTTAATTGTTTTATTCTGTTGTCTTGTAGCTAGTAGATTTCAGGTTTGGAAAGAAGTTGTCTGGTGAAAGAACATTTACAATTTGTGGAATGGCAGACTCTTTAGCTCCTGAGATAGTTCAGGGAAAGGGGCATGGTCTTCCTGCTGACTGGTGCTGATCCATCATTTCATACCTAAAATAGAACTTTGGTTTAAATATAGCAACTGCTTTATTTAGCATCCAAAAGGAATCTGTTATGGATTGTTTATGTTTGCTGTTTGCTCTTCTGTTACCAAAGTGAACATTTTTGGTCATGTTAATCTAAAATTATATAGTGCTAAAGCTATAACCATTTAGAGCAGAACAGTCATTTTTGTTTAACTTAATTGATTATATGTTCAGGTTAGCTGCTATTACGAGAAGTAGACATGGAGATTATTGTGTGTGATCACATACTTTATTTCCTTATTTATTTTTTGAAAATTTTGTGAATGACTATCGGTAGTATTTACGCAAGTCTGAGTTAAGTGATCACTCTGTGTTTTCAGGAAGAGTTAATGAAAATAGGAAACTAGGATTCAGTATGCCAAGAATATGGTAATTCTCATATTTGTTCTGAACTAACATCAGGAAAATAAAATTTTAAATTATGTAAATAAACAAAACAATCATTCAGGTATATGAATGATTGAGGACTCGTGCTCATTATTCTTGTATTTCATATGCTAATGACATTTAGCACTACAGTGAACCTTGCAGTTCAATAAGATTTTAAGTAGACATATCTCACTATTTGCACATGTTTGTTTTCAATATAAGAAAACACGTGCATGAGAGGAAAAAATGGAAAACAGAGTTTTGCTCTTCTCATGGAGCACGGTGTGAACTCTACACATTTATAGTTCAGTCCATGGTAAACGTTTATGGTAATTGAAGGTGTGCTTGTTCCAACCATGTCTGCTATTTATGGTGATTCTGTTTCCTTCTTTTCCATTGAATTCTGGTTGAAAGATCTGCAACAGCTTTTAACTTTTGTCTGTGGTTGTGCAGGTGGGCAGTGGGAGTCTTGATCTATTTCATGCTGCAAGGTGAAATGCCATTTGGGTCGTGGAGAGACAGTGAACTTGATACATTTGCAAAGATTGCGAAAGGACAGCTAAATCTTCCTTCTAATTTCAGCCATGAAGCTGTTGAGCTCATCACCCAGGTCTTGTTGAAACTGTTAAAAATTTTTCCTTCATGATTTTTCTCTCTTTTCATGCAGTAAATTGTTAAAGCCATCAGATTCTTACTTGTGTATAAACCTCTTCAGTTGCTTGAAGTTGATGAAAGTTCAAGACTTGGAAGCCTAGGTCCCGATTCTATAAAAAATCATCCATGGTTTGATGGTATTGACTGGAAAGGGATTAGAGATAGAAGCCTTCCTGTTCCTCGTGAAATAACCTCTCGGGTTGCCCAACATTTGGAAAGTCACTCTGTGGAATGCACTGCTCCTCTAACTTCTCAATCACAAGATTTAGACGATCTCAATGCTCTTGAATGGCTTGATGATTGGTAGAGAAATAATTGACATGGGATTTCCATTTCTCTACTACTCTTTGGGATGGAGCTCTCCTCTCCGGTGAGACCAACTTTTGGGTGTTTGAGTACACACTCGAGAGCCTAGAGATTGCAGAAGGCGTGCACAGAATGAAAAGTGAGCTTTGCGCCTGAACTGGCTCAGAGTTCTCCAGCCCTTTTCTGGTCAAAGTACTTGATTATGATAGCATCAGCAAATAATATCATATGGGTAGTTACACTAACCAATTCAATGGAGAGGTCAGTCAATAAACTTTTCTATATATTAATCGTGTATTTTCTTTCCCACTTCAGTAAATGTGTATATATGTAAATGAGAGATGGTTTTTTTCTCCTAAAACGAAATATAGCTTCCCACTTTATTCTTTATATGGCTTTTGATTTCACTGGCTTAGAAACATGGCTTTGCGGGAAGTTTACTCTCATATATTCTTTCATTAATAGCTAATGTGGAATGTATTGTTATTGTTGAGAGCTGCTTCATGGATAAAACTCAATTGATTGAGATAAATGAACATAGGGAAACCTTTTTTGGGAGTGTTGTTACGTTTATTATCTTAAGCTTGGATAATTATTATTATTAGGGCGTTGGCTGAATCGGTCTTTTCCCGCCGAAATTTATATATTCTCCACCCTAAATCCCTTCTATTTTCAATTCCAATAAGCCTGCAAATGCAAATTCAATTGTTTGACAGTCGTGTCTGTGTGTGCTTGCTTGGAAAGACACTGTTCGGCTGGAAATATTCCTCTCATGGATCGGAACCTATTGTGGAGGCCTCGCAGGGAAAACGTTATGTGATTGTGTCTGAAAGCCCTTAATAGCTCTGATAATTTTTGTTTCTCAATTGACATGGATTTGACAGTTTGGGTTACGGGTGAATTATTTCCAAACAAATGGGGAAGAAGAGAATAAGAGGGCTATAATTGTTACTTGTACTGCTGCTGAATGTCACGAAACTTCTTTTTTTTAGGGGGTGTTTGGTGTAGTTTTTGTTTATATATTTAGGTGTTTTTTAAAAGTATTTTTGGTTAAAAAAATATTAAATTGATGGATTTTTTTAGTTTTTTATGATGATTTTGATTTGTTGATGTTAAAAATAAAACAAATCTGAAAAAAAATATTTTAATATATTTTCAGACAAAAAACTACTTTAAAAATTACTTTGCATCACAGAACTAAACTCATCTTCTTAAAATTATTACATGTAGTCTGCCTTTTCTTTTCTTTTCTAAGTTTTCTGATGGCATGTCTATTTTGATAATCAATGTGCTATTCATTTGCTATTTTTATTTTTTATTTTTTTTATCATCAAAGATTTTAATCATCGAGGTGGCTTTAGTAATTAGAAAATCAAGATTCCAGTTTTTAAACTCTAAAATACTAGATTTCAATTATTTTTCATCTAAAAATATGAAAAAAAAAAACCATTTCACGAACTTTATAACTTTTTTCCAACAACAAATCATATTCTAATTAACCTAAAAGCTAAAAATCAAATCAAATTAAAAAAACTTTTGAAGCGCCAATCTACCTTTTCTAACATAATTAAAGATGGAAACAACTTGTATTAAGTTTCTCTCTAAAAAATAAATTCATAAATACTAAAATCAAAGTTATTGATGGTAAGAATCAAATTACCTGAGAGCTTTTTCTCTCCTCAAATTTTTCCGGTGACTCTCTCTCTCACCTCTTAAGATACAAGGACTTAAACACAAAATAAATGAAGTTTGAGACCTAAATGAATAATCCAACACTAGAAGATATTAAATGTAAAAAAAAATTAAAATGAAGGGATCAAAATGTAGATTTACATGCCTTTTGAACAATAAACATGTGGAAGACGTTGTATTTTTATCAAATTTGATCATTATTTTTTTAAAAAATTTCTACAATAAATTCAAATTGTCCCAATTAAAATTGACATACAATTCAATCTCGAGACAAGTCACAACACCTAGGAAGCACAATGACATGCAATCTGGAGGGAACGAGAAAAATCAAGAGCAACAAATTAAAAAAGAAAATGAAATTTGATGACCAAGATGGAGCTAAAACATTTGAGAGGCTATGAACAAAGATTTGCAAAGTAAACAATATTATGAATAATGAACTGTTAGAAGATTTGCAAGTCTCTTAAAAGCCTTTTTTTTTTTTATGATTTACGCGGGTGTTCGGGCCAGCTTGTGCGTACCAGGACTAATCCCACGGCCCACTGAACATCTTGCAAACCCAGTAAGCATGTAAGGCACCGCGGGGGTGACAGACGTGCACCGGGAGGTTCGAACCCGGGTGCAGAGGAAGGGAACAAGTCCCTTCCACCGCTAGGCCAATACCTCAAGTGCTCTTAAAAGCCTTTCTTAATTTTATATGTATTGGTTATTGGGTGAGGTCTAATTTGCCCATGAAAAATATGTTTGGTTCAAATATTTAGAGGATTTGTTAAAGAAATTTATCCCTTTCTCTACTTATATATACATGGACATAACTCATATAAAAATATAAGTTTTTATTATAGAAATAATATATATATTTTTTGTTTTTCTTTTATTTTGGACTCTTTGAATTAACTTGACAATATTTATAAATATATTTATAACGTGGAATATCATTTTGATTCTAATAATTGAAATGACACTTAATTAATTGATTCAAAAACAAGAAAATAATTCTCATATTACAAGAAAGTTTCCTATAAATTCTACAATATGCTTCTATTTTTCATGTGGGACAAGAGTAGTAAGTATTTAATTTGTTTTCTTTCTTCTAAGCTATAATGAAATAGGAGTGCACTTAAAAATACACCATATTTTTATTTTAAATGGTTAAATTATTCCATGCTTTAGCACACAGCATTTGGTTACAGAGTGTTTGTTGTCAACTTCCATGTGAAAGCCTTGAAGTGGCAGTGGCAGTGGCATGTATGTGTACGGACATGGTGCATGAACCAGGCCTTCGTCCACATATTTTCTGATTTCTCTTGCTACACGAGGCATGGTTGTTCCTCGCCATGCAGAGGAGGGACTTTTAAAATGGGAAAGTGAAGCTGTGTTCTATGGATTGCCGGCATTCGTTGACCTTAAAATGGGTTTTCTTTCCCTTCACTACATCACAAATCCTAATAAATTCTTTTCTCGCAAAAAAAAAAAAAAAACTTGGATTCATAAAAGTAATTAGATAATAACTAGTGGGAAGTGAAGCACATCTACTCCATAAAACTAAGCTATTAAATCATAATGCCGACAAAATCATGGTTTAATTGTTGTAAGCGGTTGAAATTAGACTGTCATGATGTATGAACAAGGGTTTTTTAAATGTTTAGATAGAAATTGATTATATGTTCATGTTAATATTTTTTTTAGGGTATAAAAAATTGATGATCGGTGATAGAAAATCCAATACCCGGAAAACAATTTTTTTATGGGATTTAGGAAGTTTTTAATGATAAAATTAGTGATTTTTAATAAAAAATTACAATAAATAAAAGAATTAACTTTAAATTCTTAAAAACAAGAGTGTTTTTATTTATTTATTAATTATATATGATTAATACTATGTAAAATAAAAATATGAATAGAAAATGAAAAAAATGATTGTTTTTTTTACGTTGAGATGATTTTTTAACATGGTATTAGAGTCTTGATGACTAAGTGATCACGAGTTCGAATCTCACAATCTCTATTTATTTGATAAAAATTAAACACAAGATCAAATGAGTTTATGCAAGTTTCAAGTTCAAAAAGTTTTCACTTGAGGGGGTGTGTTAGAGAATAATATAAATTATATCCTGAGATCTCATATAATAACTTAAACTATTGGGTTGAAATTGATTCTTTAATGCAGAGATATTATAAATTTAAACAAATTAAGCTCATATCAAATCTACACCCAAATATATATAATAAAATGTGCGAGGGAGGGAGATGATTGTAAGTAAATCATTAGTATTTTTTATTTTAAAAAAAACACCGACCTGACAACTTGTTTAAAAATTTATAAGAAAAAAACTTGGGGAGAAAAACGATTCAAGACAAGAAAACAGACCGAGCTCTTACATCAACAATGGCTAATAACAAGCACAAGTCCAGTGCCTTCTGTCTTGCAATCTAATTAAGGATTTATGTTAAAAATTAAATCACTTGTAGATACAAGTACTGAGGTTAAACTGTCCATGAAAAAAAAAAAAAAAAAACACCAATATCCAGACAGAAAAGACGAAGTTTCTTGTTGATTAAGATGCTTTCTTTCTAATGGGCAGAGGTGAGCATTGATTCCTGGACTGTTTATACCGCGGACCAATTAATTTCATGTTAATTTTAATAAATATTCTGAATAATTCTATTAATTCAATCACCACTACTGTTAAAGTTTTTAAAATGATTCGAATCTTCAAAACGTAAACGATGGGCATACCGACACATCAATCAATTATGAAAGAAGGAAAAAAGAAACACATGGACGCATGATTGACACATCATTAACTAATTAGCAAACTGGGCTGGAGTTCATGTGAATTCATGAAAATAAAGAGAAATTTTTATGTATTCCTAAGGAAAAATTCACTGCGCAAATGAAACTTTTTTTCCAATGGCTTACATTTAAATTCAGTATCTGCAAATCTCACCAAATCCCAAGAACCTGAAAAATGTGAAGATCGTGGAAAGTAAAGAGTAAAAAACAGCAGATGAAAATAAAGATTTATGTTTTATACATCTAAAGTGTGTCTTGTGTTTTCAGTTTGTTGAATCCTTCTTTCTCTATTGGCAAACCACTGAACTGTTCTTCTGGCAATTGGCAACCAAAGCTGCCTCTGTCTATCTGCCTGTACATTACTTCCGTCCTGTGAAGACACTCTGTTAATGGTGTTCTTGAGACCAAAGCTTCTAAATCTAGAAAAAGCAGTGATCTCAGATACCGATCTTCTGTCAGTTGAATTTATAATCCTTGATGTCTGACCTGAAATCCCTTTTGAATCTGATGTTGAAGGTTGACCCTGAATTGAAATTTGAGAGTTTTTGTTGACTGGACTAACCTTGCTTTCCAACAATCTTTTCATTTCTATTTCTTCCTTGATCTTCAAAAATTTCTCATCTTCTATGCCTCTATTAGCTGTCGATTCCTCATCCAAATCCGGAGTATGGAACCTGTTGCTGGACATATCATGGAGCATCTCTGAATTCAAGAACATGAGGTCTGAAGAACTAGCACTGCTCCATCTATTCTTCAAGACCACATCAGATACAATAATTTTGTGCTTGAACTTATTGAAGATCTTTTGATCGTTATCACTGCCTTCAACTTCTTCTTTGATCCATAATTCTTCTTCCTTGCTAACCTTTCCACTTGTACGGAAGCTGCTTCCAACGCTAAATCTCGATGACCCTTGACGATTTTCCTCCCTCTGGACAAACAACTCCACGTTTGAGTCTTCTCTAAGCTCTGATTGATTCCCCAGGTATCGCATGCTATTTGAATAAGTGAAGATTGTCGGGTCCTCAGGATTGACCTTTCGCCTGCAAAGAGGGCAGCTTGAATGTTTTTCGAGCCACTGATCGACGCAGTTAATGTGAAAGGCATGCTTACATTTCGGCAGCAACCTGAGAATTTCAATATCTTCAAATTTTGAGAGGCAGACTGCACATTCAAGCCCTTCTCTTGATCCTTTAAGAGAAGTAAATCTGAAGAAAGGAAGCGACTCTATTACTGTCTTATCGATCCCAGAGAATCGAGATGCTGATCTAGTAAGTGCCGGACCATTTTCTGAACCACCATGAACAAGACCTCCCCTGTGGCAGAACTTTGCATAGATAAGGAGGATAAAAGTTAGCGAAAAGATGAGGAAGAGAATTCCTATAACAACAGCCAGACTGGGTCGGAAATTCGAGACAGCATCCTGTGAAGGTTCATTCCCCTGGATGAAAGTATTCTGTGCTTGGACTCGGAAGAGCACAAATAGGAGTTGCAAAGTGATAAAACTTGATTGATTCATGGTAAAATCAAAGCATCAAAAGTGATTTCCGAGAATTCGATGTTTTTCCTGCAAGCATTCTGCTAGAGGAGGAGTATCTTGAGAAGCATAGTCCTATAAAATAAAAAGGGTGCGAGTGACCCCAGTATGGCGTATGGTATTTATCTAGTTTGGCAGGTTTCTTGTGAAGCAATTCATGACTTGTCTTCATTTCACAAAGAATTTTAATATTATAGTTTTAGTTTTTAAACTTGGAAATGCAGTAGTGATGACAAGGTGGAGAGTCTTGTAATTTTATTACACAGTTTTGGCTGCTGCCTTGGTGGTCATCTTCCTATGCCTTTCTTTTTTCTTTTTTCTTGTTGGTGTCGTTGTTCTTGACACTATCCATAGTTTATTCATTAAAATATCATAACCAATACCACATACAATGATGCAATAATTAACTCTACCGTAACCCATTTGATATTTTTTTTTTATTAATATTAGTTTTCGGGCTAACTTACGTGTATCTCGACTAATTCCACGGGTCTTGAAGTTAAAGACCATGTAAGATTCCAGTCACTATAAGGTTTGTGGAACTTGAACTGATGACCTTTAACGAGCAAACTTAGAATCTGACCATTTGAGTTATATTCTCGTAATTATATTTGATATTTTTCTTTTAAAAATTTTAATGTGAACCTGTCTTTAATGAAGTTTTAATTTTATCAGGTGAACTGTTGCTGTTACCATAATTTACATTGAAAACTATATATATATAAGTATCGTTAGTATACTTTGAAACTCCAAACCAGTTGTTGATAAGACCATCGAGGTCACTTCCAATTTGCTTCATTAATTACTGTAATTACTGCAATTTACAGGTCACTGTTAGTGGTGTAGGAAAGCCAACAAAGTCAATGAGATGGCAAGTAGGTAGGTGTTTCACTGCATTAAAGCTATTTTAGTTTTGTGGTAATATTGTTTTTTTAAAAAATACAAAGATATTGTCAATAAATCCAAAAAAAACTTAGAAATTAAGGAAAACACTACAATAACTCAAGCTACACATAAAATGACAAAATAAACTTTGATCCTTCGATTATAAGATTGTGTAATCGAATTCTTATTTTATCAAGCTGAAAAAACAAGTAAATATACGAGTATATCTTCTATATATCATCTAGATTTGAAAATAAAATAAAATTAGCTACTACAACAC
>Ga0307517_10008294_pt1 | contig 14925 bp, 10 predicted proteins | sample 23_EM_MG_FD_194515 | JGI IMG/M metagenome (GOLD analysis project Ga0307517, IMG submission 194515) | Populus trichocarpa ectomycorrhiza microbial communities from riparian zone in the Pacific Northwest, United States - 23_EM | ecosystem: Host-associated > Plants > Roots > Unclassified | place... | reverse complement strand
GCCTGGGTGTGCAGACCCGCGAGGCAGGGTCTGCAGTCCCGCGAGCTTGGGGTCTGTAACCCCCGAGCCTAAGGTGTGCAGACCCGCGAGGCAAGGTACACCTGACGCTAGAGCTGCCAAGCCAGGGCGTTGGGGCCGGCCTCGGCACTTGGCCACGGCCCCAGGAAGTAGACACCTAACATGGTCTGCCCAGCCTTGGGTGCCAGGGGCAGTCCCGCGCTCTTAGCTGCAGCCCTAGGGTGAGTGGGTCTGCAGCCCCGCGAGCCTAAGGTGTACAAACCCCCGAGCGCCTGGCCAGCAGACCCGCGCGATGGGTGCAGACTCAGCCGTCTTGGTCTGTGCTCATAGCCCTTAGGTTTAAAGACCCACACGGCTGGATCGGCAGACCCTGCAGATAAGAAAAATAAAAAAATAATAATAACAATTATCATTATTATTATTGTTAATAATGTTTTCAAAAAACAATTATTACTATACAAACTTTGGCTAGACAAATTTGATATTATTATTAATATGATAAATATTATTATTTGTATTCTAAATATTATTATCATTATTTTAATTGAAAGTATTAATATTAAGAATAGAAGAAAATTGAAAAACAAATATAATAACAATTATCATTATTATTATTGTTAAAAAACAATTTGAAAAAAATATTACTGTATAAACTTTGATCATACAAGTTTAATATTATTATTAATATGATAAAATATTATTATCTATCTTATAGATATTATTTTTTTATTATAATTAAAAGTATTAATATTACAAATATTATTATTTATATTATTTATATTATTATTTTATTATAATTAAAAGTATTAAAATTAAAAATAATCTTGTTTGTGTTATAATTATTATTATTTTTACTATAATTAAAAGTATTAATATAAAAAAATAGTATTATTAATATCATAAATATTATTATTATTAAAAATAACAATAATAGATTTGATTTAAAGGATAGAATTACAAATTATTACTATCATCATCATCATCATCATTAAATTGAAAACAAAAATTATTACCATCCAAGAAAAATTATATATATTTTTTAAATAATTAAAAGATATAAAAACTTAGATAAATAAATTAAATATTATTATTAATATTATAAATATTTATATTGGATCCAGCATTGTACAAGACTCAAAATGTCTTTAGGTTCTAGCCGGGATAGGACCCAATAGCTATGAGTCTCAATTTTTATAGAATTTAAAATAGTTTTGAGTCCTGGCTGGATAAGACTCAAAATAGCCTTGGATTTGGATGGATGCAGTAACTAAAATAGCTTTGAGGCCGGCTGGATGCCGAACCTAAATTTTTTATAAACATAAAAAATAAGCGCATGATATAGCGGTGATCACCTAACTAAGTATATTCTTTGGAGGTACCGTGGCCACGCCCAGTTACTTTTCTCACTCGGCCTGCATTAAGCAATAAATCTTACATGCATTGGCGAGTGCAAAAATCTAATAGCTAAATTTTAAATTAGAAGGTCTATTTAAAGAAACAAGATCAGTTGTGCGATGGAATTGGTTTTTAAGCCTCTTGAGTAATTGCATTGTTGGAGCTTGCATTTCCTAATGGGTGGAATACCAATCCTCATGTGAGTTAGCATGCACCTTTTCATTTTTCTTTTTCTGGGTGCAAGGTGTCGATGTGGTAGGAGGGAGAGATATTAAATTGTCTTCAGCAATTTTTAGCAAGTGTTTCATTTGATGTAGCCAAGAGATTTGTGAAGTTAAAATGCAGAATGACTAAAGCATCTTGGTTGCCATCTCATTGTCATTTCTCATTGCTGCTTCACCCTTACCCCCATATCCTTCAACTTTTGGTTATTATCTGTTCTTGGTTTATTCTCCCCGTTCTTGGTTGCTGGAATTTATTTTCTACAGCTTTGCAGGTACTTTTAGTGAGAAGTTAACCAGAACTGTGAGGCAATTCTCTCCGCATTTAGCAGCAAAAATGAGACCTCCTCTGACGCAAGTCCTTTTGTTTACTATTGTTTTGTGCAGCATCTAGTACTTTGCTGTTTTATTCACTGTTTAGCATTGACAGACCTGTTATTCGTGAACGTCCATCGACGAAGAGAGCAATTTACATATGTTGGGTGTTTGTCATGGTTTTTTCTTCTGATACTTTAATACTGTCAGTCGATTTTTTCTTCTTTTAAAGCAATTTCAAACTCAAACCTTGTGTGGTGAACCAAACACCAGTTTCTGTTAGCTGATTGTATTTGCTTTCTACTAATGTTCTGCAGTGAGTTTCATCCTTTTGGTATGCCTCCTGTGATCTTTTGAGTACTGTTCTATGGGCACTTGCCATTGGACTTCTTGGTTCGTTTCTTACTCGTATCTTTCACACTTTTTCTTCAAAATTTCATGAGCTCTTTGCTTAACTCTCTCTCCCTCTCTCAGCCACTATCCTGCATGCAAGTTTTAGAACACCTAACCTGAAAGCACGTCTGAAAACATTTCGTGCAGTTTGGTGCAATTACAGTGAGCTGTAGCTTGAGCTTGTGGCATGTAAGTAAATCTGCTTTGGTTTACATCTTTGAAGTTGGGGATTTTATTTTCTTTGCATGTACAAGTAAAAGTTCGCCTTTGTATTACTTTATAAGCATGATAATAGTTATGAATTCCCCTTCAGGTTATTTGGGATTCTACTGTGCAATTATTGCCGCTACAATAAAAATTGTCCTATTACTAGTCTGGGCCCATTATTATCATTGCTGCTTGTAGAGATACGCGGTTTTACTGCAAGATATCCAATATATCATGCAAATTGTCTGGGCTTCATTCAGTAAAGCGAATTGTTTCCATTTGTAACCACCAATATTTGTAGAATTCTGAACAAAGGCACCCAGGTTCGTGGCCAGCGCTCCTGTCGGGGAATTCCCAGCCTCTGCATTCTAGGTTTGAACCTAAATGTATACGTCTGTCATCCCCGCGGTGCCTTACCTATTTATTGGGCTTGCAAGGTGTTCAGTGAATCCAAGAATTAGTCGTGATGCGCTGGTTATAAAAAAAAAAAAATCTGAACAAAGAAAGGGAAAATAGTAGCATTTTATAATTGTTGGATGGATGAGCTCTCGGGGTTCTGTATCGTTTAGGAAGGTGCATTAAGTAGTATGTATTGAAAAGAGTTGTTTTTTACAGATTGTCCATTTTATATCACCAATATTCCTATATACAGATTGTCCATTTTATATCATATAAAGTAATGGTTGATTATATTTCTATGTTTTGTTGTGAATTATTGATATTGTAATATAATAGAGGATTAAATTAATTACAATGATTCATTACATCACAAGTATTATATAAAAAGGAAGCTATATAATAAATCATTACATGATTAAAATTTTGAATCGAATAAAAGAATTTGCTAGCTAAGGATATGAAGCTATGGATGCTTCTGCTACTTCACGATACTGTTGGTTGCTTTACGTGCACAAAACAAATTATTTTCCTTTACAGCAGTCAGTCCAGGACCTCAGTAAAAGTTGAACAAAGAGTAGAGAGAGAGAGAGAGAGAGAGGTTCCTTCTGTTATGTAATGCAATTCCTACAAGGGAGAATCATTTTGACATGCAAGGAAAAATATTGGAGTCGATCGAGCTCTTTCGATAAAAGGTAACATGACAGGAAAATTGGGTTACAAGGCCCGTTTGCTCGCTTCCATTCTCAGTACAAATGGCACTCAATGAGCTTCCCAGTTGGCTTTCGTGTGTTTTCCTCTCATCTCATTTCCACAAGCGCAAGCATGAGCTTTTAGCTCCTTTTCCGTATTGACCATCGATCTTTCTCAAAATCAGCATGGTCGTAATAAAATATAGACGTGTGGCAGGTCCCCTTGCCTAGCTTTACAACGTGATCATATGTTTTCCGATGACAGACTTTCAAGTACCTTAAATGATCATGCTTCTCACTTTATAAGAGACAAAAGAGAAGAGACCACCTACCCATCTCAAGTATTTTTAATTTGCTTCATCCATCGAGTTGACAGCGCATGATTATGCAAGGGGAGCGATAATAATTAAAAAAAGAGAGTTGAAGAAGCTCGATAGGATGCCCATCGGAGTTACCCTTCTTTCTCTCTGTATCCTTCCTCTCTTAATTTTCTCTTTCTCACCTCGTCTTTTTCTCTAATTTCTTCCTTTATTCAGGCTTTAACTAAGCTTCAAGAAGCTTGGTTACACCGACGTCCAACCAAACTTGAATTTTAGTCTAATCAACCTATTTTCACTCATCTTAATTTATTATTTCTTATTATTCATGAATAATAATATATATGATACTATTTATAAATAGTATTTTTTTACCTATATTTCTCAAGATATTTTTCTAAATATTTTATAAATATTTCTCAAAATTATATATTCCCAAGTTTTGAAAGAAAAAAAAAGAATTGATTTGAACAATATTACACTTAGTATCTTTTCTCTATATATTAAAAACACTTATTTTATTTTCTACTTGTATTTATCAATTAATCAAACAATCTCAAAATTTTGTTTCATAGAGAATTTGTTTTGCAAGATAAACATAGGCCAAAAATCATCAGTTAGGGAAAGTTTATATGATACATTGTCAAAGAAACATCTCAACTCAAAAGTTTAAGTTTTTAGATGAGGTCCCAGGATATAATTTATATTGTTCTCTAACACATCCCTTCAAGTGAAAGCCCTTTAGATTTGAAACTTACATAGACTCATTTTACTTTATGCTTAATTTTTATCAAATAAATGGGGATGGTGAGATTCGAATTCGTGACCACCTGGTCATCAAAACTTTAATATCATATCAAAGAACCATCTCAATCCAAAAACTTAAGTTTTTAGGTGAGGTTCTAAAATATAATTTATATTATTTTTTAACATACACATGAAGAAAGGAAGAAGAATGTTAATATGTATGAATTGATAGAAATATTATAGAGTTAGTTTGCTTCACGACATCTATTATACTCAGTACTCACACAATGGCAATAGCTCGACTTGTCCGAAAGCAATTCTCTTTGGACATATTGAATTCTCTCTCATTTTTTTTTTTTTTTCAATATTTGGACAAGACCTCTTCAATTATTTCTTCGAGTCTCAGTTAAAAACATCTTATATATGGTTTATGAAAGGATTGCAAAAAGAAAAGTCAACTTTTCATTGAACATTGAGTAGGGTGCCGAATGTTAAAGGCATGTGTCGCTGGCTGCACGAAAATGTTGGTGAGAGAATCATCATGTATTTGATACCATCTGTGTATTACAAAACTAATGCCTTGTTTTATATACTGTTGATGTTTGGTTGGAATGTTAAGAATTTTTTTTAATTAAATATAAAAAGTGATTTTCAAGTTTATTGATGTATTTTGTCAAGAAACCATCTCAATTCAAAAATTTAAGGTGTCAGGTGAAGTTACAAAATATTATTTATATTATTCTCTAACACACATTTTTAAGTGAAAGCCCTTTGACATTAAAACTTGTACAAGCTCATATTACCTTATACTTAATTTTTATCAAATAAATAGGGGAGGTGAGATTTGAACTCGTGACCGGTACGCTTGGTCATCAAAGCTCTGATATCATGTCAAAAGAATCATCTCAATCCAAAATTTTAAGTTGTTAGATAATATCTCAAGATATAATTTATATTATTTTCTACCATATTTTATCATAAACAGAATATAAATATACCCTAAAAAAATAAAAAATAAATATAAAAAATGATTGCTTTAATATGGGACACACACACTGGGATATGGATCTTGTTGAACGTAAAGGGCTAAAGAGTATATCAAAAGCAAAAACCACAGATCAAGGAATTAATTCTTCAAAAAGAAAGATAAAAGAAGAAAAATAAAAACTGAAGAAAAAAGAAAAAGAAAAAGAAAAAGAGGAGATGACGGTGTCTACTGGCTCTGCTCTGTGTAAGGAACGCTGTTAGATTCACAGGCTGGTCCATGTTATTTCGGCCTCTTTCAAGCTCAGCCCATGTGCACTACAAATCTCTCTCTCTCTCTCTCCAGCTGCTGCAGCATAATTCCCTTTACAGCTAAAGGGCTGATACCGATACGGCCCTTACCTTTATGGGGAGTCATAATCCCTCATTCTCTGCCATGTTCACCAATGAATAAACCTTCCTGTTCTGAAACTTTGAGACGATGAGAAAAGGGAAAGGAGGGTGTACAAGACTGGAGTCCCGAGACATAGAAGGACTCGAGAAGAAGAAGATAAATGGAGCATTTCATGATCTGGGCTCAAGCTATAGCCACAGCATGGGGTTTCATGTTATTAATAGGTATTATGTGCTGTTGTCTCAGCGCTAGACCTCGTCAACCTGGAGACATGAGCAGTGGAAACGGTAGTTGCACTTGTGATGGTGGTTATGCTGGCGTTTGATTCTTCTTCTTTTTCAATATTACAAGCTCTAATTCCTCCCCGACAAATTGTATTAAGTTTCTTCTCTTTTATTCTTGAATTCATTCTTATGCTTTCCTTTCCCTGAATCGGATTACTTAGGAGGTTGCTGCAGTGTACGTTTGTGAATAGAACAACACATGTTTTGACATTTATTTATATAATTATCAATTGAAAGATATTTGCCTTTAGTTTTATGTAATTAACAGATGACAATATTTTCTAATTAACATATATATATATATATAATCTGATGTTTTGTTTCCATTAACCTTACTGTTTGGGTCGGTGAAGAATTGAAAAATATTTCAAATCTTCAAAATATTTTAGTTTGCTACTAGGCATTTTCTCGCATTGCATTTTTATTATTTTAAAGCGTATAAATTAGATGGTTAAATCATATATGCCCAATCGGATTTTTTTTAGATGCATATTAAAATACTTCTAAAAAATTAGCAAATACAAACAATAATATCGATAAAATTTATTCCATTAGTATATTATAGTAACATTTATTGCTGGAATATTTCTTCATTGTGTCCCTTGTTATATATAAATGGAAACACAATTGGAAACGAAGAAATGAAAAAAAAGATGATATGTCATTAATAAAAACAATATATTATCAACAAGATAAACTCGTCGCTAATATCCATCAGTAAATCCGTCGATAGTTTTTAAGTTACAACTTGTGATGTAGAATTGTTCCTTAGATTGCTAATTTGAGATTTAAACAAAAGTTTGCAACTTGAACCAATAAGAACTTAATATTGAAGAACCAAAATTATATATAATTGATCACCTTCATTCTATGTTTATAACGAGACGTTTCAATCAAGAACTCGGTATGAGAATCACTCAACCACATAAAGAGAATAAAAGCACACAATGTTGTAATTCAATTTTTAACCCTCTATTTTTTTTATATTTTGAAAATTAAAAAAATCCAAAAATATATTGTTTTAGTAGTTTTAGTTAATTTCTTTATTTTTATCATTTTTTTATTTAATTCTTGTGTAAACAAAATCTTGAAAACCATAAAAAAATACAAAATAAAAAAATAAAAACAATAGCTTGGGTTTGAAATTGGGCCAATAATTGAGCATCATAGGTGAAAATTGAATTTAGGATTTCTTTGGGCTTAATCAAGGTTTGAATTGAAAAGGAATTAAGAAAAATGCTTAATTTAATTTAACTTGGCTAAGATTGAAAGAAATTTGAAAGTACAAGGATGATTTTGAAATAAATAGCCACGTTAGAAATTAATGAAGGGCTTAATTGAAGAAGAAGATAAAAAATGAGAGTTAAATTGATCAAAATTGCATGATTTTGGGAACCAAGGATGAATTTGTAATAGGTTGTTAAATCTGAAGGTTTAAATTGATTCAATTAGGAAAACAATTGAAATGAAAATGTGATTTAAAACAAATTAAATGAAATTGAAAAAAATTCAAAATCCAATGACTGTAATGAGAATAAAGAATGTTTGTCTGAATTTTTATTTCAGTCCATTTAATTAAATTTATTCTACATTGATTCATTGATTTTAATCATATCAGTCCAATTGAATTAATTTGATTCAATTTAGTCCTACGTTAATTCAATTTAGTCTAATTATTTCCAATCATTTCATTTTAGCTCATAATCCATTTAGCAATAAATCCTAGATCAACTAATCTACAGCCTTGATTAATAAACATGTGATTTTATTCTTCAATACACCAGCTATAATCAGGGGATTGGATCTTAATACCTTGAATCAACTTCTTAATCCCAGCATTCTAGCAATCATAATTAAATCCCCGATTTCCAGCCTTCAAATTGAAAAAAACCAGTGTCTTTTCTCTATATAAGAACCAACAGAGGCAACAAAAAAAGGGGGGGGACCAAAGAGCATCCATCATACACAGAACCCCTCAATCGCTAACCTTCAACTGTAACCACGATATAAAAACACCCATTAACACTAGCCTCTAATTCAACCAAAGTCTCGACACCTATCACCATAACTGAAATTAGAGAACTGAGAGCATTAACCTTCATCTTCCTCCCAATATTTAAAATTTTCCAGTCTCCACACCTATCGCTATAACTTTAACCCACCATTTAACCTCTCTAGCCCTCCCACCAATCTTAACCAAAAAAAAACTTTTCGCTTTTAAGCAATTTAAAAGCGAAACTTCAATAAACATGTAAACCATCGCATTGAGAATAATTGATCAAATCTTAATAAAAACACAATTGCTATGGACGGAAAGAGTTTGAAGAGGATGACATAACAGAATTCCCATAAATAATTGAGCAGTCTGAGAAGACCTTCAAACCCGTTGAAGAAAAAATAAAAATGGTGGATGTAGGCACTAAACATAAGAAAAAGGAATTGAAGATTGGAATGTAGATTGTTGCCAAGAAAAGGGATGGTTTAGTATCTTTATTGAAAGAATTATCTGATGTGTTTGCTTGGAAGCACGTCGAAATGCTCAGAATGGATACTAGAATTGTGGTACATAGGCTACCTATGATATATGGGTGCAAACATGTAAATCAGAAACTAACAAGAATAAGGTTAGACATCCTAATTAAAATGAAAGAAGATATGAAGAAGTAATGGAATATGGGTTTTCTTAAAGTAGACAAATACCCTCAATAAGTATTGTCGCACCCGACATCGCGACGGTCTAAAAATGATTCTCGAATTATGGAAAAAATAAAGAATTGATTTTTGGCATCTAGTTCTTTTAGGGAAAAAATGTCTTGTTTAAGAAGTCGTCATCTAGTATTATGGTCACTAGGAACCCTAACTGGTCAACAGAGATTCTATGGTACGAGATTGGTTACGTAAAAGGGAAGATATTATCACCCTTTAAACGTTTTGCCTGAGGCAGACTGCATTGCTGGTTTTGTCTTAAAGTGCTAAATTTTTATTGGTTTATGCTCTGATGGTTTATTCGAATATTCCTAACTATGGCGCCAGTGAATATTCAACTACGGATAATTCCAACTCTAGCGTTGGTAAATATTACGTAGCTATAAAATAAATTAGATCAATATTTTTTATTCCCTATTCTAGCGCTAGTGAATAAATAAATAAAAATAAATTTATTTTTAAGCATGCACATATTTTTAGTTTTCTAGCTAAATAAAATAAAATACAATGAATAAAAATAATATAAATTTAGATCTGTATTTTTATTCCTGACTTTGGCGTCAGTGAATAAACCAATAAATTTACATTATTTTTATTCATGCATACTCATTTTTTATTTATTTTTTATTTTTTCTACTTTTTTTATTTTTTCTACTTTTTTTGTTTTTTATTTTTTTGGGGGCTGGGCCCAGCTCAGCCCACATGGGCTGGGCTGGGCTCGGCCCGGCCCAGCCGGTCACTGGCCCAAGCCAGTGACCGGTTGGGTACATCACGCGTGAATTAAAATGCAAGGAGGGAAAGAACAACTTACCTGGCGCTGCACTTGAAGATGAGTATGACGGGGATGGAGGACTGGCCGGCTGATGCTATTTTCTCCTCCTCTTTTTTTCTTGGTGTTCCTCTGTTTGCGTCTTCGTCCTCCTGTGTTCCCTTCGTGTTCTGGGTTCTGAAGACGAGGGCGAAGCTGGGTGCGATGGCTTTTTCTCCGGTTGCTTCTCCCCAGTTTTTGCCCTGTTTGCGTCTTCGTCCTCCTGTGTTCCCTTTGTGTTCTTCGTTTTCGTCTCCTTTTGTTTGCGTCTGTTTGCCCTATAGAGGGCAGTGGCCCCCCTTTTCCTCCGTGGCCTTCTCTGGCTTTTATAAAGCTGGAGGACGGCCTCTGTTTCTTTGAGCAGAAACAGGGGAACCGAAGTCTGCCCTTTTTATCTCTTCACTAATCCCCTCAGTTTTTTCCCCTGCTCACGACAAAGGAGATGGTAATAAAAGCATGACGTTCTGCCGGTTGAACGTGAGCTCCCTCTGGTTTCTCTCTTTTTTTTTTTTAGTTTCTTCTTCCTCTGTTTTCTTCTTCCTATCCTCGGTTCTGCCCCAGTTTTTTCTTTTTCTCCCGTTCGTCGCTTTTTCCTTGCCCCTTGCGCTCTCTCATCTTCTCTGGCTTTATAGCCAGAGAATGCCAAGCACTTTGAAACGGCTTCCACCCTTTACTCCAGCAACGGCTCCTGCGAAGAAGATGAACAGCGCTCCTTCAAACGACGCCGGGATATGAGGTGGATATTTTCGTCTTGACCCGTGAAGTTTCGAAACTGTTGTAATTAAGCCCCTGGTTTAAACTGTAATTTCCCCTGCATTTCGGCGCCTTCTACAAGTTAGTCCTTGGCCTTTAATCTGTTGCAATCATGCCCCCAATTAACCCCAAACTTTGCTATTTCTTCAATTAAGTCCCTGATTAATTTAATTAAATCCAAGTCCAATTAAGTCTAAAACTTATCAATTTTCCAATTAAGCCCTTGACTTGATTAATTAAATGAATTCCAAGCTTAATTAAGTCTCAAAACTTATCAATTATCCAATTAAACCCTTGATTGGATTAATTAAATTAATTCCAAACTCAATTAAGTCTCAAAACTTATCAATTCTCCAATTAAACCCTTAATTGGATTAATTAAATTAATTCCAAGCTTAATTAGATTAATTCCAAAGTTTAATTAAACCCCAAAACTTCCAATCATTGCCCTTAAACCAAATTTTAATTCATTCTTCATTTATTTCATTTTATTTGTTTTTTTTTCATCATTATTATTTTTTTTTATCATCATTTTTTTTATCCTTTTCAATAAATAAAATATTATTAAAATAAAATGGTCAAAAATTGGGTTATGACAAGTATTGAACATTGCGGTAGCTCCCAAGAAATGTAATAAAATCCGAGTATGTGTGGATTTTAGAGACTTAAATAGAGTTAGCTTGGAAGATGACTTTTCACTCCCTCACATTGACATGCTTGTAGACAATGCTGCAAAAAAATCTATATACTCTTGCATAGATGAGTTCTCAAGTTATAATCAAATTAAAATTGCCAATGAAGATAAGGAAAAGACAACATTCATTAACCCATAGGGAACTATCTCTTACAAGGTAATGCCATTTGGTTTGAAAAATACTAGAGCCATATATCAACGAGCAATGGTAACACTCTTTCATGATATGTTGCATAAAAAGATTGAAGTATACGTCAATGATATAATTGCCATAACCCAAATGAAAGAAGATCATGTGCAAGCTTTGAGGAAACTCTTTGAGAGATTGTGGAAGTATCAGTTATAGTTGTATCCAATAAAATTCATATTTGGGGTTAAAATTGGGAAGTTATTAGGATTTATGGTAAGTAATAGAGGAATCGAAGTAGATCCAAACAAAGTAAAAGCCATCTAAGAAATGCCAGCACCTAAGACTAAGAAAGAAGTATAGGGTTTTTTAGGGAGGTTGAACTACATAGCTCATTTGGTTTTTTAGGGAGGTTGAACTACATAGCTCATTTTATCTCCTGGTTGACAACTACATATGCAAACCAATCTTTAGGTTGGTGGGGAAGAATAACCTTAGGATTTGGAATAAAGATTGTTAAAAGGCTTTTGAGAAGATTAAATAATACCTTGTTAACCCACCTCTGCTAATACCATCAATTCGTAGGAAATCCCTGATTCAATACTTAATAGTCAATGAAGCATTCATGAACGATGTATTAGGACAACACAATAACATGGGGAGAAAAAACCAAGCCATTTATTACATCAGTAAAAAGTTCTCAGATTGCGAAGCACATTACAATATAATTAAGAAGTTATGTTACGGATTAGCATGGAGCGCTAAGAGATTACACTAGTACATGTTGTACTATACCACATGGCTCATCTCCAAAATAGATCCCTAAACTACATATTCGAGAAACCATATTTTTCAAGTGAAATTACATGATGACAAGTTTTGTTGTCTGAGTATGACATAGTCTACATGGCTATGAAAGCTATATAAAAAAGTGTCATTGTTGATCATTTGGTTAACAATGCCATTGAGGAATATGAACCTTTAAGCTTTGACTTCCCAAATGAGGATGTCTTGACAATTGAAAAGGAAAAGGGAATGATTAGTGGATGATGTACTTTGATAGAGTTGTGAATGTATGTGGTCATGAATCTAGAGTTGTTATAATTTCTATAAATGATAGATAATGCCCCATTTTAATCAAACTGCAATTTGGTTGCACTAGCAATATAATTGAGTATGAAGCATGCACTTATGGCCTAGAACTAGTTACAAAAATAAAGATAAAGAAGTTAAATGTATATTGAGACTCAATGCTAATAATCTCTCAGGTAAAAGGAGAATGACAAACCAAATATGAAAAGTTGAGTCCATATCAAGAGTACCTTTTCAAACTAGTAGAGAACTTTGATGAGATAGAATTCACACATTTAGGAAGAGATAAAAACTAAGCTCTTTTGAAGACGGTGCTTTATAATTTGAATTTTAACATGGCGTGTGTGTTATTTAAACTCTGATGCAGAAGGAATCTTGCTCCCTCAAATAAAACAGAAAAACAAGGCTTGCAGCATATTGAACACAAGATTGACACTAATAATTTAATATAAATGAATATTCAGTGCTAAAAAAATTAAGAATCTTGTAATAAAATTAGATAATATTAATATCAATTACAAGCTCATCAGAAAGTCCAAAAAAACCAAAAAATAATATAGTTTTTTTTTGTTTTTAATATAAAATAACCGAACTGAACTGAACTAAAATAAGTCGGTTGAAATCCGTTTCAGTTTAATTTTTTATATTTTATAAAATTTCAGTTTGGTTATTTTTATAGATAAAAACCGGACCGAACTAAAAATGATCACCCCTAATATTTCCACTGATGTCATTAGCTTTCCTCATTACTCATTGACCCTTCTGATAACTACCTTTGCTTCCAGCCTACTGATGGACTCATCTTAGTCAAAGCCTAAATTTCTTTTGACCTGGGCTTTCCATCATTCTTGCTTTCTTAAAAGAAAGGTATCTGACTTTTACTAGTTCAAGTATCATAAATTTCAAAATCATTAGAGATTTATATTGATATTAATTTTAGATTCTTGAAAAATTAGTTGAAATATACGTGTAAGCTGACTTGTACATCTATTACTGTTAATAAAAAAAACCTGACTCTAAAGAGTATTTTTATTGACAAAAGTGGTAGTTACTGATCTAGAAGCCAATTTGAACGAAGCAGGACCACTAATTGCCAATGAACAGTGATGAAACTGACAGCCAGCAGCAAGATTGGTGGCAGAGTTTTGTTGTAAAGTAAATTAGGGTTTTGTAATTTTGTTTTTCTAGTTTGGATTGGATTTGGGATTTGATCATAGTTATTAAACCCGAACCGGCCTTGCGGGTCGACCCGGGACCCGGCCGATCCAGGACCTGGACCGGTTCGGGTTTGTTAAAAGACCGACTGGTGCAACAACCCGGCAAAACCCGGTCGACCCGGCGGGTCAACCCATGACCTGGACAACCTAGACGAACTCGGACAAGACCTGATTTTTCCCCTTTTCAAATGTGGTTTCTGTCCTTCGGCCTCCCTTCTTATTTCATCATCTTCTCTACAATGAGTTATTGTTAGCAGCAACAGAGAGGAAAGGAGAGTGAGGGACGCTGTCGTTGGAGGCTGGTCGGGCTGGTCTCCTGTGTCAGTGGGCGGCGGTTTTGGTTTGGCCAAGAGACGGAGGCGGCTGGGGAAGAAGAAGGAGGGGCTCTCTAGTTTTGGCCAAAAAACCAGGGGGGTGACTGAGAGAGGGATGAAGGAAGTCGTGGCTCTCTAGTCTCCTGCTGCTTGATAGAATACCTTCTAGAACGAGAGTGAAGAAAGAAGAAAGAGAATATCTTTTATCTTTCAATTTTTGATAGTCAGTCGGGCATGACAGTTGTTTTGGCCAAGCAAAAAGGGAAGTTTTGACTCGTTTTGGGAGAGGCTGGTTTTGGGAGAGAAAATCTAAAAGCAGGGGGAGCGGCAGCTTGTTGTTTTATTTGGTAGAGACAGGGAAAAGTTTAGATTTTGTGTCTTTCCTTCAAAAATTTTAGTTGACAAGAAATATATTAAATTGTAATGTGGGGCATTCCCCATAGCTTTTGCCCTTTGGAGCCATTTGGCTAGAAAAGGTAAATTATAAAGCTTTGGGAATATTACTTTTGTGTTGAAGTTGTTGTCAACAGCTTTCAAAAAGAAAGAAAAATGAGTGAATTTCCGGGTGGATCTGGGTTGACCCATAAAACTTGAGACCCAGTCTCTCGGCCGGGTCAATCCCCGAGCCGGGTTTAATAACTATGGTTTTGATAGGAACTTGAAATGTGATGGATATAAAATAATGGTTCTCCATCATTTGTCCTTTTGAAAAGAACTTGACCCCTGAAAGTTTGTTCCTTGCGAAAAAAAGTTGCAGTTGCTGATCTAGAAGCCTACCTGAATGAACTGTTTCTTATATCCCATGCAGAGCAACGAAAGAAGCTGGAAGCTGCGGCGGAGATTTCTAGCTG
>Ga0307517_10008293_pt1 | contig 14927 bp, 5 predicted proteins | sample 23_EM_MG_FD_194515 | JGI IMG/M metagenome (GOLD analysis project Ga0307517, IMG submission 194515) | Populus trichocarpa ectomycorrhiza microbial communities from riparian zone in the Pacific Northwest, United States - 23_EM | ecosystem: Host-associated > Plants > Roots > Unclassified | place... | reverse complement strand
TATTTTTTAATTAGAAAGTAGTAGAAAGAAAAAAAAAGGAAAAAGACATTCATCGCTAGCTCCACTATCATCTTCAACACCAGTAGCAACCATAACAACCTTTTTTTTTGCTTATAACCAGTTGAGGTAAGAAGAAAAGGGTTAAATAGCAGATGTGAAAGAAGAAGAAAAAGAAGAAGAAGGAAAGAAAAAAATAAAGAAAAAGAAAGTAAAAAGAAATGGTCAAGAGGGAGAAAAAACATTTATTCCCAACAACACCATCATCTCTACCACTAATATAAACAACAACATTCCTCTTCTCGCCTTGAACCACATAAGGTAAGCCTCTTATCCCTTCTTTTTGCATGCAAGTTTACTATTCACGTTAAAAAATAATGAATATGATATTTTTCATCCATGAATACTATTTATTCATGCATTTTTATTTTATTTTTATTACATAGCCGGTAAAAAATAGTGAACATGATATTATTCATGCATGGATACATAAATTATGTTGTCTCCATTTTATGTATGCATGTGTGTGAAAAAAAATATTATTTTTTAAAATCAACAACTTTTTACCATGCATTTTATTATTTTATTTTTAATGTCTTCTCAATAGCTTTATATTCATTTTGTAAAATTATTCTATCACATTTTTAAGTATGCATGTGTGTGAAAAAATTCATTTTTGAAAAGCAACAACTTTTCACCCCATGCTTTTTTTATTTTATTTTATTTTATTTTATTATTGGCTTCATAATAACATCATTATCCTATAGAAAAATTCATGTCACCCTTTTACATATCGATGTGTGTGTAGATATTTAATTTCCAAACAAAAATAAAAATTGCATCGATGAGTTTTCATCAACTTTGTATTATGTTTTGATCAATACTTGATTTTTAAATAGTTCAAGGACCAATGCAGGTCTAACATGATGTTTTTAACTTTGAAACGTGTTCGAAAATGTATTGACGAGTTTTTATCAAGTTAACGACCTGCTTTGTTTAAACCTGAATTTTAATAATTAGGTCAACAAGTTTCCTTTTTTTTTAGGGACTGACGAAGGTCTAGAAAAATGTTTTTATTAAAAAATTAAAAAAATAATACTAAGTAAGCAAAAAAAATCATTGAGTTGCAAGTTCTTGATTGAGGGTTCGAAATTAACCCCAACGAACATCGATCAATAATAAGTGATTTGCGAACAAGCTCAAAAAAATATTTAGACAATTAGTGGTTTGCATACAACAAATTTAGTATAAAGCATGTAGACAAGGTAACATTTTTTTGAAAAAGATACGGTAAGGATGATATCTATTTTTTCTTAAGTATAAACAATTCCTTACTCGAATCTTTGAAACCAATGTATATTTTAGTATTCCTAGTTTACTTAAAAACTATGTGGCAACTCTATTTTCTAAATTTTCCCTTTTAATTATGGAGTTCCTACATTTCATGTTGACTGGCAACAAAGTTAATGAAATTTGAATTTCTTACTGCTTGGTCAAAGAGATTCACATATATATAATATCAAAAAATCATCTCAATATAAAAATCTAAAATATTAAATAAAACTTCAATAATAGTTTTATATTAATCTCTGACAAGCAACATAAACAATATAAAAGTAGCTACACCCTTGAGTTTACTACAAAAGTGATTGTCTTATTGAAAAATATTTAAGACTTAAACCTTTCATTCCCTAGATATAATCTTTCAAATTGGATCAATAAAATATTTAAGACTTAAACCTTTCATTCCCTAGATATATATTCCATAGATATATATAATCTTTCAAATTGTCTGGAAAATTGGATCAATAAAAGAGACCTCGATCTTTAATACTATCTTGATAGTTTGTGATTTTAATTTGGAGTATTGTATCTATTTATCTTTTAAGTATTCTCTCATATAAATTTTCACTCTCACATGTTTTTATATAATTAGTTTTCTTATTTATGCTATTTTGCTACTTTTTGGTTTTTTTTAAAAAAAAGAGTCCCTTGGACCATCAAGAAATTTAATTTTCAAACACAAGAAATGATAAATTATTTAAAAAAAACATAATAAAACATGAAAAATATATAGAAAATGAAAAAACAAATATGTAAAAATTTTGAAATGGACCCAAGAACTTACATGACCTAATGTTGCTATGGTTTCTGTTATAAAATTACTAATAGTAATGGTCCCGATGGAACCTCAAATTAATAACCCCTTGCTTGTTCAAATATTTTTAATACATAGTTTGGAAGGAACGGAGTGGAGGACATGTACACATTTTTTTAATACCAACTAAAATTAATATTAGTACTATTTAATGGTTTTATGTTATAATAACAGCTGTGTCGTTTTGACCCGCTAAGCCAAAACCAGGCAGCCACAAAATTTCTGAGGCCTAAACAAATTCGCGTTAGCCTACCAGTTGACCAAAAACAATAGGCGTATGGTGAGGAGATATGGCTAGAAGATATTGTCAGGCTGTCTAGAAGCGCTTATAATAAGAAAATATTGAAACGGAAATACAAACAAATTATATTATTAAAATAAACTAATTAATGTGCAAGCTTACTTGCTAATAATGTCTATGTATCCCAGTTAAGGCTAACCCCGCGGGATATATAATTAGCATGATTTGTTTTATTTTATTTATAATATAGTATATTTTTTATTGGTTTTTCCGCCCATGTAAAGCGGTGTTTATTTTTCAATCCAACAATATTTTTAAAAATTTTAATTTTTTTTAATTGATTTTTTAACAACACCTAATTTTATTTTTTTAATGGATAACAACTCTTTAAGCACGCCAATAACCCATATTAAGGGGAGAAAGGAGATTTGCAGATACAAAAATCAAACATGATCTGATGACTTATCATTGCATTCTAGTTAAATAACGAGAAAAAATCAGGTGAATTCCACATTAGTTAATTTAATCCTTAAAATGACTTTAACAATAATCATTTAAGAAAAATATTAAATTAATTCGGCCTAATTCACTAACTAATTAGAGAGATTCATGTAATTTATCCTTTTAAATGAATTGCACAATAACGAATTAAGTACAATATTAATTAAACTAATTCACTAACCGATTAGATGCCTCCACCCTAACGTAGACCCCGTCAGCTAGACAAGATGTGTGAGTATAACATTAAAAAAATATTTATTTTTATATTTTAAAAGTGGTTTTAAATTTTTTTTATTTTAAATTAATTTTTTTATATTTTCAGTCATTTTAATATGTTAATATAAAAATAAATTTTAAATATTATTTTGATATATTTTCAAACAAAAAAATATTTTAAAAAATAACAGCTATTACAATATCAAGCAGTCTCTAAATTTCTTTTTATTTAATTTTAAAAACGAGTCTCTCGCACTAACTTAGTAAATTCAAAGAAATTTAATAAACTTTCCTAAATACTGAAACTAATATTTGAATATAAAAAATAAGAAAAAGTTTTTTGAACCATTAATCCTACCTCTTCACATAAAAAAATTCTAAATTGGTTTCTATGAAATGTAAAGAACGTTCACTGAAATAAAACAGGCTACTGCCTGCCGATTATATATATATAACTCACGAATTAATCGGCGAGGTGAAATTATGAAAAAGACACTGAAAAATCATACTGTATGATAACCAACCCAAATTGTTCGTTTTTTTCAACTCTTTTCATTATTATTAATATTTCCCTCCAAGTTATTCTAACAAAACGCATATTCCTCCAAGTTAATTTTTCTAAATATGAATAGTATTATTTTAGTTGTGATTCTTCTCTTACATCAAGCTATAAATTGAGTTAATGAAGATTTTCGCTTGTCCAGGAACAAGATATTATTCTCATCCTATTAATAAAAAAAAAATCATAGTTATTAGATCAACTACTCTATTGTTTATATTTTCAAATATTATATGTTTTGTTTCTTTGAAAATCATTACAGAAAATTGATAAATATAAATGGAAATACTAACGGAAAGATTTTATTGCTATATTGCGATGACCTTTACCGACATAATTTTCTGACAAACAAAAATACCTTGAATGGAAACAGGAAGTCGATGTATGGTTTTCAAGATTCAAGGTTAGTATTAATTTAAATATTTCTTATGTTAATTTGGATTGTTTATTGAAATTATTGAAAATTTTCTTTTATAAATATTTTTTTCAAGGGAAAATTCGAATGGGAGAGAGCTGATGATAATGTTGCAATGAGGGTTTGAGAGAATCACATTGCAATAAGATAAGATCGAATTCAGGATGAGTTTTTTATTTACTAATAGATAATTAATTTGTACCATATAGGTTGCGTGATTTTCGGTACGAGACACAAAAAAACCAAAACATATACGAAAGAAAGAGAGCTTCTAAGCTAGAATGACATGGCGTTTTGAAAGGATTTTAGACCATCGTATATCTTAAAGGCTGTATGATCGAAATACATTCAACGGATGACATCCCTGCGTTTCACTCAATGGTCACAGTCCGGTATGAATAACCAGAATCGACATGTTCATGGTTTCGTTACCACACACACTGGTGGCTCCGTTCTATTCGTTTCGCATCCGAAGCGGATGATAAGGTTTTTTATTACATCCATTTTTTATTACTAGTTGTTTTTTATAAATATATTTAATTGACAATTTTTTTTATTGCAAGCTACGGTTCTTGAATGCGAGTCAAGCCCATTGGAGCTTTTTGTTGAAACGCGTGTTCGGAATGATGACCATAAAAAAGGGATGCAACATTTCATTGATAGCTGAGCTCAAGACTTTGTGGTATGTTGGTTTTCAATTATTTTTTCTTCTTAAGTTATTATTTCCTTGAATTTAATGAATTTATTTTTTCTTTCCAGGATATATATAATAGCTGGTTGAAGGAGAGATACAAAAACGATCTTAAAAAAAAAAAGAATGAATGACTCAATATTGATTATAAAGAACTCCGCTGATTAGTAATGAAGATGAGATCACATATGAGTAGTTCACGTGCGCCCCCTAATTGGCCATACGGTTTCGACGACAACTAGCTTTCTCCTCCTCCTCCAACGCCATCTCTGGTGTAGATTTATTGCAGTTGAATGTATAGATGTTTATATTTGTAATAAATATTTGATTTTTATACTAATTTTATTTTGAAGTTATAAAATAAATTTATTTTAATTATTTTTCTACTTCTGTTCAATATATATTTTTAAAAATATATATTTAAAATATTACCAACGAAACTAGACCATTAGTATATTTCATAGAGTTAGAAAAGAATTATTGAAAATGCCACTATTATTAATGGGGTTACCGACGAAACTATTATGTCGGTATATTCCAAAAAGTTGAAAAACAATTACAGCAAATGTCGACACTGTTATTATTAACATACCAACAGAATTATAGATTATATTATGTCAGTGATATATTATATTTACCGATGGAATAAAGCGGGTAAATTTTTCTTTTGGCATGCTTTGTCCGTCTGTAAATCTATCGATATATTTATTACCTACGAGAGTTTTTTTGAATGATTGTTTTTGTATGATTTTATTAGTAACATACATACCAACAGACTGCTAGTATAAATACTAATGTTATAAGTAATATTGTTAAATCTGATAGTGAATTAAATCAAAACTAAGAATTATTAAGAGTTTTTAATTTATAAATCTAGTATTATAAATTAGATGGTACTCTGTATCTTTCTACCGTCATGTTTTTAAAGATAAGAAAAAAAAAACTTAGATATAATGATATAAATTTATTAAAAAAAAATCATTTTAGATACATTTAAATAGCTTATTGGATATTTTCAGCTAGATAAGAGTTATACTTGATAACAAGATTTAGATTAAACAATCTTCCGTCAACTCAAACAAGGATAGAATCTTATAAAAGGAAAAAAGATTGGAAAAGAAAAATTAAATTAAATAATAAGGGTGAACACTATAAAATGAAGCCATGAAAAAAGAATTTATATATCTGATATGGAAAAAAAATAAAAATCGGTACACTGTAGTATTGAAAACACAGTGAATTGGAAGGGTGGGATACAAATTAATTAATGGGAGTTGTCCGCATAGGCTTGTAGACAAGCGTTGAAATCGTGTGTAGAGATCGGTTGAGAAGTGTTTGTCTTGCATGTTTTAGGACGGCCTTGCTACTTGTAAACCATTTATTTATCTTCTCTAGAATTCCAAGCCAAGCGTGTCAATCGAAACTCATCTCCTTCTTCTTCTTCTTCTCTCTCTCTCTCTCTCTCTCTCTCTCTCTGCATCCCATTTCTATGCATAACCATCAAGAAAACGAAACAAAAAATATAATAATACAAGTAAAACAAGTCTGACCTAAAAACATAATGAAATCAACTTCGTCGTTTGGGAGGACGAGCTCCAGGCTATCCAATTACAGCCGCACGTTTGACTTACCAGACGATGATCTCGACGGTTCAGAAACCGCCAGCGACTGCGAGATTGGCGGTGCAATGTTGCCGATTTTCTTGAACGACCTGAGAAGAAACAACCAAGATGAGTTAGTTGAGGTCACGCTCGAGCTCGAGAAAGACTCCATTGTTGTTTGCAGTGTTAATCCGAACGGTAGAGGTATGTCAACTCCGAGTACGCCTGGCGGTGGTGCTGCGGCGGGGATTTTAGAGAGGAGTTTGTCGGCAACGTCGAGGATTAGACGGAAGTTCGGGTGGTTAAGATCAAGATCTTCGAGAACGACATGGTCGGAGAATGAAGAGAGAGTAATCTCGGCGAGAGATGCACGGAAATTGAAAGCCAAGCTTGACAGGTCAAAACTGAGCGCTCAAAGAGGACTGAAAGGGTTGAGGTTTATAAATAAGACAACCGGTACGACGTCTGAGTCGAATGAGCTGTGGAAACGAGTCGAGTCCAGGTTCAAGTTGCTTTCTAAAGACGGTTTGCTTGCTAGAGAAGATTTTGGTGAATGTATAGGTAAATAGTTACTCAATAATAATCACTGGTTAAAAATAAATAATTTTATGTTTGTTGTTGGGTTTCTGACATGGTGTGTGAGCTATTGTGTTAGGGATGGTGAATTCGAAGGAGTTTGCGGTGTGTATATTTGATGCACTAGCGAGGAGGAAGAGGCAGAGAATAACGAAAATAAGCAAAGAAGAGCTTCATGATTTCTGGTTACAGATTTCTGACCAGAGTTTTGACGCGCGCCTTCAAATTTTCTTTGACATGTGCGTCTCTCTCTCTCTCATTTTTTTCACCCTCGAATGTTTTGAAAATCATAGTAGCAATTGGGATTTGACGATCTTTAAGTTCTACGTACAAACTCAACGGTGGTGTTTCAGACTGTAGCATAAATCTCAGGTGGTAAGCATGCATGACCACCGTCGTCTCGATCTGCCTATATTTTTCGGGCGTTTGATCAGTACTTCTCAGACAAGTTCCAGGGCTCTTTAATTAATCTGCTGATAGTCTGGTTTTAATTCCAATCGGAAAACGAGAAACCTGAAACTTCTGGTGCATTGCAGGGCAGATAGCAATGAAGACGGAAGGATCATAAGAGAAGAAGTGCAGGAGGTAATAATATTTTCAGTAGTATAATATTATTCTCCCAAAAGATTCCTAAATAATATTACACTACTGACTGAGATGCACAATACCAACTATGATAGAGTTGCTATTCGAAGAAATAATTCAATTAGATTTATTATTTTCGGGTGAAAAACATTAATAATTGTTTATTCCTGAGTTGTTGTTTCGCACGCATTCACCGGTTTTAGAAAGTGGTATTATTTCTTAATTCTTTTAGCATTAAAATATATAGGTTTCTCACAAATTAAGCAAATTAATCGGAGACATGTTTTACAACTGTGTTAACTACCATCAATCAAATCAAAGTATTTGTCAAGAAGCATATTTACATGACAACACCCTACATTTCTTTTTTTTTAATTTATTATTATAAAGTAGTTAGTTATATGCACATCATGAGCAACCGATGCCAGATAATATTTTAACTGTGACATTATTACTTTCTTTTAATCCCAGCTTATAATGCTCAGTGCTTCTGCAAATAAACTGTCAAAGTTGAAAGAACAAGCAGAAGAATATGCTTCGTTGATAATGGAAGAACTTGATCCTGAAAACCTCGGATACATTGAGGTAAATCACAAATTCAACCTTCAAATGATGATCAAGCTGATTGTTTACCTCAGTTCCAGCTTTTTGAATAGGTTAATAGTCGGTTTATTTGTGTTTTTGATATTTTTTTGTTTTAAATTAATTTTTTTAACGTTCTTATATTGTTTTGGTATGTTAATATAAAAATAATTTTTTAAAAAAATATTATTTTAATATAATTTCAAACAAAAAATAATAAATTATTTTTAATTTAGCCTACCTTACATTCAGCCCGAGGACTCCTCGGGCCTCGTCATGAAAACCACAAATCATGTAGTGGATGCCACAAATCACTGAATTTACTATATTTCTTTCTTTTATTGGTTTCATGATTTATTATAAATTTATGATTCATGTACTTGTATTTAATATTCAGTAATAAAGTCACCGGAAGATTCATGACTAAAAAAAGTAACGGGAAGTTTTCTTGACTTTTTCAGTCCTCCAACTTACAATTGGGCTTAGTCTTTTCATTTAAAAAAAAAAAAGATTTAAGAGAAAAAAGAGTTATTTCCCATTTTCAGTTATGGCAGTTAGAGACACTTCTTCTACAAAGGGACACATACATGAACTACAGCAGACCATTGAGTACAGCAAGTGTAAGCTGGAGTCAGAACATAAGTTCAATCAAACCCCGGAACGTGATGCATAGGCTAAGCTTTAAATTGAGGAATTTAATTCTAGAGAAATGGCAAAGGGCTTGGATTTTATCGCTGTGGGTGATGATAATGGTTGGCCTATTCGTCTGGAAATTCCTTCAATACAAGAACAAGGCTGCATTTCACGTCATGGGCTATTGCTTGGCGAGTGCCAAAGGTGCTGCAGAGACTCTCAAACTCAACATGGCTCTAATTCTATTACCTGTTTGTCGAAACACACTGACTTGGCTTCGGTCCACTCGAGCAAGGTCATTTGTTCCTTTTGATGAAAATATTAATTTCCACAAGGTAAGAAGGCTTACTATGCTAATTATATATAATTGACAAAGGATTTGGACAGGTTAATTAATAGATAAAAAGAAATCAAATTCATATACGATTTGCCTTTGCTTAAGGTTCTGTTCATTGTTAACAATGGAGCAACAATCCGAGATTCTACAAGCCAAACAAATGAAAGAAGTGAATATTTAATAGAAACATGCTAAAAACATCGTCAGTCCCTGACCCCCTCTTTCTTTTACCTTATTTTCCCAGATGGTTGCAGGCGCTATAGTAATTGGAGTCATCTTGCATGCAGGAAACCATCTATTATGTGACTTTCCCCGTCTGATAAACTCGTCTCCTGAAAATTTTGCCTTGATTGCGTCTGATTTCAATAATAAAAAGCCTACATATAAAGAACTTGTGACTGGTATTGAAGGCGTGACTGGGATTTCTATGGTGGTGTTATTGACCATTGCATTCACTCTGGCAACAGGCCGTTTCCGGAGAAATGGGGTGAGACTACCTGCACCCTTCAACAAATTGACAGGTTTCAATGCGTTCTGGTACTCTCATCATCTTACTGGTGTGGTCTATATTCTGCTGCTCGTCCATGGAACCTTCTTGTTCTTAGCCCACAAGTGGTATCAGAAAACAGTAAGAACTTTCGAAGCTTTTGTGACAAGATAATCAATAATTAGCAAGTAACATCTGTTATTTTTCTGATTTTCCAGACGTGGATGTATATCTCTGCTCCCTTGCTGCTCTACATGGTTGAACGAAATGTGAGAACACGTAGATCAGAACATTATTCTGTAAAATTATTGAAGGTAATTAGTCAAGTTCTTGGAGGCTTTATCGCTGCTTTCTAGATGATCTCTTGTTTTTCTTGGCAAGAAGAGTCTAACATGACCTGATTCGGATAGGTGTCAGTGCTACCGGGAAATGTCCTCAGCTTAATCTTGTCCAAGCCACAGGGATTTAAGTACAAAAGTGGGCAGTACATTTTTCTACAATGCCCAGCAATTTCCTCCTTTGAATGGTAGTGTTTCTGAAGATAACAACTCCTGTTAATTACAATAATTATTATTATTATGAAATATGATCATGTTTCAAAGAAATGAACCAAGTCCCTTTCAGGCACCCATTCTCTATAACCTCAGCACCAGGGGATGACTATCTCAGTGTTCACATCCGGATAGTCGGAGACTGGACGGAGGAATTGAAGCGAGTTTTCACCGAGGAAAATGATTCACCATCTGTTATTGGTCGTGCCAAATTTGGTCAACTTGGGCACATGGATCAAACAAGGTTATTTAAACACTGAGCAACTCCACTGTATTAGACTTGCATTCAAACAATTTGTGAAAATATTGAGGCAAAATGCCTGCATTGCTGCAGACAACCAAAGCTGTATGTTGATGGTCCATATGGGGCTCCAGCACAAGACTACAGAAATTACGATGTCTTGCTTCTCGTGGGGCTTGGCATAGGAGCTACCCCTTTCATAAGCATCCTTAGAGATCTTTTGAATAATACACGAACAGCAGATAATCAAATGGTAAATGTCATTCCCTGAGATTTCATCTGTGCATATTATACTATTATAAAGTGAAGATTTACATCCAGCAATTGATTTTCTATGTTTTACTAGGATTCAAACACTGAAAACAGTCGGTCAGATGACAGTTCAAATAGTTATGCATCTTCAAGTATGACACCAGTTAGCAAGAAGAGAACACAGAGGACTACCAATGCTCATTTCTACTGGGTTACTAGAGAGCCTGGATCTTTTGAATGGTTTAAAGGAGTCATGGATGAAGTTGCAGAGATGGATCACAAAGTAAGACAAAAACTTCCAACCCATGTTTCATTATCCATGTCTCAAATAAATTGCCACGGCTATCATTACAAAGTGATAGGTATTAACCTTCCCTCTTCTTATATAACAACAAAATAGGGTCAAATCGAACTGCACAACTACCTTACAAGCGTTTACGAAGAAGGTGATGCAAGGTCAACTTTGATCACCATGGTCCAAGCTCTCAATCATGCGAAACATGGTGTTGACATCGTGTCAGGCACTCGAGTATGTTCCCTGATAAATATAAAGTTTTAGGTTGTCAAAATTACTGTAGACAACAAGGTCAACCCGCCAATCAATAACTGGTGGGAGCTGGGAAATCAAATATTCAAAGCACCGCAGGGGGGAAGAAAACTTATTCATCATTTGGCTCTATTTTGTTGCAGGTAAGGACACACTTTGCAAGACCAAATTGGAAAGAAGTGTTCAACAAAATTGCTTCAAAGCATCCGTTTGGCACAGTAGGTAAGGAAAGCATACAAATTAATAAAACACCATTTTCATGTAATGACCAGATTACGGTTGAAAATACAAGGCATCGATCTTCTGCAATCTTTTGGTAATAGACAAGTATTATAATTTTTTACTAAAAAACAGCTTGTTAAATTACAATGCAGGGGTGTTCTATTGCGGGATGCCAGTGTTGGCAAAGGAGCTGAAGAAGCTATGCCAGGAGCTGAGTCACAAGACAACCACAAGGTTTGAGTTTCACAAGGAGTATTTCTGAAGCAAGAGGAACACCATTTGAAAGTCAAGCTATTATTATTATTATTATCATCATCATCATCATCTTTTGTAATTACTAAAAAAACCGAGGGAAAATTTATATGTATACATGTCCTATATGTAGCTCAGAAAGATGTAGATGCAGTTATCTACTATATTGATATAGCAATGGTGTCCAACACAAAAGAGATGTTCAATAAAAAAGAAAAACAGAGAGAGAAAGAATTTTAAAGGATTTTCGATGCTTCTGCTAATCTGTCTAAGGATTCCAATAGTTGAAAATACTTCCTGAAAGCCTTCAGAATGGACAGCTTAGCTGTGTTGACACAAGGAGCAGTTATAATATTGTGTTCACAGAGATCATTGCAATTATTTTAATATAAACATGCTGTATTTCCAAATCAAAATGGAGAAGGGCCATAAGTTGACTTCAATAACATGCCAGCAAGGCACTGGGGTGGTGAATGGAAAGGAAATTAATAAGCTCATCAGACAGCACAGAGTGCAGTGCAGTGAATGGAAAGGAAATTCACATGCCATTGGATTCTAGGGCTGCATACTTGAATATGATTTGATGAATAAAGCCCACAACAACAGAGATTACCGGTGTTATATAGGGGGGGAAATAGCCTGCAAATAACTTATACATGTATCAATGAGCAACTTGCAAAATGTTAGAATGTTAATAGGATGTCATTGGCATGAGACACAGACAAGCATAGGCAGCTCTATCAGTTGTATGACATACAAAAGGGTTTTTACTGCGTCAGTCATCTTTCAACCTCCTAAGAAGCTTAGCAGCCCATCTCCTAACACGTTTCTTCAGCGTGTACCCAACAACAATTCCAGCAACAAAGAAAATTGCACACATCTTTGAGCAAGTCCACAGAGAAACCATTTGCCTGCAATTAGATGAAGAATCGCACGGTCTATAAGGAAAGCCAGAGATGCTGTAATTACAATTCAGTTGGCAATGACAGAACCAGAGCCAAATAATACGATTTTGGCAGCACTGTAAATCAGACCATTTCTTGGAACTTAACTAAAAATTGCGGAGAACTGAGAATTTATGAGAAATATCTGAAAGTTATTCAGCAAGCATACATTTGTCCAAAATCTGGAAACGAAACATTCAAACTGCTCTAACTGAGAACCAAACCAGTTGGGAGATTTTGGTTGCTTCCTCGCTAATTTAATAGAAATTTACACAAGATTGTTTGTGACAAGAAAGATCACATATGCAAACATGAGTTACCACCATTGAATAAACTTTTCAAACAAATCAAAGACTGTGTTTCCTATGAAGGCTAGGATACACAACTACACATAACATTTACAAATGTGCACTTCCGTAACTTTTCCAATTCACAAAGGCATGATGAACCCTTTTTCACAGGAAAAAAATAAGTCCACAGATAATAATTAGCACTACAAATCCCAATTGATCAACAAAAATTAAGTGCAGAACATGGAACTGAATCATAATCCAATGAGCAATAAAAAGATTCTATTACAAAGACAACAATTACTTTATCCCTGAATTATAGATACACAGCCTTACAAGGAAATTGAGGGCTCACTCAATATCATAGTCAGCAAGTAATTGGACGATCCAAAAAAGGAAAAAAAAGTAAAAAAAAAAATACTCCAAAAGAAAAAAGAAAGTAAATAACTGGACAAGAAAAGCACCTGGGAGGCCTGGTGATCAAAACACGAGACTGGTCCGGGGGAGATAAAGCTGCAGTTAATCCAGCCTTTTCGCTTAAGTTGTAAGAATTACCAGACAAGGAAGCCCCTGGCTTCGTGTCCTGACGTACAAATTTCAGTAATCCCTCCATTTTGCTATCTTACTTTTAGGTTTCAAACAACTACAAACAAGGAACAGAGATATTTGAAGAATTGAAAACCCAAATAGTCAACTATAGCTGTTTTAAGTTCTGCCCAGAAAAAAAAAAAAAAATTGGATTGGAAGGCTAGGGTTTAGGGTTTTGTTTTCTTTGCCGGTTAATGCTTTAAAACTTATTTGCTCTTTCGACGATTTGGAGGAAATAAATTGCAGAGAGGTCCCTAACCTTCGTGATATCCTACATACACTCTAGATCAATTCCAGATACTTTTTTTTTTTATTTCTCATATATTTCGAAAGACTAAATTAAATAATATTCTAAATTAGTTATGCGAAAATATAATTAATTTATAATCAATCATTAATGAGTAAACGTGGAGTAAATTAATGAATAGGCAATCCAGGAGCAAAAGGCATGAACGCGTATCTAGTCCGTCCTATATTTGCTAGTGTGGTTTTACTTTCATTGACTTAGGTTATCCCATTTGAATTGCTAGTAAATAACAAAAAAAATTAAATGGAAACACAAATTGACTAGATAATAATCTTATTAGTTCAGCCATGAATTGAAGATGGATTGGAAGGTTAGGGTAGGGTTTAAGGTTTTACTTTTTTTTGTTAGTTAATTAGGGTTTTAAGTATTTAATTTCATCACAACAAAATACATTTCAGGATTATAAAAAGAAAGTTGTAATTTGGTAAATTTGTGAAGAATTTATAAATATTACTATATTTTCTTCATCATTAGATAAATAATGTTATAATTATTTCATTAAAAAGCACAAAAATGCATTTTTGTTATGATTTAAAATATAAAATATTGTATAATAATATTATTTGAAGACCTTTTAAAGTTTCAAACAACTATAGACATAGGAGATGTGTGATTGAATAAATTGGTGTTAAATCCTTGAATGTGTTTGACTGACTTAAACTTGTTAGGCTTCCGAGAACTTTTAGACATAAGGAAAATGATAATTTAAAAAAAATAAGAGTCCCAAGAATTTCATTAAACAATCTAAGATTACTTAGAATTCGAGTAAAGATTACTTAAAGATCATGTCTTCTTTTTAAGTTTAAGGATCACTTACACAACTTTCACGTTAGTCTTTCCATAGACATATGCGATCTCTCTATTTAAAATTCTCATGCAAATCAGTTCAATGTACATGTCATCTGGCAAACACCTACATATTAGTTCCATGTATCTTTTATACCTCAGCTTATGAGAACAATTACTTCTTTTTATATATAAAAAAGAACATAATTAATATGTATCAGTCTCAATGACTCTAATTAATGTTTAGTCTTAATAGAGCATCGACCATGAATTTTTAAGAACAATGTTTTGATGCAATAAGAATCTTATAATTATAACAATTTTATAATTTTCTTTGTAAAATATTTTTGTTACAAGAAATTTATCTT
>Ga0307517_10008292_pt1 | contig 14927 bp, 12 predicted proteins | sample 23_EM_MG_FD_194515 | JGI IMG/M metagenome (GOLD analysis project Ga0307517, IMG submission 194515) | Populus trichocarpa ectomycorrhiza microbial communities from riparian zone in the Pacific Northwest, United States - 23_EM | ecosystem: Host-associated > Plants > Roots > Unclassified | place... | reverse complement strand
CGGCTCCGGTTCAGGTTCCGGTTCCGGCTCCGAGGGGCCCCCGCCCAAGGGCGGCGGCAAGGGCCGTAACCTCGGCGGCGCCGGGGCCGCCGCCGTGGTCACCGTCCTGGCGGTCGTCGTCGCCGGCCAGCTCGCGGGCGGCGGCAAGCAGTCCAGCTCCGCCTCCGGCCGGACCTCCGCCACGGCGTCGCGCGCCGCGGACGGCTCGGCCTCCCGCTCCGACACCCGCGCGACCGCGGCCTCGCCCTCCGCCTCGGCGGCGGCGCTCACGTACGACCAGGCCATGGCGCGCCCGTACGCCCTCAAGGCCGACCTCGCCCTCTCCGGCCGCTTCCGCACCGTCGGCGGCCACCAGAAGGCCCCCGGCAAGGGCAAGGTCTACCGCGTCCGGGTGGACGTGGAGCAGGGCCTCCCGCTGGACGGCGAGGTCTTCGCCCAGGCGGTCTACAAGACCCTGAACGACAGCCGGAGTTGGGGACACGGCGGCACGAAGACCTTCGAGCGGGTGTCAACGGGCGCCGCCGACATCGTCATCACCCTCGCCAGTCCGGGCACCACCGATGTCTGGTGCGCCAAGTCCGGTCTGGACACCTCGGTTGAGAACGTGTCATGTGACTCGGCGTCAACTCCGCGCACCTTGATCAACGCCTATCGCTGGGCGCAGGGCTCCGAGACCTACGGCCCGTCCAGGATGCTCATGTACCGCCAGATGCTCATCAACCACGAGGTCGGCCACCGGCTCGGGCACAGCCACGAGCTGTGCCCGAGGAACGGCGCACTGGCGCCGGTGATGATGCAGCAAACGAAGTTCCTGACCCTGAACGGGGTCACCTGCAAGCCGAATCCGTGGCCTTATCCGAAGGGGTGAGGGGCGTCGGCGAGCTGTTCGTATGCTGATCCGGTTTTGACATCGGACAGGTGCATCCTTCAATCTCTGTCGCATGTCCGATGACCGCGCCACCCAGTACGCCGGCTTTCAGCTGGCGCTGATCGGCGTGACCGGGCACACCGTGTCCGACATTCTCTGTCGTTGACCCCCACGGCACCGGACGCGTCGAGACCCACCGCCTGACAACGCTGTCACCGTTCCGGCTGCCTTCCCGCGGAATCCTTCCCTCCGCCCCTTTTTGCGCCATTTCCCACCACTCGCAGCCGCGAAAGGCCCATTCCCATGCGCCCATGGTCCGTCTCATCCCGCCGCGCCTCGGCGGCAGCCGCCGTACTGGCCCTCGTCGGAGGCGCCGCCGCGTGCGGCCCGAAGGACAGCGGCGCCAAGGCCGGCGACACCGGCGCCCCGCGCAAGGGCGGCACGCTCACCGTCCTCAACCAGGCGGCCCAGGAGGACTTCGACCCGGCCCGGCTGTACACCTCCGGCGGCGGCAACGTCCCGTCCCTGGTCTTCCGTACGCTCACCACCCGCAACCGTGAGAACGGCGCCGCCGGTTCCAAGGTCGTCCCCGACCTGGCCACGAACACCGGCGAGCCGAGCGTGAACGCCACGGTGTGGACGTACCACCTCAAGGACGGCCTGAAGTACGAGGACGGCACCACGATCACCTCGGCCGACATCAAGTACGGCATCGAGCGCTCCTTCGCCGCCGAGCTGTCCGGCGGAGCCCCGTATCTGCGCGACTGGCTGGTCGGCGGCACGGACTACCAGGGCCCGTACAAGGACAAGGGCGGCCTCGACTCGATCGAGACCCCGGACGCGAAGACCATCGTCTTCCACCTGAACAAGCCCGAGGGCGAATTCCCCTACCTGGCCACGCAGACCTCCTTCGCGCCGGTCCCGCAGGCCAAGGACGCCGGCACCAAGTACGAGAACCACCCGATCTCCTCGGGCCCGTACAAGGTGCAGAAGAACGAGAACGACGGCGAGCACATCGTCCTGGTGCGCAACACCTACTGGTCGGCCAAGACCGACTCCGAGCGCAAGGCCTACCCGGACAAGATCGACGTCCAGTCCGGCCTCGACGCCGCCGTCATCAACCAGCGGCTCACCACCGGCTCCGGCAAGGACGCCGCCGCGGTCACCACCGACACCAACCTCACCGCCGCCGAACTCGCCAAGATCACCGGGGACAAGACGCTGGCGAGCCGGGTGGGCACCGGCCACTTCGGCTACACCGACTACATCGCCTTCAACCCGAAGGTGAAGCCCTTCGACAACGCCAAGGTGCGCGAGGCGATCTCCTACGCCATCAACCGCACCACCGTCGTCAACGCGCTCGGCGGCTCCTCGCTGGCCGAGCCCGCCACCACCTACCTGCCCGAACAGGCGTCCTTCGGCTACCTCGCCTACGACGCCTTCCCGGCGGGCAGCACCGGCAACGCCGCCAAGGCGAAGGCGCTGCTGAAGGAGGCCGGTTACCCCGACGGCCTGACGATCACCCTCACCCACGACCTGACCAAGAACGACGAGCAGGGCCCGGATGTCGCCACAGCGGTCCAGGAGGGGCTGAAGGCGGCCGGCATCACCGTCAAGCTCGACGGGCAGGAGCACAGCGCCTTCGGCGAGAAGATCCACAACCTCAAGACCGAGCCGGGCATCTTCCTCACCGGCTGGGGCGCCGACTGGCCGTCCGGCGGCCCCTTCCTGGCGCCGATCTTCGACGGCCGGCAGATCGTCAAGGACGGCTGGAACTTCAACAACGCCCAGCTGAACGACGCTTCGGTCAACAAGGAGATCGACGAGATCAACAAGCTGACCGACCTCACGGCGGCGGCCAAGCGCTGGGGCGCGCTGGACAAGAAGATCGGCGAGCAGGCGCTGACCGTGCCGCTGGTCCACCCGGTCTACAAGCGGCTGTACGGCAAGGACATCAAGAACGTCGTGATCAGCGACTGGACCGGCGTGCTGGACATCTCGCAGGTCTCCGTCAAGTGAGCACCGAGGGCCGAGGCCAGGTCTGGCGACGGCTGCGCGCACAGCGCGCGGCCGTCGCCGGCGGCGCCGTGATCGCAACTCTCGTCCTCGTGGCGGTCGCCGCCCCGCTCTTCACCGCCATCGAGGGTCAGAACACCACCGCCTACCACCCCGAGCTGGTCGACTCCGCCGCGGGCGGCGTACCGCTCGGCTCCTTCGGTGGCATCAGCGCCGACCACTGGCTCGGAGTCGAACCCGGCACGGGACGCGATCTGTTCGCCCGGCTGATCTACGGCGCCCGGATCTCGCTCGGCGTCGCCATCGGCGCCACCGTGGTGCAGGTGCTGCTCGGGGTCGTCATCGGCCTCGCCGCCGGCCTGGGCAACCGCTTCCTCGACGAGCTGCTGAGCCGCACCACGGACGTCATGCTCGCGCTGCCGTCCCTGGTCTTCGCCATCGCCCTGCTCGCCGTCGTCCCCGCCGGCTTCCCGCGCCCGGTCCTGCTCGTGCTCGTCATCGGCCTGCTCGGCTGGGGCGGCACCTCGCGGATCGTACGGGCCCAGGTCCTCACCCTGAAGTCCCTGGACTATGTGGCCGCCGCCCGCCTGGGCGGCTCCGGCACCTGGCGGATCGCCCGCCGCGAACTGCTGCCGTCGCTTGCCGCGCCCGTCATCACGTACGCGGCCGTCCTGCTGCCCCTCAACATCAACTCCGAGGCGGGCCTGTCCTTCCTCGGCATCGGCGTCCAGCCGCCCACCCCGTCCTGGGGCCAGATGCTCTCCTCGGCGACCACCTGGTACGAGGCCGACCCGGCGTACGTCCTGCTGCCCGCCGGCTTCCTCCTCGTCACCGTCGTCGGCTTCACCCTGCTGGGCGAGGGGGTCCGTACCGCCCTCGACCCGCGCGCGGCCTCGCGGCTGCGGGTGGGCACCGGGCGCAAGCGCGAGGAGGCCTCCGTATGACGGGCCTGCTGACCTTCCTGCTGCGCCGGGCCGGCAGCGCCGTACTGGTGCTGCTCGCCTTGTCGGCGGTCCTGTACGCCGTCTTCTACATCGCCCCCGGCGATCCCGCGCAGCTCGCCTGCGGCCCCAAGTGCGGCGCCGAACAGCTCGCCCAGGTGCGGCAGAACCTCGCCCTCGGCGACCCGGTGTGGCTCCAGTACTGGCACTTCCTCCAGGGCATCGTCACCGGCCACGACTACAGCACGGGCACGGGGACCGAGCACTGCGGCGCGCCCTGCCTGGGGCTGTCGTACCAGAGCGGCGAGCAGGTCACCGGCATCCTCGGCGAGAAGCTGCCCGCCACCGCCTCGCTCGCGATCGGCGCGATGGTGCTGTGGCTGATCATGGGCGTCGGCTCGGGGCTGGTCTCCGCCGTGCGGCGCGGCCGCTTCACCGAGCGCGCGCTGACCGGCTTCACGCTCGTCGGCACGGCCACCCCGGTCTTCATCACCGGCATCCTGCTGCTGATGCTCTTCTGCTCGGTGCTGCAGTGGCTGCCGTATCCGAGTTACGTCCCCTTCACCGAGGACCCCGAGCAGTGGGCCTGGAACCTGGTCCTGCCCTGGTTCGCGCTGGCTTTCCTGGAATCGGCCAAGTACGCCCGCATCACCCGCAGTTCGCTGCTGGAGACACTGGCGGAGGATCATGTGCGTACCTTCCGCGCCTACGGGGTGGGCGAGCGCGCGATCGTCTGGCGGCACGCCCTGCGCGGCGCGCTGCCGCCCGTCATCGCCCTGTCCGCGATGGACTTCGGCACGATGTTCGGCGGCGCCGTCCTCACCGAGACCCTCTTCGGGATCCCGGGCATCGGGCAGAAGCTCGTCACGTCGGTCCGCACGGAGGACCTGCCGGTGGTGCTCGGCGTGACGCTCGCCATGGGCTGCTTCGTGGTCCTCGCCAACGCCGTCGCGGACGTCCTGTACGCGCTGGCCGACCGACGGGTGGTCCTCACATGACGTCGCTTGTCGAGGTCACCGACCTCACCATTGACTTCTCGTCCGACTCCTCCTCGTCCGTGCGGGCCGTGGACGGCCTCAGCTTCACCCTGGAGGCGGGCGGCGCCCTCGGCCTCGTCGGCGAGTCCGGCAGCGGCAAGAGCGCGACGGCCTTCGCCCTGCTCGGGCTGCACCGGGGGACGGGCGCGAGGATCGGCGGCTCCATCCGGGTCGACGGCACCGACGTCCTCACGGCGCAGGACGCCGAATTGCGCCGGCTGCGGGGCGGACGGGCCGCGATGGTCTTCCAGGATCCGCTGTCCTCCCTCGACCCGTACTACGCCGTCGGCGACCAGATCGCCGAGGTGTACCGCGTCCACCACCCCAAGGCCTCCCGGCGCGCGGCCCGCTCGCGCGCCGCCGAGGTGCTCGACCGCGTCGGCATCCCCGACGCCCGGCGCCGGGCCCGCTCCCGGCCCCACGAATTCAGCGGCGGCATGCGGCAGCGCGCCCTCATCGCGATGGCCCTGGCCTGCGAGCCGCGCCTGCTCATCGCCGACGAGCCCACCACGGCCCTCGACGTCACCGTCCAGGCCCAGATCCTCGACCTGCTGCACGACCTGCGCGCCGAGACCGGCATGGGCCTGCTCCTGGTGACCCACGATCTGGGTGTCGTGGCGGGCAGCGTCGACGACGTGCTGGTCATGAAGGACGGCCGTGCGGTTGAGACGGGCCCGGTGGCCGACGTCCTGCGATCCCCGCGCGAGCCGTACAGCCGCGCGCTCGTCGAGGCCGTACCCCGGCTCGACGCGGTGCGTCCCGCGCGCGATCCGCAGGAGGACGTCCTGCTCGAAGCGGTCGACCTGCGGCGGGAGTTCGGCAGGACGACGGCCGTGGACGGGGTCTCCCTCATCGTCCGGCGCGGTGAGACCCTCGGCGTCGTCGGCGAGTCCGGCAGCGGCAAGACCACCCTCGGCCGCATGCTCGTCGGCCTGATCGCCCCCACCAGCGGCGACCTGCGCCACTCCGTCCCGCCCCGCGCCCTCCAAATGGTCTTCCAGGACCCCGTCTCGTCCCTCAACCCCCGCCGCAGCATCGGCGAATCCATCGCCGACCCGCTGCGCGCCGCGCGCGAGCTGGACGACACCGCGATCGTCGCCCGCGTACGAGAGCTGCTGGACCGGGTCGGCCTCAACCCAGACTGGTACCACCGCTACCCGCACGAATTCTCCGGCGGCCAGCGCCAGCGCGTCGGCATCGCCCGCGCCCTCGCCCCCAGCCCCGCCCTCATCGTCTGCGACGAGCCCGTCTCCGCGCTCGATGTCACCACCCAGGCCCAGGTCGTCGGCCTCCTCGGCGAGATCCAGCGCGACCTCGGCCTCTCCCTGGTCTTCGTCGCCCACGACCTCGCGGTCGTCCGCCAGGTCAGCGACCGCGTCCTGGTGATGCAGGACGGCCGCGTCGTCGAATCCGGCCCCGCCGACCGCGTCTACGACGCGCCCGAGCACCCCTACACGCAGGCACTGCTCGCCGCCGTCCCCGTCCTGGACCCGCAGGAGTCCGCCGCCCGGCGGACGGCCCGGCGGGCGCTGCTGCCTGTGGGGTGAGCGGTTACGCCTGGCCGGTCTCCGTCGTGAGATACCGGTCGAAGGCATCACGGCTGTCGGGGGTGAAACGCCACCCCTGCAAGGCCTGCCGCACCTCGGACTCGGTCAGCCAGTCATACCAGGCGACCTCGCGGGGGTCTGGGGCCAGGACGTCCGGGATGACGGCTTCGTGGACGCCGAGCCAGTGCGGACTGAGCCCGCTTCGGTTCAGGTATTTGAACAGCAAGCGCACCGGCACCCGGACGCTCAGCTCCTCGCCCAACTCCCGTATCGCCGCCGCCTCGTAGGATTCCCCGACACCCACGGCTCCCCCGACCATGACCTCGTGGTGTCCGGGGAAGCGGGCCAGGCCCTCGGACCGCCGATGGATGAGGATCCGCCCGTGTCCGTCACGGCACACGGTTGTCGCGACGCGGTGCAGCCAGCCATTACTGATCGCGTCCCTGCGCCCGACCACCCTCAGGACACGGTCCTGATCGTCGACCTGCTCCACCATTTCGTCCATGACGAGCACGATCGCAGGACCTACCGACAGCGGCCCTGACGGCTGGTCGCGGCAGGCGCGCGCACCATGAAGACGTCGACCGGGTCCTGGCGCTCCACCACGAAGCCGTGGCGCTCGTACAGCCGCCGCGCGGCGCTGCCCTGCAGGACGTCGAGGCGGACGGTGCGGCCGCGCGCGTCGGTTTCGGCGAGGAGGGTGCGCAGGACGGCGGAGCCGAGGCCGCGTCCCTGGTGGGCGGGGGAGAGGTAGAAGTGCTCCAGCCAGTGGGAATTGGTGGCGGCGTCCGGCCGGAGGGCGACGGATCCGGCGAGGTGGCCGTCGACGGTGATGACGGAGGTGTGCTGCGCGCGGAAGGCGTCCCGGAAGCGCTGGCGGACCCGGTGGGGGTCGAAACGGCCCAGGCGTTCGAGGTCCGGGCGCATGACCTCGGCGCGGATCTCCGCTATCGGTTCGATGTCCTCCTGGGTGGCGGGGCGCAGCGCCCAGGCTGATTCGATCATGGAATCAGTATGCGGTGGCTCGGGACGACCCCGGCGAGGGTACCGCCGCCAACGCGTAACACTCGCGAAGGTTACGTGCGTTCACCCCTTTTGGTGGTGCGATGGACAACCGTCCACCGCGCCACCGTCCGCCCGGCATAGCGTCAACGCGCCGAGTCGAGGACAGAGAAGGGGGGCGCACGTGCGCATCGCATTACTCACAGAGGGTGGTTATCCGTACGCGCGCGGCGATGCCGGAGGCGCTTGGTGCGACCGGCTCGTACGCGGGCTCAGCGGTCATGACTTCGAGGTGTACGCGCTGGGGGGAGGAGGGCGTGGCGGGCGGCCGTTCGAGCTGCCGCCGAACGTCACGCGCGTGCGGACTCCGGAGGAGGAAACGCCGCATGCGCATGCGGCGCAGGCCGGGCGGCGCCGGTCGCTCGCGATCGAGCGGTTCGAGGAACTGGCCGGCGTGCTCGCGGAGTGCGGAGCGGAGGCGGCCGGGGCGCTGGCGGACCGTTTCGCCACGGCGCTGTACGGGCTGGCGGACCTGGCGCGGGAGGACGGCGGGCTGCCGGGGCTGCTGAGGTCGGAGCCGGCGCTGCGCGCGCTGGAGGATGCCTGCCGTGCGCAGGGCGTACGGCCGTTGCTCGGCGAGGCGGGCGTCCAGGACGTGCTGACGGCCGCCGGTCTGCTGGAGCGGGCGCTGCGCTCGCTGTCGGCGCCCTGGTACGACCCGTACGGCGAGGAGCTGGCCGTCGCCGACCTGTGCCACGCGGTGTCCGGGGGCACGGCGGTGCTGCCCGGGCTGCTGGCCAAACGGTTCTTCGGGACGCCGCTGCTGGTGACCGAATACGGCGTCCGGCTGCGCGAAACGCTGCTCGCGCATCGCGCCGCCGGGTACTCCGCCCCCGTACGGGCGCTGCTCGCCGCCTTCCACCGGCTGCTGGCCGGTGAGGCGTACCGTCAGGCGGCGCTGGTCACCCCGGGCAGCACGCACGCGCGGCGCTGGCAGGAGCGCTGCGGGGCGGACCGGAGCCGGATCCGGACGATCCATCCGGGGTACCCGGGGCTCGAATCGCTCGCCGCGCCCCCGGAGTCGGAGGGCGGGGACCCGACGCTGGTCTGGGTCGGCCGGATCGATCCCGCGAAGGACCTGATCGCCCTGCTGCACGCCTTCGCCGCCGTGCGCAGGCAGGAGCCCGGCGCCCGGCTGCGCGTCATCGGCGCCCCCGGCCCGGCCGGCTCCGCCGGTTACCTCGCGCACTGCCGGGGGCTCGCCGCCCAGCTCTTTCCGGACGAGGCCGCGAACGCGGTCAGCGTGGGCGAGAACCCGGTCTCCTTCGAGGAGCTCGGCGCGCCCGGCGTGCAGGAGCTGAGCGAGGCCTACGCGGCGGGGGACGTCGTCGTGCTTTCCAGCATCGTGGAGGGCTTCCCGGTCACCCTCGTCGAGGCGATGGCCTGCGGGCGGGCGACGGTCTCGACGGACGTCGGCGCGGTGCGCGAGGTCATCGGCGGCACGGGCCTGGTCGTACCGCCGCGCAACCCCCGGGCCCTGGCCGAGGCGTGCGTAGCGCTGCTGCGGGACCCGGAACGGCGGCAGCGGCTCGGGGCGGCGGCCCGGGAGCGGGCGCTCGAACTCTTCACGGTCGAGCAGAATCTGACGGCCTTCCGCGAGGCCTATCTGGACCTGGTGGCGCATCACGCCGCGGCGGCCGCGGCCGTCCCGGAGCCGGTTCCGTTCGGGTGCCCGGCTGAGGCGCGGGTGCCGGGCCGCTGGACGGCCCCCGCCCCGGCCTGGGCGGACCTCGCGTGAGCGCGCCGCCCCGGCCGCGGACCGAAAACCGCTCGCGCACGCGCGGCCCCGCCGACCCCGTGCGGGAGCTGATGCACCGCCACGCCGCGCTCTGCGCGAACGCCGTTGACCCGCTGGAGATCGCCGCGGGCCTGGAGGCCCAGGGCCTGACCGACCGGGTGGCGGGACGCTTCCGGCACCGGGATGTCTTCGGCCTCGCGGAAGAGCTGTACGCCCGCGTGCCGGGACCGCCGAGCACGGTCGTGCGGCCGCCGCAGGCGGTCCCCGGCGCCGCCCCTGCTCAGGCGCCGCGCATCGCGCTGCACCTGCTCCCCGGCGGCATCTGCGCGATCGCGGCGCTGCTGGCGCGCGTATGGGGGCCGGCGGTGTGCGTGGTCGCGGTGCCGCTGACGCTCGCGGCGCTCCTGACGATTCTGCGGGCGGGGCCGTTGCGCGCGCCGGGGCGGCTGGCGACGGGCGGGGCGCTGTGGACGTGCTGGCTGCTGGGCTTCGCGGTCTACGGGGAGCGGACGATGACCGCGCTCGCGGGCGGACAGGAGCGGGTGCACGCGCATGCGCAGGGCCTGTTCACCCCGGCCTCGACGGCGGCGCTGGTGGCGATCACGCTCGCACCCGGGCCCGCCGCGTGGTGCGCGCACCGGTTCGCCGTACGGGCGCGTGCGCATCTCGCGCCGAGCCGTGGGCTGAAGGACTTCGCGGGAGCCGTAAGACCCCTGCTCGCCGGCACGCTCGGGCTTTTCCTGCTTGCGCAAGTGGCACTGCTGAGCGCGGCGTTCGCGGCGGCCGGGGCGCCCGTGACACCGGCGGCGCTCGCGGGTCCGGCGGCGCTCGGGCTGCTGCTCTTCACGGCGCGGCTGCTGACCGTCCACGGCTATGCGCGCGTCGCGGTGGCCGCGACCGGCACGGCATGCGCGGCCGAGGGTATCGCGCTGGTGGCCGCGCCTTTTCACCGGCTGGTCCTCGACCCGGCGGCCGTGACCGCCGTGGCCTGCGGCTGCGCCGCGCTCGTGCTGGGCGCGTACGCGCTCGGCGTGCTGGCGCGGGTGTCCGCGCACACGCACACGCACACGCACTCCTCACACCAAGACCTGGAGCAATGAACGACATGAGAGTCCTCCTGCTGGGCGCCGACGGGTTCCTCGGCCGCCACGTGGCAGAACGGCTGCTCGCCGACCCCGCCGTGACGCTGACGACCCTGGGTCGCGGCGATGAGGCGGACGTACGGTTCGATCTGTCCACCGGCAGCCCCGGCGCGCTGGCCCGCTTCGTGGACGCCGTCCACCCCGGCGTGGTCGTGAACTGCGCGGGGGCGATCCGGGGCGGGGCACGGGAGCTGACCCGGCACAACACGATCGCGGTGGCGACGGTCTGCGAGGCGCTGCGGCGCGGCAGCACCGGGGCGCGGCTGGTCCAGCTCGGCTGCGGGGCGGAGTACGGGCCGTCACCGGCCGGGTCGTCCACCCCGGAGGACGCGGTGCCGCGCCCCGGGGGGCCGTACGGGGTGAGCAAGCTGGCCGGGACGGAGCTGGTGCTGGGCTCAGGGCTGGACGCGGTGGTGCTGCGGGTCTTCACACCGGTCGGCCCCGGAACGCCGACCGGCTCCCCGCTCGGGCGGCTCGCGGACGCGCTGCGCAGGGCGATGCAGAGCGGGGACGGTGAGCTGAAGCTCGCGGGGCTCGGCGTGCAGCGCGACTTCATCGACGTACGGGACGTCGCGCGTGCCGCGCATGCCGCGTCACTGTCCGCCGCGCAGGGCGTGGTGAACATCGGGGGCGGCCGGGCAGTGCGCATGAGGGAGGTGGCGGCCGCGCTCGCGCATGTCGCGGGCTACCAGGGAGTGGTGCACGAGCTGGAGGACCCGCCCATCGCCTACCCCGACGGCTGCGGGGCCTGGCAGCAGGCCGACGTGCGCACGGCGCGCGACCGCCTGGGCTGGCGGCCCCGGATCGCCCTGGAGGAGTCGCTCGCCGACGTCTGGATGGAGGCGGCATGCCGCGTCTGACGCCGGCCGGGCTGCGCAGCCGCGTCGTCAGCGACGACCGGCTCGGCTTCGGAGTCCCCGCCTACGCCCACCCGCTCCTGGCCGCGCAGGAGTGGGCGGAGCTGGCCCGACCGGGGACGCCGCTGCACTGGGTGGCCCTCAACGTGGCCAGGGGCCCGGGCAGCAGGTCCGATCCCCTCTGCGCGCGGGCCGTGGCGCGGCTGCGCGAGGCGGCGGTGCCGGTGCTCGGGGTCCTGGACACCCGGCACGGCGCCCGGCCCTTCGCCCAACTGCTCGCCGACGCCCACCGCTACCTGGACTGGTACCGGGTGGACGGCTTCTACCTGGACCGCGCGCCGACCGACCGCGCCGGGCTCGCGGACTGCCGCCGGACCACGACCACCCTGCGGCAGCTCCTGGGCGCGGACGACGGTGGCGAGGGCCACCTCGTCCTCGGCCACGGCAGCCACCCCTGCCCCGGCTACGCCGAGATCGCCGACCAGCTCGTCACCTTCTCCGGCCCCTGGACGACCTACCGCTGGTCCGAGGCCCCGCAGTGGACAGCCGACCACCCGCCGGAGCGCTTCTGCCACCTCGTCCACGGCCTCCCCGGGCCGCACCTGGACAACGCCATGCGGGTCGCCCGCTGGCAGGGCGCGGCCACGGTCTTCTTCACCGACCGTACGGATGCCGGGCACGCGGCCGACCACGCGGCCTGGGAGGGCCTGCCGGGCTACTGGGACGAGGCCTCCCGGATGCTCCGACGGCAGCCGCTGCCCGGCATGTGACCCAAATCCGTCTCGAACCTCGGGACGACGGTCTCGGAATGAAGAGGGCCATGGCACTGTTACGGAGAGAAGAACCCGTAATGCTTTACCGACCAACGGAGACCCCGTGTCGCTGCCACCCCTGGTCGAGCCGGCCGCCGAGCTCACCGTCGACGAGGTCCGCAGGTACTCCCGCCACCTGATCATCCCCGATGTGGGCATGGACGGGCAGAAGCGGCTGAAGAACGCCAAGGTGCTGTGTGTCGGCGCCGGCGGCCTCGGCTCGCCGGCCCTGATGTACCTGGCCGCAGCCGGTGTCGGCACCCTCGGCATCGTGGAGTTCGACGAGGTCGACGAGTCGAACCTGCAGCGCCAGATCATCCACAGCCAGGCCGACATCGGCCGCTCGAAGGCCGAGTCGGCCCGCGACTCGGTCCTCGGCATCAACCCGTACGTGAATGTCGTCCTCCACGAAGAGCGGCTCGAAGCCGAGAACGTGATGGAGATCTTCGCCCAGTACGACCTGATCGTCGACGGCACCGACAACTTCGCGACCCGCTACCTGGTCAACGACGCGGCCGTGCTGCTGAACAAGCCGTACGTCTGGGGCTCCATCTACCGCTTCGACGGCCAGGCCTCGGTCTTCTGGTCCGAGCACGGCCCCTGCTACCGCTGCCTCTACCCCGAGCCCCCGCCGCCGGGCATGGTCCCGAGCTGCGCCGAGGGCGGCGTGCTGGGCGTGCTCTGCGCGTCCATCGGCTCGATCCAGGTCACCGAGGCCATCAAGCTGCTCGCGGGCATCGGCGAGCCGCTGGTCGGCCGCCTGATGATCTACGACGCCCTGGAGATGACCTACCGCCAGGTCAAGGTCCGCAAGGACCCGGACTGCGCGGTCTGCGGCCCCAACGCCACCGTCACCGAGCTGATCGACTACGAGGCCTTCTGCGGCGTCGTCAGCGAGGAGGCCCAGGAAGCGGCGATGGGCTCCACGATCACTCCGGCGCAGCTCAAGGAGTGGATCGACAACGACGAGAAGATCGAGATCATCGACGTTCGTGAGCAGAACGAGTACGAGATCGTCTCGATCCCCGGCGCGAAGCTGATCCCGAAGAACGAGTTCCTGATGGGCAAGGCCCTTGAGGGCCTCCCGCAGGACAAGCGGATCGTCCTGCACTGCAAGACGGGTGTCCGCAGCGCGGAAGTCCTCGCGGTGCTGAAGTCCGCAGGCTTCTCCGACGCCGTGCATGTCGGCGGCGGCGTGATCGGCTGGGTCAACACGATCGAGCCGCACAAGCCGGTCTACTAGAAGCCGGTCTACTAGAAGCTGTTCGGTGAGAGCCCCGGCCGTGGCAACGCGGCCGGGGCTCCCGCCGTCTCACGCCGGCTTCCCGAAGACCTCGCGCACATCCCCCGCCAGCAGCTCCGGCGCCTCGATCGCCGCGAAATGCCCGCCGCGCTCGAACTCCGTCCAGTGTGTGAGCGTGCCGTACGTCCGCTCCGCGAGTGCGCGGGCCGGCAGCGCCAGGTCGTGCGGGAACACCGCGACCCCCAGTGGCACCGGGCACGGCTTGGGCTTCGTCCGGTCGGCGAAGGACTCCTTGTAGAGCCGGGCCGAGGACGGGGCGGTGCCGGTGAGCCAGTAGAGCATCACGTTCGTCAGCAGCCGGTCCCGGTCCACGGGCCGCAGCGCCGGGTCGGTCCACTCGTCGAACTTCTCGGTGATCCAGGCCAGTTGGCCCACGGGTGAGTCGGTCAGTGCGTAGCCCAGGGTGTGCGGCCGGGTGGACTGCACGACCATGTGCCCGTGGGGCGCGGCCACATAGGCCCTGGTCCGGGCGATCCGCTCCAGGTCCTCGGCCGGAAGACCGTCGAGCTCCGCACCCGGCGGGGGCAGCGTCGGCAGGTAGTTGAGGTGCACACCGACGACCCGGTCCGGTTCGTACGCGGCCAGCAGCAGCGCGATGCCCATGCCCCAGTCGCCGCCCTGGACCCCGTACGTGTCGTAGCCCAGGCGCAGCATCAGCTCGGCGTAGGCGTGGGCGATGCGCTCGGCGCTCCAGCCGGTCTCGCGGGTCGGGCCGGAGAGGCCGAAGCCGGGCATGGACGGGATGACGAGGTGGAAGTCCTCGGAGAGCGGCCCGATGACGTCGAGGAACTCCACGATCGAGCCGGGCCAGCCGTGGGCGAGGAGCAGCGGCAGGGCGTCGGGGCCGGCGGCGGAGCGGATGTGCAGGAAGTGGATGTTCGCGCCGTCGATCCCGGTGGTGAACTGCGGCAGTTCGTTGAGCCGCGCCTCGTGCGCGCGCCAGTCGTATCCGTGCTGCCAGTAGTCGGCCAGCTCCCTCAGCCGGGCGATCTCCACGCCGTACTCGGATCCGGCGCCGGGCAGGGGCAGTTCGGCCGGCCAGCGGGTGCGGGCGAGGCGGTCGGTGAGGTCGTCGAGGTCGGCCTGGGGGATGTCGATGCGGAAGGGCGTGATCATGTGGGACCGTCCATTGGTCGCAACAATGTTGGCTCAACCAATGAAACACCGAATCGTGGGTTCAGTCAATGAATTGCTAATCTGCGCCCATGGACGCGACCCCCATCGCCGCAGCAGCCGCCCCCGCCCGGCTCGCCGGCCGCCCGAGCTGGCTGATCACCCAGACCGCCGCCCATGTGCACCGCATGATGGCCGAGGCCTTCGGCTCCGCCGGCGGCATCCGCTACGGCTATGCCCTGCTCGCGGCCCTGGAGGAGTTCGGGCCCGCCAGTCAGGCGTCGCTGAGCCGCCGCACCGGCGTCGACCGCAGCTACATCGTCGCCGCCGTCAACGAACTCGCCGCAGCCGGGCTCGCCGAGCGCGCCCCCGACCCCGACGACCGGCGCCGCAACGTCATCGCGATCACTCCCGCCGGCGGTGCGGAACTACAGCGGCTGGACCCGGTGCTGGACCGGGTCCAGGACGAGCTGCTGGCCCCGCTGTCGCAG